>Ga0209172_10000208_pt1 | contig 173765 bp, 127 predicted proteins | sample LarsenN4metaG_FD_184113 | JGI IMG/M metagenome (GOLD analysis project Ga0209172, IMG submission 184113) | Hot spring sediment bacterial and archeal communities from British Columbia, Canada, to study Microbial Dark Matter (Phase II) - Larsen... ... | reverse complement strand
CACTGTGGACGTTCATCCGGGGCTCCTCCCTGTTCGGTTTGGAATGGCGTCAGACACCACCCAAAGTCCGTCAGAAGGACCCCGGTTGAACAGCTACTCAGTGGGAACAACCTGGTGAGACTCCACAGCTAGGCGACGTCGTGGCGCGGGCCGGGGCCCGCGGAGCGCCCGACGTCCGTTCGCGGCGGGTCAGCGGCGCTGCTGGTCGGCGAGCATGACGATCCCGACCGCCGCGAACAGCGCGTCGCCGAGCCACGCCGCGACGACCGGCGGCAGCGCGCCGCTGTGGCCGAGCGCCTGCCCGGTGCGCATGAAGGCGTAGTACAGAAACGCGATCGCCACCGACAGCCCGAAACCGACCGCCGCGCTCTGCAGGCGCAGCCGCGTGGCGATCGAGGCGCCGATCATGACGACGATGATGTTGACGAGCGGGAAGGCGAGCTTGAGGTGCAGGTCCACGACGTAATTGGAGACCCGCGCCCCGCTCGCCCGCAGCCGGTCCACGTAGGCCGCGAGTTCGAAGTAGTTCATCTCGTCCGGCTGGCGGGTCTCCTTGGCGAAGTCCGTCGGGCGCTCCTCAAGGCCCGGCACCACCAGGCTGGCGAAGGGCGTGGCCGTCTCGCGCGCCCCGTCGAAGCGGCGCTCGAATCCGGAGGCGAAGCGCCACGCCGCGCCGTCCCACGTCGCCTCGCGCGCGTCGATGCGCCGCACGAGCGCGCCGCGCTCGAACTCCTGCAGCGTGACCTCGTGCATGCGCTGCTCCTGCACGAGGTACAGCCGCATGTACCAGACGCGACCGCCCTCGCCGAGATAGGTGACGTCGGCGCGCTCGAAAACCTCGTCGCGGCGCAGGCCCTGGATCTGCTCGTCGTAGATGCGGTCGCGCTCGCGGTTGGCGGCAGGCACCACGAACTCGCCCAGCAGCAGCGCGGCGAGCGCCGAGCCGGCCGCGCACGCGAACACCGGCCGCAGCACGCGCAGCAGCGAGGCGCCGGCGGAGCGCATCGCGGTGAGCTCGCCGAACTTGTTGAGCTGGCCGAGCGCGAGGAACGAGGCGAGCAACAGCGCGACGGGCAGCACCTGCACCACGACCTCCGGAGCGCGGAACAGGTAGAAGCGCGCGACGAGCGCGGCGGGGGCGCGGTGGTCGAGAAACACGTCAATCTTCTCGAACACGTCGACCACGACGAAGATCGCGATGAAGCCGGCGAGTCCGAGCGCCTGATAGCCGAGGAACTCGCGCAGCACGTAGCGGTCCAGGATCTTCACCGCGCCGCCCTCCGCGCGCCGCGCGGCAGGGGCGCGTGCGCGGACCGCGGCAGCAGCTCGCACGCGCGCAGGGTCGCGACCACGCCCCACGCGCCGAGCAGCAGGTTCGGCAGCCACATCGCGAGCCACGGGGCGAGCAGCAGGCGGTCCGCGAGCTCCTCGCCGCCGACGAGGCACAGGTAGTAGAACAGGAAGAACCCGATGGACAGAAACGCCACCGCCGGGCCGGCGCGCCGCACGCGCACCCCGAGCGGCGCCCCGATGAGCACGAACACCACGCACGCCGCCGGCAGCGACATCTTCTTGTGGATCTCGACGGACAGCCGCGCGATGCGCCGGCGCAGCCCGTCGCGCTCCATGGCCCACAGGTCGGCCTCGGTGCGCAGGTCGGGGCGATCGGCGGTGGCGACCGCGAGCGCGTCGCGCCGCAGCACGAGCGCCGACCACGCGCCGGCGAGGCGCGCCCCCCAGCCGAGGCTCTCGGGCACCGCGAGCGCGCGCAGCGCCGGCGGTGCGTCGGTGAGCCGCAGCCGCTCCATGCGAATGCGCACCGCGTCGCGGTACTGGGCTTCGGCGCGCGCGCGCTCCGCGCGCAGGCCCGCGGCGCTCAGTTCGCGGTCGCTGCGGCTGCGCCGCACCGAGCGTTCGAGCAGCCCGCCGGCGCCCTGGATGTAGATGGTGTGCGCGTCGAACACCATGCGGCGGTAGCGCCGCGTGCCTCCCTCGTCCGGCGGCACCTCGTGGATTTCGCCGTGCCGCAGGCGCAGCACCGCGGTCGCGCCGTCGGGCGTGTAACTGAGGGTGCCGCGCTTGGCGAGAATGGTGGTGGGCGGCGCGCCCGGGTTGACCTTGTAGATGGTGACGCCGCGCATCTCGTTGGTGCGGCCGTTCACGGACTGGACGAGCAGGCTGTAGCCGGGAAAGTCCGAGATGAACACGCCCTCCTGCAGCCGCACGGTGGGGCGCATGCGGCCGATGTCCACGAGCAGGTTGGCGAAGGCGTGGTTGGTCTCGGGCAGCACGTGGTTGTTGAACAGCGTGAGCCCCCACGCCAGCACGACCGAGGCGGCGAGGGGGCCGGCGATCACGCGGGCGAGGTTGACGCCGCTCGCGCGCAGGGCGGTGACCTCGTTGTCCTGGGACAGGCGTCCGAAGGTCATGAGCACGGCGACCAGCACCGAGCACGGGGCGGACATGGCGATGATGTAGCCGAGGGACAGCAGGAACAGCTGGGCCACCACCGCCGGGGCGACCCCCCGGTTGACGATCAGGTCGAGGTAGTCGAACAGGGTGTCCATCTCGAGGATGAACGTGATGACCCCGAACCCGATCAGGAAGGGAACCAGGTGCAGACGAAGGATGTAGTTACGAAGGATAGGCACGTTGCGGCGCAGCCTACCCCACCCCCGGGTGCGGGGCGAAGGGATTCGGGCGCAAGGGTTTTGACCCCGCGAGGCGGGGGCTGTTACGGTCCGGCCCTGCGCCGCCGTCCCGGGCGGCGCACGCGTTTTTCGAGGCCTGGATGCACAGTCTGCTGACCCTGCCGGCCGCAATCCTCCTCATCAGCTTTCCCGGCTTCGGGGTCAAGCGCGCCGCCGCCCCGGCGCCCATCGACACCCTCCCGCCCGCCTGGAAGACGCCGTCGCGGCTTGCCCTCGAAAACGAGTTCGTGCGCGCCGTCCTGCCCCCGCTGCGCAGCGGGCCGGTGGGCCTGCGCCTCACCGCCGACCCCCGGCGCCTGCGGCTGACGGCGCAGCCCGGGCAGGGCACGCTGAGCGCGGTGCCGGAGCTCGGTGACGTGGCGCTCGGAGCGCCGGCCCGTCAGGAGTTCCGCGAGTTCGCCCGCGACCTGTCGGCGCGCACCTTCCGCGAGAAGTGGGCCGAGGAGTCGCGCCGCTCGATCAACTCGGCGCAGCCGGGCACGATCGGCGGCACCGGCACCGCGCAGGGCTTCTCGTTCCGACTCCCGTCGCCGCTGCCCAAGCGCGTGCAGAGCCTGCTCGGACCTGGCGGCCCGGCGCTCAACGTGTCGGGCAGCGAGAACATCCGCCTGTCGGGCCAGAGCAACTGGACGAACCAGCAGATCGGCCCGCTCGGCCGCAAGCAGTCGCTGTTCCCCTCGCTCGACATGCAGCAGGACCTCGACATCCGGCTCGAGGGCCAGCTCTCGGACCGCATCCGCGTCAACCTGCTGCAGAACTCCGGTGTGGCCATTCCGCTCGCCAACCGCCTCGCCATCAACTACAAGGGCGACGAGGACGACCTCGTCCAGTCGCTCGATCTTGGCAACACCAACCTGTCGCTGCCCGGCACCCAGTACGTGTCGTACAGCGGGCGCAACGAGGGCCTGTTCGGGGTCAAGAGTTCGCTGCGCTTCGGCCCGCTCGACCTCACCGTGCTCGCGAGCAAGCAGGAGGGCCGCAGCGAGCGCGCGAGCTACGCCGGCGGCGCGGCCACGCAGCAGAGTTCGCTCGCCGACCTCGACTACGTCAAGGGCGTGTACTTCTTCCTCTATGACCCGAACGACGCGCTGCAGTTCATCCCCAACGAGTCCATCGAGCTGTACCTCGACGACTTCAACTACAGCAACGACATCGCCGGTCAGACGGTGCGCGCGCGCGCGCTGCTCGACCCCACCGTGCCGCTCGACGGAAGCGCCGATTCGAGCTCCGTGCGCGGCAGCTTCCAGCGCCTGGTGCAGGGCGAGGACGCCGACTACCAGGTGCTCAGCAACGAGCTGTACGGCGAGTACTGGAAGGTGCTCCGCCTGCGCGCCCCGATCACCGGCGAGCAGCGACTCGCGGTCTCGTACCGGGCGCGCCCGGTCATCGGCTTCAACGGCACCCAGCCGGTGTTCGGCCCCGAGGTGCAGGTCGGCGGCCAGTTCGTGCAGGACACACCGCCCGACACGGCGAGCACGCTGCTCCTCAAGCTGCTGCGCGCGCCGGCGAGCCGCGTGCCGCAGGACGAAAACGGCCTGTTCGACACCACCGTGGCGCTCGCGCGCACGCGCGAGCTGGAGCTGCGCAACGTCTACCAGCTCCCGGGCCGCGGCATCGACCCGCGCTCGCTCAAGATCTCGATCCGGCGCGGCGTGCAGGATCCACCGATCACGTTCGTGACGCGCAACGACACGGCGATCACCTACCTCGAGATCCTCGGGCTCGACAACTTCGACGAGTCGGCCGGTCCCAACACGCCCGGCCAGGACGGCCGCGTGGACCGCCCGGTGGGCGAGGGCATCACGCGCGGCTACGTGGACTACGAGAACGGCATCCTGTACTTCAACGATCTGCGGCCTTTCGCGCCGCGCCTCGATCGTCCCTTCGAGGCGCTGCTCGACGGCCTCGCGCGGCGCCGAGCACGCCTCTCCGGCCGGGCCAACGACGCCGACGACCCGCTCGGACGCAACACCGCGATCTACGACCAGTACTACGTGCAGCGCTCGCAGGACGTGCGCTACTGGATCGACGTCGAGTTCAACGCCCAGCGCGCCACCGGCGAGATCAGCCTCGGGCGCGGCAACCTGCTCGAGGGCTCCGAGGTCGTCACCATCAACGGTCAGCCCCTGGCGCGCGACCGCGACTACATGATCGACTACGACCTCGGCCGGCTCACCCTGAAGCGCCAGCTCGGCCCCTCCGACCAGCTCAACGTCAATTATTCCTACGCGCCACTGTTCGCCTCGGCCGGGCGCACGCTCATCGGCAGCGCCTTCAAGCTCGAGGGCCGGGACCGGCAGCTCGGCGGCGCCTTCATGTACGAGAGCAAGGGGGCGCAGGACCTCCGCCCGCGGCTCGGCGAGGAGCCGTCGCGCGTCGTCATCGGCGACCTCAACACCGACCTCACGTTTCGCCCGGGCTGGGTCACGCGGCTCGTCGACGCCCTGCCCGGCGTGCGCACGACCAATCCAAGCGAGCTGCGGGTGCAGGCCGAGGTCGGGGCGTCGTTTCCCAACCCGAACACGCGCAACGAGGTGTACGTCGACGACATGGAGGGCGTGCGCGACGCGGTCGGGCTCAGCATGGACGCGCTGCGCTGGCGGCCGTCGAGCGTTCCGCGCGTCGCGGATCCGCGCGCCACGGACGGGCGCATCGCGTCCGTGCCGGGGCGGCGCTTCGGCGAGCTGCGCTGGTACTCGCCGCCGGCGACGGTCGAGGAGCGCGAGCTCAAACCGCGGCTCACCGAGGCGCAGGGCGCGCTCAACAAGCGCCAGGTGCTGGCCTGGTCGCTGCCGCGCCGGCCGGCGACGGCGGCGCCGACCGACACCCTGTTCACGGGGCTCACCTACGTGCTCGACCCGGTCGGGCTCGACCTGTCGCGCGCGCAGTTCATCGAGCTGTGGGTCAACGACTTCAACGACCACCACAACCCGGCCGCACCGGCGCCGCGCGTGCGCGGGCGCAACGTGCGGCTGCACGTGGACCTCGGCGCGGTGAGCGAGGACCAGCAGCGCTCGCCGGACGCGCCGCCCAACGGCCGGCTCGACGGCGAGGACCGCGAGCCGTTCGACGGCCAGCTGTCCGTCGTGAGCGGCAACGACGAAGACACCGGGCTCGACGGCCTGCGCAACGCCGACGGCGAGGGGGCGGTTCTCGATCTTTCGACCGCCGACGCCAATGACCCCGCCGGCGACGACTTCGACCGCGTGGACGAGGCGTTCGAGGACGTCGATCCGCGGCGCTACCGGCGCACCAACGGCACCGAGCGCAACAACACGCTCGTGCCGGTGCCCGACACGGAGGACCTCAACGGCAACTACAACCTCGACCGCGAGGAGGATTTCTTTCGCTGGACGATCGACCTCGGCGACGCGGCGCATCCGTACCTCGTCACCGACGTGCGGCGCGACTACCCGCCGGGCGGCGACTACCCGACGCCCGGGGTGGACAACGGCTGGCGCCGCTACCGCATCCCGATCACCGACTCGCTGCGCACGCGCCTCGGCTCGCCCGACCTCACCCTGGCCCGGCACGTGCGCGTGTGGATCGACGGCGTCGTCGAGACCGACGAGACCACGGCCGCCGTGCGCCGGCCGTTCCTCATGCTCGGCGGCCTCGAGATTGTCGGCAGCCGCTGGCAGGGCACCGCGCTTACGCCCGCGCAACGCGACACCGGCACCACCCTCACGATCAACGCCATCAACTCGGTGGACAACGCCGAGGTGTACGTGCCTCCGTTCGATCCCGGCAGCACGCGCACCGCAAGCCAGGAGCTGGCGCGCCGCGAGCAGTCGCTGGTGCTCGAGTTCACGCGCCTCGGCACCGATGACACGCTCGAGGTCTTCAAGTCGTTCTCGGTGGACGAGAACTACAGCCGCTACGGCAAGCTCGCCTTCTACGTCGCCGACTTCGACGTGCGCACGGCGGGCGGCGGGGCATTCGACCCGACGGCCGACACGCTGTGGTACTTCGTGCGCTTCGCCTCCGACGAGATCGGGCGCAACTACTACGAGTACAAGGCGCGCGTGCCGCGCGCGTCGCGGCCCGGGTCGGTGCAGTGGTCGGAGGTGCGACTGCCGCTCGAAGCGATGTCGAACCTCAAGCTCAACCCGGACTTCCCGCTTTCGGGCGACGTGATGTACCGGCGCCCGGGCCCGTTCGGCGGAGACAGCATCGTCATCCGCGGACGGCCCTCCTTCACGCGCCTGCGCCGCGTGTCGGTCGGCATCCTCAATCCGCCCAACGGGCGGCCGCTCGACTCGGGCCAGCTGTGGTTCAACGAACTGCGCGCCACCGACGTGGCCAAGGACCGCGGCGTCGCGCAGCGCGTGCTCGTCAACGGCAATCTCGCCAACCTGCTCCGCTACAACGCGAGCTGGGACGGGCGCGACGCGGACTTCGTCACCGTCGGCCAGAGCCGCGGCACCGGCAACAGCACCGAGCAGCTCAACCTCGGCGGGACGTTCGACCTGCACCGCTTCTTCGAGGCCACCGGCATCGTGCTGCCCGTCACGGTGTCGTACGCGCGCAGCGGGTCCACGCCGCGGTTCACGGCCGGCGACGACGTGCGGCGTTCCGGCGCGCTCGCCGACGTCAGCCGGACGTCCAACGAGTCGCGCTCGTTCTCGACGAGCTACACGCGTCAGTGGAGCGACCGCGCGCACCCGCTGCTGCGCCTCACGCTCGGCGGCGTCACCGCCTCCTACAGCCGCAACCAGGGCGACGGCCGCAACCCGACGGGCACCACGTGGAACTCCAGCGAGGCGCTCGCCGTCAACTACGGCATCGCGCCGCGCCCGTTGTGGTCGTTTCGCGCCCCGCTCCTCGGCGGGCGCATCCACCCGCTGCCCGAGCGCGTGTACTGGAACTACCTGTCGAACCGCGTCGAGACGCGCAGCTTCCAGCGCACGCCCGACGGCAGCGGGCTCGTGCCGAGCAGCGCGACGAGCGGCCGCACCGCGACGGTCAACTTCGGCGGCAGCGCCCGCCCGGTGGACCCGTTCGGCTACCGCGTCGAAGGCGTGCGCAACCTCACGCTCGGCGATCTCAACGAGCGCCTCGGCCCGGTCAATCTCGGCCGCGTGGTGTCGTGGCGCCAGAACGCGGACTTTCGCTACAGCCTGAACCGCGGCGCCTTCCTCAACCCGACGCTGACGTGGGGCTCGTCGTACGTGCAGGACAATCGCCCCGAGCTGTCGCGCGACCTCAGCGTGCGCGCGATCTCGAACGGCCAGAACATCGCGCTGGCGTGGGCCCTGCCCTTCGACCGGCTCGTTGCGCGCGCGCCGCGTGCCGGCGCGGCCGGGCTGCGCCCCGGCGCCCCCGGGGCGCCCGCGGCGCCGCCGCCCGCCGGCGGGGCGGGCGCGCCGGACAGCGCCGCGCGGCGGACGTTCGACTGGCGCGCCGCGCTGGCGCGGCTCGGCAACGTCAGCCTCGACGCTTCCTTCAACCGCGGCAGCTCGTACTCGCGGCTCACCGGCAGCGCGAGCCCGGCGTACCTGTTCGGGCTCACCGACGACCCCGGCCTCGCGTCGGACTCGAGCGGCGGGCGGATGCGCGCGCAGTTCGGGAACGTGACCGGCTTCTCGCGCGACTGGCGCACCTCGGGACGCACGCGGCTCTTGCTGCCGCTCGACGCGGCCGTCACCACGCGCGCCGAGGCGTCCTCGCGGCGCACCGAGAACAACGGCGTCGTCAACCGCAGCGTGCAGTCGCGCTTCCCGGACTTCGACGTGGACTACGGGCGCGTCGCGACCGCCTTGCGCCTCAACCGCGTGTTCACCAGCCCGCGGCTGCGCACCGCGTACAGCCGCTCGCGCAACACGGACTACCGCAACCGGCAGGACCAGCCCAACTCGATCTCGACGAGCAGCCAGTGGCAGCCGCTCCTCGGGCTCGACGGCGACCTCAAGAACCAGTGGCGGGTCAAGCTTCAGGTGCAGCGCCGCGTCACGCAGAGCGAGCGCTTCCAGCTCGGCCACTCGGTGCAGACCGACCGCAACACCGACATCAACCTCGACCTGTCGCGGACGCTGACGCGCGGGCAGAAGATCAAGATTCTGAACCGCGAGTCCACGATCCGCAGCACGATCACGATGACGCTGAGCGGCGTCTACTCGCGGCGCAGCGGCGAGACCCGCCAGGTGGACCGGCCCGACCTCAAGCCGCAGTTCCCGGTGGACCAGGATCGCCTGTCGGTCAACGGCACCGGTTCCTACCAGTTCAGCAGCAACGTCACGGGCAACGCCTCGCTCGGTTTCGGCCAGACGCGCGACATTCAGCGGGGCATCATCCAGCGCAACGTGCGCGTCGAACTGCGCGCATCATTCAACTTCTAGGAGACCGCCCTGTTCCGCCCCGCCGCCGCCGCGCTTCTCGCCGCCGCCGCCGTGCTGCCGGGCTGCGCCTCCGAATTCGCGGTGGACGGCGCGCGCGCCCACGCGCGCGTCGCGCGGCAGGTGGCCTTCGGGCCGCGCGTGCCGGGCACGCCCGGGCACGCCGCGATGCGCGCATGGCTCGAGGCCGAGCTCGCGCGCCTCGGCGGCGCCGTCGAGGTGCAATCGTTCACCGACACAACCCTCGGACGGCCCCTCGAGCTGCACAACATCATCGCGCGCTTCGGCCCGCGCACGGGCGGTCGCGTGATGCTGTGCGCGCACTACGACACGCGCCCGTGGAGCGATCGCGACCCCGATCCGGCGAAGCGCGCGCTGCCGCTGCCGGGCGCGAACGACGGCGGCTCGGGCGTGGCGGTGCTGCTCGAGGTGGCCGAGCTCATGCATCGCACGCCGCCCGCGGCCGGCGTGGACCTGGTGTTCTTCGACGGCGAGGACCAGGGCCGCGAATCGCACCCCGGCGAGTACTGCCTCGGCGCGCGCGGCTACGCCGCACGCCTGCCGGCGCGCGGCGACCCGGCGCGCCCGCGCGCCGCGTTTCTATTCGACCTCGTCGGCGACCGCGAACTCAACATTCACCCGGAGCTGTACTCGGTGCGGCGCGCCTCGAACCTCGTGGACCTCGTGCTCGAAGGGGCGCGGGCGACCGGGGCGCGCGGCTTCCGGAGCGAGCCGCGCTACGCGATCACCGACGACCACGTGCCGTTGCTGGACGCGGGGCTGCCGGCCGTCAACATCATCGACTTCGATTATCCCGCCTGGCACACCGCGGCCGACACCCCCGACCGGGTGTCCGCCGAGAGCCTGGCCGAGGTGGCGCGCGTCGCCGCCTGGCTGGTCTACCGCAGCCCCTTCGCGCGTCCGTGACCCCCGGGGGAGGCGGACCCTCCCTCCTTCAGGCGGGCCCGCGTCCGCCCCGCCCGGCGGCGCGCCGGCGACTTGCCCTATCCGCCGCGCTCATGTACTTTGCCGGCCTTGGAGTGGGGCGGGCGCGACCACTCCTTTTTCATCCCTGACGGAGTCAAATGGAAGTCCGAGAAGAAGTTCGCCAGCTCGCCGGGCCCCTCGCCGAGGAGAGCGGACTGGAGCTGGTGGACGTCGAATTCACGGCCCAGGGCCGGCACCGCATCGTGCGCGTGCTGCTCGACAAGCCGGGCGGCATCACCGTGGGTGATTGCTCGGCCTTCAGCCGGCGGCTGGCCGACTGCCTCGACATGAACCAGACGATCTCGGGGTCGTACCACCTCGAGGTCAGCTCTCCGGGGATGGACCGGCCGCTTCCGACGCTGGAGGCGGTCCAGCGGTTCGCCGGACGGCGCGCCGCGGTGGTGACGTACGGCGCCCACGACGGGCGGCGTCGCTTCGATGGCGAGCTGCTCGGCGTGTCCGAGGGACGCGCGGGATTGCGCGACCCGGACGGCGTGGAGCACTGGTTCGCGTGGGACGACGTGAAGTCGGCCCGCTTGGTGGTGGATCCGTGGGGCGATCGGCGCCCGCGGGGAGGTGCCCGATGAACAGCGACATCCTCGACGCGCTGGCCCAGATCACGCGCGAGAAGAGCGTGGACCGCGCCATGCTCGTGGAGACCCTCGAGCAGGGCCTGGTGAGCGCGGTGCGGCGCAAGTACGGCGCGACGGCGGACGTCGTGGCCAAGTTCGCCGCCGACACCGGCGCCATCACGGTCACCCTCATCAAGCACGTCGTGGAGACGGTCGAGGATCCCGCCCTGCAGTTCACCGTGGAGCAGGCGCGCACCTACCGGCGCGACGCCCAGGTGGGCGAGGTCGTGGAGATCCCGCTGTCCATCGCCGAGTTCGGCCGCAACGCCATCCAGACCGCCAAGCAGGTGCTCATCCAGCGCGTGCGGGAGGCCGAGCGCGAGCGCGTCTTCAAGGAGTACTCCGACAAGATCGGCCTGCTCGTGCGGGGCGTCGTGCAGCAGGTGGACCGCGGCAACGTCATCGTCAAGCTCGACCACAGCGAGGGCTTCCTGCCGGCGCGCGAGCAGATCCCGCGCTCCTACCACCGCCAGGGCGATTACGTGCGGGCGGTCGTCATCAACGTGGACAAGTCGGTCAAGGGCCCGCAGGTCATCCTGTCGCGCACCCATCCGGACTTCCTGCGCCGCCTGTTCGAGAGCGAGGTGCCGGAGATCGCCGACCACATCGTCGAGATCAAGGCCGTGTCGCGCGAGGCGGGCTCGCGCTCGAAGATCTCGGTGTTCTCCACCGACCCGCGCGTGGACGCCGTTGGCTCGTGCGTGGGCCTCAAGGGCTCGCGCGTGCAGAGCATCGTGCGCGAACTCGGCGGGGAACGCATTGACATCGTGCCGTGGTCCTCGGACCCGGCGGTGTTCGTGTCGCGCGCGCTGTCGCCGGCGCGCGTCATGGACGTCAAGGTGCTCGAGGCCGAAAAGCGCATGATCGTGGTCGTGGCCGACGACCAGCTGTCGCTGGCGATCGGCAAGGGCGGGCAGAACGCCCGCCTCGCGGCCAAGCTCACGGGCTGGAAGATCGACCTCGTTTCGAAGACCGACCAGAAGAAGCGCGAGGAGATCGAGAAGTCCACGCGCATTGACGTCGAGCAGCTCGGCCTCGGCGAGGCCACGACCGAGAAGCTCATCTCGGCGGGCATCGAGACCCTGCAGGATCTGCTCGCCACGCCGTTCGAGAAGCTGGTCGAGATCCCCGGCATCGGGGAGAAGACGGCCGAGAAGGTGCTGGCCGTCGCGCGGGAGTACGTCGCCGCCCATGCGGTGGCGGAGGGCGCCCCCGCGGACATGGAGTTCTCGCCCGAGATGGAAGCGGCCCCGGTGGCGGCCGATCCGGGTCCCGCGGCGGTCGCGCAGGATGCGCCGGCCGGCGGCGCCGGGGCGGGGGAAGGGGAGTCGCGGTGACGAAGCCGTCCGGCGTCAGAAAGCTGCGCGTTTACGAGGTCGCCAAGGAGCTCGGCATGTCGAGCGAGGCCGTGCTCCTGCTCATCCGGCGCACCGGGGCCGAGATCGACGTCAAGAACCACATGAGCACGGTGCCCGCCGAGGTGGTGGATCTGGTGCGCCTCGAAATGAGCAAGGGCCGCCAGCAGGTGCGCGAGGAGCAGGCGCGCAAGGCCGAAGAGGCCGCCGCGCGCGCCGCCGCCGAAGAGCGCGCCCGCGCCGAGGCCGCGCGCCGCGCCGCCGAGGAGGCCGCCGCGCGCGCCGCCGCCGAGGAGCGCGCGCGCGCCGAGGCCGCGCAGCGCGCCGCCGAGGAGGCCGCCGCGCGCGCCGCGGCCGAGCCCGTGGCCGGCCCCGCGCCGCCGCCGCCCACCGCCCCGGCCGCGCCCGCGCGCCCGTCGGCGGCGCCGCCCGCGCCCGCCGCGCCACCCGCGCCGCGCCCCGCCGCGCCGGCCCCGCCGGTCCCGCCGCGCGCGGTCGTCCCGCCGCGTCCCGCCGCGCCGCCGGCCTACACGCCGGCGCGGCCGTCGGCCGGCCCGTCGCGCATCGCAGGCGCGCCCGGGCGCCCGGGAGGGCCGTCGGCGGGCCGCCCGCCGGGCGCCGCACCCGGAGGCGGCCCCGGCGGCGCGCGCCGTCGCGACCGCAAGAAGAAGAAGCAGGTGGACGAGCGTCTCGTCGCCGAGAGCGTGCGCAAGACGCTCGCCAGCCTCGACGCGGGCGCCGGGCGCCGCCGGCACCGCCGCCGCGAGGACGAGGAGGGAGGCGTCGCCGCCGAAGAGGCCAAGGTCCTGCGCGCGACCGAGTTCATCACGGTCAACGAGCTCGCGAACCTCATGGAGGTGCGGCCGCAGGAGGTCATCGCCACCTGCATGCGGCTCGGCGTCATGGCGACCATCAACAAGCGCCTCGACGGGGACACCATCCGCCTCGTGGCCGACGAGTTCGGCTTCGACGAGGTCGAGTTCGTCAAGGAGTACGAGGAGGAGGCCGAGGAGACCGTCGAGGAGGCGTCGCGCCCGGAGGCGCTCGTCACGCGCGCCCCGGTCGTCACGGTCATGGGCCACGTGGACCACGGCAAGACCTCGCTGCTCGACTACGTGCGCCGCACCAACGTCGTCGCCGGCGAGTCGGGCGGCATCACGCAGCACATCGGCGCCTACGAGGTCACGCTCGCCGGCGGCCAGCGCATCACCTTCCTCGACACGCCGGGCCACGAGGCGTTCACCGCCATGCGCGCGCGCGGCGCGCAGGTCACCGATCTCGTGGTGCTCGTCGTGGCGGCCGACGACCGCGTCATGCCGCAGACGATCGAGGCCATCGATCACGCCAAGGCGGCCGGCGTGCCGATCGTCGTGGCGATCAACAAGGTGGACCTGCCGACCGCCGACCCGATGCGCATCAAGACCGAGCTCGCGAACCACGGCGTGGTCGTCGAAGAGTTCGGCGGCAAGTACGTGGCGGTGGAGATCTCGGCCAAGAAGGGCACCAATGTGGACCGCCTGCTCGAGATGATCCTGCTCACCTCGGAGCTGCTCGAGCTCAAGGCCGACCCGCACCGCCGCGCGCGCGGCGTGGTGCTCGAGGCGCGCGTCGAGCAGGGCCGCGGCGTGGTCGCGAGCGTGCTCGTGCAGCAGGGCACCCTGCGCGTCGGCGACGCCTTCGCCGCCGGGCAGCACTCCGGGCGCGTGCGCGCCATGTTCGACGAGCGCGGCCGGCCGCGCGAGGAAGCCGGTCCCTCGACCCCGGTCGAGGTGCTCGGCTGGAGCGGCGTGCCCGCCGCCGGCGACCTGTTCGCGGCCTTCGACGACGAGCGTGAGGCGCGCGAGATCGCGGGCAAGCGCGCGGCACTGGCCCGCGAGCACGAGTTCCGCGCCGAGAAGAAGATCCAGCTCGCCAACGTCTACTCGCAGATGTCGCAGGGCGAGCTGACCGAGCTCAACATGGTCATCAAGGGCGACGTGGACGGCTCGGTCGAGGCGCTGTCGGAGTCGCTCCAGAAACTGGGCTCGAGCGAGGTGCAGATCCGCATCATCCGCAAGGCGGTCGGCCAGATCACCGAGTCCGACGTGCTCCTCGCGCACACGTCGGGCGCCATCATCCTCGGCTTCCACGTGCGGCCCGATCCCCGCGCGCGCGAGCTGGCGGAGCGCCTCAAGGTCGAGATCCGCTACTACGACATCATCTACAAGGCCACCGAGGACGTGAAGCAGGCGCTCGAGGGCCTGCTCAAGCCCGAGCTCAAGGAGGTCGTGCTCGGCTCGGCCGAGGTGCGCCAGGTGTTCAAGCTCTCCAAGGCGGGCGTCATCGCCGGCTGCATGGTGCTGTCGGGCAACATCCCGCGCACCTCGAAGGTGCGCCTGCTGCGCGAGGGCGAGCAGGTGTGGGAGGGCCGCATCGGTTCGCTCAAGCGCTTCAAGGACGACGTCCGCGAGGTCGCGACCGGCTTCGAGTGCGGCATCCAGCTCGACGGCTACTCGGACCTCAAGCCCGGGGACGTCATCGAGGCATTCACCATCGAGGAGCTCGCCCGCACCCTGTAGGCCGCGCGGGGCCCCGGGCGCGCCCGGGGCCCGGCTCCGGCCGCCCCGGCGCGGGCCGGAGGCGCGCGTGTTCGTGGGCGTCGTCAGGGTCGAGTTGCACGTCCCCGGCAGCCGTTCCCTGAAGGACAAGCGGGCGGTGCTGCGGAGCCTCAAGGAGCGCATCCGCGCCCGCACGCAGGCCGCGGTCGCCGAGGTGGACCACCACGACCTCTGGCAGCGCGGCGCGCTCGGGGTCGCGGTGGTGTCGGGCGACCGCGGGCGCGTGAGCGAGCAGCTGCAGGCGGTGCGCGCGCTGGTGGACGGCGCGTACGAGGCGCAGGTGCTCGACTGGGAGGAACGGATCCTGTGAGCAATCGGCCGGAGCGGGTCGCCGAGCTGATGAAGCGCGAGGTGTCGGAGATCCTCCAGCACCGGCTGCGCGACCCGCGCATCGGGTCCATGGTCTCGGTCACCGACGTCGAGATCACCCGCGACCTCGCCTTCGCGCGCGTGTGGGTGACGGTGCTCGCCTCCGAGGCGGAGCGCGGGCCGGTGCTCGACGCGCTGCAGCGCGCCGCCGGCTTCGTGCGCCGCGAGCTGGCGCCGCGCCTCGGCCTGCGCGAAGTGCCGGAGCTGCGCTTCCAGCACGACACCTCGATCGAGCGCGGCATGCGCGTGGACCAGATCCTGCGCCGCCTCGAGCGCGGCGAGCCGATCGAGGACGAGGAGGAGCGGTGACGGACGCCCCGCCGGGTGCGCGCGGCGCCGCCGCGCGCGGGCCGGCGGCGCCCGGCGGCGCGCGCGACGGCCTGCTCGCCGTGGACAAGCCGCCGGGGCCCACGTCGCACGACGTCGTCGAGCGCGTGCGCGCGCGCCTCGGCGTGCGCGGGGCCGGCCATCTCGGCACGCTCGACCCGCCGGCGAGCGGGCTGCTGCTCGTCGCGCTCGGGGCCGCCACGCGCTGCGTGTCCGCCCTGCAGGGCGGGGAGAAGACCTACGAGGCCACGCTGCGGCTCGGCGTGGTGACCGACACGCAGGACCTCGCCGGCGCCGTGCTCGAGACGCGCCCGGTGACGTGCGGCGAAGCCGAGCTGCGGGCCGCCGCGGCCGCGATGACCGGCGATCTCGAACAGGTTCCGCCGATGGTGTCGGCGCTGCGCGTGGGCGGCGAGCGCCTGCACGCGATCGCGCGTCGCGGCGGCACCGTGGAGCGCGCGCCGCGGCGCGTGCACGTCGCCGCCTGGGAGTGGCTGGCGATCGATCCGCCGCGCGCCACGTTCCGGGTGCGCGTCTCGGGCGGCACGTACGTGCGCACGCTGGCCCACGACCTGGGCGCGCGCCTCGGGTGCGGGGCGGCGCTCGAGCGGCTGCGCCGGCTGCGCAGCGAGCCGTTCGGCCTCGAGCGCTCGGTGACCCTGCAGGAGCTCGAGACGCTGCCGCCGGACGAGGTGTGGGCGCGCGGCGGCCTCGGCCTCGACGAGGCGCTGGCGGGACTGCCGGCGCTCACGCTCGACGCGGGCGAGGCGGAGTCCGCGGGCCACGGGCGCTGGCTGGCGCTCGAAGCGGAGCGCGTGCCACCGCGCGCGGTGGGCGCCGGGCCGCGCGGACTCGTGCTGCGCGGCCCGCTCGGGCTCGTCGGCCTCGCCGAGGCGACGCGCGACCCGGAGGCGCCGGCGCGGGTGCGTGTGGCGCCGCGCGTGGTGTTTCGCTGGGCGGTGCGGGAGGGCGGTCGGTGACGGCGGTCTCGGTCGGCGTCTTCGACGGCCTGCACGCCGGGCACCGCGAGATCCTCGCGCGGGCGCGGGCGCGCGCCGGCGACGGTCGGCTCGTGGTGGTGAGCTTCGATCCGCATCCCGACCTCGTGCTGCGCAAGGTCTTCGAGGCGCGGCCGCCGCTCACGCCGCTCGGCGAGAAGCGCGAACGGTTGCGCGCGCTCGGCGTGGACGCGTTCGAAGTGCTGCCCTTCACGCGCGAAATGGCCGCGCTCGATCCGGAGGCGTTCGTGGACCGGCACCTCGTCGGTCCGTTCGCGCCGCGCTGGCTCGTCATCGGCGGCAACTTCGCGCTCGGACGCGGCCGCAGCGGCGACGCGGCGCGGCTCGCCGCAATCGGGGCGGCGCGCGGCTTCGAGGTCGAGTCCGTGCCGCTGCTCGAGGTGGGCGGCGCGCCGGTGAGCAGCACGCGCATCCGCGGCCTGCTCGCGGAGGGCCGCGTCGCCGAGGCGGCGCCGCTCCTCGGGCGCCGCTACGGGCTGACGGGCCTCGTGGTGCGCGGCGAGGCGATGGGGCGGGCGCTCGGCTACCCGACCGCGAACCTGCGGCTTCACGAGGAGAAGCTCGTTCCCGCAAACGGCATTTACGCGGTGTGGGCAAGGCCGGCCGGGAGCGAGGCGTGGCTGCCCGGGGCGATGAGCATCGGCGTGCGACCGACCTTCGGCGGGCAGGTGCGCACGCTCGAGGTCCACCTGCTCGACTGGAGCGGCGACCTCTACGGCCGCGACCTCGAGGTCGAGTTCGTGGACTGGTTGCGGCCGGAGCTGCGCTTCGACTCGGCCGCGGCGCTCGTCGCCGCGATGGACCGGGACGTCGCGGCGACCCGCGCGCGGCTCGCCGCCGCGCGCGTCTGACGGGGGGGCGCGTCCCGCCGCCCCGCGCCGGATGCGTCGTGTGACGCGGGCACGGGGCGCGCCGCACGCCGATGCCGCGATTCCTGCGGCATGGCGCGCGTGCGGACGCCCGCGGCTTGCCGTGCGGGCGTCCGGGTGATACTTTGCCGCGTCACCCTCGGCTCGGGGTGTGTCGCGCTCATCGTTGCTCGTCCCTGCGGGCGGCTTGACCCGGGGGACCGGGCCTGTTCCCTCATGCCACGGGAGGATTCCGCAGTGACCCTCACGAAAGAGGACAAGCTGGGGATCGTCGGCAAGTTCAAGCTTCACGAGGGCGACACCGGTTCGCCCGAAGTCCAGATCGCGCTCCTCACCGAGAAGATCAAGTACCTCACGGACCACTTCAAGGTGCACAAGCGCGACCACGCGTCCCGCCGCGGCCTGCTGCGCATGGTCGGTCAGCGCCGGCGCCTGCTGGACTACCTGAAGGCCACCAAGGTCGACCGCTATCGCAAGGTCGTCAAGGACCTCGGCCTGCGTCGCTAGGCCGATCCCCGGGACGCGCGGGCGCTCCCTCCCGGGAGCGCGGCGTCCCTCATCCGCCGGGAGCGTTCCCGGCACGCGCCGCCCGGTTCATCGCTTCGTCGGGCGGACGCGGGCGGGCGCGGCGTGGGCCGCGTCCCAGTAGGCGAGAGGACAGAGAACCTCGATGGAACAGACCGTATCCCTGGAACTCGGCGGCCGGACGCTGTCGCTCAGCACCGGCAAGGTCGCAAAGCTTGCCCACGGCTCGGCGTGGGTGCGCTTCGGCGACACGGTGGTGCTCGTGGCCGCGAGCGCGGCCAAGTCGGCCTCCCCCAACCGCGATTTCGTGCCGCTCACGGTGGACTACCGCGAGCGCACCTACGCCGCCGGGCGCATCCCCGGCGGGTTCTTCAAGCGCGAGGGCAGGCCGACCGAAAAGGAGGTGCTGAGCTCCCGGCTGATCGACCGGCCGATTCGCCCCCTCTTCTCGAAGCAGTTCCCGTACGAGACCCAGATCATGGCGACCGTGGTGTCCTCCGACCAGGAGAACGACTCCGACGTGCTCGCGCTGGTCGGGGCCTCGGCGGCGATGGCGCTCTCCGACATTCCGTTCCCCGAGCCGATCGGCGCCGTGCGCGTCGGCCGCGTGGACGGCGCCATGATCGTCAACCCGACCTTCGCCCAGCTCGACGAGAGCGACATGGACGTCGTGGTGGCGGGCACCTACGACAACATCATCATGGTCGAGGGCGGCACCCGCGAGGTGACCGAGGCCGACCTGCTCGCGGCGCTCGAGTTCGCGATGGGCCACATCCGCCGCATCGTCGAGGCGCAGCGCGATCTCGTGGCGCGCGCCGGCAAGCCCAAGCGTCCGCTCGTCGCGCCCCCGGACACGGCGGCGCTGCGCGCCACGCTGGACGGCGCCTACCGCGCCCGCCTGCGCGAGGCGATCCGCATCCCGGCCAAGGAGGCGCGTCAGGAGGAGATCGACCGCATCACGACCGAGGCGATCGCCGCCCACAGCGAAGCGTTCGCCGAGGTCGCGCCGTACATCGGCAAGATCCTGCACGACATCGAGCGCGACGAACTCCGCAACATGGTGCTCAGCGAGGGCGTGCGCGCCGACGGCCGCACCACCGACCAGATCCGGCCGATCACGGTCGAGGTCGGAGCGCTGCCGCGCACCCACGGCTCGTGCCTCTTCACGCGCGGCGAAACGCAGGCGCTGGCGGTCGCGACGCTCGGCACCAAGAGCGACGAGCAGCGCGTCGAGGAGCTCGAGGGCCAGTCGTGGAAGTCGTACATGCTGCACTACAACTTTCCGCCCTTCAGCGTCGGCGAGGTGCGCCCCATCCGCGGTCCCGGCCGCCGCGAGATCGGCCACGGCGCGCTCGCCGAGCGCGCGATCGAGCCGGTCATCCCCGCCGAGACCGACTTCCCGTACACGATCCGCCTCGTGAGCGACATCCTCGAGTCGAACGGCTCGTCGTCCATGGCGACGGTGTGCGCCGGCTCGATGGCGCTCATGGACGCCGGCGTGCCGATCAAGGCGCCGGTCGCGGGCATCGCCATGGGGCTCATCAAGGAGGGCGAGCGCGTCGCGGTGCTCACCGACATCCTCGGCGTCGAGGACCACCTCGGCGACATGGACTTCAAGGTGACGGGCACGCGCGAAGGCATCACCGCCTTCCAGATGGACACCAAGATCGGCGGAATCTCGTTCGACGTGCTGCGCGACGCGCTCGAGCGCGCGCGCCGCGGGCGCATGCACATCCTCGGCATCATGGAGCAGGCGCTGCCCGCGCCGCGCGCCGAGATGTCGCCGTACGCGCCGCGCATCATCATCCTGCACATCAACCCCGACAAGATCCGCGAGGTCATCGGTCCCGGCGGCAAGGTCATCAAGCGCATCACCGAGGAGACCGGCACGCAGATCGACATCGAGGACTCGGGCGAGGTGCGCATCGCCGCGGTCAACCGCGAGGGCGGTCGCCGCGCCGAGGAGATGATCCGCAACATCGTCGAGGACCCGGAGCCGGGCCGCGTCTACCAGGGCAAGGTGCGCAGCGTCGTCACCTTCGGCGCGTTCGTCGAGATCGTGCCGGGCAAGGACGGGCTGCTCCACATCTCCGAGATCGACCACTACCGGGTGGCGCGCACCGAGGACGTCCTCAACGTGGGCGACACCGTGATGGTCAAGGTCATCGGCGTGGACCGCGACGGCAAGATCAAGCTGTCGCGCAAGGCGCTCATCCCGGAGCCCGAGGGCGCGGCGGCGGCGAGCCGCGGCGACCGCGGAGGGGACCGGGGCGGGGACCGCGAGCACCGGGGCGGGCGCGATCGCGACCGCGGCCGGGACCGGGACCGCCGTCGCTGACGCCCGACCGGAGACCGATCCGAAGCAGCGACCGAGTGGCAGGGCGACCTGCCACTCGGCGTTTGCGCCGCGCGTCATGAACGACGTCGTCTTCCGCAGCTCCGTGCTCCCCTCGGGCATCACGCTCGTGACCGAGGCCATGCCGCACCGGCGCACCCTCGCCATCGGGGCGTGGTGCCGCGTCGGGGCGCGCGACGAGCCCGTGGACCGCCTCGGCATCACGCATTTCATCGAGCACATGATGTTCAAGGGCACCGAGCGGCGCGACGCGCGCGCCATCGCGCGCAGCCTCGAGGCGCTCGGCGGCCACCTCGACGCGTTCACCGGGCGCGAACAGGTGTGCTACTACGCGCGCGGGCTTGAGGAGCACCTGCCCGAGATGGTGGACGTGCTCGCGGACATCGTGTGCCGCTCGCGCTTCGCCGACCGCGACGTCGAACTCGAGAAGTCGGTCGTGCGCGAGGAGATCTCCTCGTGCGAGGACAATCCCGAAGACAAGGTGGCCGACCTGCACGCCGCGCAGGTGTGGGGCGCTCACGGCCTGGGCCGCCCGATTCTCGGCACCGCCGAGACCGTGGAGGCGCTCACGGCGGACGTGCTGCGCGAGTACTTCGGCCGCCGCTACCGCGCCGACCACCTCGTCGTGGCGGCCACCGGCGCGATCGAGCACGAGCGCGTGGCGGCGCTCGTCGAGCGCCACTTCGCGCCGCCCGCCGGTCCGCCGCTCCCCCTGTCGGGTCCGCCGCCGGCGTTCGCGCCGACGCTGCGCCACGAGGTGCGCGACGATCTGCAGCAGCTCTACCTGTCGCTCGGCACGCGCGGCGTGCCCTACGGCGACCCGGCGCGCTATGCGCTCGCCGTGCTCCACACCCTGCTCGGCGGCGGCATGAGCTCGCGCCTGTTCCAGAGCGTGCGCGAGGAGGCGGGGCTGGCGTACTCGGTGTACTCGGCGGCCGACTTTCACCGCGATGCCGGGCAGCTCTCGATCCACCTGGCCGTGTCGCCGGACCGCGGTCGCGTGGCGCTGGCGCGCGTGCGCGCCGAACTCGAGGACCTCGTCGCGCGCGGCCCGTCGGAGGAGGAGGTCGCGGCGGCGCGCGCCCAGCTCAAGGGCAGCGTGCTCATGGCGCAGGAGAGCGTCTCGTCACGCATGTACCAGATCGCGCACGAAGAGATCGCGGCGCGGCGGGTGGTGCCGCCCGAGGAGCAGGTCGAACGCGTGCTGGCGGTGACGCGCGAGCAGGTCGTCGAGGCGGCGCGCCGCTTCCTGCCGCCTCAGGGCTTCGCCCTCACCGCGCTCGGACCGGCGGTGGACGGGCCGCTCGAAGAGGCCGACTGGCCGGTCGCGGGGTGAGCGCGCCGGCGGCGCTCCCGGCCGGTACGCAGCCGGCCGACCTGTGGCCGATCGGAGACATCTGCGAGCGGCATTGCGGGCGGGGCGGGAGTGCTCTGCATGTGATGCAACACATTGTGGCACAACGTCTTGAATTCGAACGGGCAGGCCATGTTCGACCCTTTCGACCCGCGCGGCATCGGAGTTGCGAGAGAGACTCACCGATGAGACCCGCCCTTTCACCCAACGCGACGGGGCCCCGCGGGCTCCGGGCGGCGCGCGCCGGCGCGCTCGCCGCGCTGCTTGCGCTCGCGCTGCTCGCGCCCGCGGGCGGACGCGCGGACGGCGGCGACGAGGAATCCGAGCAGCCCGACACGTCGAACATCATCGGCTCGGTGCAACTCGCCGCGCCCGGCGACGGCGAAGTGCTGCCCCCCAGCGAGCGGCCGTTCCGCGTTGGCGAGTCGCTGCGCTTCTCCGTGCAGTACGGGTTCATCAAGGCGGGCCACGCGTGGCTCGAGGTGCCTGAGATCGTCGAGGTGGACGGGCGGCCGGCGTACCGGATCGTGGCGCGCGCCGAGTCCAACGCGTTCTTCAGCACGTTCTACAAGGTGCGCAACCGCATCGAGTCGCTGTGGGACCGTGACGGGCGATTCTCGCGGCGCTACCTCGAAAACCGGCGCGAGGGCGGCCATCGGGCGCGCAACGAGATCCGCTTCGACGAGGCGCGCGGCGAGGCCGTGTACCACGACGGCCGGAGCTACCCGGTGCCGCCGCGCGTGCAGGACGCGCTGTCCTCGTTCTACTACACGCGCTTTCAGGCGCTGCCGCTGGGCGGCAGCCTGGTGTTCGACTACCATGCGAGCCGCAAGACCAAGCCGCTCGAGGTGAAGGTGCTCGGCCGCGAGCGGGTCTCGACCCCGGCGGGCACCTTCGACTGCGTCGCGATCGAGCCGATCCTCAAGGCGGGCGGCATTTTCAAGAAGAGCGGCCGCCTCGTGATCTGGCTCACCGACGACGACCGCCGCATGCCCGTCCTGATGAAGAGCAAGGTCACCGTGGGCTCGATCAGCGTCGTGCTGCAGGAGGTCCGCCCGGGCGCCTGATGGGCCGCTACCGCGAGGCCGACCTGTCGAAGCTGCGCGTGGGATCGGTCGCCGACCGCCCCACGCGCGTCCGCGTCGAGGACTTCGCGCGGCCGCTCGATCCCGCCGCCGCGCGCGCGGTGCTCGCGGCGCTTCCCGACCAGCTCGCCGCGCGCGCGCTGCGCGAGGTCGTGGCGCGCGTCGTGGCGGCGCGGCGGGCGGGCCGACCGGTGCTGGCGATGCTCGGCGGACACGTCGTCAAGGTCGGTGTGTCGCCGTGCCTCGTGTCGCTCATGGAGCGCGGGGCGGTCACGCACCTCGCCATGAACGGCGCGGCCGCGATTCACGACGTCGAGATCGCGCGCGTCGGCCGCACCTCCGAGGACGTCGAGGCCAACCTGCATGCCGGCACCTTCGGCATGGTGGACGAGACCGGCGACTTCATGAACGACGCGGCGGCGGAGGCCGCGCGCCGCGGGGAGGGGCTGGGCGAGGCGTGGGGGCGCGCGCTCGAAGCGTGCGCGGCGCCGCACCGGGACGTGAGCCTGCTCGCTTCGGCGTGGCGGCTCGGGGTGCCCGCCACCGTGCACGTCGCGCTCGGCACCGACACCATCCACCATCACCCGCGCTGCGACGGCGCGGCGCTGGGCGCGTGCTCGTTGCGCGACTTCCGCATCCTGGCGGCAACCCTCGCCGAGGCGCGCGGCGCGGTGGCGCTCAACCTGGGCTCGGCGGTGCTCATGCCGGAGGTCTTCCTCAAGGCGCTGGCGGTGGCGCGCAACCTCGGCGCCGACCTCGCGGACCTCACGACCGTGAACCTGGACCAGATCCAACACTACCGCCCGCGCGTCAACGTCGTGGAGCGGCCGACGCGGGCCGCGGGGGCGAAGGGCTTCGCGCTCACCGGACACCACGAGATCCTCGTCCCCCTGCTGGCGGCGGCCGTCCTCGCCGAGCTCTAGCCGGCGGCCCGTCTCTGGCGGGCGGGCCGACCATGCCGGCTGCGGGGCGGGCGGCGCGCCGGGCCGACCCGGGCGGACCGCCCGTGCTCCGGACAGCGCCCGGCGGTCGGGCACGGCCCTTGCGGGACCGTTCGGGCAGGGCGGCCGCGCCGGAGACGACCGTTGACGCTCGCAAAGCCCCGACCCTATACTCCTGCCGCGTTTTCGCACGCGGTTGCGGCGAGAACCGGCATCGAGCGGAGGCAGACCGAGACGCGACTTGTTACTCCTTCGGCGTGGGTCGTTGCGTGATTTGACCCTGCTGTTGGGTGGCCGCCGGGCGGACCGGCGGCGCCCCCTGCGTCCCGGTGGTCTCCGTGGCCGTGGTCCCTGCGGCCCGGATCCCCCACTTGCGCGGGGCTCCGGGCGCTTTCTTTTGGAGAGGACGCGTGACCCGATTCTGGCTCTCCCTGCTGACGCTCACCCTGCTCGCCGTGGGCGCGCCCGGCGCCCGAGCGCAGGAGGCCGACACCACGGCCATGGACTGGAGCGCGGTCCCCGAGTACCGGATCGTTCCAGGGGACGTGCTCGAGCTCAACTTCGGTCCGCGCCCCGAGGCTCCGGGGCAGGACGCGATTCGGCGCCAGCGCGTGCGGCCCGACGGCCGCATCTCGGTCTTCCCGATCGGCGACGTGGTCGCGGCCGGGCGCACTCCGGCGGAACTGCAGGCCACGCTGCTCGCGCTGCTCGCCGCCGACCTGCGCCAGCCCCGCGTCACCGTGGAGGTGGCCGAAGTGGCGGGCAATCAGGTCCACGTGCTCGGCCGCGTAAAGAAACCCGACTCGTACGCGGTCGGCCCGTTCTTCACCCTGGCGCAGGCCATCGCCCGCGCCGGCGGCTTCGAGGACGACGCGGCGCGCAACAGCGTGCTCGTGTTCCGGCGCGACGGCGCGCGCACCGTGCGCGTGGCGCGCGTCGCCCTCGACCGCTCGCTCAAGAAGGGCTCCCTCGCCGCCGACCTGCCGCTGTCGCGCTTCGACATTGTCTACGTGCCGCGCTCGACGATCGGCAACGTGGACGTCTTCGTGCGGCAGTTCTTCGGCGAGACGCAGCCCCTGTTGTCCTCGGCCCTCGTCGGCTGGCAGCTGTTCAACCTGGACCGCGTCTACGTCACGACGCCCATCACGCCGTGACGCCCGGGAGCGCACCGTGAACACGTCCATCCCCGCGCCCGCGTCCCGACAGGCCACCGCTCGCGAGTTCCTCGCGATCGTGTTCCGCCGCCGCTGGGTCATCCTCGGCCTGTTCGCGGCGACCACCCTCACCGTCGTGGCGCTCACGCTCCAGCAGAAGGCCGAGTACATGTCGGTGGGCCGCGTGCTCGTCAAGCGCGGCGAACAGGAGAGCATGCTCACCCCCACGCGCCGCGTCGTCGGCCAGTGGGAGGAGGACCTCGGCAGCGAGGTCCAGCTCGTCAAGAGCCACCCGGTGCTGGAGCGCGCGCGCGAGCTGCTGCGCGCCGAGGCCGGGCCCGGCCGGCCCGCGACGCCCGTGGACGGCGCGCGCGTGGACGCCGAGGTGGTTGGCAAGAGCACCGTGCTCGCCATCGCGTACGTGGACCCGGACTCCGCCACCGCGCGCCGCGTGTGCGACGCGGTCATCCGCGCCTACCTCGAGTTCCGCCAGCGCGACCTGTCGCTGACGTATCCGCGGGCCTTCTTCGAGGAGGAGATCGCCCGCGTGCAGGGCGAGCTCGACCGCTGGGTCGAGGCGCGGCGCCAGTTCTCGAACTCCGAGGAGCTGGTCAACGTCGTCGAGCAGCAGCGCGCGCTCATCGGGCACCTCGCCGGCCTCGAGATCCGGCGCAGCGAGGCGGCCGCCGATCTCGCCGAGGCGCGCAGCCTGCAGCAGCAGCTCGAGCGGCTGAGCGCGGATCCGAACATCGACCTGCCGACCTTCTCGCAGCTCTACAGCAACGAGAGCGCCCTCGTGGACCTCAAGCGGCGGGTCACCGAGCAGGAGGCGATCGTCGCGCAGCGGCGCGAGCGCTACCGCGACGAGTCGCCGGAGGTGGCCAACGCCCTGGCCACGCTCGAGTCGCTGCGCGCCATGCTGCGGCGCGAGGTCGAGGCGCGCATCAAGATCTCGGGCTCCAAGGTCGCGACGCTGGAGGCGCGCGTCGCCGTCTTCGACCGCGAGATCGCCGCGACGCGCGCGGAGCTCGAACGCATGCCCGACCGCGAGACGCGCATCGCGAACATGGACCGGCGCATCAGCCTGTTGCGCGACCGTCTCGAGCAGATCGTCGAGAAGAGCGACCAGGCGCGCGTCGTCGAGCGCACCTCCATGAGCAACAGCCTGTACCTGCTCGCCCCCGCGGGGGCCGCGGTGCCGACGCGCACGCGCGACTACGTGCGGCTGGCGCTGGCGCCGGCGTTCAGCCTCGTCGTCGGCATCGGACTCGCCTTCTTCCTCGACGGCCTCGACCTCACCGTGCGCACCGCCGGCCACGCCGAGGAGGCCGCCGACCTGCCGGTGCTGGCGGCGGTCAACGAACGCCGCCGCACCGCCACCCGCTGACCCAGGACGTCCCCCCAGGAGACCCGCCCGCATGTCCCGCATCCTCGACGCCCTGAAGAAGGCGCGCGGTGCCGCCCCCCCGCCGGCGGCGGTGCCGCCGCCGACCCCGGTGCCCGCGCCCGTGCCGGCGGCGTTCCGGCCGCCCGGCCCGGCCGCGGCGGTGCGCCCGGCGGCGCCGCCTCCGGCGCTCGCGCCGTGGAGCCTGCCGACCGCGCTGCCGGAGGACGTGCAGCGCGAAATGGCGGCGCTGCGCGTCGGCCTCGAGGCGGCGCTCGGCGACCGCGTGCCGAGGGTGGTGGCGTTCCACGCCTCGGTCGCGGGCGAGGGCGCGACCTCGGTGGCACGGCACTTCACGCTCTCGCTGGCGCGCGGCTCCGAGGCCCCGGTGCTGCTCGTGGACGCCCACGCGCAACGGCCGACGTGGACCGCCGCGCGCGGCGCGCCGCCCGCGCGCGATCCGGAGGCGGCGCGCATCTCCGTGCTGCCGCTCGCCGAGCGGCACGCCGCCGAGGGGCGCATCCTGCCCGGCACGCTGCGCGACGCGCTTGATGCGCTCGCCGGCGGCTTTGAGTGGATCGTGGTGGACGGCCCGCCGGTGCTCGAGGCGCCGGACGCGCCGGCGCTCGCCGCGGCCGTGGACGGCGTCGTGCTCGTCGTTCAGGCCGGGCGCACGAAGCGGCCGGTGCTGGCCCGGTCGGCCGACATCCTGCGGAAGTCCGGGGCCCGCATCCTCGGCACCGTGCTCAACCGGCGCCGCCTCGAGATCCCCGACTTCCTGTACCGCCGCCTGTAACCGTGCGCGCGGCGCCGTCCGCAGCCGAGCCCGTGCGGGGGGCCGAGGCGCTCTCCGCCGCCCTCGTCGCCGAGGCGCTCTCCGATGTCCGTCGGTGGGCGCCTCGGCGTCTCGCCGTGTTGCTCGGCGGCAGCGCCGCGACCGGCGAGGACGTATGGCGCGCCGACCGCGGGCGCGCCGTGACGCTGTCCGATCTCGACCTGTACGTGGTCGTGCCGGACGCGCGCGCGCGCGACGCCGCGCGCGCGTGCGCGCGCGGCGGGCTGGCCGCGGCGCGCGCGCGCGCGCAGGCGCTCGGGCTCGAGGCCGAGCTCGAGACGGCCTTCTTCACGCCCGGCGACCTCGCGGCGCTGCCGGCGCGTCCCGCCACAATTGAATTGCGCCGCGCCGGCCGCGTGCTCGAGGGCGACCGGGCGTGGCGCGAGCGCGTGCCCGCGTGGGCGCCGGGCGACGTCGGGCGCGAGGAGCGCCTGCTGCTGCTCGAGAACCGCGCCTTCGAGCTGCTGTGGGCGCGCCCGCGCCTCGCGGGCGCGGGCCTCACCGCGCTGCGCGCGCGGCACGCGGTGCTCAAGGCGGCCCTCGATCTCGCCGGCGCCGCGTGCCTGGCGGCCGGCGAGTACCCGCCGGGCGCCGCGGCGCGCGTGGCGCGCGCGCGCGCGCTGGGCGGCCCGCACGTCACGCCCGCGCTCGACGCGGCGTGGACCGCCGCGCTCGCGTGGCGCGCGGGGGGCCCGGACACGGACGACGCCGGCGCGCGGCGCGAGGAGTGGCAGGTGGTGGCGCTCGCGTGGACGAGCGCCTGGCGCGCGGAGGCGGGCGACGCCGATCCCGGCGATCCCGCATCGGTCGTGCGGCACGCCGCGCGGCGCGCCCGTCTGCGGCGCCGGCTGCGCCTCGCGGTGTTTCACGCCGACCGGTCGGGGCGCGGCCCGCGGCTCGTGTCGCGCCTGCGGGCGGCCGGCGCGGGAACCCCCCAGCACCGCGTCAACGCCACCGGCGCGCTGCTGCTCGCCGCGCTCGCCGCGGGCGGCGGTCCGGCGGCGCCGCCGCTGCTGCGCGCCCTCGGCGCGCTCGGCGTGCTGCGCCCCGCGGACGGCGCCGACCTCGAGGCGCTGGCGGGCGCGGCGGTGCGTGCGTGGGACACGTGGGTGCTCGACGGCCAGCGCACGGGCGGAGCGGAGGGCGCGTGAGCGCGGTCATGGTGGTGGCGCTCGTGGACGCCCTGGGCTGGACGCTGGCGGCGCGCGTGCCCGGCTTCGCGCCGGCCCTGCCGCACCGCCGCCGCCTCGACACCGTGCTCGGCTTCAGCTCGGGCGCACTGCCCACGATCTTCACCGGCCGCATGCCCGCCGAGCACGGGCGCTGGCTCATGTACCGCCGCGCGGCGGGGGGCGCGTCGCCGTTCCGCGGCTTCGGGGCGACGCGGCTGCTGCCCGGCCGCGTGCGGCGCGGACCGCGCCTCGCGCGCCTGCTGTCGCGCGTGGTCGCCGCGCGCGGCGTGCGCGGCTACTTCCACCTGTACGAGGTCCCGCGCGAGCGGCTGCCGTTCTTCGACCTGCCGGAGCGGCGCGACCCGTTCGCGCCGGGCGGGCTGCCGGGCGGCGCGCTGTGGGAGACGCTCGAGTCGCGCGGCGTGACGTGGCGGGCGTGGACGTGGCGCACGCCCGAGGCGGAGGCGGTCGAGGCGCTGCTTGCGAGCGTCGCGCGCGGGCGCGAGCGATTCCTGTTCCTCTACACCGCCGACCTCGACGCGCGCCTGCATCGCGAGGGCTCGCAGGGCGCCGGCGTGCGGCGCGCGCTCGAGGGCTATGCGGCGCTCGCCGGGCGCGCGATCGAGGCCGGGCGTCGCGCCGGGCGCGAGGTGTGGTTCTACCTGCTGTCGGACCACGGCATGGTGGACGTGACCCGCACCGTGGACGTGGCCGCGGCCCTCGCCGCCACCGGCACGCGCGCGCCGCGTGACTACGAGGTGTTTCTCGACTCGACCTTCGCGCGCTTCTGGTGGCGCGCGCCGGCGGCGCGGCGCGCGGTCGAGGCGGCGCTGGCGGCGCTGCCGGGCGGGCGCTGGCTGGACGACGCCGCGCTCGCGCGCGAGGGCTGCCTGTTTGTGGACCGCGCCTACGGCGAGAGCGTGTGGCTCGCCGACCCGGGCGCGCTCATCGTGCCGTCGTTCATGGGGCGCGCGCCGCTCGCGGCCATGCACGGCTACGACCCGGCGCACCCCGACATGGCGGCCGGGCTGTGGTCGAACCGGCCGGTGCCGGAGGCCGTGCGCCACCTGCGCGACGTGCGCGCCCACCTCGAGGCCGAGCTCGACGCGCTGCCGGCGGGGGCCGCGTGAGCCGCGCCGAGATCGCCCACAGCGTCACGCGCGGCACGTTCTACCTGGCCCTCGAAAAGGCCGCGGCGGTGGGTTCGGGGCTGCTCTACTTCGCGCTGCTGCTGCGCTGGCTGGGTCCCACCAAGTACGGGATCATCACCCTGGCGCTGTCCTTCGCCGGCCTGGCGACCACCGCCACGGGCAACTTCGAGATGTTCCTCGAGCGCTTCGCCGCCGACTATCACGCGCGCGGCCTGCTCCGCACGCTGCGGCGCGCCCACCTGCTGGCGCTCGGCGTGAAGCTGGCGCTCGGCGCGGTGGCGGGGGCCGTGGTGTTCGCGCTGGCGCAACCGCTCGCCGCGGGGTTCGACTCCCCGGACCTTGCGGTGCTGCTGCCCGTGCTCGCGGTGTTCGTGGCCGCCGACGGGCTGTCCACGACCGGCCGGGCGACGCTCTACGGCCTGCAGCAGTTCAAATGGGTGAGCGGCATCGCCCTGGCGTTCCACGGCGCCAAGACCGTCATGGTGGGCGGCCTGTGGTTCACCGGCCAAGGGCTGCCGCAGCTCGCCGCCGGCCTCACCGCCCTCACCGTCGCGCAGGGGCTGGCCGCGACCGCCGTGCCGCTGTGGTACCTGCGCCGCGCGCGCGACGAGGCGCCGGCGGCGGGCGCCGGCGCGGTGCCCGTCGGCCACGGCCTGCTGCGGCAGATGATCGGCTACTGCGTGCCGCTCCTCGGCGCGCGGCTCACGTTCATGTCGGGCCAGAACCTGAGCCGCATCGTGCTCGGCAAGATGTTCACGCCGCACGAGCTGGGGCTGTTCTCGTTCGCCTACCAGACGATCGAGCGCTTCGTGGAGCTCGCCCACACGCTCCCGGCCGCGATGCTGCCGGCGCTCACGCGCCTCGTGGCGCGCGGCGAACACGAACGGCTGACGCGCGTCTTCGACCAGTCGCACCGCATCGTGCAGGTGGTGGCGTGCACACTGTCCTTCGGGCTGTTCGTGTTCGCGCGCGAGCTCACGCTGTTCGTCGGCAGCCCGCTGTTCGCTTCGGCCATCCCGCTGCTCCAGATCATGGCGCTGGTGCCGATCGCGCGCACCGCGCAGCAGCCGCTGACGATGCTGTTCCAGGCGCTCAAGCGGCCCGCCACGGTGCTCCACCTCGCGCTGCTCAAGTTCGGGGTCGAATTCGCGTGCTACTTCGCGCTGGTGCCGGCGGTCGGCGTGGCGGGGGCGGTGATCGCCAACCTGACGGGCGCCGCGGTGTCCTATGCGGCGGCGCTCGGGGTGCTCGCGGTCGCCTTCCCGGCCGGAACGAACGAGCGCCTGCGCAACCTCGGGCGCTCGCTGCTGCTGTTCGCGCCGCTGCTCGTCGCGGCGCTCGCCGCCGACGCGCTGCTGCCGACGGCGCCGTCGCTCGCGCTGCGCGCCGCACTCGTGCCGGTGGCCGCGGCCGGCGTGTTCGCGCTGGCGCTCGTCACGCGCTACGATCTCGACCAACTGTCCGCCATTCCGCTCGAGAGCGCATGGATGCGCCGCCTGCGCGACCTGCTCGTGGCCGTCGTCGGCCGTCTGGCGCGCGCCGTGGAGCCCAGAAGCGCATGACGACGTCCCCCCGCGTCCTGGTCGTGATCCCCGCCCACAACGAGGAGGAGAGCCTTCCACGCACCCTGGAGGAGATCCGCGCGCGGGCCCCCGGCGTGGACCTGCTCGTGGTGGACGACGGCTCTCGCGACGGCACCGCGGCGGCGGCGCGCCGCGCCGGCGTCCCGCTCGTTCGCCATCCGGTCAACCTCGGGGTGGGGGGCGCCCTGCAAACCGGCTTTCGCTACGGCATGGAGCACGGCTACGACGTGCTCGTGCAGCTCGACGCCGACGGCCAGCATGATCCGGCCTTCCTGTCAACGGTCCTCGCCCCGGTGCTCGAGGGGCGCTGCGACGTGTGCATCGGTTCCCGCTACGTGTCCCGCACCGGGTACCGTGCGCCGCTGCACCGGCGGCTCGGCATGCTCCTGTTCTCGGCGGTCGTGAGGCTCGCGATCGGGCGCCGCATCGCCGATACCACGTCGGGTTTCCGGGCCTACGGCCGTGAGGTCATGCGCGTGTGCCAGCACGACTTCCCCGCGGACTTCCCGGACGCCCCGCTCCTCATCGCGCTCGCGCGCCGCGGCTTTCGCCTGCTCGAGGTGCCGGTCGAGATGCGCGAGCGCCGGGCGGGACGGTCGTTCTACACGCTCGGCAAGCAGCTCTACTACCCCTACAAGAACCTGGTGGCCTCGCTCATGGCGTGGCTCCAGCGGCCCGCCTGAGGCGCGGAGGAGGCACGATGTACTTTCTGTCACGAACCCAGCTCATTGTCGCGCTCGGCGCCGTGGGACTGGCGCTCTACGTGCTCGACCTCGTGCGGCGGCGCCGGCTGTCCGAGGAGTACTCGGTGCTCTGGGTGCTGTGCACCGTGACCCTCGCGGTGCTGGGCTTCGCCACGCCGGTGCTGGTGTGGCTCACGGACCTGCTCGGCATGGTGTGGGAGAGTTCGACGGTGTTCGCCGCCGGCCTCGCGTTCGCGATGGCCATGCTGCTCTACCTGTCGGTGCGCATGTCGCGCCTCGGCGCCGAGAACCAGGCGCTCACGCGCGAGCTGGCGCTGCTGCGCCACGACCTCGAGCGCCGATGCGGAACGGGCGGCACGGGGGACCGGGCGTGAAGCGGACCGCGCAGTTCGTCGTGGCCATCGCGATCTCCGCGGTGTGCGTGTGGATCTCGATGAAGGACGTGCGCCTCGCCGACGTGCTCGACGCGCTCGGGCGCGCCAACTGGGGCGGCTTCGTCGCGCTCATGGTCCTCACCCTGTTCGGCTTCTGGGTGCGCGCCGTGCGCTGGCGGTACTTCATCGCCGCGCCGCGCCCGATCTCGACCGGCAGCCTGTTCAGCGCGACCATGATCGGGTTCATGGCGAACAACGTGCTGCCGTTCCGCCTCGGGGAGTTCGTGCGGCCGTGGGCGCTCGCGCGGCGCGAGGGGCTGTCGAAGACCACGCTGCTCGCGACCATCGTCGTCGAGCGCGCGGTGGACATGCTCACCCTGCTCGGCATCCTCGGGCTGTCGCTGCTCGTGCACCCGATCTCCGAGGCCACCGAGGGCGGCCGCATGGTGCGCGCCGGCGCCGGCGTGCTGCTCCTGCTGTGCGTGGCGCTCACCGTCTTCGTGGTCGTGCTCGAGAGCCAGCCGCGCCTCGCGCACGGCGTGATCGGCGCCCTCACCGCGTTCCTGCCGGCCGGCCCGCGCGACCGCGTGGCGCGCGCCGTGACGCACTTCCTCGAGGGCCTCGGGCTGTTCCGCGACCTGCCGCGGCTGCTGTGGGTGTTCGTGCTGTCGTTCGGGATGTTCGCCGTCTACGCGCTGGCGCTCTCGGTGGGCATGTGGTCGATCGGCATCGAGGTGCCGTGGTACGGCGGCCTCGTCATGCTCGTGGTGACCGCCATCGGCATCATGGTGCCCGCCGCGCCCGGCTACGTCGGCACGCTCAACGTGGCCTGCATCGCCGGGCTCGCGCTGTTCGGCGTCGGCAAGGAGGTGGCCGCGCCGTTCTCGTGGTTCTACTTCGCGAGCCAGTGGCTGCCGATCACCGCGGTCGGGCTGTTCTACCTCAACCGCGAGGGGCTGTCGCTGCGCACCCTCGGGCAGGCGCAGGAGTCCGCCGCGTGAACCGCCGCGGCGCCCGCGCCGCGCGCTCAGCGCGCGAAGTGCGCGAGCACCTTGCGCACCGCGGCGATCACGTCGTCCACGTCGCTGTCGCTCATGCGCGGGAAGAGCGGCAGCGTGACCGCGCGCCGGTAGGCGTCCTCGGCGACCGGAAAGGCGCCCTCGCGCAGGCCGAGCGAGTCGCGGAAGTGCGGGTGCAGGTGGATGGGGATGAAGTGCACCGAGGTGCCAATGTTCTCGGCGCGCAACTCCTGGATGAAGCGCGCCCGGTCGCACGCGAGGCGCTCGAGCTCGAGCGCCACCGGGTAAATGTGCCAGGCGTGCGTGACGTCCGCGCGCGCGCCCGGCAGGCGCACGCCCGGCACGCCGCCGAGGCCCTCCCGGTAGCGCGCCACGATCTCCGCGCGGCGCCGCTGGAACGCCTCGAAGCGCTCGAGCTGACCGAGGCCGATGGCGGCGAGCACGTCGCTGAAGTTGTACTTGTACCCGGGCGCCGTGACCTCGTAGTACCACGAGCCGGAGGCCGCGTAGCGCTTCCACGCGTCACGGTTCATGCCGTGGAGCGACAGCAACGCGAGACGCTCGGCGAGCGCGTCGTCGTCGGTGACCGCGGCGCCGCCCTCGCCGGTCGTGAGGTTCTTGGTGGCGTAGAACGAGAACGCCGTGACGCGCGCGTAGGAGCCGACCGGCCGGCCGCGCCATGCGGCGCCGAGCGCGTGCGCCGCGTCCTCGACGATCGGAACGCCGGCGCGTTCGGCGAGCGGCAGCAGGCGGCCGTAGTCGCACGGGTGCCCGGCGTAGTCCACGGTCAGCAACGCGCGCGTGCGCGGGCCGAGGGCGGCCTCGACCGCGGCGGGATCCAGACACAGCGTGTCCGGCTCGACATCCACGAGCACGGGCGTCGCCCCGACGTGCTCGATGACGTTGACGCACGCAACGAAGGTGTAGGTCGAGGTGATGACCTCGTCGCCGCGGCCGACGCCGAGCGCCGCGAGCGCGAGGTGGAGCGCCCCGGTCGCGGAGTTGACCGCGAGGCCGTGGCGCGCGCCGGCGAGCGCCGCGATGCGCCGGCCCAGCTCGTGTGCCTTGGGGCCGGTCGTGATCCAGCCCGACTCGAGCGCCTCGCGCACCAGCGCGTGCTCGCGCTCGCCGATCCACGGCACGGCGAGCGGCAGGAAGTGCTCTCGCACGGGACGGCCTCCGCGAGAGGCCAGCTCGGGAAGGTCGGGCGTCACCGGGTCGCTCGCGCGCGCATGAGGCCGGGGAGTGTAGCGCGGCCGGGCGGCGGCGGCCAGCCGGGCCGCGCGGCGCCCCGGCCGGTCCCGCGCGCGGCGGCCGGTTAGGCGAGGAGGCCGCGTCCCCCGTGTCCCCCCGCCGGCTGGTGCGCGACACCCTCGGTTTCGCGATCGCCCAGTACGTCGTGCGCGGCGCGTTCATGCTGCGCGGCATCATCGCCGCGCGGCTGCTCGGGCCGTCGGCGTACGGGGCGTGGAACGCGCTCATGCTCGTCATCGAGTACGGCGCGTCGTCCCAGATGGGCACGCAGCAGGGCCTCGACCGGCTCATGCCGCAGCGCGTCGTCGAGGGCGACCGGGCGCGCGCGCACCGGCTCGAGCGCGCGGGCATGTTCAACGTCGCCGTGCTGGCGCTGGTCTACGGCGCCTGCGTCATGGCCTACTTCGCGCGCCAGCCGGGGGAGGTGCGCGGGTTCTGGGGCATGACCGGCATCGCGCTCGCCATCCTGTGCGTGCTGTTGTCGAACCTCGCCGGCGCCCATCTCACGCTGCTGCGCGCGCACGGCGACATGCGGTCGGTGACCGGATGGTTCGTGCTGCAGGCGGGCGTGAGCGTGGCGCTCGGACTCGGCCTCATCCCGTGGCTCGGCGCGTGGGCGCTGCTGTGGGGCTGGCTGGCGGGGCACCTCGTCGGCCTGGTGTACGCGCGCTCGCGCGTGCCGGACCGGGCGCCCGGCGCGCCGGCGTGGGCGCCGGAGTCGCTCGAGCTGTTGCGCGTCGGATTCGCGATGTTCCTGTACCTGTGGGCGAACCTCGTGCTGCGCACCGTGGACCGGCTCGTCGTGCTGCGCTTCGAGGGGGCGGAGGCGCTCGGCCTCTACACCCTCGGCGTCATGGCGCTCACGCTGGTCATGAACTCCACCGATTCGGTGTGTTACGTGCTCTATCCGAAGCTGCTGCGCGTCTTCACGGCGGAAGGCCATCGGCCCGAGGCGATCCGCGCGCGCGTGCTGCGCACGCTGACGGTGTTCGCGGTGTCCGTGCCCGCGGTGTGCAGCGTCATCTTCATCGGCGCGCGCGAGGCGGTCATGCTGGTGCTGCCGTCGTTCGTGGAGGGCGCGGGGGCGCTGCGCGTGCTGTGCTTCGGCGCCCTCGGCCTGGCGGTCGCCAACCTGAGCTCGCTCGTGCTCATGATCATGCACCGCCGCGTGCAGCTCATGGCGGTCGCCCTGGTGCCGGCGGCCGCGGGCGGCGCGCTCAGTGTGTGGGCGCTCAAAGCGGGGTTCGGCATCCAGGGCGTGGCGTGGTGCATGTTTGCGACCTACGTCGCCACCGGCGCGCTCATGCTGTGGCTCGCCGCGCGCGCCCTCGGACTCGGCGCCGCCGGGGCGGCGGGCGTGCTGGCGCGCGCCCACGCGCCGCTCGGGCTCGGCTTCGCGCTCGCGGTGGGCCTCGACCGCCTGATGCCCGCGGTGGCCGCGCCCGGCGCGTGGGCCGGTCCGGCGCGGGTGGTTCTCAACGCGGCCGTGTTCCTGCCGCTCTACGTCCTCGCGGTGCGGCCGCTCGTGCGTGGGCTCGGCATGCGGCGGCTGCTCGCCGAGGCGGGCGTGCCGGGCTTCGGTCCGGCGCCCGGCGGGGGCGAACCATGAGCCGCGCGGACGCGCGTTCCGCGGTGGACGCGGCCGGGGTCCTCGCCACGCTGGCCGCCGCGGCGCCGTGGCCGGCGGCGGCGCCCGCGCCGGCGCTCGGCGCCGCGCTGGCGGTCGCCACGCTGTGGGCGCCGGGGCACGCCCTCGCGCGCCTGCTGCGCCCGGCGGCGCCGGCCGGCGAGCGCGCGCTGCTCGCGCTCGCGCTGTCGCCGTGGCTGGTCGCGGCGCCGGCGGCCGCGCTGGCCGCGGCCGGCGCCGGGACGGCGGCCGCCGCGCGCGCGGCGCTGGCGCTGGCCGCCGCGCTGTGCGCGGCCGCCGCGCTGCGCGCGCGCGGCGTCCCGGCGCCGGGCGGGCCGGGCGCGCGCGCCGTGGCGGCGATCGCGTGCGCGTGGGCGGCGCTCGTCGCCGCGATGTTCGCCGTCAATCCGCACCTCGCGCCGCGCTCGGACGGCTGGTTCCATGCCGCCGTCGTCGAGCAGATCGCCGCGCGCGGCCTGCCCGTCGAGGACCCCGCCTTTGCGGGGCTTCCGCTGCTCTACTTCTGGGGCCACGACCTGTGGGCCGCGCTGTGGGTCGCGCTCGCCCCGGCGCTCGCGGTATGGACCCCGCTCGCCGCGTTCAACGTGGCGGCCGCCGCGGCGGTGGTGCTCGCGGTGGACGCGCTCGCGGTGCGCCTCGGGGCGCGGGGGGGCACGCGATCGCTCGCCGCCGGACTCGCGCTGCTCGGTCCCGCGCCGTTCGCGTGGCTGGCGCCCGCCGCGCGCGCGCTGACCGGCGAGACGCGCGGCGCGGCGGAGTTCGCCGCCTTCTTCGAGGCCGGGGCCTCGAGCGCGCTGCGCGCCCTGTCGGAGGGCATGCTCCATCCGTCGCTCGCCTTCTTCGGCGACAAGTTCCTGGTGCCGACGCCCTTCGCGCTCGGCCTTGCGCTGTTCCCGGCGATCCTCGCCGCGTGGCACGACGCGGCCGTCGCCCCCCGCGCGAGCGCGGCGGCCACGCTCGCCGCGCTCGCCGGCGCCGCGCTCTTCGTGCACACCGTGGTCGGGCTCACCGTCCTCCTGCTCGCCGCCGCGTGGGGCCTGCCGGCGCTCGCCGGCGGACCGGCCCTGCGCCGCGCGGCGCTCGTCACGGGCGCGGCGCTCGCCGTGGCGCTCGCGGCCCACACGCCGTACCTGCTCGCCGTGGCCGGGGGCAAGCAGGGCCAGCTCGGTCCCGGTTTCGGGGCGGCCGCGGCGTGGTCGTTCGCGTGGGGCGGCGCGGCGGTCGTGCCCGCCGGCTTCGCGTGGCTCGTGGCGCGCGCGCGCCACGCCCCGCCCGCGCGCCACGCGCTGTGGGTGGCGGTCGTGCTGGCCTCGCTCGCGCTGGGCCTGCGGCTGCCGGAGAACAACCAGAGCAAGTTCCTCAACCTGCTGCTCCTCGCGCTCGCTCCCGCGGCGGCGCTCGGCTGGGCGTCGGCCGCCGCGCGCCTCGCGCCGGCCGCGCGGCGCGCGCTCGCCGCGTGCGCCGCGGCGGCGCTCGTGCCGGGGGCCGCGCTCGCCCTGTGGGGCTTTGCCGCCGAGCACGGGCGCGAGGAGGAGCCGTGGCACCGGGCCGCGCCCGGCGCGCGCGCGGCATGGTCGTGGGCGCGCGCCCGCACCGCCCCCGACGCGATCGTCGCCGACGCGGGCGGCGGCAGCGACATGACGGTGCTCGCGGCGCGCAGCGCGCTGTGGGGCGGCGGGCACGTCGAGCGCGACTGGGGCCACGCGGCCACGGCGCTCGAGGCGCGGCGTCGCGCGGCGCGCGAGCTGGGGTCCGGGGCGCCGCTCTCGAAGCAGACGCGCGCGCTGCTGCGGGGCCTCGGGCGCGAGGTGCTGGTGGTCGAGCGCGCGTCCGACACGACGGCCGCCTCGCCGCCCGCGCGCCTCGCCCGCCGGCCGGGGTACCGGCCGGTGTTCGTGCGTCGGGGGATCGCGCTCTACCGCTGGGAGGGGGGGTCGTGAGCGGCGCCGTCGGGGCCTGGCTGCGCGGCGTGCGCGACCGGCTCGAGGGGCTGCCCCTCGGGCGCGCCGAGCCGCTGTTCGAGCGCGGCATCGGCGCACGCGGCGCGCTCGCGCTGGCCGGCGCCACCGCGCTGGCGTGGGCGCTGCTGCGCTCGCCCGCGGCGGAGGCGCTGCCGGCGGCGCCGCGCCTCGGGCTGGCGCTGTTCGCGCTCGTGCTCGGCCCCGGCTTCGCGCTCGTGACGCTCGGCGTCGTGCCGCCGGGAGGCCTGTGGCTCGCGCCGGCGTGGGCGCTCGCGCTCGGAACGCTGTTCGACGCCGTGCTGCTCGCCGCGGGCGGCTTCGCCGGAGCGGGCGGACTGGATCGCTGGGAGCGCGCCTGGCCGCTCGCGACGGCCGCCCTGTGGGCGGGGGCCCTGCTGCGGCCGGCCGATCGTGCGCCGCGCGGCGACGACACGCTCGGGCGCGCCCCGCTCGCGCTCGCCGCCGTGCTCGTCGCGGCCGGGCTCGCCGCCGCGCACGCCGGGCTGCTCGGCACGCCGGTGACCCACGCCAGCGATTCGCCCGACCACATCGGCACCATCCGGCGCATCGTCGAGACCGGCGACCCGTTCCCCGCCGACGCCTTCTTCAAGGACGCCGGCGCGCTTGGCGAGGACCCGCGCAAGGGCTGGTGGCACGCGCTCGTCGCGGCCATCGCGCGCCTCGCGCGCGTGGACGCGGTGGACGCCTGGGTCGGGCTGTCGGCGTGGATCGCGCCGCTCTTCGTGCTCAACGCGGCGGCGCTCGGCTGGCTCGCGTGGGGGCCGTCCGGCGCGGCGGTCACGGCCTGGGCGCTGCTCGTGGCGTGGGCCGGCAACCTGCAGTGGTTCCCGCTGCGCAAGGCGGTGTTCGGCACCTTCCTCGCCGACCAGCTGGCGCTCGCGGCGGCGGTCGCGCTGCTGTGGGACCTTGAGCGCCGGCGCCGCGTGACGCGCCTCGCCGCCGCGCTGCTCGCCGCCGCGGCGGTGGCGGTGCACGTGTACGCGGCCTTCCAGTTCGCCATCGCCCTCGGCGCCCTGCTCGCCGGGCTCGTGCTGCGCGAGGGTGGCGCGCGCGGCGCGGCGCGCCGCGCCGCGGTCACGCTCGCGGCCATGGCGGCGCCGTGCGCGGCGCTGCTCGCCGCCCGGCTCGGCGCGCTCCATCCCTCCACCAACATCATCCACACCGAACCGCAGGGCCTGCTCGCGCTCGTCGGCGGCGCCCGCGTCGTCTCGCCCGGGGTGCTGTGGGACTGGATGGGCGGCCTGTGGGCGCTGTTTCCGCTGGCGTGGCCGTGGCTGTGGGCCCGCCGCTGGAACCCGGTCGCGCTCTACGCCCTCACCACCTCCGTCGCGGTGGCGGTCGTGCTGTTCGCGCCGCCGGTGGTCGCCGTCCTCGAGCCGCGCGTCGGGTACCTGCTCATGCGCACGGTGTGGATGCTGCCGCTCGCGGGGCTGCTCGGCTGGGCCGCGGTGGCGCTGGCGCGGGCCGTGCGCGACGGCCGCGGGGCGGCGCGCGCGTGGCCCGCGCTCGGGCTCGCCGCGCTCGCCGCGTGCTTGGCGCCGACGGCGCGCGACGCGGCCGCCACCTTGCTTGACGCCGGGGCGTTCCGCGCGCGTCAGGCGGCGATCTCGCCGCTCGCGTGGCGCGCGACGTTCGCGCGCCTCGACCGCGCCCTGCCGCCGGGGCAGGTCGTGCTGTCCGATCCGGTCACTTCCTACGCGGTGCCGATGCTCACCCGGCACCACGTCGTCACGCTGCTCGACCAGCACAGCTCGCCGGCGGACTCGCTGGCGCTGCGGCGCATCCTCGACGCGCGCGACGCGCTCGACCCGTGGGCGCCGTGGGCGCGCACGCGCGAGGTCGTGCGCCGCCACGGGGCCACCGTCGTGCTTCTCAACAACCGCTTTTCGGAGCCGCCGCTCGCCGACTACTGGGGCCCGGGGCCGTCGTGGTTCGCGGCGGCGCGCGCGCGCTTCGACGCGCGCCCGGACGCCTTCCCGGTGGTGCTCGACGAGGGGGACCTGGTGGCGTATGCGGTGCGGCGCGACGCGCTGGACACGCTCTCCGCCCCGGTGCCGCAGCGTCCCTTCGCGCGTCCGTGGGCGCCGGGACGCTTCCCGGTGGCGCGCCGCGTCGCCGAGGGCGCTCCGGCGCTCGTGCGTTTCACCCTGCGCCCGCGCGTCGCGTTCCCGGGCGACACGATCGCCGGGGTCGCCGAGTGGCGCGCGGTGGAGCGCGCGGCCGCGGGGTCGTGGCAGGTCCCGGTGCGCTTCGACCGCGACCTGCCGGCCGGCTTCACGCCGCCGGCCTGGATCGCCAAGCCGGCGCGCAAGGTGCTCGAGCGGCTGCGCGGCGAGCGCTACCGGTTCCGCGCCGACCACCTGCCGGCCGGCGGCGCGTACGGCGTGGACCTGTGGAGGCCCGACGAGGTGGTGAGCGACTCGTTCCGCGTCGCGGTGCCCCGCGACGCGGCGCCCGGCCGGTGGACGGTGCGCGTCAAGATGATCCGCCAGCCGCACTATCCCAACTACCGGCTGAGCGACTATTTCCTCGAGGAGGACTACTACGCGGGGCTTCCGGTGACGACGCTCGAGGTGCGCGCGCGCGACGCGGGCGCCGGGGGAGGGCGCTGACGGTGCACGGGCGGGGGGGCGCGCGGGCGGCCGGCAGGGCCGGGCGTCGGGGGCGGGCGGCGCCGTGAACCTGGTGCTCCTCATCGGGCGTTTTCCGCCGGGGGTGGTGGGCGGCGCCGAGCTGCAGGCGGAGGCGTGGGCGCGCCGCCTCGCGCGTCGCCACGCCCTGCTCGTGGTCACGCGCAAGGGGGCTCCCGGCGAGCCGGACCGCGAGGAGCGCGACGGCTTCGCGGTGGTGCGGCTGCCGGTGTCGCGCGTGCCGCTGCTCCGCACCGCGCTCGACGTGCGCCTCATCGAGCGCGCGGTCGAGGCGGTCACGCCGCGTCCCGATGCGCTGCTGTGCTTTCAGACCTTCATCAGCGGTTTCGTCGGCGTGCGGCTGCAGCGGCGGCTCGGGGTGCCGGCCGTGGTGTGGGTGCGCGGTGAGGACGAGTACCGCGTGTCGCGCGGTCGCACGCGCCACCTGTCGGTGGGCGTGTGGCGCGAGGCGGCGGGCGTCCTCGTCCAGAGCGAGGGCAACCGCGCCGCGGTGCTGGGCGCCGTGCGGCGCTTCGCGCCGCGCGCGGTGGCCGACGTCGCCGCGCGGCTCGAGGTGGTGCCCAACGGCATCGAGCTGCCGCCCGCCCCGCCGCCGCGCGGCGCGCGCACGCTGGCCGTGGGGCGCTTGATCCACGACAAGGGCATGGACGTGGCGATCGACGCGGTGGCCGGCGTGCAGGGCCTGCTCACCATCGCAGGCGACGGTCCGGAGCGTGCGGCGCTCGAGGCGCGCGCGCGCGCGCACGGGCTGGACGTGCGCTTCGAGGGGTTCGTGGACCGGGCGCGGCTCGCCGCGCTCTACCGGGAGGCGTCGAGCGTGGTGCTCGCCTCGCGGCGCGGCGAGGGGCTGCCCAACGTGCTGCTCGAGGCCATGGCGTGGGCGCGTCCGGTGGTGGCGACGGCGGTGACCGGCGTCGCCGACCTCGTGCGCGACGGCGAAAACGGGCTGCTCGTGCCGCCGGGCGACGTCGGCGCGCTGCGCGCCGCGCTCGCCCGGCTGGCCCACGAACGCGGGCTCGCCGACCGGCTGGCGGCCGGCGCCCGGCGCACGGCCGAGGCCCACGACTGGGCGCGCGTCGAGCCGCGCCTCGAGGCGCTGCTCGAGCGCTGGAGGCGGCGGTGAGCGCGCGCGGCCGGGTGTGCTTCTTCGCGCCGTACCTGTGGCCGGCGTTCTCGCGCGGGGCGGTGCCCTTCGCGGGCGGCGCCGAGACCCAGCAGCGCGCGCTGGCGGTCGGCCTCGCCGCGCGCGGCTTCGAGGTGGTCGTCGCGACGTGCGATTACGGACAGGGGGCGCGCGTCGAAACCGACGGGGTCACGGTGCTCGCCACGCACCCGCCGTTCGCCGGATGGCCCGGCCTGCGCTTCGTCCACCCGAGGCTCACCGGCAATCTGCGGGCGCTGACGGCCGCCGACGCGGACGTCTACTATGCGCGCGGCGCGGGCCTCGCCGCCGGTCTCGCCTGCGACGTGGCGCACGCGCGCGGCGCCGCGTTCGTGTTCGGGACCGCGCACGACCGCGACACCGACCCGGCCATGCCCGACCTGCGCAACCCGCGCGACCGGTGGTGGGCGCGGCGCGCGTTGCGCGGCGCGGACCTGCGCATCGCCCAGACCGAGTCGCAGCGCGCGCGCTACGCGCGCGACCTCGGGCTCGACAGCGTCGTGGTGCCGAACCTCGTCGCGCTGCCACCGGCGCCGGCCGACCCGGCGCGCGGCCGCGCCCTGGTGTGGCTCTCGACCTACAAGGCCGCCAAGCGCCCGGAGTGGTTCGTGGAGCTGGCGCGGCGGCGGCCGGACCGGCCGTGCGTGATGGCCGGGGTGGTGCCGCCGCCGCCGCTCACGCCCGCGGCGTGGGAGGCGGCGCGGCGCGCGGCGGCCGCGCTGCCCAACCTCGAGGTGCGCGGGCACGTGGACCATGCGCGCATCGGCGAGCTGTTCGCCGAGGCGGCGCTGTTCGTCCACACCTCGCCCGCGGAGGGCTTTCCCAACACGCTCCTCGAGGCCTGGGCGCACGGCGTGCCGGCGCTCAGCGTGTTCGACCCGGACGGCGTCCTCGCGCGCGAGGGGCTCGGCGAGCGCGTGGACAGCCTCGAGGCGCTGGCCGAGGCGGCCGACCGCTGGTGGGACGACCCCGCGCGGCGCGCCGCGGCCGGCGCCCGGGCGCGCGCATGGGTCGAGCGCCACCACGCGCCCGGGCGCGTGCTGGACCGCGTCGCCGAACTGCTCGACCCGCTCGTCGCGCGCCGCCGCGCGCGCCGCCGCTGAGGCGCGCCGCGCGCCTCAGGCCACCGGCCGCACGACGCGCGCCGGCACCCCGGCCACGAGCGTCCCGGGCGGCACGTCGCGCGTCACCACGGCGCCCGCCGCCACGACCGCGCGTTCGCCGACCGTCACGCCCGGCAGCACCATGGCGCCGGCCCCGAGGTAGCAGCCGCGCTTGAGCACCACCGGCGCCACCGTGCCGTGCCCGGCGCCCGCCTCGACGCGGTCGAGCCGGCGCGCGTCGTCGTGCACCACCACGGTCACGCGGAACGACACGGTCACGTCGTCCTCGATCGTGATGAGTTCGGGGAACTGGTCGTCGAGCCAGGTGTCGAGCCCGACGAACACGCCGCGCCCGATGCGCACGCCCATCGCGCGGTAGAGCGCGAGGCGCGCCGCGGGCGGAATGCAGGCGCGCGCCCACTGGTGGAGCAGCTTCTGGGCGAGCAGGCGCAGCCACCCGCGCGGAGCGATGCGGCGCTCGTACTCCTCGCGGGCGACGCGGCCCGTCACGGGCGGGCGCGTCGCGGACGGGCGTTCGCGCGTCGGGGTCACAGGGCCTCCGGGAACAGGCGCTTGACGCGCTCTCCGAGCGCGCCGGCCACCGCCACGGGCAGGCGCCGCCACACGCGCACGGCGAGGTCGAGCGAGCGCTTCTGGTCCGCGAGCGTCGGGACGCGCGCGGCGCGGCCGAGCGCGTACTGGTAGAAGAGCGGCACCGGCACGGCCCCCCACGAGGCCTTGAAGGCGAAGGTTCCCGAGCCCCACTGGCTGCGACCGAAGTCGAAGCGCCGCGCGCCGCGCGCCACGGCGCGCCGGATGGCCTCCCAGTAAAGCACGTGGTTCGGGCAGCGCGCGAAGTGTCGGCGCAGCGAGGACGCCCACGGGTCCATCGCGACGTCGCCGTGCCACACCACGAACATCGCCCCGGCCGGCGCGCCGGCGAGATCGAGGACGAGCACGTCGGCGTCGTCGCCGAACAGCTCGAGGGCCCGCCGGTAGTAGGCCGGGCCGCGGATCGGCGTGCCGAGGTCGCGCATGTTCTCGAGCAGCACGCGGTGGAAGTCGCCGGCGTGCGCGTGTCCCCAGCGCGCGGTGAACCCCGACTTCTCGCCCTTGCGCACCTGGTTGCGCAGCTTGGCGTCGAACGCCTTCCACTGCGCGTCGGCGTCGGCGGCGAGCGCGAGCTCGAGCGTGACGTGCTCGCGGTTCGTTGCGAGGCCCGGCCACTCGGTGCGCTGGTCGCGCAGCTCGATCCATTCGAGGCGCGCGTCCCGCAGGCGCGCGCGGGCCGGCTCGAGCAGCGCGGCCGCGGTGTCGGCGTCGTCGGCGAGCAGTCCCCCGGGGGCGCTGAAGAGGCGGCGTCCGGGCACCTCGAACAGCGGCAGCACGCCACGCACGGTCCCGCCCTCCTCGGCGAGCCACCAGCGGGCGGGCAGGCGGTAGGCGTCCGTGACGAGGTCCATCCACGCGGTGCGCTGCGCGAAGTGCGAATCGGGCCGCGCGCGCACGTAGGCGTCCCAGCGCGCGCGGTCGGCGGGCTGGAGGGGCCGAACGATCACGGCCGCCTCACGGCGCGGCCGGCGCGGGGAGCGCCGCCGCGCGCGCCGGGGGCGTCCACGGCGCGGGCCGCGCCGGCGCACGGTCCACGTACGCGCGGTGCCACAGCTCGAGCGTGAGCAGCGTCCACAACTCGCGGCTGCGGTCGCGGCGGCCCTCGAGGTGGTCGGCGACCGTCGCGCGCAGCACCGCCGGGTCGTAGTAGCCGCGGCCGAGGCAGGCCGGGCCGAGCAGGGTGTCCTCGAGCAGGGGGCGCAGCGCGCCGCGGAACCACGGGGCGAGAGGCACCGTGAAGCCCACCTTGCGGCGGTCCACGACCTCGGCCGGCACCAGCGTGCGTGCCAGCCGCTTGAGCAGGACCTTGCCCTCGAGCCCGCGCACCTTGAAGCGCCGCGGCAGGGTGGCGGCCCACTCCACGAGCGGATGGTCGAGGAGCGGCACGCGCGCCTCGACCGAGGCCGCCATGCTCATCTTGTCCATCTTCATGAGCAGGTCGTCGGGCAGCCACAGGCGCAGGTCGGCGTCGAGCATGCGGTCGAGCGGCCGGCGCGCGCGGCTGTCCCCGAGCGCGTGCTCGAAGGCGGCCGCCGCGACGTGCTCGTGGGCCCGCAGCAGGGGGTCGAGCAGCCGCGAGCGCTCCTCGCCGGCGAAGCCCGCGAACCACGCCGCGAGGCGCTCCGCCTCGTCGCGGAAGCGCGCGCTGCGGCCGACGACCTGCAGCTTGCGGAACCCGAACGGCAGGCGGTCCACGACGTGATCGAGCAGCGCGTCGCGCAGCGGCGCGGGCAGGCCGGCAATGCGGCGCGCGAGCGGATCCACGGCGTACTTGGGGTAGCCGGCGAACAGTTCGTCGCCGCCCTCGCCGGTGAGCACCACGGTCACCGTTTCGCGCGCCAGCCGCGACACGAGGAAGGTCGGGATGGCGGCGGGCTCGGACACCGGCTCGTCCTGGTGCCACACGAGCTCCGGCAGGTGTCGCGCGAGGTCGTCGGCGCCCACCACGACCTCACGGTGCTCGGTGCCGAGGTGCTCCGCCACGCGCCGCGCGAACGGCAGCTCGCTGTACGGCCCGGGGGCGTCGAAGCCGACCGAGAAGGTCTGGACGGGGCGCGCCAGCAGCCGGCTCATGAGAGCGACGACCACGCTCGAATCCACGCCGCCCGAAAGCAGCGCGCCGAGCGGCACCTCGCTCATGAGGCGCAGGCGCACGGACTCGGTGAGCCGCGCCTCGAGTTCGGCGAGCGCTTCGGCGTCGCCCAGTTCGCGCTTGGGCTCCCACGCGACGTGCCAGTAGCGGCGCTCCTCGCGCCGTCCGCCCTCGACCGTGAGGTGGTGCGCCGGCCGCAGCTTGTCGATGCCCGCGAACAGGGTGCGTGGCGCGGCCGCGTAGCGCAGCGTGAGGTGTTCGACGACGCCCGGCAGGCGCACCGCGCGCCGCACGCCGGGGAACGCGAACAGCGCCTTGATCTCCGAGGCGCACACGAACGCGCCGCCGGCCTCGGTCCAGTAAAGCGGCTTGATGCCGAGCCGGTCGCGCGCCACGAACAGGCGGCGGCGCGGGCGGTCCCACACGGCGAAGGCGAACATCCCGCGCAGCCGCGCGGGCGCGCCGGCGCCCCACTCCTCGTACGCGTGGAGGATCGCCTCGGTGTCGCTGTGCGTGCGGAAGCGGTGCCCGCGGGCCTCGAGCTCGCGCCGCAGGTCGGCATGGTTGTAGACCTCGCCGTTGTAGGCGATCCACGCCGTGCCGTCCTCGTTGGCGAGCGGCTGGTGCCCGTGCGCCACGTCCACGATGGACAGCCGGCGGAAGGCGAGTCCCACGCCCGGCTCGCGCAGGAACCCGGCGTCGTCGGGCCCGCGGTGCACGAGCGCGTCGGCCGCCGCGGCGAGCCACGCCGGGTCGGGGAGCGCGCCCTCGGGGTGGAACCATGCGGCAAAGCCGCACATCAGCGGGCGCCCTCGCGCGGTGCGGCCGCGCGGCCGCGGGCCCCGCTCATCGCGCGACGGCCGGGGCGGGCCGCGTCCGCTCCCGCTCGACGATCTGGCGGGCGGCGATCCACAGGGCGAACATGACCCACACCTGGAACTGGTAGATGGGGTTGCGCAGGTACTCGATCTTGATCTGGTCCACGAGCAGCAGGAACAGCTGCACGCGCGCCATGAGCAGGTAGGCGGCGGCGTAGTTCGCGTCACCGAGGTCGTCGGTCTCCGGCCGCGTCGCCCGCCACAGCCGCCACAGCAGCCATGCGAAGAACGCGAATCCCACCACGCCCACGATGTTGAGCACGAACAGATACAGGTTGTGGGGCCAGTACCACGTCCGCAGTCCTTCGCGCGACGCGTAGTAGGGGCCCGAACCGATCACGGGATGGCGCAGCCAGCGCTCGACGGCCATGGGCCACACGTCGGCGCGCGAGTCGGGAAGGCCATCCACGAAGGTCGTCTCTCCGAAGCGCGCCACGACGTCGCCGGCCTGCGTGTAGCGGGACACGAGCCCGTACACCACGGCGAGCGCAATGAGCGCCGCGACCACCCCGATCGTGAGGGGCACGAACCGCAGGCGGCGCCGCACGAGCCATCCCAGGTAGAGGAGCGCCGCCGCGAGCGCCACGATCGCGCCACGCGTCACGGTCGCAAAGAGGATGAACAGGCACAGCGCGAGCAGGCCGCCGAGCAGCACCCGGCGCGTCGTGGAGCTCGCCTGGAACAGCAGGAAGCCCAGGAAGAGCAGGCCCAGGGCGGTGAACTCGGCGAGCAGCTCGAAGTCGAAGAACGGGCCGCCGATGCGCATGTTGCGCCGGTCAATGCCCTCGGTGACCCCGTGCTCGAACTCGATCCACCCCGCGACCAGCGGCCGGCCCGGGAACGCCAGCTCGTACAGGCTGACGAGCAGCACGACGCCGAGCAGCGCGAGGTAGAACCCGTGCAGCACGCGCAGGTCGCGGGTGGTGCGCACGTTGTTGACCACCAGCACGTACGTGAGCACGGTGCCCACGAACAGCGACGCGTTGTTGAGCGCCCCCGCGAGGTGCTCCGCGCGCACGTTGTTGAACGACAGCAGGTACGCGATGAGCAGTCCGACGATGGGCCCGTCGAGCGGCGTCCGCTCGGGCCGCGGGGCGTGGCCGGTCGAGAAGCGCAGCATCCAGATCACGAGCAACAGCAGGATGAGCGCGAGGTTGGTGTTGCCGAAGACGGTGCCGCGCGGGAACGGCAGCGCCAGCAGGAGCACGCCGACGCCGGTGACGAGGTCCAGTCGCCACGCGACGCCGAACAGCACGGCGGCGGCGAGGACCTGCAGCACGCGCTTGTTGGGCGCGACGTACTGCAGGCCGAGCAGCACCCCGATCGCCGCGACCGCGAGGCCGTTGACGGCCGTCGCGAGTCGGTCGCGCGCCGGCGACGCCGAGGATCGCGCCGGCGCCGGCAGCATGCTCATACCGCTCCGAATCGCTTGCGCACGAGGAACGCGAGGTTCTCCCAGCCGTCCCGCCACTTCTGCAGCTTGACCTCGCCCACGCGCGCGCCGTAGGGGATGTGGCCCTCGCCGAAGCGCAGCCCGCGCAACAGCGCCTCGAGCTTGATCTCCTCGCTGAAGGCCATGCCGTCCGACGTCAGCCGCAGGCGCTCGAGCGCGGCGCGCCGGAACACCCACATGCCCGACTGGCTGTCGCGGATCGGCCTGAAGAACAGCAGCGCGGCCGCCACCGTCAGCACCCAGTTGCCGAGCCGGTTGGTGAACGGCATGGCGCGCGGGTCCACGAGCGGGAAGCGGCTCGCCGACAGAAAGTCCCAGCCGCGGTCCACGAGCTCCTCGACGAGCCGCGGCACCTCCTCGGGCGGGTAGGTGCCATCGCCGTCCATGGTCACGATGACGTCGCCGGTGGCCGCGGCAAGGCCGCGCTTGTAGGCGGCGCCGTAGCCCGGCGTCTTCTCGGCGACGACCCGCGCGCCCAGCGAGGCGGCGACCTCCGCCGTGCGGTCGGTGCAGTTGTTGTCCACCACCACGATCTCGTCCACGGCCGCCGGCATCCGGCCGATCACGAGCCGCACGCCCTCCTCCTCGTTGTAGCACGGGATGACCGCGGAAATCCTGAGGTTTCGGTGCATTCGCGGGGTTTACCGGGCGGGCGGGGGGGCCGGGAGGCGGGGGGGAGGAGTCACGACGCCGGGAGTCTATCAGCGCGTCTTTCCGGGCGGCAAGGATCGCCCGGCCGCGGGCGGGGCGCATCGCCCGGCGGCCGGGCGCGACGTTGCGTTCCGCACGCACCGCGCGCGACCGCGCGGCGATCCGGCGGCACGCCCGACCCAGGGCCGGGCGGTTCCGGCGCGCGCCGGCGGCGGCCGCCGCCGCGTGTGCTAATGTCCCCGGCTCCCGCGCCGTGCCGCGGGCCTTTCGACCCGTGAAGCCAGCCCTCTCCGCCATCGACCCCGCCCAGGTCGCCGTCGTGGTCCCGGCCTACAACGAGGCCGGGAAGATCGGCGACGTCGTGCGCAAGGTGCCGCGCTCGCTCGCCTCGTGCGTGATCGTGGTGGACGACTGCTCCACCGACGGCACCGCCGACGAGGCGCGTGCGGCCGGCGCCGAACGCGTCCTCCGCCACGCGACAAACCGCGGGGTGGGGGCGGGCATCCGCACCGGACTGTTCGAGGCGAAACGCGCGGGATTCACCTTCGCCGCGGTTCTCTCGGGCGACGACCAGCACGAGCCCGAGGAGCTGGCGCGCGCGCTGCCGCCGTTGTTCGCGGGCGAGGCGGATCTGGTGCAGGGCTCGCGCTGGCTGCCCGGGGGCGCCACGCCCGGGATCCCGGCGGACCGCCGCTGGCTCACGCGGCTCTATCCCCTGCTGTTTCGGCTCGCGAGCGGCTACCCGTCCACCGACGGCACGAACGGCTTTCGCGCGTTCCGGCTGTCGCTGCTCGACGACCCGCGCATCCGACTCGACCAGGCGTGGCTCGACCGCTACGAGCTCGAGCCGTACCTGCTGTTCCAGGCCGTGCGCTGCGGGTACCGCGTGCGCGAGGTGCCCGTCACGGTGCGCTATCATGCGCGCGGCACGACCAAAATGAAGGTGCTGCGGGACGGCTGGCGCATTCTGCGCCCGCTCGTCCACCTGCGCCTCGGCCTTCGTCACTGATCCGGGGAGATCGCATGAGCCTCAGGGACTGCCGCGTCCTCGTCACGGGCGGCGCGGGCTTCGTGGGCAGCAACCTGGTGCGGCGCCTGATCGGCGAGGGGGCGCGCGTCACGGTGCTCGACGACCTCTTCACCGGGCGCCGCGAGAATCTGCCCGAGGACGGCTTCACGTTCGTCGAGGGCTCGGTGTGCGACCCGGCCATCGTCGAGCACCTCGTCGGCTCAAGCGACATCGTGTTCCACTGCGCGGCTCGCAACATCGTGGTCTCGACCAAGAACCCGCGCGAAGACTTCGAAACCAACATTGGCGGCACGCTCAACGTGCTGCTCGCGGCGCGCGCCACGGGCGTGCGCCGCGTCGTGTACACGTCGAGCACCTCGGTCTACGGGAATCCGCGCTACCTGCCCATCAACGAGGACGACCATCTCTCGCTGCTCACGCCGTACGCGGTGTCGAAGCTGGCGGGCGAGAACTACTGCACCGCCTTCTACGAGTCCTACGGGCTGCCCACGACCTCGGTGCGCTACTCGAACGTCTACGGTCCCGGACAGGACCCGGCGAACCCGTACTGCGGCGTGGTCGCCAAGTTCGTCGAGGCGCTGTTCGAGGGGCGGCCGCCGGTGATCCACGGCGACGGCAACCAGACGCGCGACTTCACGTACGTGGACGACGCGGTGACGGCGACGCTGCACGCGGCGGTCTCCGACCGCGCGGTGGGCGAAGTGTTCAACGTCGGCACCGGCGTCGAGACGCGCGTCAACGAGCTCGCCGCACTGCTCGTGCGCCTCGTCGGCGTGCCGGTCGAGCCGGTGCACTCCGACCGGCGCGACGTGGACAACATCCGCCGCCGCGTCGTGAACATCGAGAAGACCCGCCGCCAGCTGCGCTGGGTGCCGGAAGTGACGCTCGAGGAAGGGCTGCGCCGCACCGTCGCCTGGCAGCGCACGCAGAGCCTGCGGGCGCGCGGCGTCGCCGGCTGAGCGCGGCCGCCCGCGGCGCGCCTCAGCGCGCGATCCGCGGGACCGGGCGCGTGCGCACGCGGCGCGCCATCGCGAAGTACCGCGAGATGGTGCGCATGATCTTCATCTTCGAGGCGCCCTCCTTGAGGTCGTAGCGCAGGACGAGCGGTGCCTCGGCCACGCGCGCGCCGCCGAGCCCGAGTTTGACGAGCAGCTCCGCCATGCACACGAAGCCCGCCTCCTCGATGAGCCGCTCGCCCCACGCCGCGGCCGCGCGGCGCAGGAGCGACACGCGGTACAGCCGGTAGCCACAGGTGTAGTCGCGCGCGCCCGGCACGCGCGTGACGAGGGTGAGCAGGAAGCTCGCGCCGCGCGACAGCACCTTGCGCAGGGGCGAGAGCCCGACCTCGTCGCCGCCGGGCGCGTAGCGCGACGCGATGACGAGATCCGCGTCCGCGCGTTCGAGGGTCTCCCACATGCGCGGCAGCAGCGCCGGGTCGTGCGTGTTGTCGGCGTCCATCGTCGCCACCAGGTCGTCGTCGGCGGCGCGCTCGAGCGCCCCGGTCAGCCCCGTGCGCAGCGCCGCCCCGAGGTTCCGGTTCACGCCGTGCGGGATGACCTCGAGGTCGAGCCGGTCGCGGAACGCCTCGGCCGCCGCGATGGTGCCGTCGGTGCTGCCATCGTCCACGACCAGGATGCGCAGGGCGGCCCCGCGGCGCTCGATCTCGGGCCGGAGCGCGACATACCGCTCGAGCAAGGCGGGAAGCGAACGCTCTTCGTTGTAGGCGGGCAGGGCGATCCAGAGGGTGGCCAAGCGGCCTCCGGGACGGCGGGATGATCGCGTCAGGCGCGGCAGTCTAGCCGAGCCGCCAGCGCCCGGGAAAGCGCTCCCGGGGCGGCGAGGCCCCGCCGGCGGGCCTTCGAGCACGAAGTCCTTGAAGTGGCTGTCACGGGCTTGATAACCTAGAGCCCGTCGCGCAGGAAACCACCGCTCTCTCACGACGGGGACCAGGTTATCGACCGTTGCTAACTGGGTTCACTGGCCAGCTAACGAGCCAGCATCGCCGGACCGCCTCGTGCGGGCCGACGCCCGGCACGACGCCGGGTCAGCATCCGAGGATCGACAACTTGCTGTTTCCCCCGCTGCCTGTGCTCGACATGTCCTCGACCCAGAATGCACGGACAAGGCGAGAGCTCTGAGCCGAGGGGATACTCCATCCTCTCGGCTTCGTGTTCAGCCAGGCGGCGCCACCAGAGAGCGGCACCATGGAGCCCGACATCCTCGCATCCCCCAGCGAAGCTCCCGTCGGTGACGGCTGGACCGCAGCGGGCGCGCCTGCGACCCCCGGACGTCCGGTGAACGGTCAGGGGACCGCCACCGGACGGCGCGTCGTGTCCCTCCACGAGGCGGGCCACGGCGCCGGCGGCGGGCGCGCGCACCTCTTCGCTCACGGCGGACCCTCGTCCGATGGGCGGCGCCATCCCGGCGCAAGCCTCCGGCCCGGCTGGGCCGTGGCCGACGCGGAGGTCCTGCCGCCGCTCGCGCGCGCGTCGGACGAGGGGTTCTACCTGCGCTACGGCAAGCGCATGCTCGACGTGGTCGGCGCGACCATCGCGCTCATCGTCACCTTCCCCCTGCTGGTCGCCGCCGCGATCGCGATCCGTCTGGAGAGCGAAGGGCCCATCTTCTACCGGTCGGTGCGCATCGGGCGCGGCGGGCGGCCGTTCACGTTTCTCAAGCTGCGCTCGATGGTGCAGGACGCCGACCGCCACCGCCACCAGCTGGCGCACCTCAACGAGGCGGACGGCCCGGTGTTCAAGATCTCCCGGGATCCCCGCGTGACGCGGGTCGGGCGCTTCCTGCGCACGACCAGCATTGACGAGATCCCCCAGTTTGTGAACGTGCTGCGCGGTGAGATGAGCCTCGTCGGGCCGCGCCCACCGATTCCCGAGGAAGTCGCACAGTACGAGCCCTGGCAGCTCCACCGGCTCGACGTGCAGCCGGGCATCACCTGCCTGTGGCAGATCAGCGGACGCAGCCGCATCGGCTTCCAGGAGTGGATGCGGCTCGACCTCGAGTACATCCGCCACCGCTCGTTCTGGCTCGATCTCAAGATCCTGCTGCGCACGCTGCCCGCCGTGCTCTCCAGGGAGGGCGCCTACTGAGCGGCGAAGCGACCTCCCTCGCGACGCGCGTCCGGCCGGACACCGAACCCCCTCACCCCGCCCCTTCCGCCCCGTCCCTCGCGGGTCCGCTCGCGGCCGCCACCGCCGTGGCGCTCGCGCTGCGCCTGTTTCGTCTCGGCCACCAGAGCCTGTGGATCGACGAGGTCTTCACGCTCTACACGGCCGCCGTGGGGCAGGACGTGCCGCTCTCGCACTGGCTCGAGGTGATTCACGGGCCGCTGTTCAGCCTCGTGCTCCACGCGTGGTGCGGGGTCGCCGGCACATCCGAGTGGGCGTTGCGGCTGCCCTCGGCGGTCTTCTCGGCGGCGTTCGTCCCCGTGCTCGGGCTGGTCGCGGCGCGCTGGCTGGGACGTGACGCCGCCGTGCCCGCGGCGTGGCTGGCGGCGGGCTCCCCGTTCCTCGTGTGGTACGGGCAGGAGGCGCGCAACTACAGCCTGATGCTGCTCGCCACCGGAGTCGCCGCGCTCGCGGCGCTCGCGCTGCGCGAACGCCTCACCGCCGCCCGCGCGGCGGCGTGGCTCGCGGGGTGCGCCGCCGGCGTGCTGTCGAACTTCTCGTTCGTGTTCCTGGCGCCGCTCCACGCGCTGTGGTTCCTCGGCGCGCCGGGCCGGCGCGCGCGGCGCCTGGCGCTGCTCGGCGCCGCCGCCGCCGCGATCGCGCTGACGGCGCTGCCGTGGGCGCCGCAGGCGGCGCGCACGTGGGACTGGTCGCGGCTCGTTCCGGCGCGCGCGGCGCCGGCGGGGGAGGCGCCGCTGCGCGGGGCGACCACCTTCCACCCGGCGGCGGTGCCGTTCGCGGCGCACGCGTTCCTCGTCGGCTACGCCTACGGGCCGTCGCTCCGCGAGCTGCGGCGCGACGCCTCGTGGCGCACCCTGGCGCCGTACGCGCCGGCGCTGGCGCTCGAGGCGGCGGTGTTCGGAGCGCTCGGCGCGGCCGGGATCGCCGCGCTCGCGCGGCGGCGGCGGCTGGTGCAGGCGGCGCTGTGGATCGCGGTGCCGGCGCTGGCGGTGAGCTACCTCGCGGCGCAGAACTTCAAGGTGTTCCACCCGCGCTACCTCGCGGTCGCCGCCCCCGGCGTGCTCCTCGTGCTCGCCGCCGGCTTCGCCGCGCTGCGTGGGCCTGCGCGCGCGGCGCTCGCGGCGGGCGTGGTGGTGGTGTGGGCGTGGGCGCTCGCGCAACACTACGCGGACCCGCGCTACGCCAAGGAAGACTACCGCGGGGTGGCCGCGCTGCTGCGCGCGCGCGGCGCCGAGGGCGAGACGGTCGTGGTGGCGGGGGCGGAGGACGGCCTCATCCATTACTATCGTGGGCCGCTGACGGTGAACGTGGTGTGGCTCGGCCACGCGGCGGACCCGGCGCGCATGGACGCCGAGCTGGACGAGCGGGTGGCGGGGTCGCGGGCGGCGTGGGTGGTGGTGAGCCGCTCGGAGGATCTCGACCCCGCGGACCGCTTCGCGCGCCGCCTTGACGAACGGTGGCCGGACGCGGAGCGCCTGCGGTGGCCGGGCGTGCGCGTGTGGCGCCTGGCGCTGGACGGCGGCGGCGCACCCGGGGCCGGGATGGCGCCGCCCAGGACGACGGACGAGGCATCCGCGGCCGCGGCCGCGGACTCGACGGGAGACGAGTGATGCGCGTGGTGGTGGTGGGACTGGGCTACGTCGGCTCGGTGTGTTCGGCGTGCCTCGCGAGCCGGGGGCACGACATCGTGGGCGTGGACACGAGCGACTGGAAGGTGGGGTGCATCGAGCGGGGCGAGAGCCCGATCGTCGAGCGCGGCCTTGGCGCGCTCATCGCGGAGGGGCGCGCCGCCGGACGATTGCGCGCGACGACGGACATCGCGCGCGCCCTGCCGGGCGCCGACCTCGTGCTGCTGTGCGTGGGCACGCCGAGCGGCGAGGACGGCAGCCTCGACCTGTCGCACAGCGTGCGCGCGGCCGAGGAGGTGGGGCGCGGACTGGCGACCACCGGGCGCTGGACCACGGTCGTCATGCGCAGCACCATGCTGCCCGGCAGCGTGGACACGGTCGTGCGCCCGGCGCTCGAGCGCGCCTCGGGACTCACGGCCGGGCGCGACTTCGGGGTGGCCTACAACCCGGAGTTCCTGCGCGAGGGCTCCGCGGTGCGCGACTTCTTCGAGGCCGAGGTCACCGTCCTCGGGGCTGACGACCCGCGCAGCGCCGAGAGCCTCGCCGCCCTGTACCGCGGGGTGGTCGGCGGCGAGCACGTCACGGTGCCGGTGCGCGCGGCGGAGATGCTCAAGTACGCGAACAACGCGTTCCATGCCCTCAAGGTGGCGTTCGCCAACGAGATCGGCCGCTGGGCCAAGCGCGAGGGCGTGGACAGCCACCTCGTCATGGACCTCTTCTGCCGCGACACGCGGCTCAACCTCGGGCGCACCTACCTCAAGCCCGGATTCGCGTTCGGCGGCTCGTGCCTGCCCAAGGACCTGCGCGCGCTCCATCACCGGGCGCGCGTGCATGACCTCGACCTGCCGGTCATCGCCTCGGTCATGCGCTCCAACGACCGCCACGTCGAGGAGGCGGTGCATCTCGTCGAGCGCTTTCGCCGCCGCCGCGTCGGCGTGCTCGGCCTGTCGTTCAAGCCCGAGACCGACGACCTGCGCGAGAGCCCGATCCTGCGCGTCGTCGGCACGCTCGTCGGCAAGGGCTACTCGGTGCTGCTCCACGACCCCAACCTCGACATGGAGCGCGTGCTCGGCGCCAACCGGCGTTTCGTCGAGGACGAGGTGCCGTACCTGCCCGAGCGGCTGCGCCCGGACCTCGCGCAGGTCGTCGCCGACAGCGAGGTCGTGGTGATCGGCAACGCCTCGGTCGAGTACCGCGGCGTCGGCGCGATGCTGCGCGAGGGGCAGGTGCTCGTGGACCTCGTCCACGCCGTGGATCGCGCGACGGTGACGCGCGGGGAGTACCATGGCCTCGCGTGGTAGCGTCCTCCACCTCTCCGAAAACCTTCCGCTGCCCTTCGACCGGCGCGTCTGGATGGAGCTGACCGCGCTGCGCGCGGCCGGCCACGAGGTGTCGGCGATCTGCCCGATGGGCGAGTCGTGGACCGCGCCCTACGAGGTGCTCGACGGCATCCACGTGTGGCGTTACCCGCCTCCGCCGCCGGCGCACGGGCTGCTGTCCTACGCGTGGGAATTCCTGTACTGCTGGCTGCAGACGGCGCGCCTCACGGTCCACGTGCTGGCGCGGCGCGGGTTCGACGTCATCCACGCCGCGAACCCGCCCGACACGTTCTGGGCCATCGCCGCGTTCTACAAGCTGTTCGGCAAGCGCTACGTGTTCGACCACCACGACCTGTGCCCCGAGCTGTACCTGTCGCGCTTCGGCGAGCACCGCGCGGGCTCGTGGGCGCACCGCGCCCTGCGCTGGCTCGAGCGCATGCAGTTCCGCACCGCCGACATCGTCATCTCGACCAACGAGAGCTACCGCCAGATCGCGCTGGCGCGCGGCCGCGTGCGGCCCGACCGCGTGTTCGTGGTGCGCAGCGGGCCGAGCCGCGAGCGCTTCGCGACCGTGCGGCCGGTGGATCCGGCGCTCAAGCGCGGGCGGGCGCACCTCGTCGCCTACCTCGGCGTCATGGCCCCGCAGGACGGCGTGGACCACCTGCTGCGCGCCGCGCGCGTGCTGGCCGTGGACCGCGGGCGCGCCGACGTCGGCTTCACGCTGGTCGGCGCCGGCGACTCGTTCGAGGCGCTGCGCGCCATGAGCCGCGAGCTGGGGCTCGCGGAGGTCGTCCACTTCACGGGCCGCATCCCCGATGCCGACGTCGAGCGCGTGCTCGCCACCGCCGACGTGTGCGTGTGCCCCGACCCGCTCAACCCGCTCAACGACGTGTCCACCATGAACAAGATCCTCGAATACATGGCGTGCGGGAAACCGGTCGTGGCCTACGACCTGCGCGAGCACCGCCACTCGGCCGGGGAAGGCGCGCTCTACGCCCGGCCCAACGACGAGGCCGACCTCGCGCGCCAGATCGAACGGCTGCTCGACGACCCGGACTTGCGGCGCCGCATGGGAGACTACAATCGGGCGCGCTTCCTGGACGCCATGGCCTGGGAGCACAACCGCGGGGCCCTGCTCCGCGCCTACGAGGCGCTGTGCGCGACATCGAACGGCTGAGGATCGTGCTTGCCGAGAGCGGCGACACGGTGGGCGGCACCGAGCGCGTGGTGTGGGAGATCGCCACGCGGCTGCCGCGCGACCGGTGGGAGGTGCGCGTGTGGCTGTCCACCGCCCCCGGCGTGGACGAGATGGCCGACGCGCTGGCGGCGCGCGGCGTGGCGGTGGAGCGCGTCGCCGAGGTGGACTCGCGCTGGGACGCGCGCGGCATGCTCGGCACGTGGCGGCGCCTGCGCCGCGCGCGCCCGCACCTGCTCCACGTGCACCACGTGTGGCCCGCGGCGGACCGCTACCTGGTGGCGCTCGCCGAGGCGGCGGGGGTGCGGCACGTCGTCGTCACCGAGCACATCGTCGGCCGCGCCCACTCGGCGGGCCAGCGCGCCCTCAAGCGTCGCGAGCTGGCGCGCGCCGCGGCGGTCACCGCCGTGTGCGGCGCCGTGGCGCAGTCGCTGGTGGACGACTACGGCGTGCCGCGCGACCGCGTGCGGGTCGTGCCGAACGGCGCCGACGTGCCCGACGAGGCGGCGGAGGCGGGGCCCATGCGCGCCATCCGCGAGACCTTCCGCGCCACGCCGCTGCGCCCGCTGTGGGTCGTCGCGTCGCGGCTCGAGGAGCAGAAGGGCCACGACGTGCTGCTCGACGCGCTCGCCGAGGTGCGGCGGCGCGGGCTCGAGTTCACGGTGGCGTGCGCCGGCGACGGCGCGCTGCGCGACGCGCTCGAGGCGCGCGCCGCCGAGCTGGGGCTCGCCGGTCATGTGCGCTTCCTCGGGCGCGTCGAGGACGTCGGGCCGCTGCTGCTCGCCGCCGACGCCGTGCTGCTGCCGTCGCGCTGGGAGGGCCTGCCGCTCACGCTGCTCGAGGCGCTGGCGCGCGGGCGCCCGGTGGTGGCGAGCGCCGTGGGCGGCGTGCCCGAGGTCGTCGAGGACGGCGTCTCCGGCCGGCTCGTGCCGCCGGGCGATGCGGCCGCGCTCGCCGACGCGCTCGAGGCGTTTCACCGGCGCCCGGACGCCGCCTTTCAGCTTGGTCGCGCCGGCGCGCGCGCCGTGCGCGAGGGCTACACTTGGCCGCGCGTGGTGGAGCAGTTCGAGGCCGTGTACGACGAGGTCCTCGGCCTCGCCAGCTTCGCGCCGCAGGCCGCGGGCGGGCGGCGCGCGTGACGGTCGGGGTGGTGGTGCCGTGCTACCGGCAGGAGCGCTTCCTCGCGCGCACCGTCACGGCGCTCGAGCGCGCCCTGGCCGGCGTCGAGTGGCGCGGCGCGCTGGTGCTCGCCGCGCCGGCCCGCGACCCGCTGCCGCCGCTGTCGCCGCGCTGGCAGGTGCTCGCGCACGCCGCGCCGCGTCCGCTCACGCCGGGCGCCGCGCGCATGCAGGGGTTCGCCGTGTGCGGCGGGGCGTGGGTGCTGTTCGTGGATGCGGACGTCGAGGTCGAGCCGGCGTGGGTCGCCGAGGCGCTCGAGGTCGCCGCGCGCGAACCGGCGCTCGGTGGACTGTGGGGCCGCCTCGAGGAGTGGTTCGTGGACGGGAGCGCCGAGCGGCCCGGGAGCCCCGACCTCTACCGTGTCGGACGCGAGGAGCGGCGCGTGGACTACCTCGCCACGCTCGCCTTCTACCGGCGCGACGCGCTGCGCGCGGCCGGCGGCTACGACCCGCGCCTCGCCTCCGAGGAGGACTTCGAGCTGGGGCTGCGCCTCCGCCGCCTCGGCCTCGAGCTGCGCTCGCTCGGGCGCCTCGCGGCGCGCCACTGGAGCGAGCCGCGCCCGAGCTTTGCCGAACTCGGGCGGCGCTGGCGCACCGGGCTGTGTTTCGGGCAGGGGCAGGTGCTCAGGCTCTACGCCGGGCGGCCGGGGTTCGCGACGCTGCTGCGGCGCCAGGCCCTGTACGTCGCGGCGCTCGGGGTATGGGCGTTCGGCGCCGCCGCGCTTGGCGCGTCGCTGGCGGCCGGCTCGCCGTGGCCGCTGGTGCGCTGGCTGGCGCTGCCGGCCGCCGTGGTCGGCATCATGGGGCTGCGCAAGGGCAGCGCGCGGCTCGGGCTGCACGCGTTCCTGGCGTGGACGGTGAACGGCGCCGGCATGCTCGCCGGCCTGTTCCGGCTGCCGCCGGGCGACCGCACGCCGCTCGCTCCGGAGGCCGACGCATGCTGATCCATGGTGCGGCGGACAACGACCTCCACCCGCCGCGCTTCGGCGGCACGCAGCGCACCTTCGGCCTTTACCGCGGCCTCGCGCGGCGTCACGACGTGCGCGTGCTGTGCATGGTCGAAAACCGCAGCCGGGCTCCGCGCGAGGAACGCGTCGCCGGCGTCGCGCTGTCGCGGCGCGCCGCCTGGTACACCGCCGCCGCGTGGCGGCTCGAGCGCGCGCGGGCCGCGCCGCTGTGGCTCGCCGCGCTCGGACACCGCGTCGCGGCGGGGCGCCTCGCCGCGGCGCTGCCCGGCGAGCCCGACGTGCGTTCGGTGGACTTCAACCTCGCCGGGCTGCTCGCGCGCCCGGGACGCGCGCTGCGCGTGTACCTCTCGCAGAACGTCGAGTACGACTTCTTTCTGGCGTCCGCGCCGCGCCTCGCGGCGCGCGGCTTCTGGGCGGAGCGCGTGCGCGCCTTCGAGGCCGACGCCGTGGCGCGCGCCGACCTCGTGGTGGCGGTGAGCGACGAGGATGCGGCGCGCTTCCGCGCGCTCTACGGGGCGCGCGAGGAGGCGCTCGCGGTGGTGCCCAACGGCTGGGACGAGACCGCGGTGCGGCCCGCCACGCCCGCCGCGCGCGCCGCGGCGCGCGCCGCGCTCGGTCTCGCGCGGGACGACTACGTGCTGCTGTTCGTGGGCTCCGACTTCGCCCACAACCGCGAGGCCCTGCGCTGGACCGTGGACGTCCTGATGCCGGCCGTCGGCCCCTCCGTGCGGCTCGTCGTGGCCGGCGCCGTGACGCGCGCGCTCGGCGGGCGGCGCGAGCCGTGGCTGGTCGCGGTCGGCCCGGTGGACGACCTCGCGCCGCTCCTCGCCGCCGCTGACGCCGGCCTCAATCCGGTCGAGTCCGGCGGCGGCAGCAACGTCAAGCTCCCGACCTACCTCGGCGCCGGCCTGGCGGCCCTCACCACGCCCTTCGGCCTGCGCGGCTACGCGCCGCTCGCACCGCACGCGGTGGTCGCCGAGCGCGCGGCGTTCGCCGACGCGGTGCGCGCGCGGCCGCGCGGCTGGGCGGCGGCCGGGGACAGCGCGCCGCCCCCGGCGGTCGCCGCGTTCGCGTGGGGCGCGCTCGGCGAGCGCCTCGGCGCGTGCTTCGAGGCGCGCCTGGCGGCGCGCCGCGCGGGGGGCGCGCCGTGAGCGGGCGTCCGCTGCGCATCGCCATGATCGGGCAGAAGGGCGCGCCCGCCACCTACGGGGGCATCGAGCGCCACGTGGACGAGATCGCGCGCCGCCTCGCGCGCATGGGCCACGACGTCTCGGTGTTCTGCCGCTTCTATTACACCCCGGCCGACGCCGTGCTGCCCGGGGTGCGTCTGCTGCGCCGGCCGAGCATTCACACCAAGCACCTCGACGCCGCGACGCACGTCGCGTGGTGTACGGTCGAGTCCCTGTTCCGCCGCTTCGACGTGGTCCATTTCCACGCGCTCGGCCCCTCGCTGCTCGCCGGCGTGCCGCGCGTGGTGGGGTCGAAGACCGTGGTCACCGTGCACGGCCTCGACTGGCAGCGCGAGAAGTGGGGGCGCGTCGCGTCGTGGTTCCTGCGCCAGTGCGAGGGGCCGGCCGCCCATTTCCCGGACCGCACCATCGTCGTGTCCAAGACCCTGCGCCAGCACTTTCGCGAGCATCACCGCTGCGACGCGGTGTTCATCCCGAACGGCACCAACCTGCCGACGCCGCGGCCCGCGCGCCGGCTGGCGTCGCTCGGGCTCGAGCCCGGTCGCTACGTGCTGTTCGTGGGGCGCCTCGTGCCCGAGAAGGGCGTCCACTTCCTGTGCGAGGCGTTCAGCCGCATCGACACCGACCTCAAGCTCGCGCTCGTCGGAGGACTGTCGTTCTCGGACGACTACGTCAGCGTGCTGCGCCGCTACGAGAGCGACCGGGTGCGGCTGCTCGACTACGTGTTCGGCGAGGCGCTCGAGGAGCTGTGGAGCCACGCCTACCTCGTGGTGCAGCCCTCGACCATGGAGGGGCTGTCGATCGCGCTGCTCGAGGCGCTGTCCTACGGGCGCTGCGTGCTGATCTCCGACATCCCCGAGAACATGGAGGTCGCCGAGGAGGTGTCGGTGAGCTTCCGCAGCAAGGACGTGGACGACCTGCACCGCAAGCTCGAGGACCTCATCCGCCACCCCGAGACGGTGCGCCGCCACGAGGCGCTCGCGCGACGCCACATCGAGCAGCACTACTCGTGGGACAAGGTCGCCGAGCACACCGAGGCCGTGTACCGCGAACTGGTCGCCGGCCGTCGGCGGTGATGCGCGCCGGCCTTGCCGCCTCCGGGGACGCGTGCTAACACTCGCCCGACTGCGACGCGACCCGTGAGGAGACCAATGCCCGACCGCTACGTGCTGATCCTGGCCGGAGGCCGCGGCGAGCGCTTCTGGCCGTGGAGCACGCGCGAGCGCCCCAAGCAGCTCCTGCCGCTGGCGCGCGGCGGCGTCAGCCTGCTCGCCGCCACCGTGGCGCGCGCGCGCCGCGTGGCTCCGCCCGAGCGCATCCTCATCCTCACCGCGCGCGACCTCGTGGACGCGGTGCGCCGCGAGTGCCCCGGCGCGCGCGTCCTCGGCGAGCCGGTCGGGCGCAACACCGCGCCCGCGATCGCCGCCGCCGCCCGCCTGGTGCTGGCCGAGTCCCCCGACGCCGCGTTCGCGGTGTTTCCCGCCGATCACGCCATCGACGACGAGGAGGCGTTCCGCGCCGACCTGGTGCGCGCCTTCGAGGCGGCCGAGCGGGAGCCGGTGCTGCTCACCTTCGGCATCCGGCCGACGCGTCCGGAGACCAACTTCGGCTACATCGAGCGCGGCGCGCGCGTGGGCGAGCGGCTGCACCGCGTCGCCGCGTTCACCGAGAAGCCCGACCGCGAGCGCGCCGCCGCGTGGGTGGCGGGCGGGCGGCACGCGTGGAACGCCGGCATCTTCGTGTGGCGCGCGGCGGTCTTCCTCGACGCGCTGGCGGCGTCGCGGCCGGCCATGGCGGCGGCGCTGCGCGGGCTGGCGTGGGAGGGCGGCGACGAGGGCTTCGCGCGCGCGCTCGACGCCGTGTTCCCGGGGCTCGAGGCGGTGTCGGTGGACTACGCCGTGCTCGAGTCGGCCCCCAACGTGCTGACGCTCGACGCCGGCTTCGACTGGGACGATCTCGGCTCGTGGAGCGCGTGGGCCAGCCGCCAGCCGCGCGACGCGCACGGGAACGTGCTGTTCGGCGACGCGCTGGCCATCGACTGCCGCGACTGCGTGGTGGTCGGAGACGGCGGTCGCGCGGCGGCGCTGGGGCTCGACGGCATGGTCGTCGTGCACGTGCGCGGAGCGACCCTCGCGGTGCCGCTCGATCGTTCGGAGCAGGTGCGGCGGGTGACCGAGGCGGTGCGCGCGCGGGAGGCCCGGTGAGCGCGGCGCGCCTCGCGGCCGCGTGCGCCGCGCTGGCGCTCGCCGGGTGCGCCGCGCTCCACGGGGCGCCTTTGGCCACCGCCCAGGTGCCGCCGTCGCGACCCGCGGCGCCGTCGGCGCCGTCGGTGCCGGCGGACAGCCTGCCGTCGCCCGCGGCCCTCGAGGTGCTGCGCACGATTCCCGAGCCGCTCGCGCCCGAGGAACGCTTCGCGCCGCCGCCCCCCGGCGCGCGCGCCGCCGTCGAGGGCGCGCGCGCGCCGGAGGACAGCGCGCGCGCCGCCCCCGCCGACAGCGCCGGCGCCCCCGCCGACTCCGTGGCCGGGGCGGCGGTCGCGGCGACCGACACCATCCCGGTGCCGGCGCCGACGCGTCCGATCGGCGAACGGCCCGGCGAGGCGCGCCCCGTCACGGCGCCCGACAGCCTGCTCGTCCCCGCCGCGCCGCCCGCCGCCTTCGCGCCGCGGACGCCGTCCGGGCCCGCCGCGGCCGACACCTGCTGGCGCGTGCAGTTCGCCGCCCCCGCGCGCCGCGCCGCCGCCGTGGCGCGCCGCGACGCCGTGACCTCGCTGTTCGGGATCGAGGCCGCGATCGTCTCCGAGCGGGGACTCCACAAGGTGCGCAGCGCCGGCTGCCTGGACCGCACGGCGGCCGACCGGCTGCGCGACCGCGCGCGGCTCTCCGGCTTCGAGGGTGCGTTCGTGTTCGGCGAACGCAGGGCCGCGCGGTGAGCGCCGGGCTCGTCCTCTACGAGGACCGTCACTGGCGCGACCTGCGCCCGCTCACCGATGTGGTGCCGGTGCCGGCGCTCGCCTTCGGAGCGGACACGCTCGGCGGGCGCCTCGCGCGCGCGGCCGGCCTGCCGCTGCTCGCCACCGTGGCGCGGCCGGCCGCGCTCGCCGCGCGCGGCGCGGCCGGCGCGCCGCCGGCCCCGCCCGCTCCCGGCGAGCCCGTGCTGGTGCTCAACGCCGCCGCGCTCCCCGGACCATGGCTCGCGGCCGCACGCGAGGCGCGCGTGCCGGCGCTGCTCGTCGGCGACGGGCGCGTCGCCGGCGCGCACCTGCCGTGGAGCATGCTCGCGCCGGGGCTGGCGCGTGGCGAGGACTTCGAGACCTTTCTGCTCGGCCTGGCGTTGCCGGCGTTTCCGTGCGACGCGGCCTTCGTGCAATTCCCGTGGCACCTCATCGAGCGCAACGCCGACGCCATCGCGGCCGACCTCGCCGCGCGGCCCGCGGCGGTGGCGGGCGAGGTGCACCCGGCGGCCGTGGTGCTCGAGCCCGGGCGCGTCATCGTCGAGGCGGGGGCGCGCGTCGAGCCGCTCGCGGTGCTCGACGCGCGCTCCGGCCCGATCCTGGTCGGCGCCGGCGCCCTCGTTCGCAGCCACACGGTGGTGACCGGGCCGTGCGTCGTGGGCCCGGGCACGCAGCTCCTCGGCGGCTTCGTGTCGCGCTCCACGATCGGGCCGGAGTGCCGCATCGCCGGCGAGGTCGAGGAGTGCGTGTGGCAGGGGTACGCCAACAAGCGTCACCACGGCTTCGTCGGCCACTCGGCGATCGGCGAGTGGGTCAACCTTGGCGCGCTCACCACGACCAGCGATCTCAAGAACAACTACGGGAACGTGCGCGTGTGGGTGGACGGCCGCGAGCTGGACAGCCGCTCGCCCAAGGTCGGCTCGGTGATCGGGGCGCACGTCAAGACGGGAATCGGCACCCTGCTGCCCACCGGCGCGTCGATCGGCACCGGAGCGAACCTGTTCGGCGGCGGCCGCTTCGCGCCGAAGCGGGTTCCCGCCTTCGGCTGGTGGGACGGCGAGACCATGGCGGAACATCGCCTCGAGCGCTTCCTCGAGACCGCGCGCGTGGCGCATGCCCGGCGCGGGCGCGAGCTCGGCCCGGACGAGGCGGCGGCGCTCGAGGCCCTGTTCGCCGCCACCGCCGGGGAACGGCGGGCGGGCTGAGTTTGGGCGCGCGGTCCTCGCACGGCGCGGCTTCCGGATCCGTGCGGGGCGCCCAAGTCGAATCCGCTTATTCACTTCCGCTTCGTTGCCGATGTTGGGCCGGGGGCGCGCACCGTTCTTGACCGGGGCGGAAGCCGGTCCCTAGACTGCTCCGTCGTTTGCCCGCTGCGGGACCGGCTCCGCCGCGCGGGCCCCGCACCTCCAGGAGACCTCATGCCCGAGCTTCGGAAGGACCCGGTCGTCGGCCGGTGGGTCATCATCTCGACCGAGCGCAGCCGCCGGCCGACCAACTTCTCCCCGGTGGTCCCGCAGAAGTCCTCGCACTACTGCCCCTTCTGCCCGGGGAACGAGGACAAGACCCCTCCCGAGGTCTACGCCCGGCGCGACGGCGGCGGCGCCCCGAACTCGTCCGGCTGGTCGGTGCGCGTGGTCCCGAACAAGTTCCCGGCGCTTCAGATCGAGGGCGCCCTCGACCGGCGCGGCGAGGGCCTGTACGACAAGATGAACGGCGTCGGCGCGCACGAGGTCGTGATCGAGACCCCCGATCACCAGCTCGACCTCGCGGACCTGCCGGTGGGGCACCTCGAGCAGGTCCTGCAGGCGTACCGCGAGCGGGCCCTCGACCTGCATCGCGACCGGCGCTTCCGCTACGTGCTCATCTTCAAGAACCACGGCCCGCAGGCCGGCGCCACGCTCGAGCACACGCACACCCAGCTCATCGCGACACCGATCATCCCCAAGATCCTCATGGAGGAGCTCGAGGGGAGCCGCAAGTACTTCGAGCTCAAGGAGCGCTGCGTGTTCTGCGACATCGTCCAGCAGGAGACGAGCGAGAACAACGGCCGGCGCGTGGTCGCGGTGAGCGACCGATTCGTGTCGCTCGAGCCGTTCGCGCCGCGCTTTCCGTTCGAAACCTGGATCCTGCCGCGCGGGCACGACGCCTCGTTCCTGTCGGTGCAGGACGACGAGGAGATGCGCGACCTCGCCGGCATCCTCAAGGACACGCTGCAGCGCCTGAACCGCGCGCTCGATCGTCCGCCGTACAACTTCGCCATCCACACCACGCCGGTGAACGAGGGCGACCTCGAGTACTACCACTGGCACCTCGAGATCATGCCGTCCCTGTCGCGGGTTGCCGGCTTCGAGATCGGCTCCGGCTTCTACATCAATCCGACGCCGCCCGAGGACGCCGCCCAGTACCTGAGGGAGATCGCCGTCGAGGTGTGACCCGGCCGCGGCGCGCGCCGCCCCGGGCCCCGCGACCGCACCCCCCATGACCCCGCGCTCCATCGCCCACGTCGCGAGCGAGTTCGCGCCGCTCGCCAAGGTCGGCGGGCTGGCCGACATGGTCGGCTCGCTCTCCGCCGAACAGGCGCGGCGCGGCCACCGCGTCGCCGTGGCGTTGCCGATGTACCGGGACCTGCACCTGCCCGCCGGCTGGACGCGGCGCGCCTTCGCCAACTGCGACGTGCCGTGGGGGCTGGGGCGCGAGCCGGCGCACTTCGACCTCGTCGAGCCGCCGTCCGGGCGCCCGATCGTGCTGCTCGTCGGCCACGAGGGCGAGCGCCGCTTCTTCGACCGGCCCGGCATCTACGACGACCCGCGCACGGGCGAGGGCTACCCGGACAACGCCGAGCGCTTCCTGTTCTTCTCGCGCGCCGCGATGGAGGGGCTCAAGCGCCTCGGCGAGCGCTTCGACGTGCTGCACGCCCACGACCAGCAGGCCGCATGGGTGCCGTGCTTCGCGCGCACGCACGAAGCCTACGAGCCGGCCTTCGGCGGGGTCGCGACGGTGTTCACCATCCACAACCTTGGCTACCAGGGGATCGTGGATCCCTGGATCCTCGGGGTCGCGGGCTTCGGCGGCGAACTGTTCTACCCGGCGAGCCCCTTCGAATACTGGGGGCGCGTCAACGTCATGAAGGTCGGACTCGCCTTCTGCGACCTCATCACCACCGTGAGCCCGCGCTACGCGCAGGAGATCCGCTCGAGCGGCGAGTTCGGCTTCGGCCTCGAGGGGCTGCTCCAGCACCGCGCCGACGCGCTGCGCGGCATCCTCAACGGCATCGACGACACCGTGTGGGATCCGTCGCGCGACCCGTACCTCGTGGCGCACTACGGCCCGGCGGACCTCGCGGGCAAGGCCGCCAACCGCGCGGCGCTCATCGCCGAGTGCGGCTTCCCGATCGAGCCCGACGCGCCGCTCGTCGGCATGGTCGGGCGCCTCGTCGAGCAGAAGGGCCTCGACCTCGTGGAGCAGGCGGGCGACGACCTGTTCCGCCTCGACGCGCGCTTCGTCGTGCTGGGTTCCGGCCCGCCGCGCTACGAGGGGCTCGTGCGGCGCCTCGCCCAGCATCACCCGGGGCGCATGTACCACCGCGCCGGGCACGACGAACGCTTCGCGCACCTCATCGAGGCCGGGGCGGACGTGTTCCTCATGCCGTCGCGTTACGAGCCGTGCGGACTCAACCAGATGTACAGCCTGCGCTACGGCACGGTGCCGGTGGTGCGCGCGGTCGGCGGCCTCGCCGACTCGGTCGAGGAGTTCGACCCCATGACCGGGCGCGGCACCGGCTTCCTGTTTCAGCGCTTCGACGCCGCCGACATGCTGGCGGCGCTGCGCAAGGCGATCGCCATGTGGCGCCAGCCGACGCTGTGGCGGCGCCTTCAGGTGAACGGCATGGCGGTGGACTTCTCGTGGCGCGCAAGCGCCGACGCGTACGACGCGGCCTACGAGGAGACCCTGGCGCGCGTCGCGCGCGACGGCGCGCCGACGCTGGAGACCGTGCGCGCGCTGACGCGCATGGAGGCGCGGTGAGCGCGGCGGGCGCCGGCCCGGTGTTGGTCGCCGCGCTCGCCCGCCTCGCGGCGCGGCGCGGCGCCTGGATCGCGCTGCTCGCCGTCGCGCTCGCCGTGCGCCTCGCGGTGGTGGCGACCGCCCCGCCACGCCTCATCTGGACCGACGGGCGCTGGTACGAGTCCATCGGCTGGTCGCTCGCCTCGCGCGGCACGTACGGGAGGGAGACCTTCTACCCGCCGGCCTACCCGACCCTCATTGCCGGCGTTTACACGGTGTTCGGCCGCGACCTCACCGCGCTGCGCGTGACCGACGCGTGCGTCTCGACCGCCACGGTCGGGCTCGTCGGCGCGATCGGAACGTGGCTGTTCGCGCCGGCGGCCGGGCTGCTCGCGGCGGCGTTCGCAGCGTTCCATCCGGTCTTCGCGCTGCTGCCCATCACGCACCACGTCGAGAACCTGCTGGTGTTCCTCTCGACGCTCGCCTTCGGCAGCCTGGCGTGGGCGGTGCGCGCGCCGTCGGTCGGGCGCTGGGCCGCGGCCGGGCTGGCCTACGCGCTGTTCCTGCTGTGCAAGCCCACCGTCGTGGCGCTGCTGCCGGGGCTCGCGGCGGGCGCCGCCCTCACGCTCGCGCGCCGCCGCGCGCTGCGCTGGACGCACGCGGCGATGTTCGTGCTCGCGCTCGCCGCCGGCCTCGCGCCGTGGACGCTGCGCAACCACCGCGTGCACGGCGCGTGGTTCCTGGTCGGCACCGGGGGCGGGGTCCAGCTGTGGCGCGGCAACAGCGACATCGCGACCGGCTCCACAACGTGGAATCCGATGCCCACGCCGGCGATGATGGAGAGCCTCGCCGTCCGCCCCGATCCGGTGGCCCGGGACCGCTTCTTCGTGGACCTCGCGGTGCGCTGGATGCGCGAGCACCCGCGCCGGGCGCTCGAGCTGTACTTCGTCAAGCTCGGCAATCTGTGGGCGTTGTGGCCGAACACGCAGACCGACTCAGGCTACCGCGGCACGGCGCAGAATGCGGTCATGGCGGTGTGCAGCCTGACCCTCTACGCCGGCACGGCGCTCGCGCTCGCCACCGGCGCCGCGCGCGGACTCGTCCTGTTCCCGCTCGCCCTGCTGTCGTTCTCGCTCATCGCGCCGTGGGCGCTCATGGTCATGCGCTACCGCATGAGCTTCGAGGTGCTGCTGATCTGGCTGTCGGCCGCGGGCTGGGTGGCCTGGCTCGGGCGCCGCGCGCGCCCGGGCGCCGCCTGAGCCGCGCGCGCGGCGCGCCTCACCCTTTCGCCGCGCGCCGCCGGTCCACCAGCGCGGCGATCGCGCGCACGCTCTCGAAGTGGTCCGGCAGCACGTCGTCGTCCGGGATGGTGATGCCGAACTGCTCCTCGCACCACGTCACGGTCTTGAGGATGGACAGCGAGTCGAGCAGGCCGCGCTCAATGAGCGGGTCGTCGGGGCCGAGGTCCTTGAGGTCGCGGTCGTAGAGGACGTCCTCGACCAGGAACGTGCGAATCGCGGCCTCGGTGGGGCTGAGCGTCATCGTCTCCTCCTCGCGGGTCAGGGGGCGGTGTCGGCGAGCGCGCGGCGGTCCACCTTGCCGCTGCTCGTGCGCGGCAGGTGCGCGCGGAACTCCACGGTTTCGGGCACCATGTAGCGGGGCAGCGTGCCGGCGCAGTGCTCGCGCAGCGCGCCGGCCTCGAGCGCCGCGCCGGACCTCACCACGACGACCGCCTTGAGGCGGTGTCCGATCTCGTCGTCGGGGATGGCGACCACCACCGCCTCGTCCACCAGCGGATGGCGGTGAAGCGCGGCCTCGATCTCGCCGAGCTCGACGCGGTAGCCGCGCGTCTTGATCTGGTGGTCGCGCCGGCCGAGGAATTCGAGCGCGCCGTCGGGCCGCTCGCGCACCAGGTCCCCGGTGCGGTAGGCGGGACCGCGCGCGGCGCCGTCCGTGTCGAGCACGCGCAACGCGCGCGCCGTGAGGTCGGGCCTGCCCCAGTAGCCGCGCATCACGGACTCGCCCCGGATCCACAGCTCGCCGACCTCGCCGCGCGGCACGGGGGTGAGCGACTCGTCGAGCACGAGCGCCTCGTCGTACGGGCACGCCACCCCGATGGGGAGCGGGGCGTCGCCCTCGGGCGGCGCCCCCACCTCGTGCCACGTGCACACGTTGGTCTCGGTCGGGCCGTACAGATTGGCGAAGCGCGCCTGTGGCGCCAGGCGCATGAGCTCGCGCAGGTACTTGACCGGGAACACCTCGCCGGCGAACAGCAGCACGCGCAACGCCGAGAGATCGAGCCCGGCGAGCCCGCCGCGCGTCATCATGAGGATCAGCGAGCTGGGCGTCGCGTACCACACCGTGAGGCGCTCGGCCGACCACTGGCGCGCCACCGCCGCCGGGAATGAGGCGATGCGCGCCGACACCGGGTACACCGGGGCGCCCGCCCGCGCGGCCGCGAACAGGTCGAACGTCGAGAGGTCGAAGTGAAACGGCGCGTGGTTCGCGAGGCGGTCCGCGCTCGTGACGCCGAACACGCGCACCGCCCACTCGACGAAGCACAGGCCGTTGCGGTGGGAGAGCATCACGCCCTTGGGTTCGCCGGTCGAGCCCGAGGTGTAGAGCACGTAGGCGAGGTCGTCGGCGTCGGCCGGGCACGCGAACGCGGCGCCGTCGTACGCCGCCAGCGCGCTCCACGGCACGCCGGGCACGCCCGCCACGCGCGGCGCGTCGTCGCCGGCGGCGTCCGCGAACCACGCGGCGCGCATCGGGGCGCCGCCGGCGAACGCTTCCTCGAGCGCGGCGGCGCGGTCGGCGCGCGTGACGAGCCCGGCCACCGCGCAGTCGCGCGCGATGTAGGCGAGGCGCGCCGGAGGCGCCGCCGGGTCCACCGGCACGTACGCCGCGCCGGCCTTCATGACGCCGTACAGCGCGACGATCGCTTCCGGGGACTTGGGCAGCCACAGCGCCACGCGATCGCCGCGGCCCACGCCGTGCGCGGCGAGCGAGCGCGCGAGGCGGTTGGAGCCCTCCTCGAGCGCCCCGTACGTGAGCGTGCGGCCGTCCATGACGACGGCGGGCGCGCCGGGGTCGCGCGCCGCCGAGGCCGCGACGAGGTCGGGGAGGCGGCCCGGCACCGGCGCGCTCACAGCCCGAGGCAGCGCGCGATGATGCGCCGCTGCATTTCCGACGTGCCGGAGTAGAGGGTGCCCGACAGCGCGTCACGCACCTCGCGTTCGATCGGATACTCCTTGGTGTAGCCGTAGCCCCCGTGCAGCTGCAGGGCGTCGAGCGCGGCCTTCACGTGCGTCTCGCTCACGAACAGCTTGGCGACCGCCGCCTCGAGCACGGCGTTCCTGCCCTGCCCGGCGAGCCAGCCGACGCGGTACAGCAGGAAGCGCCCGGCGTCGATCGCGACCTTCATGTCGGCGATGCGGCCGGCGACCGATTCGAACTTGGCGATCGGCTGGCCGAACTGCCGGCGCTGTTTCGCGTAGGCGATGCAGTCCTCCATGAGCCGCTGCATCGCCCCGAGGTGCCCGGCGAAGATGCACGCGCGCTCCCACTCCATGGCCGAGTTGAAGATGCGCATGCCCGCGCCTTCGGGGCCGAGGCGCGCCGATTCCGGCACCACGCAGTCCTCGAGCACCACGTCGCCCATCGGCGAGGTGCGCAGGCCCATCTTGGGGATCGGCTCGCTGAAGGTGACGCCGGGCGTGCCGCGCGGCACGAGGAACGCGGTGAGCGCCCGCGGCCGGCCGTCGCCGCGCTCGAGGTAGGCGAAGGCGAGCGCCACGTCGGCGATCGGAGCGTTCGTGGAGAAGGTCTTGCGCCCGTTCAGCCGGTAGCCGCCCGCGACCGGCTCGGCGCGCGCCGCGAGCGAGAACACGTCCGAGCCGGCGCCCGGTTCGGTGATGGCGTGCGCCCCGATGGCCTCGCCCGCCACCAGCTTCGGCAGCCAGGCGCGCTTCTGTTCCTCGCTGCCGTAGTGGACGAGCGGCATCTGCACCGCCCACATCTGGGCGTTGAGGCTGAACACCAGGCCGTTGTCCCGGCAGCCGTGGCCGAGCGCCTCCATGGCGATCGTCGTGGTGAGCAGATCCTGGCCCTGCCCGCCGTACGCCGCCGGCACCGGCAGGCCGAGGAGGCCGAATTCGGCGCAGCGCCGCCACAGTTCGCGCGGGAAGGTCCCGGCGTGGTCGCGCGCCTCGAGGTCGTGGTTGAGCTCGTCGCGGGCGAAGTCGCGGATCGCGGCGTACAGCTCGCGCTGCTCGGGGGTGTGCGTGAAGTCCACCTCGGTCTCCTCAGGGGTGACGGGCCGCGCCGCCCGCCGCGGCGGAGCGCCCGCCGCCGGCGGTGAGGCCCTCGAGCCAGTCCGCGATGCGATCGAGCGTGGCGCGCTGCCGCGCGAGATCGAGAAACCCGTGCAGCGCCCCGGGCCACACCTCGACCTCGAGGCGCGCGCGCACGGCGGGCGGCAGCGCCGGGAGCAGGCGCTCCTCCGCCACGCGAAACGAGGCGTACTCCTGATCGTCGCGTCCGTAGAGGAACAGCGCGCGGGCGCTCGAGCGCGCCAGCGCGTCGAAGTGTTCGACGAACGACGGCGCGAGGCCGAGCCCCTCGCCGGCGCGCGCCCCGGCGCTGCGGCGCGCCACGCGCCACAGCACGCCCGACATGTGCCGCCAGCGCTCGCGGCGGCCGAGGCCCGCCCAGTTGGCCGGGTTGCGCAGCGCGCGCGCGATGTGGCGCCAGTCTTTGTGGTCGGCGCTCGCCTTGCTCATCGTGTCGAGTTCCATGACGGGCGCCGCCATGAAGACGAGGCCGCGCAGCGCGGCGGCCTCGTCGACGAACGCCGACAGCGCGGTGCGCGCGTCGAAGCAGCTGCCGACGAGAACGAAGGCGCGCTGCCCGTGGCGGCGGCGCAGGTGACGGAGCGCGGCGACCGCGTCGGCGCGGTAGGGCCGGTTGGGGTCGAGCGGGGCGCGTTCGCCCTCGCTGTCGCCGCAGCCGTGGTAGTCGAAACGGAACGCCGCCCAGCCGCGCGCCGCGAAGCGGCGCGCGGCCTCGACCCACATGCGGTTGCGGTGGCAGCGCGGGCGCGTGAAGAACACGAGGCAACCGGGCGACGGCTCGGCGGCGGGCGCCGGCGGCGTGAACAGGCCGAACAGGCGGCCGTCCGCGCTCTCGAACACCGAAGGCTCCTCGGCGCGCGCGCGCTCCAGTTCCGCGGGCGTCTCACGCCAGTCCACGCACCCACTCCCCGTGGCTCGCGGCCAGCGCGGCGCTCTCCCACGCCGGGTTGGCCATGTAGTGAAACGCCGCCTCTTCCGGCACGCACGCGGTGCGCACCATGGCGCCGCGCGCCTCGAGCGCGGCGACGAGGCGCTCGTGCGCGGGCGACAGGCGCGGCCGCGACTGGATCTGGACGAGCAGCGCGGGCGGCGCCGGATCCGGCAGCAGCGCCTCGAGCGTGAGGCCGGCCGACGAGGCGACCAGCGCGCGGTGCAGCGCGTAGCCGCGCACGTCCACCCAGCCGTCGCGCTCGACGCGCGCGAGCAGGTCGTCCACGGTCTCGCCGGGCCGCACCCCTTCCGCCACGAGCGAGAACAGATAGGCGCGCAGCGCGCCGCGGAAGTGGTCCGGACCGCTCGCGGCCGGCTCCCACAGCGCGAGCCCCGCCGCGCCCGGGACGCGCGCGGCCGCCGCGGCCGCCACCAGCGCCCCGTAGCGCGCGCCCGCCCACGCCACGCGGCGCGCGCCGCAGCGCTCGCGGCCGGCCGCCGCGGCCGCCAGCGCGTCCTCGACGAGGCGCTCGAAGGTCACGTCCGCCGTCGAGCCTCCGGAGTCGCCGTGGCCGCGCGCGTGATAGCGCAGGGCGAAGGCGCCGGCCGCGGCCGCGGCGCGCGCGGCGCGCACCTCCGAGCGGTAGAGGGTCACGTGCTCGACCCCCACGCTGTGGCAGTGGACCACGAGCAGAGGGTCGGGGCCGGGCGCGGCCGGGGCGTGCAGGACCGCGTACACCGGCGTGCCGGCCGAGGTGAGGAAAAACGGCGTCTCGAGCGGCGGGGAGGCGACGGTCACGTGACTCGCGGGTGGGCTGGGGGATGAACGGCCACCGTGGACGCGGGGGGACGGAAGCGGGAAAAGCGCGCGAAAAGGCTAGTCGGGCGCGGCACCGGGTGTCAATCGCCGGCCGCGCGCACCGGGGCCGCGGTCACCGCGGGCGGGCGGTCGCTCAGCCCGTCGAGCCAGTCCTTGAGCACGAGGGCGCGCATGAGCAGCTCGGTCGGGGAGACGTGGGCGCGCGCCCGGCGCGCGTGGATCTCGGCGGCGAAGCGCGGCAATGCCGCGTACGCCCAGCGCCGCAGCCACGGGCGCAGGCCCGCGCCCGGGGCGGGGGCGACCGCGCCGCCGGCCGCCGCGGCACGCGTCGCGAGCGCCTGGAGCGCCGCGCGGTCGAGATGCTCCCAGACCGGGCTCGCCGCGTCCGCGAGCTGCGACGCGACAAAGGCGCTCACCGGGCCGGGCCGGCCCAGCAGCCCCGACCAGTCCTCGAGGCTCGAGCGCGTGGCGAGCGGGAAGGCGCGGAACAGCCCGCCGGGGAGCGCGGAGGCCGCGCGCAGGTAGAGCCGCTTGTGCACGCGCCACGCGTCGGGGACCGCCGCCAGCGCGTCAAGGATCGGCTCGTCGAGGAGCGGGTTGCGGTGGTCGAGCGCCACCTGCTTGTAGTAGGCGGCGGGACCGAGCATGCCCTGCAGCCGCTCGCCGAAGTACAGGCGGTCCTTGGCCCCGTTCGGCGTCTCGCGTGCCACGCCGTCGAGCAGGCGGCGCCACTCGGCGGCCGCGGCGTCGAGCCACGCGGCGCGCCGCTCGTCCCGCACCAGCGCCGCCGCCGCCGCCACGTCGCCGAGCCGCCGCAGCCCGACCTCGACGGCGGCGCCCTCGTGGCTGTGGACCGCCACCGACCAGCCGAAGGCCTCGTCGCCGCGCAGCGCACGGGTGAAACCGCGCGCCGCGAGGGAGCGCATGAGCGACAGCTCCTGCGGGTGAAACGCGGCCACGTCGGACAGTCCGTCCACCACGCGGTTGGTCGCGCGGAAGCCCTCGGCGTAGCCGTCGAAGCCGCGCGCCACCACCTCGTGGCGGATGCCGGCGGCGGCGGCGATGCGGCGCGCGAGGTCCACGTCGGAACCGGGGACGGCGTCGGCGCGCCCCCACGAGACGGCGCGCACCGCGCGGGGATCGCCGAGCGCGTCGAGGGCCGCCGCGAGCACGGCGCGCGAGTCGGCGCCGCCGCTCAGGAACACGACGGTGCGCTCGGGATCGCCGAGGTTGCGGCGCACCGCGGCGGCGATCATGCGCGACAGGTCCCGCGCCAGCGCGTCGGCCCCGGCGCGCGTCGGGGCCGAGCCCGGAGCGAAGCGCCACCACGTGCGCCGTGTCACGCGCCCGGGCGCGACCTCGAGCGCCGTGCCGCCGGCCAGCCGCGCCACGCCGCGCGCCAGCGTGCGCTCCGCCGGCAGGTAGCCCGAGACCAGCAGGGCCGCCGCGCCGGCGGGATCGGGCTCGCGCGCGAGCGCGCGGAAGGCGAGCAGCGCCTTGGGCTCCGGCGCGAACAGGAGCACGCCCTCCGCCTCGGCATGGACGAGCGGCACCGAGGCGCGCCGGTCCACCGCGAGCGTCAGGCGGTGGGTGGCCGGGTCATGGTGCGCCAGCGCCCAGAATCCGTGCAGCGCGCGCAGCGCGGCGTCGTCGGGCGCGCCCTGCGCCAGCGCGGCGAGCGCCGCAGGCTGATGCGCGACGCCCTCGAGCCACGCGCGCGGCTCGCCGTCCGCGCCGCGCACCGGCGGCGGCAGCAGGGAGGGAAGGCCGATGCGGCCGAGCGCGAAGCGGCCGGCGGGATCGATCCAGCGGTCGCCGGCCAGGCCCGCGTCGTGGCGCAGTGTTCCCGCCATGGCGTCGAGCGCGCGGTCCGCGGCAGCGGGGTCGAGCCTGAGGCGCGGGTCCACGCACACGACACCAAACAGTCCGGGCAAGCGGGCCTCCGGCGGGTGAAGGCGGCTACGGCACCCGCGCGATGCGGGTGCCGCGCAGCCCTCGCGGGCTCGGCCGGCACGTTAGGCGCGGCCCCGGCGCGGGTCAACGTCCGGCGCACGTGGGCGGGAGCGCGATCGCGGGCGTGGCGCGCGACGGCCGCGCCTCGTGCGGCGGCAGCGCGCGGGCGCGCCGACGTCCGGGGCGGCCGCCAGCGTCGTGGGCCGCCGCGCGAGCGGCAGGCACGGGTCCCGACGCACCGCACCGGCGCCGCCCGGGCCCGGACCTCAGGAGGCGCCGGCGGCCGCCGCGCCCTCGAGGAAGGCGGCGTGAAGCGCCCGCACCGCCGCCTCGCAGCGCTCCTCGGGCACGCGGAACTCGAGCGCCGCGTGCGACACCCTGAGCGCCACGACCGGCACCCCGGCGCGCTCGAGGGCCTCCTCCGCGCGCGCCGCCTGCCGCGCGCCGAGGCCGAGCCCCACGACCGAGACGAACGCCGAGCCGTGGACCAGGTCCAGCCGCCATTCGCCGCCCGGGCCGCGCAGCTCGCGGAAGCGCGCCCGGAGCGCCTCGGCGTCCTCGCGTGCGCCGGTCCACACCAGCACCCCGTGCGTGGCGTCGGCCTGCTCGTGCGCCACCAGCGCCATCTCCGGGAACTCCTCGGCGACCGCCTCGACGATGCCGCGCGCCTCGCCGCGCGCGCCGGCGTTGCCCTCGGCGATGGCGATGGTCACCCCGGTGCGGTGCGTCACCGCGTCCACGCGCGGTCCTTCCATGTCGTCCTCCGTGATGTCCGTGCCCGGGGCGTCGTCGAACGACGAACGCACCACGAGCGGAACGCGGTGTCGGGCGGCGAGGTCCACGCAGCGCGCGTGGAGCACCCGGCCGCCGAGGTGGGCGAGGGTCGAGCACGCCGCGTACCCGAGGCGCGGGATGACGCGCGCGAGCGGCACGACGCGCGGGTCGGCGGTGAACACGCCGGGCACGTCGGTGTAGATCTCGCAGCGGCCGCCGAGGCCCGCGGCGAGCGCCACGGCCGTGGTGTCCGAGCCGCCACGGCCGAGCGTGGTGATCTCGCGCGTCTCCGGGTTCACGCCCTGGAAGCCGGCCACGATCACCACGCGCCCGGCGGCGAGCGCGCCGCGGATGCGGTCCGGGCGCAGCCCGGTGATGCGCGCCGCGCTGTGGGCGCCGTCGGTGAGGATGCCGCTCTGAGAGCCGGTGAAGGACACCGCATCCACGCCGAGGTCGTGGAGCGCCATGGCGAGCAGCGCCATCGAGACGCGCTCGCCGGTGGTGAGCAGCATGTCCAGCTCGCGCCGGTTCGGCGCGGCCGACACCTGCCGGGCGAGCGCGATGAGTTCGTCCGTGGTGTGCCCCATGGCCGACACCACGACCACCGTGTCGTGTCCCGCGGCGCGCGCGGCGGCGACGCGCCGCGCGACGGCGCGGATGCGCTCCGGGCCGTCCACCGACGTGCCGCCGTATTTCTGAACGAGGACGCTCACGGGCGGGAGTCATACACCGTCGCCGCCCGGCGCGCACGAGGGACGCCGAGCTGCCCGCCGCGCCGCGCGCGGACGCCGCAGTCCGCTGCGGCGCGCGCGCTTGACGCCCTTCGAGGCCCCTGTCTATAGTCCCCGCCGTCGCGGAAGTAGCTCAGACCGGTAGAGCGCCACCTTGCCAAGGTGGATGTCGCGGGTTCAAATCCCGTCTTCCGCTCCATCGTCCGGGGCCGGCGCTCGCCGGCCCCGTCGCGTTTTCCAGGGAGGTGCCCGTGGGCACGACCGACCGTCGCGATCCGGCCGCCGTCGAGCGGGCGGTCGCCGACCTCATCCGGGCGCTCGGTCTCGACCCGGCCGCCGAGCCGGAGCTCGCCGACACGCCGGCCCGTGTCGCCTCGCTCTACGCGGAGGCTTTCGCCGGCCTCGACCCGGCCGCCGAGCCCGACCTCGCCGTGTTCCCGCACCCCGCCGCCGGCGACGAACTGGTCGTGGTGCGCGACCTGCCGTTTCACTCGATGTGCGTTCACCACCTCGTGCCGTTCTTCGGCACCGCGACCATCGCCTACCTGCCGTCCGACCGGCTCATCGGCATCAGCGGCCCGGCGCGCCTGCTCGCGCACTACGCGCGCCGGCCCCAGCTCCAGGAGCGCATCGGGCGCCAGGTGGCCGACCACCTCGAGCGCCTGACCGCCGCGCGCGGCGTGGCGGTGCTGCTCGAGGCGCGCCACCTGTGCATGGAGATGCGCGGCATCCGCGCGATCGGCACCGTGGAGACGCGCGTCGTGCGCGGGGCGCTCGCCGAGGCGCGCTGGAGCGCGGCGCTGGCGCCCGCGCGGCGCTGAGGCCCGCGCGAGGACCGGCGGCCATGCGCGGACCGGCGCCCACCCTGTCCGTCATCGTGGTGACCCGCGATCGCCCGCGCCTTGTGGCGGACGCGCTCGCCTCCGTGGCGCGCCAGCGGCTCGCGCCGCTCGAGGTGCGCATCGCCGTCGAGGGCGAGCCGTTGCCCGCCGGCGCGGCGGACGGCCTGCTCGAGGTGGTGGTGGTCGAGTGCGCGGCCGGCCAGCCCGGGCGCGCGCGCAACGCGGCGGCGGCCGGCGCGCGTGGCGAGGCGCTGGCGTTCCTCGACGACGATGACCTGTGGCGCCCGGGCCACCTCGCCGCGCTCGCGGGGGCGCTCGCCGACCCGGCGGTGGCGTTCGTCTACGACGACTGCGAGGTCGCGCTGGAGCGCGTCGGGGAGGACGGCGCGCGCACGGTGCTCGCGCGGCGCGTGATCGCGCGCGCGTGGGACCTCGAGGTCATGCGGCGCGATGATTACGTTCCGCCCAGCACGTGGGGCGTGCGCCGCGCGCTGTTCGAGCGCCTCGGCGGCTTCGACGCGGCGTTTCGCTACTCGGAGGACTGGGACTTCCTGCTGCGCGCCGCGCGCGAGAGCGCGCCGCGGCGCGTGCCGGGCGTGGGCGTCGAGGTGCGCCTGCGCGAGTCGGGCAACGCCTCGGCGGACTTCGGCGCCGAGCGCCGCGCGTGCCTCGCCCGCCTCGCCGCCCGGCACGGACTCGAGACCCCCGCCCCCAAGACGTTCTGGGAGGTGGCGGGCGCGCTCGGCGCGGAGGTCTCCGCGGCGCCGGACGGCGGGGGCGTGCGATGACCGAGCTGCTCGTGGTCGGCGCCGGGCCCGCGGGCATCAGCGCCGCGCTGTGGGCGCGCTGGTTCGGGCTCGAGGTGCGCGTGGTGGATGCCGGCGCGAGCCCTGGCGGACAGCTCCACCGCGTGCACTTCCACCCGCGCACGCTCGCCGGCATCCCCGTGGGCGACGGGCCGGCGATCGCCGCCGTCATGGCGCGCCAGCTCGCCGACGCGGGCGTGGCGGTGCGGGGCGAGTGCACGGCGCAGCGCCTCGAGCCCGGCGCCCGCCCGGCCGTGATCCTCGAAGGCGGCGAGCGCCTCGCGTGCCAGGCGGTGCTCATCGCGACCGGGGTGCGGCGCCGGCGCCTCGGCGTGCCCGGCGAGGACGCGCTCGAGGGTCGCGGCGTGTCGTTTTCGGCGACGCGCGACCGCGCGCAGCTCGCGGGGCGGCGTGTCCTGGTCGTGGGCGGTGGCGACGCCGCCTACGAGAACGCGCTGATCCTCGCCGGGGCGGGATGCCGCGTGGTGCTGGCGGTGCGCGACGCTCCGCGCGCGCGCGCCGAGTTTCGCGCCCGCGTCGCGCGCACCCCGGCCATCGAGGTGCGGCGCGGCGTGAGGGTGACCGCCATCCTCGGGACGGACGCCGTGACCGGCGTGCGCCTCGCGGGCCCGGAGGGCGTGGCCGACGTCGCGGTCGAGGGCGTGGTGGTCAAGGTCGGCGTGGTGCCCAACACCGAGTGGTGCCGTGACGCGGTGGCGTGCGACGACGCCGGTCACGTGCGCGCCGGCGAACACGGCCGCACGTCGGCGCCGCGCGTGTGGGCTGCGGGCGACGTCACGGGGCCGGCGCTGCCGAGCGTGGCGGTCGCCATGGGACAGGCCGCCGCCGCGGTCGCCGACGCGCGGCGCGCGCTGCGGGAGGACTGAGGGGTCATGGCGGCGCGACCGCTCCGGCGCGCCGTCGCCCGGCGCGCGGGGGCGCCGCGCATGGCGCGCGCGGCCGGGTCCCGGCGGGAGCCCGGCCGCCTCGCCCGCGGCGCGCTCAGCGCTTGAGCGGCACCACGCCCCTGTCGTCGAGCCCGAGCACGTTCACGAGATCGGCGCCGCTCGGCACGATGTACTTGGTCTGCGTCGCCAGCACCGTGTTGAGCACGTCGAGGCGCTTGCTCGCCTCGGCACGGTCCTTGAAGAAGTTCTCGGCCGCGTTCGAGACCATCTCGATCGCCTTGGCCTCGGCCTGCGCGCGCAGAATCCGCGCCTGCGCGTCGCCCTCGGCGCGCAGGATCTCGGACTGCTTGACGCCCTCGGCCTGCAGGATCTGCGACTGCTTGACGCCCTCGGCCTCCAGGATCGCGGCGCGCTTGTCGCGCTCGGCCTTCATCTGGCGCGACATGGCCTCGGTGATGTCCGCCGGCGGGTCGATCTTCTGCACCTCGACGCGCGTCACCTTGACACCCCACGTGTTGGTCGCCTCGTCGAGCACGTTGCGTAGGTTGGCGTTGATCATGTCGCGCGCCACGAGCGTGTCGTCGAGCGACTTGTCGCCGACCAGGTTGCGCAGGTTGGTCTGCGCCAGCGTGGTCGCGGCGTAGGCGAAGTTCTGCACCTCGAAGGTCGCCTTCACCGGATCGCTGATGCGGTAGTAGATGACGGCGTCCACCGTGACGACCACGTTGTCCTTGGTGATGACCTTTTGCGGCTCGACGTTGATGACGCGCTCGCGCATGTCCACCTTGATCATGTCCTCGATGACCGGCACGAGGAACGTGAGGCCGGAGTCCACGGTGTTGCGGTAGCGGCCGAGGCGCAGCACGAGGCCCTTCTCGTACTGGCTCACGATGCGCGCCGAGCGCGCCAGCGACACGAGCGTGATGAACAGCAGAACGACGAGCAGGAAGAACCCGATCTGCGCCATGGCTACCTCACCTGCAGGGTGACGCCGTGGAGGCCGGCGACCGTCACCCGGGTCCCCGGCTCGAAAGGTCCGGCCGCGCCCTCGGCGGGCTCGGCGCGCCACACCTCGTCGCCGAGCTTCACCTGACCGGCCTCGTGAACGGCGATGCGCTGCACGACCACCCCTTCGCGTCCCAGCAGCGCGTCGGTGTTGGTCTTGAGCTTCGGCGAGTGGATGCGCGCGCGCACCAGGCGCCGCCCGGCGACGATGTACAGGATGCACAGCGCGCTCGCCGCGATGAAGCCGACCACCGGGTCGCCGAGGGCGAGCCCGAGTCCGCCGCCGAGCACGAACGCCGTGCCGATGAGGACGAGGTCGAAGCCCGCGAAGCCGCCGAGCGCGACCTCGATCAGGATGAGCAGCGCGCCGGCGATGACCAGCACCCAGTTCCACAGGTTCATCGGTCCCACCTCCGGGGGGGGAGCGCGCGGCGACCGCCGCGCCGCGCGACTATGCGGTGGAGGGGCGCCGCGCCGCAACAAGAGACGGGGCGGCGGTTCAGCGCGGCTGGTGCTCGGCGCGCAGCAGGTCGAGCACGGTCTTGACCGGGGTGAAGACCTCGAGCGGGACTTCGACGAAGCGCGTGGCCCAGCGCGCCATCCCGCCGTTCCACAGCCCGGGCCGCTCGAGCGCGAGCAGCGCGCGGCCGTCGGCGGTCTTGCGCGTGACGATCGCGGCGTCCTCGTCCACGTAGCGCGCGAGGTCATACGCGCGCCCGCGCCGGTCGCGCAGGGCGAGCGCCATGAACACCGGGTTGAAGTGCGTGCCGCGCGCGAAGGTCGCGCGCTGGCCTTCGTTCGCGACATCCACCTGCGCGCTCTCGACGATCTGGCGCGTCACCGCGCCGTCCGCGCCGCGCACCCAGAACGGTCCGCCGCCTGGCTCGCCGGTGTTGGGCACCATGCCGCACACGCGCATCGGGCGATCGAGCACGGCGGCGGCCCACGCGCCGAGCGCGGCGGGGTCGTCGGTGGCGGGCGGCCGCTCGCCGAGCGCGTCGCGCGCCAGCGCGGCGGCGTCGCGCGCCGCCTGCGGCGCGGGCCCGGCCTCGAGCCGTGCGAGCGCGGCGTCGGCGGCGGCGCGCGTCTCGTCGAGCAGCCCGAGCAGCGCGAGCGTCCAGCGCCGCGCGGGCTCGGCCCACTCCTCGGCCGGGACGTTGTCCACGTTGCGCACGAAGGCGAGGTCGGCGCCGGCCGCGGCGAGGTTTCCGAGCAACGCGCCGTGCCCGGCGGGCCGGAAGAGCAGCGCACCGTGGGCGTCGCGGAACGGCGCGCCCCCGGGTTCGGCGGCGAGCGTGTCGGTCGCCGGGCTCTGCACCGAGAACGCCACCTGCCAGCGCGCGCCGAGGGCGGGCCCCCAGTGGACCTGGGCGCGCGCCCGCGCCTCGCGGAAGCGTTCGAGGTGCTCGGGGCTGGCGGTGACGTGGAGCCGCACCGTGCCGTCCGCGGCGCGCAGCGTGCGCGCGCCCGCGATCAGGTGCTCCTCGAACGCGGTGCGCGGTCCGCCGGGCCCGGCGTGGAATTCGACGAGCGCCTTGGGGAGCCGCGCGTAGCCGAGACCCTCGTCGTCGAGCAGCGCGTCGAGCACCGGCCGCCAAGGCCCGGCGGGCCGCAGCGCCTCGAGCGAGGCGTTGCGCGCCGCCAGCTCGCGCGCGAGGGCGGCGTGGAAGGCGAAACGCGGCAGGCCGTCCATGAAGGCAAGCACGCCGCGTGCTCCCGCGTGCCCGGCGGCCGCCAGGGCCTCGACCTCGGCGCGCTCAAGGCGCCCGCCGGCGGCACGACAGGCGAGCAGGTCCTGAAACATGCGCGTCGCCGCGCCCGAGGCCGGCACGAACGCGGTGACGCGGCCGGCGCCGGCGGCCGCGGCGGCCCGCGCCTCGAGGGCCGCGCGTCGCTCCTCCGGCAGCTGCTCGATGCCGTCCCCGACGGTGCACGGGCGGTCGAGGCGCGCGGCGGGCGGCGGCGCGGCGAGCCGCGCGAGCTGCGCACGCGCCTCCGCGACCGGCACGCCGCGCGCTTCGAGCTGGGCGAGATCTTCGTCGGTGAACGGCTCGTTCGACACGGGGCACCTCCGGACGAGCGGCGAACTTAGCCGCGCGCGGCGCGGGCCGGCAAGGATGCGGCGCGCGACCCGCCCGCCGGCGGGGCCGGCGCGCGCGCCGCGCTCCGCCCTTGGGCGAGGTCCCGCGCCTCTGCTAGCGTGCGCGGACGTGAACGCTGGCACGAGCCTCGATCCGGACCGCCGCGGGCGCGCGGCGCGCCGCACGGACCGCGCGGCGGGAGCGCGCGCGTGAGTCCGCGCGTGATCGTCACCGGCCTCGGCATCACCTGCCCGGTCGGGACCGGCGTCGCGCGCGCGTGGGACGCGCTCGTTCACGGCCGCTCCGGGATCGGCCCGATCCGCGCCTTCGACGCCTCCGCCCTGCGCAGCCGCATCGCGGGCGAGGTGCGCGACGTGGACCCGGCGGCGTCGCTGCCGTCCAAGCTCGTCAAGCGCACTGCGCGCTTCATCCACCTCGCGCTGCTCGCCGCCTTCGAGGCGCTCGAGGACGCCGGCCTGCCGCCGTCCGCTCGCGAAGGGACGGCGGTCGTGGCGGGCACCGGGGTGGGCGGCTTCGAGGCCCTCGAGCGCGAGCACGCCGCCTTCCTCGAGAAGGGCCCCGGCCGGTACCACCCGCTCACGGTGCCGATGATCATTCCCAACATGGCGGCGGGCACGGTGGCGATGGAGACCGGCTGCCGCGGGCCCAATCTCGGCGTCGTCACCGCCTGCGCGAGCGGCGGCAACGCCGTGGGGACCGCGCTCGACCTCATCCGCTCCGGGCGCTGCGACGCGGCGCTCGCGGGCGCGACCGAGAGCACCCTGTCGCCGTTCGCGGTGGACGGCTACTGCCAGTTGCGCGCGCTCTCGACGCGCAACGACGAGCCGGAGCGCGCCTCGCGCCCCTTCGACCGCGACCGCGACGGGTTCGTGATCGCCGAGGGCGCGGCGTTCCTCGTGCTGGAGCGCGAGGACCGCGCGCGCGCCCGCGGCGCCCGCGCGTGGGCGGAGGTGGCGGGCTACGGGGCGAGCGCCGACGGCCATCACCCGACGGCCCCCGATCCGGAGGGACGCGGCGCGGTCCGGGCGCTCGAAGCGGCGCTCGCCGACGCGCGCGTGGCGGCGGAGGACGTGCAGGTCGTGAACGCCCACGGCACCTCGACGCCGCTCAACGACCCGGCCGAGACGCGCGTCATCCGGCGCGTGTTCGGCGCCCACGCCGACCGTCTCATGGTGCACGCAACCAAGTCCATGACCGGCCACGCGCTCGGCGCCGCCGGAGCGATCGCCGCGGTGGTCGCCGCGCTCACGGTGGCGCGCGGCGTGGTCCACCCGACCGTCAACCTCGAGCACCCCGACCCGGAGTGCGACCTCGACTACGTGCCCGGGGCTGCCCGCGAAGCCGACGTGCGCTGCGTGGTGACGAACGCCTTCGGGTTTGGCGGCCACAACGCCGTGCTCGTGTTCCGGAAGGCGTAGCCGCGGCGGCTCGTCCCGCACCCTCATCCGCGTGCGGATTGCACGACGCCCGGGCGCGCGCCCGGCGGCGACCGCGCGGAAGCGCGGTCGTGGCGCCGCGCGCGGCGTGGAACGGACCTTGCAATTCCGCGCGCCTGATCCCGGCACGGACCCGACAGGAGGACGCACCATGCGCCGTCTCGCACTGATCCCCGCCGTGTTCGCGGCGTGCGCGGCGCTCGCCGTCCCCGCGCGCGCCGGTTTGCCCGCGCCCGCGCCGGCGTCCGGCGTGTCGCACGGGCTCGTCGCGCTCGAGGCCGTGCTCGCCGCGCCTCGTCCCGCCGCGGTGCGCGCCTTCGTTCCGGACCGCGGTGCGGTGCGCGACCTCGACCTGCATGCGCGCGCCGCCTCCGCGCGGCGCGACGCCGCGCGCCTGCGCGAGGGGCTCGCCCCGCGCCGCGCGGGGGCGGCGGCCGAGGCGCGTCCCGCCGCCCGGTAGGCCACGCGCCGCGCCCTCCGCGCTGGTCCCTCCTTGCGCCGCGCCCGTCCCCTGCGGGGCGTCGCGCGGCTCGCCCGGCTCGCCGCGCTTGGCTAGAGTGCGCGCCACGCGCGGCCGCTCCCCCTGCGGCCGCGTCCCTGCCACGCAAGGAGACCTTCCCCATGCCGCACCGTTTCCTGCTCGCGCCGGGGCTGGCGCTCATGCTGGTCCTCGGCGCGTCGGCCTCGGCCGCGCCCGCCGCGCGCAACTCCGCCCCGGACGCGGCCAACCGCATGACCTCGGAATCGTTCCGCGGGCTCGCGTTCCGCGCGCTCGGCCCTGCGCTGCTGTCGGGACGCGTCGGCGACATCGCCATTCACCCCGACCAGCCGTTCACGTGGTACGTCGCGGTCTCGAGCGGCAATTTGTGGAAGACCGTGAACGCCGGCACGACGTGGGAGCCGATCTTCGACGACCACGGCTCCTACTCGATCGGCTGCGTCACCATCGATCCGAAGCGGCCGCTCATCGTGTGGCTTGGCACGGGGGAGAACAACAGCCAGCGCTCCGTCGGCTACGGTGACGGCGTCTACAAGTCGCTCGACGCGGGCAAGTCGTGGACGAAGGTCGGCCTCGCCGAGAGCGGCCACATCGGCAAGATCCTCGTGGACCCGCGCGATCCCGACGTGGTGTACGTGGCGGCGATGGGCCCGCTGTGGTCCTCCGGCGGGGATCGCGGCCTGTACAAGACGACCGACGGCGGCGCCACTTGGACGCGCGTGCTTTACGTGGACGCGTGGACCGGCGTCTCGGACCTCGCCTTCGACCCGCGCGATCCGGACGTGCTGTACGCGGTGTCGTACCAGCGCTCGCGCCGCGTGTGGACGTTGCTCAACGGCGGCCCGGGCTCGGGCCTGTGGAAGAGCGTGGACGCGGGCCGCACCTGGAAGCGCCTCGAGAAGGGACTGCCGAAGGAGCACCTGGGCCGCATCGGCATCGCGGTCGGCCCGGCCGACCCGGACCGCGTGTACGCCATCGTCGAGGCCGCGAACCGCACGGGCGGCATCTACGTCTCGACCGACGCGGGCGAGAACTGGGAGAAGCGCAGCGACTACGTGTCGAGCAGCCCGCAGTACTACCAGGAGCTGTTCTGCGATCCGCAGGACCCGGATCGCGTGTACTCGATGGACGTCTACCTCCAGTGCACCGAGGACGGCGGGCGCACCTGGAAGCGGGTGGGCGAGAAGAGCAAGCACGTGGACAATCACGCGCTGTGGATTGACCCGCGCGACACGCGCCACCTCATCGTCGGCTGCGATGGCGGCCTGTACGAGAGCTGGGACCGCGGCCAGAACTGGGACTACAAGCCGAACCTGCCCGTCACGCAGTTCTACAAGATCTGCGTGGACAACGACTGGCCCATCTACAACGTCTACGGCGGCACGCAGGACAACAACACGATGGGCGGCCCGTCGCGCACGTTCACCGCGCACGGCATCACCAACCAGGACTGGTTCGTGACGCTCGGCGGCGACGGCTTTCAGCCCCGCGTGGACCCGACCGACCCCAACATCGTCTACACGCAGCTCCAGCACGGGGTCATCGTGCGCTTCGATCGGCGCACCGGGGAGCGCGTCAGCATCCAGCCGCAGGCCGCGCCCGGCGAGGAGCCGCTGCGCTGGAACTGGGACTCGCCGCTCATCATCAGTCCGCACGCGCCGACGCGGCTCTACTTCGCCGCGCAGCGCCTGTTTCGCAGCGACGACCGCGGCGACTCGTGGCGGCCGGTGAGCGGCGACCTGACGCGCCGTCTCGACCGCAACCGCATGAAGGTCATGGACCGCGTGTGGAGCGTGGACGCGGTGGCCAAGAACGCCTCGACCTCCTTCTACGGCAACATCGTCTCGCTCTCGGAGTCGCCGCGCGTCGAGGGCCTCATCTACGTCGGCACCGACGACGGCCTGGTGCAGGTCACGGAGGACGGCGGCGCCACCTGGCGCCGCGTCGAGCGCTTCCCGGGCGTGCCGGAGCTGGCCTACGTGTCGCGCCTCGAGGCCTCGCGGCACGACCCCTCGACGGTGTACGCCGCCTTCGACCACCACAAGGCCGGCGACTACCGCCCCTACGTGCTCATGAGCCGCGACCGCGGCCGCTCGTGGACCTCGATCGCCGGCGACCTGCCGGCGCGCGGGCACGTGCTGTCGCTCGCCGAGGATCCGGTCAACCCCGACCTGCTGTTCTGCGGCACCGAGTTCGGGGTGTACTTCACCCCCGACCGCGGGCGCCGCTGGGTGCGCCTCAAGGGCAACCTGCCGACCATCGCCATGCGCGACCTCGCGATCCAGGAGCGCGAGGGTGATCTCGTGCTCGGCACCTTCGGGCGCGGCATCTACGTGCTCGACGACTACACGCCGCTGCGCTCGGTCAGCGACGCCATGCTCGCCGAGCCGTGGCGGCTGTTCCCGGTGCGGCCGACGACCATCGTCATGCCGAGCAACCCGCTCGGCGGGCGCGACAAGTCCACCCAGGGCGAGTCGTTCTTCACCGCCCCGAACCCGCCGTTCGGCGCGGTCTTCACCTACTGGCTGCGCGACGACCTCACGACGCGCGAGGAGCGCCGCCGCAAGGCCGAGCGCGCGGTGTTCGACCGGGGCGGCGACGTCTTCTACCCGTCGTGGGACAGCCTGCGCGCCGAGGCGCGCGAGGAGGCGCCGGCGATCCTGCTGCTGGTGTCCGACGAGGACGGCCGTCCGGTCACGCGCCTCTCCGGTCCGGTCAAGAAGGGCTTTCACCGCGTCGCGTGGGACCTGCGCCATCCTTCGCCCGAACCGTTCCCGCGCGCGGACCGCGGGCCGTGGGTGGATCCGTTCCGCGGTCCGCTCGCGCTGCCGGGCACGTACCAGGTCACGCTCGCGCGGCGCGTCGAGGGACGCGTGGACACGCTCGCCGGCCCGGTGCGCTTCACCGTGCAGCCGCCGCTCCCGGCGAGCCTGCCGCCGCCCGACCGCGCCGAAGTGCTGGCGTTCCAGAAGCGCGTGGCGCGGCTCCAGCGCGCGGTGCTCGGCGCGCAGCGCGTGGTGGGCGAGGCGCGCCAGCGCATCACCCAGCTCAAGCTCGCCCTCGATGCGGCGCCGGCCGCCGCGCCCGCGCTCGCGGACGAGGCGCGGGCGCTCGAGACGCGGCTCGCCGACCTCGAGATCGAGCTGTCGGGCGATGCCTGGAAGGCGAGCAAGAACGAGCCCGTGCCGCTCTCGATCCGCGACCGCCTCGACGAGGTCGTGGACGGCAGCTGGAGCTCGACGGGCGCCGTCACCGGCACCCACCGGCGCGAGGCCGACACGGCGGCGCGCCTGTTCGCCGAGCTCATGCCGCGGCTGCGCGCGCTGGTGGAGCGCGATCTGCCGCGCCTCGAGGCCGACGCCGACCGCGCCGGGGCGCCGTGGACGCCGGGCCGCTCCGTGCCGGAGTGGTCGCCGGAGTGACGGGCGGCGCGCGCGCCGTGCGCACGCGCGCGGCGCCCGGCGGCCGGGCGTGAGTCCCGCGCCCGGCCGCCCCGCCGCCGCGCACGACGCGCGGGGCATTCCCCCGGCGCGCGGTTCGTGACATAGTGCGCGGCCTTGCGAGTCGGGTCCGGGTGTCCCACGCCCGGGCCGCGTTCCGGTCTTCCCGAGGAGCTCCGCATGGCGACCGCCACCGCCGCAGCGCCGCGCCCGAACGACGGCTGGTTCGGGCACCCGAAGGGCCTGTTCGTCCTCTTCTTCACCGAGATGTGGGAGCGCTTCTCCTACTACGGGATGCGCTCCCTGCTCGTGCTCTACATGGTGAATCACCTGTTCCTGCAGCCCGACGTCGGGCAGCGGGTGCTCGGCTTCACCGCCGTCAAGGGGACGCTCGAGGGGATCTTCGGTCCGCTCGACGCGCAGCCGCTGTCCTCGCAGATCTACGGCCTGTACACGGCCTTCGTGTACCTGACGCCGTTCTTCGGCGGGCTGCTCGCCGACCGCGTGCTCGGGCAGCGCAAGACGGTCATCGTCGGCGGCGTGCTCATGGCGATCGGACAGTTCATGCTCATGGTCGAGAGCCTGTTCTTCGTCGGGCTCATGTTCCTGATCCTCGGCAACGGCGCCTTCAAGCCCAACATCTCCACCCAGGTCGGCAGCCTCTACCCGCCCGGCGACCCGCGGCGCGACGGCGCGTTCACCATCTTCTACATGGGGATCAACCTCGGTGCGTTCTTCTCGCCGCTCGTGTGCGGCACGCTCGGCCAGACGGTCGGCTGGCACTGGGGCTTCGCCGCCGCCGGCATCGGCATGGTGCTCGGCCTGATCCTCTACCTGTGGGGCGCGCGCTTCCTCGCGCCCGACATCCTCGCGCAGCGCCAGGGTTCCCAGGCGAAGCACGAGAAGGAGCCGCTCACCCGGGACGAGTGGCTGCGGATCGGCGCGCTCATCGTGCTGTGCGCGCTCAACATCGTGTTCTGGGCGGTGTACGAGCAGCAGGGCAACACGATGCAGCTGTGGGCCGACCGCAACACCGACTGGCACCTGTTCGGGATCACCATTCCCTCGACGTGGTACCAGGCGTTCAACCCGGCGATGATCTTCATCTTCGCGCCGGTGCTCACCGGCTTCTGGGCGTGGCAGGCGCGCCGCAAGCAGGAGCCCTCGAGCGTCACCAAGATGGCGTTTGGCTGCTTCCTGCTCGGGATCTCGTTCATCATCATGATCGTCGCCTCGCAGGGCATCGGCCCCGAGACGCGGCGCAGCGTGATGTGGCTCGTCGGCACCACCTTCGTGCTGACGATCGGCGAGCTGTACCTGAGCCCCATCGGGCTGTCCCTCGTGACCAAGGTCGCCCCGGCGCGCATCGTCTCGATGATGATGGGCGTGTGGTTCCTGTCGAGCTTCTTCGGCAACTACCTGTCGGGCTACCTCGGCACGTTCTGGGAGAAGATGTCGCGCGACCAGTTCTTCACCATGCTCACCGCGCTCGGCATCGGCGCCGGCATCGTGATGTTCCTGATCAGCCGGCCGCTCGACCGGATCGTCGCCAAGCACGACCGCCACGAGGCATAACGGTCGGCCGGCCCGGCGGCCGGCGCCCCGCGCGCGGCGGCGCCCCGTTCCGCGAAGGGACGGGGCGCCGCGCCGTCTCGGGGGCCCGTTCCGGCGTCCCCTGCGGGGGCGCGCGCCGGGCTGCAGGCGGCGGCCGAACGTGCCGATGACTCCGGCGTCACGCCCCGCACGCCGCGACCCGGAGGAACCGCCATGGCCAGCATGCCCGATCCCGCGCACCGCGAGGAGGTGCGCCCGTCGTACGCCCCGACCATCCGCCTTGCGCTGTCGCTCAAGGGGCAGGCGATCCAGCAGTACGCGTTCGAGAAGGACGAGATCACGGTCGGCCGCGACCCGTCGAGCGACGTGTGGGTGGACAACCCGGGCGTCTCGCGCCTGCACCTGAAGATCGCGCGCGCCGAGACCGGCGAGTTCCGCGTCGTGGATCAGGGCAGCGCGAACGGGACGTGGCTCAACGACCACCCCGTGCAGGTGGCGACGCTGCGCGACGGCGACGCCATTCACTTCGCGAAGTACACCCTTGCGGTGCGGATGGACGAACTGGTTGGCGGGCGCTCGACCATGCGCTCGCCCGAGCAGCGCTCGGCCGACGGCGCCACCGTCATGCTCAAGCCCTCCGAGGTGCGCCAGCTGGTGGCCGATCCCAAGGGCGCGCGCTCGCCGGAGGCGCCGGGGCCGCGCATCGTGGAGTTCCCCGCCGGCCGCGCTCCGGCCGTTTCGACCGTGCCGGGCGCCGTGGGGCTTCCGGCGTGGGCGGTGTGGGCCGGCGCGGTGGTCGCCGCGGGGGCGGCGGTGGCGCTCTGGTTCGTGATGCGCTGAAGTCCCGGCGCGCGGATGGGCGGGCGGCGTCTCGGCGAGGCGCCGCCCGCTGGCGTTCGGGCGCCCCGCGGCGGGGCGAACGCTCACACCGGGCCTGTCAGCCGGGCGGCCGATCTGGCAGGCGCGCGATCCTTCGGCGGCCCGCCCGCGGGGCGGCCTCGCGCGCCGAAAGGCCGTCCGTCGCGCGGGTTCGCGCGGGTGACGGGCTGGCAGTGGGGCGCGGCGGCCGCTGGCACGCGGAATGCGTTGCGAGCCTCTTCAGGTGCGTTCGGCGTTCCGGGCCCCACCCGGAGCGCGCGAGGAGGCTTCCATGCGCGAACTCCGTATCCACGGGCGCGGCGGGCAGGGCGCGGTCATCGCCTCGAAGCTCCTCGCCGGCGCGCTCTTCCTCGAAGGAAAGTCGGTGCAGTCGTTCCCGGCGTTCGGCGTCGAGCGGCGCGGCGCGCCGGTCACCGCGTTCCTGCGCCTGAGCGACGGCCCCATCCTGCTGCGCTGCGAGATCACGGCGCCCGATGATCTGATCGTCCTCGACCCCACGCTGCTCGGCGCGGTGGACGTGACGGCCGGCCTCAAGCCGGGGGGGAGCATCCTGCTCAACGCGGAGCGCGGCCCCGAGGGCTATCCGGAGCTGGCCGCGCGCTTCCGGCTCGCCACCGTGGACGCCAGCGAGCTGGCGCGGCGCCACGGGCTCGGGTCGAAGACCCAGCCCATCGTGAACACCGCCATTCTTGGCGCCTTTGCCGCCTTCTCGGGCCTCGTGTCGCTCGAGTCGGTGTGCCGCGCCATCGAGGCCGACGTGCCGCGGCCGGAGGCCAACATCGCCGCCGCGCGCGAGGCGGCCCTGCTCGTGCGGACCGCCGCGCCCGAGCCCGCCGCCGCCGGAAGGGAGGCCCGCCGTGCCTGATCCGCGTCCCATCACCGACATCGCCCACGGCGTGCCGCCGATCGCCGTGACGAGCCTGTCCACGCGCGTCAACAAGACCGGCTCGTGGAAGTACATCCGGCCCGTGTACCGGGACCGCGTCGCGCCGTGCAACCAGGGCTGCCCGGTGGGGATCGACATCGAGGGCTACATGAACCTCGTCCGCGAGGGCCGCGTGGACGAGGCCGTGGACCTGCTGCTGCGCGAGAATCCGCTGCCGGCGACGACCGGGCGCGTGTGCTTTCACCCGTGCGAGAACGCCTGCAATCGCGCCACCTTCGACGCGGCGGTCGCGATCCACGCCGTCGAGCGCATGCTCGGCGATCGCGCCCTTGAGCGCCCGGCGCCGGCCGCGCCGCGCACGCGTGAGGAGACCGTCGGCGTGGTCGGCTCCGGTCCCGCCGGGCTGGCGTGCGCCTACCACCTCGCGCGGCTCGGCTACGCGGTGACCGTTCATGAGGCGGCGCGCGAGCCGGGCGGCGTGCTGCGCTGGGGCATCCCCGAGTACCGCCTGCCGAAGGCGGTGCTGGCCGGCGAGATTGACCGCCTGCGCGCGATGGGCGTGGAGTTCCGCTGCGGCGCGGCGGTCGGCGCCGACGTGCCGTTCGAGGCGCTCGCGCGCCACGACGCGGTGTTCATCGCGACCGGCGTCCACCGCAGCCGCCCGCTCGGCGTGCCCGGCGAGCACCTGCCGGGCGTGATCCGCGGCCTCGACCTGCTGCGCGCCGTCAACGCCGGCGCACGGCCCAGGCTCGGCCGGCGCGTGGTGGTGATCGGGGGCGGCAACACCGCCATGGACTGCGCGCGCACCGCGGTGCGCCTCGGCGCCGAGGTCACGGTGCTCTACCGGCGCGGGCGCGCCGAGATGCCGGCCCACCACGAGGAGGTCGAGGCGGCGCTGCACGAGGGCGTGCGCTTCGGGTTCCTCGCCGCCCCGCTCGCGGTGCTCGGCGACGAGCGGGTGCCGGACGAGGAGCCGCTCGACGCCATCGCGGACACCTTCGGCGGCTTCGAGGGCCTGCCCGCGCGCCCGCGCGTGACCGCGCTGCGCTGCACGCGCATGCGGCTCGGCGCGGCCGACGCCTCCGGGCGCCGCCGCCCGGAGCCGATCCCGGACAGCGCCTTCGAAGTGCCGTGCGATGCGGTGGTCACCGCGCTCGGCGAGGAGGCCGACCTCGACTTCCTGCCGGAGGACGTGGCGCGCGACGCCGGCGTGCTGCGGGTCGGGCCGCTCGGACGCACGTCGCGCACCGCGGTGTTCGCCGGCGGCGACGTGACCGACGAGCCGCACACCGTGGCGTACGCGATCGGCTCGGGCAAGCGCGCCGCGATCGGCATCGATCAGTACCTGCGGCTGCTCGCGGGCGAGGCGGCCGAGTCGGTCGAGATCGGCGAACTGCGCCTCGGGCCGGCGGGCAACGTCAGCGTCACCCGCTGGCGCGGCGACGACCCGGTGACGCGGGTCAATCCCGCGAACGAGGTCGTGGGACCGGCCGACCTCAACCTCGAGCACTTCGCGCGCGTGCCGCGCATCGAGGACCGCATGCGCCCGCCGTGGGAGTCGCGCCACGACTTCGGCGAGGCCAACCTCGGGCTGGCCCCGTCCGACGCCCTCGCCGAGGCGAAGCGCTGCTTCAACTGCGGCGTGTGCAACGGCTGCGAGGTGTGCCTGGTGTTCTGCCCGGACGTCGCCATCTCGCGCCGGGCGGACGGGCGCTTCGACATCGCCTACGACTACTGCAAGGGCTGCGGCGTGTGCGCGGAGGAGTGCCCGCGCGGGGCCATGGCCATGACGCGGGAGGGCCTGTGAAGAAGGTCATCGTCGGCAACCACGCCGTGTCGTGGGGCGTGTCCCTGGCGCGCGCCGAGGTCATCGCCGCCTACCCGATCACGCCCCAGACGCAGATCGTCGAGGAGCTCGCCGAGATGTGCGCCGACGGGCGCCTCGCCGCGCGCTTCATCAAGGTCGAGTCGGAGCACTCGGCGATGGCGGCCTGCATCGGCGCCGCGGCCGCGGGCGCGCGCGCCTTCACCGCCACTTCGTCGCAGGGTCTGCTGCTCATGCACGAGCTGCTCCACTGGGCGGGCCTGGGCCGGCTGCCGATCGTCATGGCCGACATCAACCGCGCGGTGGCGCCCGGCTGGAACATCTGGACCGACCAGAACGACACGCTCGCCCAGCGCGACACCGGGTGGGTGCAGCTCTACTGCGAGAACAACCAGGAAGTGCTCGACACCACGGTGCAGGCCTTCCGTCTCGCCGAGACGGTGAGCCTGCCGGTCATGGTGGTGCTCGACGCCTTCTTTCTGTCGCACACCTCGGAGCCGGTGGACATCCCCGAGCCCGCGGCGGTGGACGCGTTCCTGCCGAAGCGCGAGGCCGCGCTCAGGCTCGATCCGGCCGACCCGCGCGCGTTCGGGGCGCTCGCCACGCCCGCGGTGTACATGGAGATGCGGCTGCGCCAGCAGGAGGCGTTCGACCGCGTCCACGACGCGCTCGAGTCCATCGACGCCGACTGGGGGCGGCGCTTTGGCCGCTCGTGGGGGGCGATCGAGACCTACCGCACCGACGACGCCGACACCGTGCTCGTGACCTCCGGCACCGTGACCTCGACGGCGCGCCATGTGGTTCACGAGCGGCGCGCGCGCGGGGAGAAGGTGGGGCTCCTCAAGGTCAAGATGTTCCGGCCGTTCCCGACGCGCCGCCTGCGCGAGGCCCTCGCCGGCATCCCGCGCGTGGCGGTGCTGGACCGCAACATCTCTCCGGGCCACGGCGGGATCTTCGCCGAGGAGCTGCGCTCGGCCCTCTACGACGTGGCCGACTGGCTGCGGCCGCGCGTGGACGGCTACGTCGTCGGGCTCGGCGGCCGCGACGTGACGCCGGCGGTCATTGAGGACTGCCTCGACCGCACGCGCGCCGCGGCGGCGTCCAACGCGTCGCGCGAGGACCTGTGGGTGGGGGTGAAGCCATGAGCCAGATCACGTTCAAGGACGTGGTGCCGAAGGCCGAGCTGCTCGACTCCGGGCACCTCGCCTGCCCGGGGTGCGGGGCGGCGCTCTCCATGCGCATGGTCCTCAAGGCGCTCGGCGAGAAGACCATCGTCGCCCTGCCGGCGTGCTGCTGGAGCATCATTGCGGGGCCGTATCCGCAATCCTCGCTCCACGTGCCGCTCTTCCACACCGCCTTCGAGACCGGCGCCTCGGCGGCGTCGGGCATCAAGGCGGCGCTCCTCCAGCGCGGCGACACCGAGACCACGGTGGTGGCGTGGGCCGGGGACGGCGGCACGTTCGACATCGGCCTGCAGGCGCTGTCGGGCGCGGCTGAGCGCAACGAGGACATCCTGTACGTGTGCTACGACAACGAGGCGTACATGAACACCGGCATCCAGCGATCGTCGGCGACGCCGGAGGGAGCGTGGACCACGACGACGCCCGCCGGGCACCCGGAGTCCCACCCCAAGAAGGACATCCTCGGCATCCTCGCGGCGCACCGCGTGCCGTACGCGGCCAGCGCGACCGTGGCGTTCCCCGAGGACCTCGTCAGGAAGGTGGCGCGCGCCCGGGCCACCCGGGGCACGCGCTTCCTGCACCTGCTGGCGCCGTGCCCGCCGGGCTGGAAGACCAACGACGAGGAGACCATTGACCTCGCGCGCATGGCGGTGCGCACACGCGTCTTCCCGCTCATGGAGGTGGAGCACGGGGAGCGCTGGCGCTTCACGGTGGACCACCCGGGCGGCTCGGTGGAGCCGTACCTCAGGCGCCAGGGTCGCTTCCGCCACCTGACCGACGAGCAGATCGCGCGCATCCAGGCGCAGGTGGACGCGCGCTGGGCGATGCTCGAGCGTCGCGTGGCGATGAGCCCGGCCTGACGCGCGCGCGACGCGGAGAACGGCCGGGCCCATGGCGCCCGGCCGTTCGCGTCTCCGGGGGGACGGGGCCGACTCCGGGCGCACCCCGGGGATGGGGGCCGGCATCCAACCGCCGGTGCCCGCGCGGCGGGCCGTCGAACCCCCACAAGGAGGCGTGCATGAAGTTCCTCGTCCTCGGTGCCACCGGCACCGTCGGATCGGCCGTGGTGAGCGAGCTGCTCGCGCGCGGACAGCAGGTCCGGGCCCTGACGCGCGATCCGGCGAAGGCCGGATCGCTCCCGGCGTCCGTCGAGCGGGTCAGGGGCGACGTCCTCGAGCCCGCCACCGTGCGCAGCGTGTTCGACGGCGTGGACGGCGCGTTCATCCTCAACCCGGTGAGCCAGACCGAGGCCACCGAGGGCATCATGGCGGTGAGCGGGGCGCGCACGGCCGGCGTCCGGCGCCTCGTCTACATGTCGGTCCAGCACGCCGACCGCGCCGCCTACCTGCCGCACTTCGGCGGCAAGCTCGGCGTCGAGGCCGCGGTGAAGCAGTCGAACGCGGCCTGGACCATCCTGCGGCCGAGCAACTTCCACCAGAACGACCACTGGTTCCGCGACGCCATCCTGAAGCACGGCGTCTACCCGCAGCCCCTCGGCAGCGTCGGCGTGTCGCGCGTGGACGTGCGCGACATCGCGGAGCTCGCCGCCCGCGCGCTCGTGGACGGCGGGCACGAGGAGCGCACCTACGACCTCGTCGGACCGCGGCCGGTGACCGGTCCCGAGTGCGCCGAAATCTGGAGCCGCGCCCTCGGGCGCCCCATCGCCTACGGCGGCGACGACCTCGTGGCGTGGGAGAAGCAGTTCCTGAACTACCTGCCGGCGTGGATGGTCTACGACTTCGGGCTCATGTACGCGCACTTCCAGAAGCACGGCCTGCGCGCCACGGACGACGAGGTCGCGCTCCTCACGAAGGCCCTCGGCCACGCGCCGCGTTCGCTCGAGGCCTTCGTCGCCGAGGCCGCGAAGGCGTGGGCGGCACAGGGCGTCGGCGCGAGCTGACCCCCGGCCCGCCGTTCCGCAGGAAGCGTTCGCATCGGCGGCCCCCGCGCGGCGCATGGCGCGGGGGCCGCGGCGCGTGCGGCGCGCGCTCAGACGGCGGCCGGCGGCCCCCCCGGAGCGTCGCGGTCCGCGTCCCCGGCCGCGCCAAAGCGGGGGAAGCCGTAGTGGACGAGCGTGCCGAGCAGCAGCCCCGCGACGAACCCCTGCGGCGCCGCGAGCGCCACAACGCCGACGAGCAGCGCGATCGCCAGGTCGCGCGGCGTTCCGGCCTGATCGCGCACCAGCGCCATGAGCGCGAGCGCCTCGAACAGCAGCACCACGCCGAGCACGGGCTTCGGGAAGAGCCCGAGCACGTCGTGGAGCGGCGCGCTCATGAAAAGCCCGAGCACGAGGTACAGCGTCCCGTAGATCACCACCGAGCCGCCGGTGCGTGCGCCGAACGCATGGTGGCCGGCGATTCCGCCGCACCCGTGGCACGCCGGGATGCCTCCCAGGAACGGTGCGACCACGTTGACGACGCCATAAGTGAGTCCGATGCGGCGCGCCGACACCGCGCGCTCCGGAAACAGGTCGCGCACGGTGCGCTCGGTGGCGATGACCGAGTTGGAGAGCGAGAGCGGCAGCTGCGGCAGCGCGAGCGCCACGGCGCCGGCGAGCACGTCTTCGAGACGCGGAACGTGGAACGCCGGAAGCGTGAGGCCGAACCCGCCGACCATGCGCCCCACGGGGAGCCCCGTGACGAGCGCCCACGTCGCGCCGAGCCCGATCACCACCAGCCCGGGCGGCACGCGCCGCGAGCCCCACAGCGCGAGCATGGCGAGGAGCCCGCCGGATGCGAGGGCGAAGCCGGGGGCGCCCATGGCGGGCAGGTAGTCGCGCAGGGCGAGCGAGGCGAGCGACAGCCCGAGCCCGAACTGGACGCCGCGCACGACGCTGAGCGGGATGCGGCGCGCCAGCCAGTCGAGCGCGCCGCTCGCGGCGAGCGCGAGCATGACGAGGCCGATCGCGAGTCCGGCTCCGAGCAGCACCGGCCCCGCGATGCGCTGCGCGATGACGAGCACGGCCATCGCCTTGAGCGGCTGCACGGGCATCGGCAGCCCGTACACGAGGCCGGTCGCGACCTGGAGCAGGCCGAACACGGCGAACACCCCGCCGGCGTCGAGCCCGGTCGCGAGCACGATGCCGACGATGAGCGGCAGGTCGGTGCCGATGTCGCCGAAGCTCCCCGCCAGCTCGTTGCGGTCGAAGCGCACCCACGGCGGGCGTCCGGAGGACCGCGCCGCGCCGCGGGCGGCGCCGGGCGGCTCACCGTGCGCCGGCATGGGCGTCATGGGCGCCCGACCATGACCTCGGTGGACTTGAAGAGCGCGAACGCTTCGTCGCCCTCGCGCAGGGCGAGGCGCTCCGCCGAGGTGCGCGTGATGAGCGCGCACACCTCCTGATCGCCGATCGCGATCACCACCTCGGCCAGCAGGCCCTCGATCGCCACGCGCGTGACGCGGCCGCGCAGCCGGTTGCGCGCGCTCAGCTCGAGCGGGGGCGCCGGCGCGGCCGCGGCCTCGCGCGCGTCGCGCCGCGCGGCCGGCCACAGCCGCTCGAGGTCCGCGCGCCGGAACAGCCACCTGCGCCCGATGCGCGCCGCCGGCAGTCGTCCGCTGCGCGCCAGGCCCTGGACGCGCTTGGGGTGCATGTGCAGCAGGGCCGCGGCTTCGCGGACGTCGAGCGTGTCCACGGGGGTCTCCGGAATGGATGGGAACACGAGGAAACTTTGAGGCCTCAGACGGGAAACGGAGGGCATTATGGCGGGCGGAGCGGCCCGGCGCAAGACCCCTGATCGGGGGCAACTCTGCTAGCATGCTGCGTCCGCGCGCCGTGCGCGCATCCCCTTCCACCACCCGGAGCCTCCATGCCCTTCGCCTCGCTCGGCCTCTCCGCACCCATCCTCAAGGGGGTGCGCGCGGCCGGTTACTCCGAGCCCACCCCGGTTCAGAAGCGCTGCATTCCACTCATCCTCGAAGGCGGCGACCTGGTCGCCGCGGCGCAGACGGGCAGCGGCAAGACCGCGGCCTTCGTGCTGCCGATCCTCGACCGGCTTCTCGCCGGCGGACGCCCGGGCGCCGTGCGCGCGCTGGTGCTGGTGCCGACGCGCGAGCTCGCCGCGCAGGTCGAGACGAACGCGCGCGACTACGCGCGCTTCACCAGGCTCAGGGTGGGGGTGGTCTACGGCGGCGTCGGCATCGCGCCGCAGGAGCGCATGCTGCGCGAGGAGGGCGTGGACTTTCTCGTCGCCACGCCCGGGCGGCTGCTGGACCTCCACGGCCGCCAGAGCGTGAGCCTCGACGAGGTCGAGATCCTCGTGCTCGACGAGGCCGACCGCATGGTGGACATGGGCTTCGCGCCCGACCTGCGCCGCATTCTCAAGCTGCTGCCGGAGGATCGGCAGACCCTCATGTTCTCGGCCACCATGCCGCCCGAGCTCAACCGCGTGGCCGGCGAGGCGCTGGTGGACCCGCGGCGCGTGGACCTCGCGCCGCCGTCGCGTCCGGCGGCCGGCATCACGCAGGCCGTGTACCCGGTGCCGCGCCACCTCAAGACCGACCTGCTCGACGAGCTGCTGTTCCGCAACTCGGCCGGCGGCGTGATTGTGTTCACGCGCACCAAGCACGGCGCCGACCGCCTCGCACGCCAGCTCGACCGGCGCGGACACAGCGTCGCGGCGCTGCACGGCGACCGCTCCCAGAGCCAGCGCGAGCGCGCGCTGCACGACCTCAGGCGCGGGCGCGTCCAGATCCTGGTGGCGACCGACATCGCCTCGCGCGGCATTGACGTGGACGACATCACCCACGTCATCAACTACGACGTGCCGCACACGCCCGAGGACTACGTGCACCGCATCGGCCGCACCGGGCGCATCGGGGCGACGGGCGACGCCTTCACGCTGATGAGCCCCGAGGAGCGCAAGGACGTGGACGCCATCGAGCGCTTCCTCGGTCGCTCGATCCCGCGCGTGGAGCTCGCCGACTTCGACTACCGCCGTCCCGCCGAGCCGCGCGCGCCGCGCGGCCACGAGGAGCCTCGCGGCCGGCCCCGCGGGCGCGACGGCGGGCACGGCGGCCGCGCGCCGGGCGGCGCCCCGCGCGCCGCCGCCGCGGTCGCGCCGGCGGCGCCGAGCCACGGGCGCCGTCCGCGGCCCGCCGGGTCGGATCGTCGCAGCCGCAAGCGCATGTGAGCCGCCGGGCGCTCTGCTAGGATGCCGCGGCGCACGGTGGCGCGGCGTCCGCGCCCGCGCGCGGCCGACGCCATGCCCGAACGCTCCCGCCAGCCGCACTTCGAGTTCCACGTCTCGCGCGACGCGCGCGCGCGCTACGGCGTCGAGACGCCGTGGTTCGCGCTGAGCGGCAACGTGCTGCTCGACGACCTCGCCGCGACGCGGCGCCTGGCCCACCGCATGAACGCCGCGCGCGGCGCCGACGCGCGGCCGGAGCGCGCCGTCCACCCGGGCGAATTGCACGCGCTCGGACTGGTGGACGAGATCCTGCACCTCGTCGCGGGCCTGTACCGCGAGCAGCGGCGGCCGGACGCGCTGCGGCAGGCGTTCGCGCTCGTCGTCGCTCGCCTCGGCGAGGCTGCCGCCGGGCGCACGCTGCGCGCCTTCCTCGAGCGCTTCCCGCCGCTCGACGTTCACCTCGGGCGCACCGACGTCGGCGCATGGCTGGCGGGCGCGGCCGGTCCGCTCGCGCACGCCGAGGTGGCGCTCGAAGAGCTGCTCATGCTGTGGCTCGCGAACGTCAACCCGGCCTTCGAGCCGTTCCGGGAGCTGTTCGACGACGCCCCGCTCGCGGCGGAGGTGCGTTACGGCGACGCGATCGCCGCGGTGCGCGACGCGTTCGCGGCGATGCCGCCGTTCGGCCCGGACCACCAGGCGCTGCCGGACATGCTGCGCGCGCCGGCGCTTGCCCACCCGCGCTCGATCACGGGCCAGCTCGAGTGGATCCGCGAGCGCTGGGCGCACCTGCTGCCGGAGCACGTGCTGCGGCGGCTGCTCGTGACGCTCGACGTCATCCGCGAGGAGGAGCGCGGGCGCTGGGCCCGCTTCCACGGCGCACCCGGCCTGCACAAGGGCACCGAGCCGGTGCCGGACCTGCGCCGCCTCGAGGCCGAGCCCGAGCGCTTCACGCCGGACCGCGACTGGATGCCGCGCGTCGTCATGATCGCCAAGAGCACGCACGTGTGGCTCGACCAGCTGTCGCGCTGGCACGGGCGCGAGATCCGCACGCTCGACCGCGTTCCGGACGAGGAACTCGACACGCTCGCGCGGCGCGGCATCAACGCGCTGTGGCTCATCGGGCTGTGGGAGCGCAGCCGCGCCTCGGCCGAGATCAAGCACCGCAGCGGCAACCCGGAGGCGGCAGCCTCCGCGTACTCGCTCCATGACTACGTCATCGCGGCGGACCTCGGCGGCGAGGCGGCGTGGAACGACCTGCGCGAGCGCGCCGCCCGCCGCGGCCTGCGGCTCGCGAGCGACATGGTGCCCAATCACACCGGGCTCGACTCGCGCTGGATGATCGAGCACCCGGACTGGTTCATCGGGCTCGATCATCCGCCGTACCCCTCGTACACCTACGAGGGGCCGGACCTCTCGTCGCACCCGGACGTCGAGATCAAGATCGAGGACCACTACTGGGACCGCAGCGACGCGGCCGTGACGTTCCGGCGCCGCGACCGCCGCACCGGGCACACGCGCTACGTGTACCACGGCAACGATGGCACGCACTTTCCGTGGAACGACACCGCGCAGCTCGACTACCTCAATCCGGCGGTGCGCGAGGCCGTCCTCCGCACCATCCTCGAGGTCGCACGGCGCTTTCCAATCATCCGCTTCGACGCCGCGATGACGCTCGCCAAGCGGCACTACCAGCGCCTGTGGTTCCCGGAGCCCGGTTCCGGCGGAGGCATTCCGTCTCGCGCCGAGCGCGGCCTGACGCGCGCCGAGTTCGACGCCGCGATGCCCGAGGAGTTCTGGCGCGAGGTGGTGGACCGCGTCGCCGCCGAGGCGCCGGACACGCTGCTGCTCGCCGAGGCGTTCTGGCTCATGGAGGGCTACTTCGTCCGCTCGCTCGGCATGCACCGCGTGTACAACAGCGCGTTCATGAACATGCTGCGCGACGAGCAGAATGCCAACTACCGCAGCGTCATCAAGAACACGCTCGAGTTTGATCCCGAGATCCTCAAGCGCTACGTCAACTTCATGAACAATCCGGACGAGCGCACGGCGGTGGACCAGTTCGGGAAGGGCGACAAGTACTTCGCGGTGTGCACGCTCATGGCGACGCTGCCGGGCCTGCCGATGTTCGGCCACGGCCAGATCGAGGGCTTCGCCGAGCGCTACGGCATGGAGTTCCGGCGCGCGCAGTGGGACGAGCGCCCCGACGGCTGGCTCATCGAGCGCCACGCGCGCGAGATCTTTCCGCTGCTCCACCGGCGCAGCCTGTTCGCCGAGGCGCGCGACTTCCTGCTCTACGACCTGTTCACGCCCGCGGGCCACGTCAACGAGGACGTGTTCGCATACTCGAACCGCGAGGGCGAGGCGCGCGCGCTGGTCGTCGTCCACAACCGGCACGCCACGACCGCGGGCTGGATCCGGACCTCGGCGGCCTACGCCGAAAAGGTCGCCGAGAGCCGCGTGCTGCGCCAGCGCACGCTGGCGGAGGGGCTCGGGCTGCCCGGCGAGCCGGACGCCTTCGCGGTGTTCCGCGACCACGTCTCGGGCCTCGAGTACGTGCGCTCCACGCGCGAGCTGCACGACCGCGGCCTGTTCCTCGAGCTCGGGCCGTACGCACGGCAGGTGTTCCTCGACTGGCGCGTGGTGCGCTCCACGCAGGACGCGCCGTGGGCCGAGCTGGCGCGCGCCCTCGCGGGCCGCGGCGTCGCGGACGCCGGCGAAGCCCTCGACGAGATGCGCCTGCGGCCGCTGTTCGAGCCGCTGCGCGCGTTGCTCGACGCGGCGCTGGTGCGCGCGCTCGCCGAGTCGTGCGCCGCGCGCGCCGCGCGCGACGAGCGCCTGCGTCCGTGGCTCGACGAGGCGGAGGTGCGCGCGCGGCGCTGGCTCGAGTCGGCGCGCGCGCACGCCGGCCTCGCGGGCGACGTGGCGGGCGCGGCGCGCGCGCTGCGCGCGGCGTGGGCGGCGGCGCTCGCGCCGGCGCCCGCGCCCGCGCCGGGCGGCGGACCGGCGGAGGAGCCCCCGGCGCCGGCGGCGCCCGACCTCGCGGCGCTCGGCGCGCGCCTCGCCGCCGCCGCGGCGCGCGCGCTCGCCGCGCTCGAGCCCGGCCCGCGCGCGGCGGCGCTCGCGGCCGGCCGCTGGAACGCGTGGCGCCTCGCGCGGCCGGTGGCGGAGGCGCTCGCGGCGCTGGGCGCGGAGCCGGCGCGCGCCGCCCGCCTGTCGCGCCTGCCCGCGGCGCTGCTCCGCCACGGCGACGCGGGTGCGGCGCGCGACGCGGTCGCGGGCCGCGTCGGCGTGCTCGTCGAGCGCTGGCTCGCCGACGTCGAGGTGCGCGCCGTGCTCGACGTGCACGAGCACGAGGGCGTGTGGTGGGTGCGCCGCGAGGCGTGGCTCGAGTGGACCGAGGAGGTCGCCGCCGCGTGGGCGGCGGCGAGCGAGGCGGAGGCCGCGCCGGCGGCCGCGCCCGCCGCGTGGCCGCCGCCCGGCACGCCGCCGCCGCGTGCGCCCGCCGTCGCGCCGCCCGGCGCCGCGCCGCCGTCGCGCGACGAGGCGCTGGCGGCGACGGTCGCGCGCCTGCGCGCGCTGGGCGAGGCTTCCGGGTGGCGGGCCGACGACCTCGCGCGCCGCGCGCTGCGCGACGTGGTCACGGCGAGCGCGCCGGCGGCCGCGTCGCCACGCGGCTGACGGCCGCGCGCCTCGCGCGCGGCGCGGTTGCGGCGCGCGGCCGTTTCGCTACACTCCGCGCCGCATGCCCGCGCGGTCGCCCTCCGCGCGCGGGCCGACGCGGGGTGGGTCCCCGGGAGGAAAGGTCCTCGCATGACGAACCACACGACGTTGAAGACCTGGGTGGAGGAGGTGGCCGCCCTGTGCCAGCCCGAGAGCGTGACGTGGTGCGACGGCTCGGCGGCCGAGTACCAGGAGATGCTGCGCCTGATGATCCAGTCCGGCACGGCGATTCCGATGAACCCTGACAAGCGCCCGAACAGCGTGTACGTGCGCTCCGACCCGGCGGACGTCGCGCGCGTCGAGGAGTTCACCTTCATCTGCTCGCGTCACAAGGACGACGCCGGCCCCACGAACAACTGGCGCGATCCGGCCGAGATGAAGGCGACGCTCACCCGGCTGTACGCGGGCTCGATGAAGGGCCGCACGCTCTACGTCATTCCCTACAGCATGGGGCCGATCGGCTCGCCGATCGCCAAGATCGGGGTCGAGCTCACGGATTCGCCGTACGTGGTCGCCAACATGCACATCATGGCGCGCGTCGGCCGCGCGGTGCTCGAGGCGCTCGGCGCGGACGGCGAGTTCGTGCGCGGGCTGCACTCGGTGGGCGCTCCGCTCGAGGCCAACCAGCCCGACGTGCCGTGGCCGTGCAACCGTGACACCAAGTACATCTGCCACTTTCCGGAGACGCGCGAGATCATGTCGTACGGCTCCGGCTACGGCGGCAACGCGCTGCTCGGCAAGAAGTGCCACGCGCTGCGCATCGCCTCGGTGCAGGCGCGCGACGAGGGCTGGCTCGCGGAGCACATGCTCATCCTCGGCCTCACCAGCCCCGAGGGCCGCAAGATCTACATCGCCGCGGCGTTCCCGTCGGCGTGCGGCAAGACCAACCTCGCGATGATGAACCCGACGATCCCCGGCTGGAAGATCGAGACCGTCGGCGACGACATCGCGTGGATGAAGTTCGGCGCCGACGGCCGCCTGTACGCGATCAACCCGGAGGCCGGGTTCTTCGGCGTGGCCCCGGGCACGAGCATGAAGAGCAACCCGAACGCCATGCTCACCGCGCGCGCCAACTCGATCTTCACGAACTGCGCCCTGACCCCGGACGGGGACGTGTGGTGGGAGGAGATGACCGACGCGCCGCCGGCGCGGCTCACGGACTGGCTGCGCCGCCCGTGGACCCCGGCGAGCGGGCGGCGGTCCTCGCACCCGAACGCGCGCTTCACGACCCCGGCCCGCCAGTGTCCGGTCATCTCGCCGGAGTGGGAGAACCCGGCGGGCGTGCCGATCTCGGCGATCCTGTTCGGCGGGCGGCGGGCGGGCGTCGTGCCCCTCGTGAACGAGGCGCTGTCGTGGCAGCACGGCGTGTTTCTCGGCTCGATCATGAGCAGCGAGACGACCGCCGCCGCGGCCGGCGCGGTCGGCACGCTGCGCTTCGATCCGTTCGCCATGCTGCCGTTCTGCGGCTATCACATGGGGGACTACTTCGCGCACTGGCTGGCGGTGGGCGCGCGGGCCGACGGCGCCAAGCTGCCGCGCATCTTCTACGTCAACTGGTTCCGCAAGGGCGCCGACGGCAAGTTCCTGTGGCCGGGCTACGGCGAGAACAGCCGTGTGCTCAAGTGGATCTTCGAGCGCGTGACGGGCGCGGCCAAGGCGGTGGACACGCCGATCGGCCGGCTGCCCGCGCCGGGGTCGCTCGACCTCGCCGGGCTCGACGTGCCGGCCGCGAACCTCGAGGAGGTGCTGCGGGTGGACGTCGACGGCTGGTCGCGCGAGCTGCCGCAGGTGCGCGCGCACTACGAGAAGTTCGGCGCCAGGCTGCCCCAGGGCCTGAGGGACGAGCTGGCGGCGCTCGAGGCGCGGCTGCAGGCGGCGCGCGTCTCGGCCGGCGCTTGAGGCCTCGTCATGCGGCGGGCCCGGGGACCTCGGTCCCCGGGCCCGCGCGCGTGAACGCGGTCAGGCGAGCAGCGCGGACTCGAGCGTCTTCGGGATCGCTGCGGTGAGCACCTCGGGCGCGCCCTCGGTGACGAGCACGTTGTCCTCGATGCGGATGCCTCCGAAGTCCATGAGGCCGTCCACCCGCGACCAGTCCACCGCGTCGCGGTAGCGCTCGCGGTGGGCCGGGTTCCCGAGCAGGGCGCGGATGAAGTAGATGCCCGGCTCGACGGTGATGCAGTAACCCGGCTCGAGCGGCAGGTCCGTGCGCAGGCGCGACAGGCCGGGGCGCGTGCTCGGCACGCGTCCCGGCAGGAAGCCGCTCGCGTCGCGCACGCCGAGGCCGACGAGGTGGCCGAGGCCGTGCGGGAAGAACAGCGCGTGGGCGTCGCGCTCGACGAGCCCCTCGGCCGAGCCGCGGAGCAGGCCGAGGCCGGCGAGCCCTGCCGCGATGTCGAGCGCCGCGCCGAGGTGGACGTCGCGCCACTCGGCGCCCTTCGTGCATCGCGCCACGGCGCGCTCCTGGAGCGCGAGCGTGACCGCGTACAGGTCGCGGAAGAAGCCGTCGTCGCCCCCGGGCGCGCGGTATGTGCGGGTCACGTCGCTCGCGTAGCGCCCGATCTCCGGGCCGGCGTCGACGAGCACGACGTCCCCCGGCCGCACGGCGCGCGCGGTGGGCGCGAAGTGCAGCACCGCGGCGTTCGGACCCGAGGCGACGATCGTGCCGTACGCCGTGCGGTCCCCGCCGGCGCGATAGAACTCGGCTTCGAGCTCGACCTGGATGGCGCGCTCGGTGACGCCCGGCCGGATGAGGCCGGGCAACGCGGCGTAGGCGCGGACGCTGGCGGCGTTGGCGCGCCGCAGCAGCGCGATCTCGGCCTCGTCCTTGGGGCGCCGCGCGTGGGTGAGGGCGGTGCGCAGCTCCTCGCTGCGCGGCCCGTCGAAGCGCAGGCCCGCCGGCGGAACGCCGAGCGCCGACACGCGGCGCCCGCGGCGCGCCGCGAGCCAGCCGGCGAGTTCGGGAAGCGGCGTGCCCTCGACGTCCTCGCGGCCCTCCCACACGCGCTCGGCCTCGGTGACGGGCGGCACGAAGTCCACCCATCCGGAGGCGGGGTCGTAGGCGAGGATCGCGCCCGGCGTCTCGCGGCCCGTGAGCCAGAAGTACTCGGCGTGGGCGATGAACGGATACGTCTGGTCGGCCCCGCCGGGAATCCCGATCGGCTCGCCCGCGCCGATGAGCACGATCTCGTCCGAGAGTCCCCAGGCGGCCGCGACGCGCTCGCGGCGGCGTTCGATGAAGGCGTCCATGCGCCGCACTCTAACCTCCGGTCGCCGGCGGGCCAAACGCGCCCGCGCCGCGCCGTGCGTCGCGACAGGCAGCGGGGCGCCGCGCGGCCCGCGCGGGCGTGTGCTAACGTCCCGCGCATGACACGCGTCCCGATCGCCGCACCCGCCCTCGCCCTGGCCGCGCTGCTCGCGGCCTCCGCCGCTCCCGCCGAGCCGCCCGCCCGGGCCGCCGCGAAGCCCGCCGGCGCCGCTGCCTCCGCGCCGCGTCCCGCGCCCGTGCTGCCGTTCATCCACGACGACTGGGACAGGGCGCTCCACGAGGCGCGCCGGCTCGGCATCCCGATCTTCATCGAAGCCTGGGCCCCGTGGTGACACACCTGCCGCTCGATGCAGGCGTTCGTCTTCACCGACGAATCCCTCGCGCGGCACGCCGGACGGTTCGTCTGGCTCTCGATGGACGGTGAGAAGGCGGTCAACGCCGGGCTGCGCGCGCGGCTCGCGCTGGTCGGCTATCCGAGCTTCTACGTCGTGGACCCCGCCACGGAGCGCGTCGCGTTCCGCTGGGTCGGAGCCTTCACGGCGCCGCAGTTCCCGCGCGTGCTGGACGCCGCCGAGAACGCGCTGCGCGGCGGCGGCACGCCGCTCGACCGTCTCGCGGCGCGCGCCGACTCGCTGTACGCCGTGGGACGCGACTCGGCGGCGGCGGTGATTTACCGCGAGGCGCTCGCGGCGGCCCCCGCCGACTGGCCGCACGCCCCGCGCGTGCTGGAATCGCTGCTCTTCGCGCTCCTGAATTCCGGCCAGCGGGAATCGTGCGCGGCGCTCGCCCGCGAGCGGCTGCCTTCGCTCGGGCGCACCGGGCACGCCGCCGCGGTCGCGGGGCTCGGCCTCGACGCCGCGCTCGCGCTCCCGGCGCAGCACCCGGAGCGCGCCGCGCTCGTCGCCGCGCTCGAGCCAGCGCTGCGCGGTTTCGTGGCGGACACGGCGGTGACGATGGCCGACGACGACCGTTCGGGGTTGTGGATCGTGGCGCTCGCCGCGCGCAAGGACGCGCGCGACTCGACCGGCGCGCGCGCCACCGCCGAGGCGTGGTCGGCGTTTCTCGAGCAGGCCGCCGCGCGCGCGCCGACGCCGGCGGCGCGCACGGTGTTCGACTCGCACCGCCTGTCGGCCTACCTCGAGATCGGGCGTCCCGAGCGCGCGGCGGCGATGCTCGAAGTCTCGGCGCGCGACTTCCCGAACGACTACAACCCGCCGGCGCGGCTCGCGGTCGCGCTCAGGGCGATGGGACGGCTCGACGAGGCGCTCGCCGCGGCGGACCGCGCGCTGGCGCTCGCTTACGGGCCGCGGCGCGTCAACGTCTTTCGCACGCGCGCCGAAATCCTGCTCGAGCGCGGCGACCGCGACGGCGCCCGCGCCACGCTGCGGGACGCCGAGCGCCACGTCGAGTCGCTGCCGGCGCCGCAGCGATCGGCGGCCGCGCTCGCCGACCTGCGACGGCGACTGGCGGCGCTCGAATAGGCCCGGCGATGCCCCGCGCGGCCGGACGCTGGGACGTCGCGGTGGCGGGCGGGGGCATCGTCGGCCTCGCCACCGCCCACGCGCTCGCCGCGCGCGGCCGGTCGGTCGTGGTGCTGGAGGCGGAGGACCTCCTCGCGACCCACCAGTCGGCACGCAACAGCGGCGTCGTCCACTCGGGCCTCTACTACCGGCCCGGCTCGCTCAAGGCGCGCCTGTGCGCCGAGGGCCGCGCGGCGCTCGAGGACTTCTGCGCCGCCGAGGGCGTCGCCTTCGAGCGCTGCGGGAAGCTGGTGGTGGCGTCCGATGCGCGCGAGGCGGCGCGGCTGGACGAGCTCGAGCGGCGCGGGCGCGCCCTGGGGCTCGCGGGCCTCGCGCGCGTGGGCCCCGAGGGCATCCGCGCGCGCGAGCCGCACGCGGCCGGCGTCGCCGGTCTGCTGGTGCCCGAGACCGGCATCGTGGACTTTCCGGGCGTGTGTGCGGCGCTCGCGCGCCGCATCATGGCGGCCGGCGGCGCGGTCGAGACATCGGCCGCCGTGCGCGGGGCGCGCACCGAGGCGGGCGCGCTCGTCGTCGAGACCGCGCGCGGGCCCTGGCGCGCGCGGCTGCTGGTCGCGTGCGCCGGACTGCAGGCCGACCGGGTCGCGCGGCGTTGCGGGTGCGATCCGGGCGTGACGATCGCGCCCTTCCGCGGCGAGTACCGCCTGCTGCGCGAGGACCGTCGCGCGCTGGTGCGCCACCTCATCTACCCGGTGCCCGACCCGCGCTTTCCGTTCCTCGGCGTCCACCTCACGCGCCGCGTCGGAGGCGAGGTCGAGGCCGGACCGAACGCGGTGCTGGCGCTGGCGCGCGCAGGCTACCGCGCGCGCGACCTGTCGCTGCGCGACACCGCCGAGCTGATCGCGTGGCCCGGCTTCGCGCGGATGGTCGCGGCGCTCGGCGCGCGGGGGGTGGCCGAGGCGTGGCGGGCGGCGAGCGCGGCGGCCTTCGTGCGCGACCTGCGCCGCCTGGTGCCGGCGCTCGAGGCCGCCGACCTCGCGCCGGCGCGCGCGGGCGTGCGCGCGCAGGCGCTGGGAAGGGACGGAGCGCTGCTCGACGACTTCCACGTCGTCGAGGCGGCGCGCCAGATCCACGTCCTGAATGCCCCGTCCCCGGCCGCGACCGCCTCGCTCGCCATCGGGCGCTGGATCGCGGAGCGGGCGATCGCACGGCTCGAGTGAGGCGGCTCCCTCCCCGGGCGCGCCTCCGGGAGGCGGCGGCAGGTGGGGGCGGACGGTCCTCCGGGCGGCGGCGCCCGACATTTTCTCCTGTCAGGCGGGTCGCCGGGCTGTCAGGATGGCGGGACCGGATGGGAGGGGCCCTGCCACGTCCGGCGGTCGTTCGGCCGGACTCCTCGGCACGAGGGCTCGGGCGCGTCCGCCGGGACGGCGCTAACTCCATGCCTACGGTGAAGCTGGACGGGAAGGCCCGTGCTCCCGCGGCGCTCAGCGGCGCAGCGCGCGGCCGCAGGGGTGGCGGCATGGGACGCGCGGACGCTGGCGTGCGGGTTGCTCATGCGAGGGGAATCCTTCCCCGCCGAGCGGAAAGGAGTCGTAGAACATGAGCGGAATGGACGTTGCGGTGATGACTCCGAACAAGACGAACGCGAAGGAGTACGTGCGCGGCGTGCTCGAGGCGCTGCGGGCCAAGAACCCGGCGGAACCGGAGTTCCACCAGGCCGCGCAGGAGGTGTTCGAGTCGCTGGTGCTGGTGCTGGACCGTCACCCGGAGTACATGGCGGCGCGCATCCTCGAGCGCATCTCGGAGCCCGAGCGCGTGATCATGTTCCGCGTGCCGTGGATGGACGATCGCGGCGAGATCCACGTGAACCGCGGCTTCCGAATCGAGATGAACAGCGCGATCGGTCCCTACAAGGGCGGGCTGCGCTTCCACCCCTCCGTCAACCTTGGCATCCTGAAGTTCCTGGCCTTCGAGCAGGTGTTCAAGAACTCGCTCACGACGCTGCCGATGGGCGGCGGCAAGGGCGGCTCGGACTTCGATCCGAAGGGCAAGAGCGACAACGAGGTGATGCGGTTCTGCCAGAGCTTCATGACCGAGCTGTGGCGCCACATCGGTCCCGACACCGACGTGCCGGCGGGCGACATCGGCGTGGGCGGTCGCGAGATCGGCTTCCTGTTCGGCCAGTACAAGCGCCTCGCCAACGAGTTCACGGGCGTGCTCACGGGCAAGGGCCTCAACTGGGGCGGATCGCTCATCCGGCCCGAGGCCACCGGCTACGGCACCGTGTACTTCGCCTACGAGATGCTCAAGAGCAAGGGCCAGACGCTCGAGGGCAAGGTGTGCATCGTGTCCGGCAGCGGCAACGTGTCGCAGTACACGGTCGAAAAGCTTCTCGACCTGGGCGCCAGGCCGGTCACGCTGAGCGACTCGAACGGCATGATCTACGACCCGGCCGGCATCGACCGGGAGAAGCTCGCGTGGGTCATGGAGCTCAAGAACGTGCGCCGCGGCCGCATCAAGGAGTACGCGGACAAGTTCCCGGGCGTGAAGTACCTGCCGGTGGACCCGAAGCTGGACCACAACCCGCTGTGGGACATCAAGGCCGACTGCGCTTTCCCGAGCGCGACGCAGAACGAAATCAACGGCAAGGACGCGGCCAACCTGATCAAGAACGGCGTGACGGTGGTGGCGGAAGGCGCCAACATGCCGAGCACCATCGACGCGATCAAGGTGTACCTCGACGCGGGCATCCTGTACGGTCCCGCCAAGGCCGCCAACGCCGGCGGCGTCGCCACCTCGGGCCTCGAGATGTCGCAGAACAGCATGCGGCTCTCGTGGACGCGCGAGGAGGTGGACGACCGTCTCCACAAGATCATGATCGCGATCCACAAGAACTGCTACGAGACCGCGGAGAAGTACGGCACGCCGGGCAACCTGCTCAACGGCGCCAACATCGGCGGCTTCGTGAAGGTCGCCAACGCCATGATCGATCAGGGCCTCGTCTGACCGCCCCGGTCCGACGCGTGCGCGGGGCGGAGCCTGTCCGCCCCGCGCGCCGTTTGGCGGCCCCGCCCCGGCCATGAGCCACGCACCGTTCCCGCCGGTCCCGCGCGATCCGTCGAACCCCTTCCAGGCGTTCCAGAGCCTGATGCCGTTCCGCGTGAACGACATCCTGCTCGTGTCGAGCCTGTACGACTCCTTCACGCTGCAGGAGGACGGCCGCCTCAACGAGCTCATCCTCGGCGAGTTCCTCGAACTGTCGCTCCACCACACGCCGGGCCTCACCCATGTCTCGAGCGGACGCGAGGCGCTGGCCCTCGCGCGCGCCCACCGCCGCTTCGACCTGGTGCTCACCGGGCTGCGCACCGCCGATCTCGACGCGGTCGAGATCGCCGAGGCGGCGCGCGCCGAGGGGCTCGACGTGCCGGTCGTCGCCATGGCCTACGACAACAACGAACGCAAGGAGTTTCAGGCGAACCGCGATCTCTCGGCGCTCGAGCGGTTGTTTCTGTGGCAGGGCAACGCGCGCATCCTGGTCGCGATCGTCAAGCTCGTCGAGGACCGCCGCAACGTGGACCACGACACCGCGGCCGCCGGCGTGCCGGTCATCCTCGTCGTCGAGGACAACGTCCGCTACTACTCGTCGTTCCTGCCGGTCATCTACACCGAACTCATCACCCAGTCGGCGCGCCTCATCAGCGAGGGCGTCAACCTGTCGCACAAGCTCGTGCGCATGCGCGCGCGACCGAAGATCCTGCTCGCCACCAGCTTCGAGGAGGCGTGGGCGATCTTCGAGCGCCATGCGCCCTACATGCTGGGGCTCATCTCGGACATCGAGTTCCCGCGCGGCGGGCGTCCGCTGCGGGACGCCGGCTTCGAGCTTGCGCGCATGGCGCGCGCGCGCGTGCCCGACCTGCCGATCCTGCTGCAGTCGAGTCGCGCCGAGTTCGCGGCCGGCGCGCGCGAGGTGGGCGCGGCGTTCCTGCGCAAGTACTCGGAGACGCTGCTCGCCGACTTGCGGCGCTTCATGATCGAGCACTTCGCGTTCGGCGACTTCGTGTTCCGCATGCCCGACGGCACCGAGGTGGACCGCGCGGCCGACCTGCGCTCCCTCGAGGACAAGCTCCGCACGGTGCCGGCCGAAAGCATCGCCTACCACGGCGAGCGCAACCATTTCTCGAACTGGTTCACGGCGCGCACCGAGTTCGCGCTCGCGCGCCGGCTGCGCCCGCGGCGCGTCGAGGAGTTCGCCTCGCTCGAGCACCTGCGCCGCGACCTCATCGAGTCCATCGCCGAGTACCGCCGCGAACAGAGCGAGACGCTGGTCGCCGATTTCGACCGCCACGGGTTCGACCCCACCGGCCCGTTCTTCGCGCGCATCGGCGGCGGCTCGCTCGGCGGCAAGGCGCGCGGTTTGGCGTTCGTGCGTTTCCTGCTCAACTATCACGGCGTCACGCGGCGCTTTCCCGGCGTGCGCGTCGGTGTGCCGCCGGCGGTGGTGCTGGCGACCGACGTCTTCGACCGCTTCCTCGCCGAGAACGGCCTGCTCGACACCGCGCTGGCCTCCACGGACGACGCCGAGATCGAGCGCCGCTTTCTCGCCGCGCGCCTGCCGGACGAGGTCGTCCAGGACCTGGTGGCCTTCCTCGATGGCGTGCGGGTGCCGCTCGCGGTGCGCTCCTCGAGCCTGCTCGAGGACTCGCAGTACCAGCCGTTCACCGGCGTGTACGAGACCTTCATGCTCCCCAACGACCGTCCGTCGCTCGCCGACCGGCTCGACGAGCTCATGGACGCCGTCAAGCGCGTGTACGCCTCGACCTTCTCGCGCAGCGCGAAGCGCTACCTGCGCGCCACGCCCTACCGGCTGGAGGAGGAGAAGATGGCGGTCGTGCTGCAGTGCGTGCTGGGCAACCGGCACGGCGACCGCTTCTATCCCGACTTCTCGGGTGTGGCGCGGGCGCACAACTACTATCCGACTCCGCCCATGCGCCCCGAGGACGGCGTGGCGGCGGTGGCGCTCGGTCTCGGGCGCGCGGTCGTCGCGGGGGAGAAGTGCCTGACGTTCTGCCCGCGCTATCCGCGGCACATCCTGCAGTTCTCGTCGGTCGAGGACATCCTCGGGAACTCGCAGCGCGAGTTCTGGGCGCTTGAGCTCGGTGACCGCGGCGGGCGCGAGGGCGCCGACGCCATGCGCGAGACGCGCCTCGGGCTCGAGGTTGCGGAGCGCGACGGCACGCTCACCGCGGTGGGGTCCACGTACCTGCCCGAGAACCACGCCGTGTGGGACGGCCTGTCACGGCCCGGCGTGCGCCTCGTGACCTTCGCCCCGGTGCTCAAGCACGGCGTGTTCCCGCTCGCCGACATCATCGCGCTGCTCCTCGAGCTCGGCAGCCGCGGCATGAACCATCCGGCCGAGATCGAGTTCGCGGTGCGTCTCGCACGCGGCGCCGACGAGCCGCACGACTTCGGGTTCCTGCAGATGCGGCCGCTCACGGTGCTGCGCGAGACCGAGGCCATGGACGTGGAGGGCATCGATCCCGCCGCGCTCCTGGTGCGCAGTCCGCGCGTGCTGGGGCATGGCAGCATCTCCGACCTGCACGACGCGGTGGTCGTGGACGTCCACCGCTACGACCGTTCGCGCAGCCGCGAGGTGGCCGCCGACGTGGCGCGCATCAACGCCCGGCTGACGGCCGAGGGCCGGTCGTACGTGCTCATCGGGGTCGGCCGGTGGGGCTCGACGGACCCGTGGCTCGGCATCCCGGTGACCTGGGACCAGATCTCCGGCGCGCGCGTCATCGTGGAGTCGGGCTTCCGCGACGTCCACGTGACGCCGTCTCAGGGCAGCCACTTCTTCCAGAACCTGACCTCGTTTGGCGTCGGCTACTTCACGGTCAACGCCGACCTCGGCGAGGGTTTCGTGGACTGGGCGTGGCTGGCGGAGGCGCCTGCGGTCGAGGAGCGGGGCGTGGTGCGCCACCTGCGCTTCGACGCACCGATGGTGGCCCGCATGAACGGCCGCCGCACCGAAGGCGTGATCTACAAGCCGGGCTTCGGCGGCGCGTGAGATCGCCCGCCGCCCGCCGCTCCGGGGGCGGGCGGCGCGGCGGCGCCGCCGGCGCCGCGCGCGGCGGCCGCGATGCCGGCGAGCACCAGCGCCGCGCCGCCCGCCTCGAGCGCGGCCGGCCGCTCGCCGAGCACGACGAAGGCCAGCAGCGCCGCGCCCACCGGCTCGCCGAGCAGGACCACCGCCACGAAAGTCGCGGGCAGGTGGCGCAGCGCCCAGTTGAATGCGGTGTGGCCGACGAGCTGCGGGACGAACGCGAGCAACGCGATCCAGCCCCACGCGCGCGGAGGGAGGGGCGCGGCCCACGCGCCGGCGACCGCCGCCGCGGCAAGCAGCACGACGGCGGCCACCGCGTAAACCGCGGCGACGTAGGCGAGGAACGGCAGCCGCGCCCGAAGCCCCCGGCCGGCGAGCAGGTAGCCGGCCATCGCCCACGCGCCGACCAGCGCCAGTGCGTCGCCGGTCCACGAGCGCGCCCCGCCGTCGCGCCCGCCGAGCGCGAGCACGGCGCCCCCGGCGACCGCGAGGGCCAGCCCGGCGCGCGTGGCGGCCGGCACCCGCTCGCCGAGCACCGGGGCCGCGAGCAAGGCCACCCACAGCGGGGTCGTCGTGACGAGCACCACCGAGCTGACCACCGACGTGCGTTCGAGCGAGGCGATCCACGTGCCGAAGTGCGCGGCCAGCAGCGCTCCCGCCGCGCCCAGCCCGGCGAGGTCGCGCGGCCGCAGCGTGCGCAGCACGGCGCCGTGGCGCAGCACGGCCACGGGCGCCAGCACCACGGCCGCGAGCGCGAGACGCATCGCGGCGATGGCGAGGGACGGCGCGTCGCGTTGCGCGAAGCGCACGAACAGCGCTGCAGCGGAGACCGCGAGGATGCCCGCGGCGAGCACGGCGAGGACGGGAGGTCGCACGGGTGGGTGGCGCGGCGCGCGGCGGCCGCGCGCGCAGGCTAGCAGAGACCGGGGCCATCCCCGAACGCGGAAGGCCGCCCCCGCGCGGCGGGGGCGGCCTTCGGGCCGTGGCGAATCCCGCGCTCTAGCGGTACAGCGACTTCATGCGGCCCCACGTCGTCGACTTCGCCGGCACCGGCTTGTCGCACGTCGTGTAGGAGATGTTGGACCACGTGGCCGTGAGGCCCACGGTGTTGCCGACGCCGCCGAGGAAGGCCTTGTAGTGCCCGCCGACGCGGCCGTCGTTGAGCATGCCCCACAGTCCGTAGGGCGGGTCCTCGGCCGGGTTGCCCTGGTCGAAGGGACGCAGGCCGCTGCTGTAGGTGTTGCCGCCGTAGTGCACGCGGTACTCGACCGTGGCGGGGTTGCTGCTGCTCAGGCCGTTCGGGTTGTAGATCATCTCGAGGCGGATGGTCGTGCCCTTCACGTACTGCAGGCTGAAGCCGCCGCCGAACGGGGGCGGCGTCGCGGGGTTGGAGAACGTGAAGAACGGCAGCCGGCCGCCGAACACCGCGATCTCGCCGTCCGTCGTGCGCACGTTGAAGAGGCCGTCCGTGTCCTTGGCCCACCACGGTGCGATCTGGAGGCCGCCCTCGCCATGGCCCGTGCCGTCGAGCACGAGGTCGGCGCCGAACGAGAAGCACGAGTTGTTGTCGAACACCGCGGCGTTCGCGCCGCCGTCGTCCGAGAACCGCCAGATGTGAAGGTTCGCGAAGCCGGATGCGTTGATGTTCTGGTCGCTGATCTGGATCAGCGCCGGGTAGTTGTTGGTGCTCGTGACCGTCGAGAAGGGCGCGTCGTTGAAGACCCTGAACTTCAGGTACGCGCCGTTGGCGTTGGGCGTCGCCGTCGCGAGGCCGGCCGCGAGGGCGACGAGGGCCGCCGACGCCAGAATCGAGTAGCCGATCCGCTTCATGGGGTGTCTTCCTCCTTCGCAGGTTGTGGAGCAAACAGCACGGGCGGATCAAAGAGCCGATGCGCGGTCGCGTGCATGGCGGGCCGCGACCCCCTTCGAGTCCGGACGCCGGGCGCGGAGGCGGCCGGCGCTGGACGCGCTCGGAACCCCGAGACCTGAAGACCGCACGGACCCTCAACGACAGGGTGGCGGGCCGCGCAAACCAGCGACCCATGAAAACGATTACATGTAATCGAATCGTGGTCAATGAAAACCATGTGTGAAACGCGCGGTCTCATCCGCGGAGGGAGTGCGAGGCTTGAAGCCCACGAGGCTGGTCCTCAGTCGTCTGTGGCGCAATGAATTGGAGGTTTTTCCGGGCCTCGACCCGGCGCCAGGGGGCCGGCCCGTGCAAGCCGCTGCAACAATCCCTTGACCCGGAGCCGACCCGCATGTAACCGTTTTCATGCGTTCATCGCCGTTCGGACGGACGCCGATCCCACCGGCGCGCCGATCCACTCGCGAGAGGTTCACCGTCATGGTCCCGACCGCCCCTGTCGCACCGGCCCACCGATCGCTGCGGTGCGCGCGCTTCGCGCCCCGTCGCGCGTGGCCGCCGTCGGCCGCCCCCTGAACGCGCCCGCGCGCGCCCCGTCCCTTCGTCCATCTCCCTCACCACACCCGCACCCGTTTCGGACCCGCATCGCAGGAGGAACCACACATGAGACGAGGACTCGCCGCCGCCGCGCTCGCCGGCGCGCTGCTCGCCGTCGCGAGCGTCGCGCACGCGCAGCGCCCCGACGTCATCTGGGCCCGCACCACCAATGGCGCTCCCATCACGCTCGACGGCGTGCTGTCGGAGCCGGCGTGGGCCTTCGCCGAATCCGTGATCGTCCAGTGGGGCGTGGACGCCGGCATCCCCGGCAGCGGCTATCGCGCCGAAGGAGGCACGCTGCCGAGCGACCCGACGTGGGCCAAGCTCAAGTTCCTGAGCGACGGCAACCAGATCTACATGGCCGCGCAGGTGCTCGACCAGTCCATCGGCGGCGACCCGACGTTCAACCGCTTCGATGGCTTCCTCATGGCGATCAAGGATCACGCTGCGGGCTTCTACCCGGCGCCGCCCGCCGAGTACTTCTACTCGATGTGGTGGCCGAACCTGTCGTCGCCGATTCCGCCCGGCACCGGCTTCAACTTCATCGGGCGCTGGGGCGTGTTCCCGCCGGGGACGCCGCGCACGCCCGAGCAGATCGCCAACTGGGACGCCGCCACCGTCGTCACCGGCCTCACGGCCTCGGACGCGCAGCTCGACCAGGGCTACGTGACCGAGATGCGCTTTAACCTGACGCCCATGGGCTACGACATCACCGACGCGGACGGCGATGTCGTCGAGTGGAACATCTCGGTTTATGACTGCGACTGGTTCTGGCCGATCATCCCGCCGTTCAGCGCCAACCGGACGTGGTGGCAGGGCCCATGGGGCAACGCGTCCGTGTACAACGAGGTTCGCATTTATGGGCGCCCGGACGTCACGATCACGTCGGGCCCGGTGCCGGCGGTGGACTACGAGTTCCGCATTCCGAACGCGGGCGCGGCCGCCGCGCCGGTCATCGACGGCGTGCTGGATGACGCCGTGTGGGCGCTGGCGCCGAGCTTCGACATGCGCTACGGGGACGATGTGCTGCGCCAGTCCTACCCGGGCGTGCTGCGCTGGCGCGCCGGGCAGTACCAGCCCCCGGTCAACGGCGGCGTCGCCGCGGTGCTCGATCCGGCGGACGCGACGATCAAGTACTTCTTCAAGGGGACCAAGCTCTACATCGGCGCCGATGTGCGCGACCAGGTCGTGCAGAGCATCGCCGACTTCAATCGCTGGGATGGCCTGATGGTGAGCCTCAACGAGCGCCGGCTGCGCAACGTGGACTCCGTGCTCATCGGCCGCCGCCTGTCGGTCAAGGTCGGTCCGACCGGCCAGGCTCAGACCGAGGACTACCTGACCTTCCTGCGCGACTCGCTCGGCGGAGCGCAGGTCGCCCTCGCGCTCAAGCCGGGCACCACGGTGGACACGCTCGGCCTCGACACCGACACCGGCTACCAGATCGAGCTCGAGGTGGACCTCACCAAGCTGGGCTACACGCCCGACCTCGGCGACCACCTCATCTTCATGGGCCTGAATCTGCTCGACGGTGACTCGTTCACGCCGTTCACCGACAGCTACGGTTCGCGCACGTGGTGGGCGCGCGAGTACGAGAACACGTGCTGTCCGCCGTGGGCGCTGCTCGACGAGTCCCTCACGCTGGTGGACGTGGCCGGCGGCGGCCCCGCGCCGTCGCAGCTCGCGCTGCTCGGGAATCACCCGAACCCGTTCCGACGCTCGACGACGCTGCGCTTCGCCGTGCCCTCCATGGCGCGCGTCTCGCTCCAGCTGTTCGACGTGCAGGGGCGTGTGGTGCAGGAGCGCGACCTCGGACTGGTCGCCCCCGGCGAGCAGCGCGTCACGCTGCAGCGTGACGGGCTGGCGAACGGGCTCTACTTCTACCGGCTCCGTACGGCCGACCCGCTCACCGGCGCCGCGCGCGAGACGCGCACGGGGCGGATGATGGTGCTCGAATAGTCCGCGTGCGGCCCTGCGGCGCGGGCCGGCCATCGGCCGGGCCCGCGCCGCGGGGGGCGCGTCATCACGGAGGAGGGGCGGTCGCACATGGCGGGTCGTGGGTGGTTGCGGTTCGGGTGCGCGGGGCTGGGGCTGCTGCTCGCACTGCTCGCGGGGCCGGCGCAGGCCGGCACCACCGGAAAGCTCTCGGGACGCATCCAGGACAGGAAGAAACAGCCGCTCGTGGGCGCGAATGTGATCGTGCCCGGCGCGCGGGCGGGCGCGGCGACCGACGCGGACGGACGCTTCGTCATCCTCAACCTGCCGCCCGGAGCCTACGAGGTCCGGGTGAGCCTGCTCGGCTATCGCGCGGTGACCGTGCAGAACATCCGCATCTCGGCCGACCAGACGACGCGCTTCGACCTCGATCTCGAGGAGGCGCCGCTTCAGATGGAAGAGATCGTCGTGGACGCGCGCCGGCCGGTGGTGGACCTCAACGTCACGAGCAACCTCGCCGCGATCCAGAAGGACGAGATCGCCAGGCTGCCGGTGCAGGAACTGCAGGAGATCGTGAACCTGCAGGCGGGCGTCGTCTCGTCGTCGGGCGAGCTGCACTTCCGCGGCGGCCGCGTGGGCGAGGTGCAGTTCCAGGTGGACGGCGTCAGCATCAACAACGCCTTCGACAATCGCGCCTCGCTGCGGCTGGATCGCTCGCTGCTCGAGGAGGTGCAGGTCATCAGCGGCACCTTCGACGCCGAGTACGGGCAGGCGATGAGCGGCGTGGTCAACGCCGTGCTGCGCCGCGGCACCGACCGGCTGCGCTGGGACGCCGAGGTGCTCGGGGGCGCGTTCCTCTTCGACGGCGACCGGCGCGGAGTGGCGCTCGACGAGGTTCGTCCCGGGCAGATCCAGGCCTACCAGTTCAGCCTGAGCGGCCCTGCCGGCGTGCCGAAGACGTTCTTCCTGGTCAACGCGCGGCGCGGGCTCTTTCAGGACTACCTCTACGGCATCCGGCGCTTCGTGCCCACCGACCGGTCCGACCGCGCCAACAACGTGTTCCGGGCCTCCGGGGACGGCGAGGAGGTGCCGCTCGGCTTCTCGCGCGAGTGGTCGGGAGTGGTCAAGCTCACGAACCGCTCGCTGCCCTCCGTGGAGCTCAACTACCAGGCCATCCTGGACAAGTCAGAGTCGCGGCCGCTCGGCTGGGCGTTCCGCTACCTGCCGGACGGCCGCACCTGGATCCGTCGCTATTCCGTGGTCCACGGCCTCGACTGGACCCACACGCTGGGGCCGCAGACCTACTACAACCTGAGCGTGCGGCAGAACTACCTGAACTACCGCGACCACGCCTACGACGACTTCACCTCGGCGCTCTACGACTCGGCGGGTCCGCTGCAGACCGACGACGACTTCGAGCGCGGCGCCTTCATCCAGGGCGTCAGCCTCAACCGCTTCCGCCAGAAGACGGACGCCGTGATCGTCAAGGGCTCGTACGTCAACCAGATCACGCGCGACCACCAGATCAAGCTCGGCGCCGAGTTCCAGCGGCCCGAGCTGAGCTTCGGCGCGCCGGGGACCATCCTCACGGTCGGCGACGGCATCGCGCGCCGCATCAACCAGCCGCCGCTGTTCCCGCCGATCCAGACCTATCGCCCGCTCATCGCGGCCGCGTTCGTTCAGGACGAGCTGGAGTGGAACGATCTCAAGGTCCGCGCCGGACTGCGCTTCGAGTACTTCGACGCGAACGCTTCCCTGCCGGGCGACCTCGCCAACCCGGCGAACGACATCGTCGGGGCGCCGCCCTCGCCGCTGCGCGAGGTGTCAGCCAAGACGTCGCTGGCGCCGCGCATCGGGGTGTCGTACCCGGTGGGCACGAACGCGGCGGTGTTTTTCGCCTACGGGCACTTCTATCAGATGCCGGCGCTCGCCGACATCTTCTCGAACGCCGATTACCGCACGCTCAGCGGGCTCCAGGCGCGCACCAGCTACGCCGCGATGGGCAACCCGGACGTGCGTCCGGAGCGATCGGTCCAGTACCAGTTCGGCTACCGTCAGGCGGTCACCGAATGGCTCGGGCTCGACCTCAACGCGTACTACAAGGACGTCCGCGACCTGCTCGGCACCGAGTTCGTCGCCACCTACAACGACGCCGAGTACGCGCGCCTCGCCAACGTGGACTTCGGCAACGTCATTGGCTTCACGCTGGCGCTCGACCAGCGCGCCATCGGTCTGCTGTCCACCTCGTTCGACTACACGTGGCAGCTGGCGCAGGGCAACTCGAGCGACCCGCGCGAGATCGCCAACGCGGCGGCCGCCGGCCTCGACGCCCGGCCGCGCAAGCTGCCGCTCAACTGGGACCAGCGCCACACGCTGAACGCCACGGTGCAGCTCGCGCGGCCCGACGATTGGAGCTGCGGTGTGGTGGTGCGCGCCGTGAGCGGCCAGCCCTACACGCCCGAGACGGCGGCCGGCTTCGAGTTCGGCCTCGAGCGCAATTCCGGGCGCAAGCCGAGCGGGACGCTCGTGGACCTGCGCGCCGAGAAGCGCTTCAAGCTCGGCGCCCGGCCGGTCCACCTGTTCGGCCGCGTGTTCAACCTGTTCGACACCCGGTTCTTCAATGGCTTCGTGTTTCCCAACTCGGGCAGCCCGTACTACTCGCGCGAGGACGTCCGCGACGCGGTCACCCTCGCCGACCCGACGAGGTTTCAGGCGCCGCGCCGCATCGAGATCGGCGTGTCGCTGAGGTCGGTCCAGTGACGCCCCGGACGAAGGGAGGAGGTTCGACCATGGGTGGAGGTTCGTCGCGGGATGCGGCCCGCGCCGCGCTGCGCGTCCTCGCGCTGGCGGCGGCGCTCGCCGCGCCGGCGGGCACGGCGCGCGCCGCCGTTCCGACGCCGGTGCCCCCGGAGCAGCGCGGGCGCATTGACGCCGAACGCTCGGGGTTCCACGACGCCGCGAACATTCGCACCGTGTTCTGGAACTTCGGCATGGTCGGCGACTACCCGGCCGACCCGCTCGGCGTGGACCTCACCACGTTCCATTCGGCGGAGGCGCCCAAGGGCAGCGGCATGAACTACTCGGACGGCATCACGCCGTTCGTGCTGGCGCGCGTGCGCGGCCGCGACGGGGCGATCCGGTACATCATGGAGACCGGCTACCGCGAGCGACAGGAGCTGAGCCCGTTCACGAGCAAGATCATGCGCTTCGAGCCCCGCCCCGGGTACTTCCAGCCCGACCCCGAGATCAACCAGGCGCGCTCGCCGGCCCTCAGCAGCGATCCGCGCACGTGGCCGGAGTCGTGGCCCGACCGTCTCGACGACACCGACGATCCGGGCTGGCCCGGCGCCTGGAACGGCTACTTCGGCAAGCGTCCCGCGGCCGACCAGGAGAGCTTCACGGTCATGGACGACCAGTTCTACGACGCGTGGCCGTACTTCCCGGACAGCCGCGACACGACGCGGCGCGGGCTTGGCCTGCGCATCGAGGTGCGCGGTTTCCAGTGGGCCAACCCGCAGGCCGGCAACGTCATCTTCTGGCACTACGACATCACCAACGAGTCCACCACGGATTACGACGACAACATCATCTTCGGCCTCTACAACGACTCCGGCGTCGGCGGCTCCGCGCTGTCGTGCGACGGCATCGCCGAGTCGGACGACGACAACGCGTTCTGGGACCGCACCTCGAAGCTCAACCTCGTCTACACGTGGGACAAGTTCGGGCACGGCAAGGACCTGTCGGGCAACTGCGGGACCACCGGCTACCTCGGCTACGCGTACCTCGAGACGCCGGGCAATCCGTTCGACGCCACCGACAACGATCTCGACGGCGTCACGGACGAGCGGCGCGACGGCGGCCCGGGCACGCTCGTCGTGGGCGCCGACGCCATTCGCGCCGAGGTGCAGGCGCGCTACGACCTGTCGCGCTTCGAGGCGTTTTACGGCCCGCTCGAGGAGCGGCCCGCGTTCCGCGCGGGGCGCTGGTGGACGGGGGACGAGGACCTCGACTGGGAGCCGGAGTTCAGCGACGTCGGCACGGACGGAGTGGCGGAGTCCGGCGACACCGGCGAGGGCGACGGCATCCCGACCGCCGGCGAGCCCAACTTCGACCGCACCGACCTCAACGAGTCGGATCAGATCGGCCTCACCGGCTTCAAGATGAACCGCATCCGGGCGGGGCAGGGCAACCCCGATCCGACCACCGACGGCATCGTGTTCTACACCGACAACAACAACTGGCCCGAGCGGCTGTGGAACAAATTCACCGACCCGAACCCGGCCGCCCGCTTCGATTCGGCGCTCGCCGCCAACTACAACATCGGGTTCCTGTTCGCGTCGGGGCCCTTCAAGCTCAAGGCCGGCCGCACCGAGCGCTTCAGCCTGGCCCTCGCGTTCGGGGCCGACCTCACCGAGCTGCGCGAGAACGTCCTCACCGTGCAGCAGATCTACGACGCCAATTACCAGTTCGCCGTGCCGCCGCCCATGCCGACGCTGACCGCGGAGGCCGGCGACGGTTACGTCACGCTGTCGTGGGACAACGCTGCGGAGCGCGGCTTCGACCCGGTGACGTTCGACAACGACTTCGAGGGCTACCGGATCTACCGCTCGACCGACCCGGAGTTCCGCGACGTCAAGGTGCTCACCACGGGCCGCGGCAACGCCTCGACGCTCAACGGCAAGCCGATCGCCCAGTTCGACCTCGCCAACGGCCTGCGCGGCTACTACGACCGCGTCACGGTGGACGGCGTGTCCTACTGGCTCGGCGAGGACTCGGGGATCCGCCACACCTGGACCGACACCACGGTCGTCAACGGCCAGCGCTACTACTACGCCGTGACCGCCTACGACTACGGCTCGCTGCCCTCGGTGCCCGACGACAAGGCCTACTTCCCGTCGGAGAACGCGATCGCCGTCACGGGCAAGCCGCGCGGCGGCTTCGTGCTGCCGAAGAACGTGGTCGAGGTGCGTCCCAACCCGCGCGTCGCGGGGTTCCAGCGCGCCACGGCCGGTCCGGTGGAGCACACCGCGGGCCGCGGGACCGGCACGGCGCGCGTGGAGGTGCTCAACAGCGCGCTCGTCGGAGAGGGCCGCGCGTATCGCATCGAGTTCTCGTCGCCGTCGCCCGACAGCCTGCGCGCCACCGAGTACCGGCTGGTCGACGCCGCGAGCGGGAGCGAGCTGTTCCGCGGCGGCGCCGACCTCGACGGCCTCGGCGTGGGTCCCGTCGCCGACGGGCTGTTGCCGGTGCTCGACACGCCGCCCGCCACCACGGTGGACGCGGCGCGCACCGGCTTCGTGCCGGGCGGTCCCACCAACACGCGGCTCAAGGTGACGTTTCAGCCCGGCCGCTCCATCAACTTCCGGCGTCCCGGCTTTCCCGACGACCTGCGCATCGACTTCGACAACGTGCCGCGCGACACCTCGCTGGCGCTCGGCGCGGGCTACCCCGCGCGTCCGGCGCGCTTCCGCGTGTTCGCCGAGGCGCCCGGCCGGCCCGACCTGCAGCTCGATTTCCGCTTCCGCGACCTCGACGCCGACGGCACGCTGTCGCGCGCGGGCGAGTCCTTCGACGTGCTGTGCGTCCCCGCCGGCGCGGCGCCCAGCGCGTTCGACGTGACGTGGCGCGTCGAACTCGACACGCTCGGTCAGGGGGCGCGCGGGCCGATCGTGAAGCCCGCGCTCGGCGACACCTTTCGGCTCGCGCTGGTGCGCCCGTGGAGCGACGAGGACACGCTCGCCTTCACGACGCGCGCGCAGCGCGTGGACGCGGCGGCGGCGGTGTCGGGCTGGCAGGAGAAGCCCTACGTGGTGCCGAACCCGTACCTCGGTTCGGCCAGCTTCGAGCCGCAACGCTTCGCCGTTTCGGGGCGCGGCGAGCGGCGCATCGAGTTCCGAGCCGTCCCGCTCGGCAGCGTGATCCGCATCTACACGGTGCGCGGCACGCTGGTCCAGACGCTGCGGCAGGACGGCTCGGTGGAGGGCTACGTGCCGTGGGATCTGCGCACGCGGGACAACCTCGACGTGGCGCCCGGACTCTACATCTTCCACGTGGACGCACCGGGCCTCGGCACCCACGTCGGCAAATTCGCGGTGGTCAAGTGAGGGGGCGGGTCATGGAACGGCGCATCGCAGTGCGCGCGGCCGCGGCGGTCGTGGCGCTCGCCGCGGTGACGGCGGCCGGGCCGGCCGCCGCCCAGAGCAAGGCGGGCACCACCATCGGGCAGTTCCTGCTCATCGAGCCGAGCGCGCGGGTCGCGGCCATGGGCAACGCCGGCGTCACGCTGTTCGACGGCGTGGACGCCCTGTACTACAACCCGGCGGCGGCCGCCGCGGTCGAACGCGCCTCCGTGGTGTTCAGCCACAGCGAGTGGATCGCCGACATCGACCACGACTACATCGCGCTCGCGCTGCCGTTCCGGACGTGGGGCACTTTCTTCGGCAGCGTGACGTCGCTTGGCTCGGGCGAGATGGACGTGCGCACGGTGGACTTCCCGCTCGGCACCGGCGAGCGCTTCACCGTGAGCAACCTGGCCCTCGGCGTGGGGTACGCGCGCGAGATCACCGACCGCTTCGCGGTCGGCGGGCAGGCGAACTGGCTGCAGGAGACGATCTGGCACAACTCCCTGAGCGCCGCCACGCTCAGCATCGGAACCCTCTACCGCGTGTCGGCGAACGGCCTGCACCTCGGTTCGAGCCTGACCCACTTCGGCACGAACGGGCGCTTCGACGGCCGCGGCCTGCGCATCTCCTACGACGCCGACCCCGACCGCTACGGAGACAACAGCCAGCTGCCCGCGGTCCAGTACACCGATGCGTTCGACGTCCCGGTGCTGTTCCGCGTCGGCGTCGGCATGCCGATCCGCCTCGGGCGCGATGCCCGTCTGCGCCTCGCGGCCGACGCGTTTCACCCGAGCGACGACGAGGAGAGCGTGAGCCTCGGGGCGGAGCTCGGCTACCGCGAGGTCGTCGCGGTGCGGGGCGGCTACCAGAGCCTGTTCCTCGACGGCTCCGAGACCGGCCTCACCGCCGGCATCGGGGTGCGCGGGGAGATCCAGGACGCGGCCTACCGCGTGGACTACGCGTGGGCCGACCACGGCCGCCTCGGCGACGTGCACCGGTTGTCGTTCGGCGTCGCCTTCGGAGGGTCCGGGCCATGATCCGCCTCCCGCGTCACACCCCGGGCCCCGTGCCGCGCGCCGTCCGCCCGTTCGCGGCCGCCGCGCTCGCGCTCACCGCCGGGCTGGCGGGCGCCGCCGCGCCGGCGCGCGCGATCACCACCGAGGCGCTGCTCGACACGCTCCAGCGGAGCGCCTTCCAGTACTTCTGGTCCGAGGCCAACCCGGCCAACGGACTCATCAAGGACCGCAGCGCGTCCGGCTCGCCCGCGAGCATCGCCGCCATGGGCTTCGGCCTGACCGTGATTCACGTCGGCGTCGAGCGCGGCTGGGTGTCGCGCCCGGTGGCGGCGAACCGCGTCCTGACGATGTTGCGCACGCTGTTCCGGCAGCCACAGAGCACCGCGGCGAGCGGCGCGATCGGCTACCAGGGCTGGTTCTATCACTTCCTCGACATGAACACGGCGACGCGCGCCGGCGACACCGAGTTGTCCAGCATCGACACCGCGCTGCTCATGGCCGGGGTGCTCGATGCCGGCGCCTTCTTCGACGCGCCCGACGCGCTCGAAGACTCGGTGCGCTGGTACGCGGACACGCTCTACCGCCGCGTCAACTGGAACTTCATGCGCAACTTCAACCCCGGGATCCTCATGGGGTGGAAGCCCGGCACCGGCTTCGCCGGATTCGGCGAGTGGGTCGGCTACAACGAGGCGATGATCCTCTATCTGCTCGCCTTCGGCTCGCCGACCAAGCCGATCACCCTGTCCGCGATTCCCAACGCGTGGGCGCGCTGGACCGGCGGCTACGACTGGGAGACGCACTACGGGCAGTCCTACGTGCGCTTCGCGCCGCTGTTCGGCCACCAGTATTCGCACTGCTGGGTGGACTTCCGCAACATCCGCGACGCCTACATGCTCGGCAAGGACCTCGACTACTTCGAGAACTCACGGCGCGCCACGCTCGCCCAGCGCGCCTACTCGATCGCCAACCCCGGCGGGTGGGTCGGCTACGGCGACAGCCTGTGGGGCATCACCGCGAGCGACGATCCGTTCGGCTACAGCGCGCGCGGCGCGCCGCCCGCCGAGAACGACAACGGCACGATCGCGCCGACCGCGGCGCTGTCGTCCATCCCGTTCGCGCCCGAGGCATGCCTGCCGGTGGCGCACTTCCTGTGGGACCACCACCGCCCCGCCCTGTGGGGACCGTACGGGTTCCGCGACGCCTTCAACCTGACCCTCGGGTGGTGGGGGCCCGACGTCATCGGCATCGACCAGGGCCCGATCGCGATCATGATCGAGAACTACCGCACCGGCTCGGTGTGGCGGCGCTTCATGCAGATTCCGTACGTGCAGACCGGCCTCGAGCGCGCCGGCTTCGTGCCGTACGCCCTGTCCGCGCCGCCGGCGGGGCCGCTCGCGCCGCGCCTCGCGGCGTGGACGGCGCCCAACCCGTTCCGCGCGTCGGCGACGGTGCGCTTTCTTCTGCCGGCCGCGGGGCCGGTGCGCGTCGAGGCGTTCGACGTGGCCGGGCGGCGGGTGGCGACGCTCGCCGAAGGCCCGTTCGCGGCCGGCGCGCATGCGCTCGAGCTGCCGGGCGCCGGGCTGGCGCCCGGCGTCTACCTGGTCCGCGTCGCCGGGGCGGGGCAGACCGCGACCGTGCGATGCGTGCGCCTCGAATGAGGGCGGCGAGCCGCGGCGGGCCCGGGAGGATCCATGGCGACCATCCGTGACGTGGCGCGCGCCAGCAACGTGTCCATCGCCACCGTGTCGCGCGTCTTCAACAACAGTCCGCTGGTGAGCGAGGAGACGCGCCAGCGCGTGGTCGCCGCCGCGGCCAGCCTCGGCTACTGGCCGAACGGCATCGCGCGCAGCCTGATCACCAACCGCACCCACACGCTCGGAGCTCTGTTGCCGGACCTGCACGGCGAGTTCTTCTCCGAAGTCATCCACGGCATTGACCTCGCCTCGCGCAAGAAGGGCTTTCACCTCCTCGTGTCGCGGTCCAGTTCCGACGCCCGCGAACTCGCCTCGGTGCTGCGCTCGATGCGAGGCCGCGTGGACGGCCTGCTCGTCATGACGCCCGACCTCGACGCCGCGGCGACGCTCGAGCAGGTCGCGGGCAACCTCCCCACCGTGCTGCTCAACCCCGAGGCGCGCATTCCCGGGTGCGACAGCGTCTCGGTGGCCAACGTCGAGGGCGCCACCGCCGTCGTGCGGCACCTCATCGGTCTCGGCCACCGCCGCATCGCCACGATCACCGGCCCCGAGCGCAACATCGACGCGCGGCAGCGCCGCGAGGGCTGGCGCGCCGCGCTGCGCGAGGCCGGCATCGATCCGGACGCCGCGCTCGAGGTGCGCGGCGACTTCACCGAGCCCTCCGGCTACGAGGCGGCGCTCGAGCTGCTCGCGCGCGAACCGCGGCCGACCGCGGTGTTCGTGGCCAACGACTACATGGCGATCGGCGCCCTCGGCGCGCTGCAGGACACCGGCGTGCGCGTGCCGGAGGACCTCGCGATCGCCGGCTTCGACGACATCCCGATGGCCCGCTACCTGACGCCGCCGCTCACCACGGTTCACGTGGACATGCTCGAGCTGGGCCAGCAGGCGGTCCATCTGCTCCTCGATCCCGACCGCGCCGCGCGGGCGGGGGCGGCCGAGCACCGCGTGCTGCCCTCGACGCTCGTCGTGCGTTCCTCGTGCGGCGGCGCGCCCGGCGATCACGGCACCGGCCGCGCGCGCTGGGGCCGCCGCACGCCGGCCGCGCGCCTGGAGCGCCCCGGCCCGTGACGCGCCCGGCCCCCGCCCCGCCCGCGTCGCACGGACCGCGCCTGGGCCTGGCGCCGGCCGCCCGATCCGCCGCGCTCGCGCTCGCGCTGGCGGCCGCCGCGCTCGCGCCGGCGTGCCGCACGTCGCCGGCGCGCACGCCGCAGCCGGCCGACGCCGAGTCGCTCGCGCCGCACGAGACGGCTTTCCTCGACACGCTCGCGGAGCGCACCTTCCGCTGGTTCTGGGACGTCACGGACCCGCGCACCGGCCTGACGCCCGACCGCTGGCCGACGCGCTCCTTCGCGAGCGTGGCGGCGGTCGGCTTCGCGCTCACCGCCTACCCGATCGGGGCCGAGCGCGGCTGGATCTCCCGCGAGCAGGCGCGCGCGCGCACGCTCGCCACGCTCGAGTTCCTGTGGCGGGCCCCGCAGAGCGACGCCCCGGCGGGGGCGGCCGGGCACCGCGGCTTCTTCTACCACTTTCTCGACCCGTCCACCGGGCACCGCTTCGAGCGCGTCGAGCTGTCGACCATGGACACCGCGCTGCTGCTCGGCGGCGCGCTGTTCGCCCAGACGTGGTTCGACGGCGGCCATCCCGACGAGGTCCGCATCCGCGCGGTCGCCGAGTCGCTCTACCGGCGCGTGGAGTGGGACTGGGCGCAGCCGCGCCCGCCCACCCTCGCCCTCGGCTGGCACCCGGAGTCGGGCCACCTGCCCTACGACTACCGCGGCTACAACGAGACCATGCTGCTCTACGTGCTGGCGCTCGGCTCGCCCACGCACCCGGCGCATCCGGCGTCGTGGTCCGCCTACACCGAGGGCTACCGCTGGGGCGTTTTTCACGGCGAGGAGCATCTCGGGTTCGCGCCGCTCTTCGGCCACCACTACTCGCACGTGTGGATTGACTTTCGCGGCATCCAGGACTCGGTGATGCGCGCGCGCGGCCTCGACTACCACGAGAACTCCCGCCGCGCCACGCTGGCGCAGCGCGCCTATGCCCTCGCCAACCCGGGCCGCTTTCGCGGCTACGGGCCGCGCCTGTGGGGGCTCACCGCGTGCGACGGGCCGCTCGACGGCGAGGTCGAGACCTCGACCGGCCGCCGCGCCTTTCGCACCTACGCGGCGCGCGGCGCTTCGTTCACCGAGGTGGTGGACGACGGCACCGTGGCCCCGACGGCGGCCGGCGGCTCGATCCCGTACGCGCCGCGGGCGTGCGTCGAGGTGCTGCTCGCGATGCGCGCCGATCACGGCGACGACGTCTTCGGCCGCTACGGCTTCGTGGACGCGCTCAATCCCACGCTCGACGTTCCGGCCAAGCTCCAGCACGGCCGCGTCGTGCCGGGCAAGGGCTGGTACGACACGGACCACCTCGGCATCGATCAGGGCCCGATCCTCGCCATGATCGAGAATCACCGCAGCGGGCTGGTGTGGCGCACCATGCGGCGCAACCCCCATCTCGTGCGCGGCCTGCGCCGCGCCGGTTTCACCGGCGGCTGGCTCGACGCCGCGCCGCGCGAGCCGTGAGGACGCCGCCCGCGACGCGCGCCGGGACCCGGCGCGGCGGCCGCGTGGCGCGCGCGACCGCGCTCGCCGTGCTCGCCGCCGCGCTGCTGCTCGCGGCGTGCGCGCCGCGCGAGGCGGGCGTGACGCGCCTGCGCTTCTGGGCGATGGGCCGCGAGGGCGAGGTCGTGCGCGAGCTGGTGCGCGACTTCGAGCGCGAGCACCCGGGGATCCGCGTGGAGGTCCAGCAGATTCCGTGGTCGGCGGCGCACGAGAAGCTGCTCACCGCGCACGTCGGCGGCTCAACCCCCGACGTCGCGCAGCTTGGCAACACGTGGATCGCCGAGTTCGCGGCGCTGCGCGCGCTCGAGCCGCTCGACGCGCGCGTCGCCGCCTCGGACGTGGTGCGGCCGGCCGGGTTCTTCGCCGGCATTTGGGACACCAACGTCCTCGACGGGCACACGTGGGGCGTGCCATGGTACGTGGACACGCGCGTGCTCTTCTACCGGCGCGATGTGCTGGCGCGCGCCGGCTACGACTCGGTTCCCGGCTCGTGGAGCGAATGGCGCCGCGCGATGGAGGCCGTCAAGCGCGTCGTGGGGCCCGACCGCTACGCGGTGTTCCTGCCGCTCAACGAGTGGCCGCCGCCGATGCTCCTCGGGCTGCAGGCGGGCTCGCCCATCCTGCGCGACGACGCGACGCGCGGCGCGTTCTCGGGGCCCGAGTTCAGGGAGGCGTTCGAGTTCTTCGTCGGGCTGTTTCGCGATGGGCTCGCGCCGCCGGTGTCGAACACCGAGGTCGCGAACGTGTACCAGGAGTTCGAGCGCGGCTACGTCTCGATGTGGATCACGGGCCCGTGGAACCTCGGCGAGTTCCGCCGCCGCCTGCCGCCGGCGGCGCAGGAGCTGTGGTGCACCGCGCCGCTCCCCGGCCCGCGCGGGGCGGCGAGCGGCCTCTCCATGGCGGGCGGTTCCAGCCTCGTCGTGTTCCGGCGCTCGCGGCACCGCGACGCGGCATGGGCGCTGGTCGAGTTCCTGTCGCGTCCCGAGGTGCAGGTGCGCTTCTTCGAACTGTGCGGTTCGTTCCCCGCGCGGGTCGAGGCGTGGGATGCGCCCGCACTGCAGGCCGAGCCGTGCGCCGCGGCGTTCCGCGCGCAGCTGGGCCGCGTCGCGCCGTGGCCGCGCGTGCCGGAGTGGGAGCAGATCGCCATCCGCCTGCAGGACTGGACCGAGCGCGCGGTGCGCGGCAACGTGCGCCCGGCCGACGCGCTCGCCGCCATGGACCGCGAAACGGACCGCATCCTCGAGAAGCGGCGCTGGCTGCTCGAGCGCCGCGCCGCGCGGCCGGCCGCGGCGGACGGAGCGCGGTGAGCGCGGCGGGCGCGGCGGCGCGCCGCCAGCAGCGCGCGGGGTGGGCCTTCGTGGCCCCGGCGCTCGCGCTCATCGCCGCGTTCTTCGTTCTGCCGGTGCTCATCGGCGCCGTCCTCAGCTTCACTGACTTCGACGTCTACGCGCTCGGCGACCCGTCGGTGGTGCGCGTCGTCGGCGTGGAGAACTACGCGCGCGTGCTGTCCGACCACGAGTTCTGGAACGCGCTCCGCAACACGCTCGTGTTCGTGCTCCTCGGCGGGCCGCTGTCGGTCGCCGCGTCGCTGGGCGCCGCGCTGCTCGTCAACGCCCGGCTGGCGCGCTTCCGGGCCGCGTTCCGCGTGGTGTTCTTTCTGCCGGTGGTCACCACGCTGGTCGCGGTGGCGATTGTGTGGCGCTACCTCTACCACCCGACCTACGGCCTGATCGACGCGGCCCTCGCGCTGTTCGGCGCGCGGGGCCCCGACTGGCTCGGCGATCCGCGCTGGGCGATGCCGGCGCTCGTGGTGCTCGCGGTGTGGAAGAACTTCGGCTACAACATGCTCATCTTCGTCGCGGGACTGCAGAGCATCCCCGAGGAGCAGTACGAGGCCGCGCGCCTCGACGGCGCCGGCGCGTGGGCGCAGTTCCGCCACATCACGGTGCCGGCGCTCGGTCCCACCTTCCTGTTCGTCGGGATCATGACCATGCTCGGCCACTTCCAGATGTTCGCCGAGCCGTACGTCATGACCCAGGGCGGGCCGCTGCGCAGCACGGTCACGGTCATCCTCTACATGTACGAGCAGGGTTTCCGCTGGTGGCGCATGGGGCTGGCGTCCGCCATCGCCTTCGTGCTGTTCGCGTTCATGCTTGCCGGCACCCTCGTCCAGCTGCGCTTGCAGCGCGGGAGCGCGTCGTGAGGCGCGCGCTGCCGGCGGTGCTGGTGAACGCCGCCCTGCTCACCATCGCCGCGCTCACGCTCGCGCCGCTGGCGTGGATGGTGTCGGCCTCGTTCATGGCGCCGGGCGAGGCCAACCACGCGCCGCCGCCGCTCGTGCCGGCGGCGCCCACGCTGCGCCACTACGCGGAGCTCTTCACGCGCCTCGACCTCGGCCGCAACTTCGCGAACAGCGCGCTGATCGCCGTCACGACCACCCTCGTATCGGTGCTCCTCAACGCCATGGCGGGGTACGCCTTCGCCAAGCTGCGCTTCGCCGGCCGCGAGGCGCTGTTCCGCGCCCTGCTCGCCGCGCTCGTGATCCCGGCGCAGGTCGGGATGCTGCCGCTGTTCCTCGTGCTCCAGAAGCTCGGCCTCGTCAACACCCCGCTCGGGGTCATGATCCCGTACCTGTGCAGCGTGTTCGGCATCTTCATGGTGCGGCAGTATGCGCTGTCCATTCCGGACGACCTGCTCGACGCGGCGCGCATCGACGGCGCGGGCGAGCGCCGCATCTTCTTCGAGATCGTGCTGCCGGTAATCCGTCCGATCCTCGCCGTGCAGGCGGCCTTCAACTTCCTCGCCTCGTGGAACGACTTCATGTGGCCGCTCATCGTGCTGAGCGACGAGCGGCGCTTCACGCTGCCGGTGGCGCTGGCGAGCCTGGTCGGCGAGCACGTGCAGGACACCGAGCTCATGATGGCGGGCGCGGTGGTCACGGTGGTTCCCGTGATCGCGCTGTTCCTCGCGCTGCAGCGCTTCTACGTGGAGGGTGTGATGATGGGGAGCACCAAGGGATGATCCGCCGCCGCACCGGCGCGCGGCGCGCGTGCGCGGCGCTCGCGCTCGCCGCCGGCCTCGCCGCGCCAGCTCCGGCGGCCGCCACGCCGCGCGTGCTCGACGCCTTCGAGGACGCCGCCCCGTGGAGCGCGATGCCGGCGAGCGGGGTGACGATGCGACTGTCGACCGAGCCCGGGCCGTCGGGGCGCTGCCTGCGGGTGGACTTCCATTTCGAAAAGGGTGGCGGCTACGCCGTGCTGCACCGCGCGCTCGACTTCGCGCTGCCGGCCAACTACCGCTTCACCGTGCGGCTGCGCGGCGCCACCGCGCCGCAGAACCTCGAGTTCAAGCTGATCGACGCGAGCGGCGAGAACGTGTGGTGGTGCAACCGCCGCGACTTCGCGTTTCCGGCCGAGTGGACGACGCTCGCGACGCGCCGGCGCCAGATCGAGTTCGCGTGGGGGCCGGCGGGCGGCGGCGCGATCGAGCGTGTTGCGGCGGTCGAGTTCGCGATCACCGCCGGGAGCGGCGGCCGCGGCACCGTGTGGTTCGACGACCTCGCGCTCGAGGAGCTGCCGCCGCCGAGCGCGACGCCGCCGCCGATCTCGGCGCGGGCGTCCTCGGCGGCGCCGGGCGGCGGCGCGGCGCGCGCCGTGGACGGCGATTCCGCGACCGCGTGGCGCGCGCGCCGCGCGGACGCGCGGCCGTGGATCGAGCTCGACCTCGGCGAGGCGCGCGAGTTCGGCGGGCTCGTCCTCGACTGGGTCGCGGGCGCTCACCCGCGCGCCTACGCCGTGCGCCTCGCCGGCGGCGACGGGGCGTGGCGGACCGTGCGCGAGGTGCGCGGCGGAAATGGCGGCCGCGACTGGCTGCGGCTGCCGGACAGCGAGGCGCGCCGCGTGCGCATCGAGGCGGCCGGGCCGCCCGCGCGCGGCGTGGCGCTGGCCGACGTCGAGGTGCTGCCGGTCGAGACCGGCGCCACCGCCAATCGTTTTCTCGAAGCCGCGGCGAAGCGAGCGCCGCGCGGGCACTACCCGCGCGGCGCGCGCGGCGAGCTCCAGTACTGGAGCGCCGTGGGGAGCCCCGGCGGCCCGGAGGAGGGCTACTTCACCGAGGACGGGGCGGTGGACCTCGGCACGGGCATGCCCTCCCTCGAGCCCTTCCTGTGGGCGGCCGGCCGGCTGTGGACGTGGGCCGACGTCTCCGGCCGGCAGCGTCTCGTGGACGGCCGCCTGCCGCTGCCGGCCGTGACGTGGGAGGGCGCCCCGGTCGCGCTCGAAATCCGCCCGCGCATGGTGTCCGGTTCCGACGGGGGAGCGGAGGCGCTCCGCGTGCGTTACCGCGTGCACAATGCGTCGCGCGAGCGGCGCGCCGGGCGCCTGTTGCTGGCCGCCCGGCCCTTCCAGGGGAATCCCGCCGCGCAGTTCCTGAACCGCGCCGGCGGCGTGGCCGCGCTCGGCGCGGCGCGCGTGGACGAGGCGGGCGTGCTCCACCTCGACACGCTGCGCGCGGTCTCCTTCACGCCGCCTCCGGCCGACGCCGGCGCCGCCACGTTCGCGACCGGCGACGTGGTCGAGTTTCTCGCCGCCGGGACGCTCCCGCCGCGTCGCGCGTCGCGCGATCCCGAGGGTCTCGCTTCCGCCGCGCTGGCGTGGCCCTACGACCTCGCGCCGGGCGAATCGCTGGTGGTGGAGGCGCTCGCGCCCATGACGCCGGGCCGCGCGCGGTCCGCGCCCGCAGCGGGGCGCGCGGATGCCGCGCGCGGCGCGCCGTGGCCGGCCGGCGAGGCGGACGCGCGCGTGGTCGCCGCGTGGCGCGCGGCCACCGGACCGGCCGAGGTGAAGCTGCCGCCGTCGGCGCGCGAGGTCGAGCGCACGCTCGCCGCCCAGATCGGCTGGATCCAGGTCAACCGCGACGGGCCGTCCATCAAGCCCGGCTCGCGCGCCTACGACCGCTCGTGGATCCGCGACGGCGCGCTCACCTGCTCGGCCCTGCTGCGCTGGGGCCGGCACGAAGAGGTCCGGGCCTTCCTCGAGTGGTTCGCGACCTTCCAGTACGCCGACGGCAAGGTGCCGTGCTGCGTGGACTGGCGCGGCTCGGATCCGGTGCCCGAACACGACTCGCACGGCCAGTTCATCTACCTGGCCGCCGAGTACTACCGGCACACCGGCGATCGCGCCACGGTCGAGCGCCTGTGGCCGCACGTCGCGGCGGCCGCCGCCTACCTCGACACGCTGCGCGCGCAGCGGCTCGGGCCCGCGTGGCGCACCCGCGACCGCATCGAGTTCCACGGCATCCTGCCGCCCTCGATCAGCCACGAGGGCTACTCCGCGAAGCCCATGCACTCCTATTGGGACGACTTCTTCGCAGTGCGCGGCTATCGGGACGCCGCGTGGCTCGCGCGCGTCCTCGGGCGCGGCGCCGACGCGCGGCGCATCGCGGCGTCGGGCGCCGCGCTGCGCCGGGACTTCGCGGCGTCGATCCGGGCCGCGATGAAGCGCCACGGCGTCGCGTACGTGCCCGGCTCGGCCGACCTCGGCGACTTCGACGCCACCTCCACGACCATCGCGCTGTCCCCGGTGCAGGCCGCCGAACTCGCGCCGCCCGGCGCCATCGAGGCGACGTTCGAGCGCTACTGGGAGTTCTTCACGCGGCGCCGCGACGGCCGCGAGCGCTGGGAGGCCTTCACGCCCTACGAGATCCGCAACGTCGGCGCCTTCGTGCGCCTCGGCTGGCGCGAACGCGCGCACCAGCTGGTGGCGTGGTTCCTGGCGCATCGCGCGCCGGCGGGCTGGGCGCAGTGGTCCGAGATCGTGTGGAACGACCCGCCCGGGGCGCGCTTCCTTGGCGACATCCCGCACACCTGGGTGGGCTCGGACTTCGTGCGCGCGGTGCTCGAGATGCTGGCCTACGAGCGCGAGCACGATGACGCGCTGGTCGTCGCGGGCGGCGTCCCCGAAGCGTGGGTGCGCGAAGCCGACGGCGTCGCGGTGCGGAAACTCGACACGTGGCACGGCCCGCTGTCGTACCGCATGCGGGCGGCGGGGCGGGGCATCGCGCTCGAACTCGACGCCGGCCCGCGCGTGCCGCGCGGCGGCATCGTGATCGCCGCCCCGGGCGTGACGCCGCGCTGGCGCGCCACCGTGAACGGCCGCCCGGCGCCGGTCACCGCGCGCGGCGAGGTCGTGGTGCGCGCGCTCCCGGCGCGCGTGACGCTCGCGCCCTGACGCGCGGGCCGTCCCGGCGGCGCGCCCGCGGGCGGCGGCGCCCGGCGTCAGGCCGGGCGCAGGATGGACAGGTAGGCGCGCCACGGGCCGACGTCGTCCGCGTGCCGGCGCGCGAGCACCCGCGCGATCTGCCCGAGGTGGTCGAGGTCGTGCACCACCCAGGTGGCGAGGTGCTGGCCGAGCGTGACCGCGCCCAGCTCCGGGTGACGTCCGCGGCGCGCGAGGTCGGCGTCGGTGAGCCCGAGCGCCGCGAGGCGGGCGAGGCTCTCGGCGCGCAGGGCCTCGAAGGTGTCGAGCAGTTCCCCGGGGGCGCGTCCGCGCGAGGCGGCGAACATCGCCTCGCGGTCGAACGGCGGAAACGGCACGGCGTCGCCGTGGGCGAGCATGTGCTCGACGCGCGGCAGCCAGTCGGTGCGCTCGCCGTGGATGAGGTGGCCGACCACGTCGAACGGGCTCCACGTGCCGGGCCCCTCGGTGGCGCGCCAACCGTCCTCGGAAAGACCGGCGAGCAGGGCGCGCAGCGCCCCGGGCGTGGCGCTCAGCAGCGCGCGGGCGTCGTCGAAGCGGTAGGCCATGGAGCGTCCCCGATGCGCCGAGCGTGCCGGCGCGCCGCGCTTGCGCGGGTTCCGCGTGACCGCCCACGAATCGCAGGCCGCCTCCCGTCGCGCGGGCTCATACGTGCTGGTCCACCAGGATCGTGTTGCCGTCCGGGTCCACGGCCACGAAGTGATCGGGCCCGGTGGTGGTCTCGTCGGCCTCCCGCACGAGCGCCACGCCCTGCGCCTTGAGACGGCGCTGCAGCTCGCGCACGTCGGTGAACGTGTCGAGCCGGCGCGCGTTCGAGTCCCAGCCGGGATTGAACGTCAGCAGGTTCTTCTCGAACATCCCCTGAAACAGGCCGATGACGTGGCTCCCGTTCCTGAGGATCAGCCAGTTCTGCGACGGGTCGCCGGCGAAGGCGGTGAAGCCGAACTTCTCGTAGAACGCGCGCGACGCCGCGAGATCCTTGACCGCCAGGCTGACCGAAAACGCGCCGAGATCCATGAGAGTCTCCTTTCAGGGCCGCAGGAAGCGCCCCGCGTGGTCACCCCTCGCCCCGCGCGTCCGACCGCCGCCCGAGGGAACTTGTGCCCGCCGCGGACCGCGCGTCCGCCGCGGGTTCCGGCGCGGGGCGCCGGCGCGCCGGCCCGGGCGGGCGGTCAGCCGCCCGGCTCCGGCGGCGGATCCTCGAGGGAAGCGCCGTTCGAGCGGATGACCTCCCGGTACCACAGCGCGCTCGCTTTGGGCGTGCGCCGCAGGGTGGCGTAGTCCACGTGGACGAGGCCGAAGCGCAGGCGGAAGCCGGACGACCACTCGAGGTTGTCCATGAGCGACCACGCGAAGTAGCCGCGCAGGTCGAGTCCGGCCTCGATCGCCCGTCGCGCCGCGCGCAGGTGCTCGCGCAGACAGTGGACGCGCTGCGGATCGTCCACGCGGCCGTCCACCGGGCTCGGCGGGTCCGCGAACGCGCCGCCGTTCTCGGTCACGTACACCGGCAGCGTCCCGACCCGCTCGTGCACCCAGCGCAGGCAGCGCTCGAAGCCCGCGGGGTGGACCTCCCAGCCGGTCTCCATGTGCGGGACCCCCTCGACGCGCACCGGGCGCGCGCCGTCGGGCCACGCCGCCGGGTCGTGCCGCACCACCTTGCGCGTGTAGTAGTTGACGCCGAGCCAGTCGAGGGGCTCGCAGGCGAGGTCGAGCCCCTCGTCGGCGTCGGCCGGCCACGCGTCGCCGAACAGGGCGGCCAGGCCCTCGGGCCAGCGGCCGAGGAACAGCGGATCCATGTACTGCCGGTTGAAGTAGACGTCGGCGCGCGCCGCCGCCGCCAAGTCCTCCGGCGCGTCGCTCGCCGCGTCCTTGGGCTCGAGGTTGACGACCACGCCGATCCGCCCGCGCGCGCCGCTCGCCCGGAACGCGCGCACCGCGCTGCCGTGGGCGCGCAGCAGGTTGCGCGCGACGCGCGGCGCCTCCCACAGATTGACGTGCCCGGGCGCGTTGCAACCGCTCACGTAGCCGTCGTGGCTGATGACCCACGGCTCGTTGAGCGTGGCCCACATCGGCACGCGGTCCCCGAGGCGCTCGAACAGCACGCGCGCGTAGTCGGCGAACCACTGCGCGATGTCGGGATTGAGCCAGCCGCCGCGGTCGTCGAGGGCGGCCGGCAGATCCCAGTGGTAGAGCGTGATGTTGGGCGCGATCCCCCTGGCGAGCAGCGCGTCCACGAGGCGCGCGTAGAAGTCGAGGCCCTTGTCGTTCACGCGGCCACGCCCCTCGGGGAGCACGCGCGACCACGACACCGAGAACCGGTACGCGGTCAGTTCGAGCGACGCCATGAGGGCCACGTCCTCGCGCCAGCGGCGGTAGTGGTCGCACGCCACGTCCGCGCCCGCACCCGCGGCGGTGCGCCCGGGCGTGTGCGAGAAGCGGTGCCAGATGCTGGGGCCCGCGCCGTCCGCGAGCGGCGAGCCCTCGATCTGGTAGGCCGAGGTCGCGGCCCCCCACAGGAAGCCGTCCGGAAAGCGCGCGCCGCGCGGCGCGCCGCCGCTCATCGGCGGCCGCGCGCGGGCCGCGTCGCGCGCTTCGCCGCGGCGGCGCGCGTCGGCGTCCTTGCGGGCGCGGGCGCCATGCCCGGCGCGCCCGGCGCCGGCGCCCAGTCGGCGGGCAGCCGCACGATCACGGCGTGCGCCCTGCGGTCGCGGAACGCGGGGATGAGCGTCGAGCCGTGGGGCCTGCCGTCCACCAGAACCTCGAGCGCTTCGGCGCCGGTGGTCACCATGATCCGGTAGGTGGACCCGCGGAAGCGGCGCTTCATCGTGAAGCCCTTCCAGCCGGGCGGCAGGCACGGCGCGACGCGCAGGCCGTCCCACTCCGGCCGCACGCCGAGAATCCACTCGGTGCCGACGCGGAAGGTCCACGCGGCCGAGCCGGTGTACCAGGTCCAGCCGCCACGCCCGAAGTTCGGCGAGTCGGGGCCGTCCACGTTGCCGGGCATGACGTACGGCTCGACCTGGTAGGCGTCGGGATCGAGCCCGCGCACCACCGGGCAGAAGCTGCGGTACAGGCGCCACGCCTGCTCGCGGCGGCCGAGCTTGCACTCGGCCTGCACCGCCCACAGCCCGGCGTGCGTGTAGAGCCCGCCGTTCTCGCGCGAGCCGGGCGAATAACGCGTCAGGTAGCCGATGGTTTCGTCCGGCGTGCGATAGGCCGGGGCCAGCAGGAGCGGTCCGTACTCGCGGTACAGGTGCTTCTCGAGCGACGCGAGCACCTTCGGCAGCCGCTCGGGGGTCACGACGTCGTGCAGGATGGCCCACGTCTGGGCATTCAGGAAGATCTTCCCTTCGCGGCAGCGCCTCGAGCCGATGACCTCGCCCGAGTCCTTGGTCGCGCGCTGGTACCACGCGCCGTCCCAGAAATGGCGGTTCACGGCCGCGCGCAGCCTGGCCGCCTCGCGCCGATAGCGCGCCGCGGTCGCGGTGTCCCCGCGCGGGCGGCGCGCCTCGAGCTCGCACCAGCCGTCGAGGATCCCGGCGAGGAAGTGCGCGAGCCACACGCTCTCGGACTTGAGCCGGTTGCCGATCGCGGACAGTCCGTCGTTCCAGTCGCCGGCGCCCATGAGCGGAACCCCGCGGCGGCTCATGCGGGTCCAGAACGAGTCGATCGCGCGCCGCGCGTGAGCGTAGAGCGTGCCGACGTCCTTCGAGGGCCGGCCGTCGGCGCCGAGGAACGGCACGCGCTCATCGAGCACCTCCCAGTCGGCCGTCTCGCGCAGGTAGGCGAGCAGCACGAACGGCAGCCACAGCAGGTCGTCGTTGTACGTCTTCTTCGCGCCCTCCTCGGTGAGCGGGTGCCACCAGTGCCATGCGGTGCCGTCGGAGAACTGGTGCGCCGCGTGCAACAGGAGCTGCCGGCGCGTATGGGACGGATCGAGCGGCAGGAACACCTGGCTGTCCTGCAGCTGGTCGCGGTAGCCGTACGCCCCGCCCATCTGGAAGTACCCGGTGCGGCCCCACAGACGGCACGAGATGGCCTGGTACTTGAGCCAGGTGTTGGTGAGCACGTCGAACGCCGCATCCGGGGTCGCGACCTCGAGCGGTTCGAGCGTCCGTTCCCAGAACGCCCGCGTGCGCTCCCATGCCGCCTCGCACGCCGCGGGGTCGCGGTACTTCGCCGCCAGCCGCGCGGCCGCCGCGCGCGTGTCGGCGAGGCCGAGCGTGAAGACGATCTCGCGCTCCTCGCCCGGGTCGAGCACCACCGCCACCTGCAGCGCGCCGATCCCGTCCTGCCACTTGCCGGTGTGGTTCGACAGGTGCGGCTTCCTCACCGCCGCCGGCGCGGCGAGCGAGCCCCACTGGCCGAGGAAGCGCTCCTTGTCGGTCTCCCACGCAATGGGCTCCTCGCTGGCGGCGTGAAAGGCGACGTGCGGCCACTCCACGTTCCACGGCTGGCCGCGGCCGTGCTCGGCGATGGTGTTGAGGCGCTTGGTCGCGAACAGCGTGCCACGCTCGCAGGCGGTCTCGATGAACAGGCGGTGGAACTCGCGGTGGGTGTCGGGCGCCGGACCGAGGTTCCACTCGAAGTACGAGAACAGATCCAGCTCGCGGCGCTCGCCGCCGCGGTTGCGCAGGACGACGCGCCACAGCTCGAGCGGCTCGCCGGGCGGCACGAACACGGTCCACTCGCTGTCCACGCCGTGCTGGCGCGACTCGAACACCGTGTAGCCGAGCCCGTGGCGGCACACATAGCGCTCGGGGGTGGCGCGCACCGGCTGCCACGCCAGCGACCAGTGCGCGCCGCTCGCGCGGTCGCGGCAGTACAGGAACTTGCCCCACTCGTCGCGCACCAGGTCCTGCTCCCAGCGCGTGAGGCGGTTGAGCGTGGCGTGGGTCTGCCACGAGTACCCCGATCCCCCCTGCGTGATCACGGTGCCGTAGTCCCCGGGGCAGATGACGTTGACCCAGGGCTTCGGTGTGTCGGGCCGCGTGATGACGTATTCGCGTCCGTCCTCGGTGAAGTGTCCGTACCGGGTCGGGAACAGGGTGCTCATGGGGCGTGCGGCTCCTCGCGTGGGGTGGGAAAGGCCGCGAGCGGCGTCCGGGCCGTTCGGGCGGCGGCATTATGCGTTGCGGGGCCGGGATTTGGAAGCCGCGGCCGCGGCGCGCCGGGGGCCGCGAGCGCCCTCGCCGGGATCGCGGCGCACGGCTAGACTGCCGCTCCACCGCGCGCAGGGCGCGGGTCCTCGGGTCCACCAAGGAGCGGCCATGAACCCGTCGCGCGTCCCCCGGGTCGGCAGCATGCCGTGGCGGGACCTCACGGTCCCCGATGCGGAGAGGATCCGGGCATTCTTCGCGGAGGTGGTCGGCTGGCCATGGCGCGCCGAGGACATGGGTGGCTGCCGCGACAGCAGCATGATGCCCCCGGACGGCGCCGACCCGGTCGCCGGCGCGCGCCCTGCGCGCGGGCCGAACCGCGACGTGCCGCCCCGGTGGCGGGTCCACATCGTGGTCGAGGACGTGGACGGGAGCGCGGCGCGCGCCGCGGAGCCGGGCGGCGCGCTGCGTGACGGCCCGCGCGCCGCGGGGGGCGGGACGTTCGCCCTCGTGCGCGACCCGGCCGGGAAGGCGTTCGCGCTCTGCGCTGCGGCCGGCGCATGAGCACGCGGCGCGGCTCGTCTGCGAAGGCCGTGGCGCGCCGGCCCGTCCGCCCGCCCGCCCGGCCCGGCGGGGCCCTCCTGGCGCGCCGCGCGGTCCGCGTCGCCGCCGCCTTCGCGATGCTCGCCGCGGCCCCCGCGCCGGCCGCCTCCCGGAGAGCGCCCGCGTCCGCCGACACCGGCCGCATTGTCTTCCGCGAGGTGCGCGTGCGGGGCGAAGCCCACCGTTTCGCCGTGTGGCTTCCCCCCGGACACGCCGCGCGGCGCGCGTGGCCCGCCCTTGTGTTCCTGCACGGCGCCGGCGAGTGCGGACGCGACGGCGTGAGGCCCACGCGGGTCGGTCTCGGACCGGCGCTCGAGGAGCGGCCCGCGCGGTGGCCCTTCGTCGTCGTGTTTCCGCAGAAGCCATTCGAGTTCGAGGAGTGGGAGGAGCGCGAGGATCTGGTGCTCGCCGTGCTCGCGAGCGCGGCCCGCGAATTCCGCGTGGACCGCGACCGCGTGGCGCTCACCGGGATGTCGCAGGGCGGCCACGGCGTATGGGTGTTCGGCGCCCGCCACGCGGCCCGCTGGTCGGCGCTGGCGCCGGTGTGCGGCTACATCCGGCCGCGCACGGTGGCGTCGCGCGTCGCGCGGCTGCCGGTGTGGGCGTTCCACGGCGAGCGCGACGACGTCGTGCTGCCGCGCGAGACGCGGCTTGCGATCGAGGCGGTGCGCGCCGAACGCGCCGCGCGCGGCCTCGATCCGTCGGGGGCGCGCATGACGATCTACCCCGAGGCCAACCACAACTGCTGGGACCTGGCCTACCGCGAGCCGGAGCTGCCGCGCTGGCTGCTTGCGCAGCGGCGGGAGGGCGCGGCGCGAGGCCGCGCGCCGCTGCCGGCGCACGGCGCCCGCGGGCGAGGGCGAGGGGAGGACGTGGCGGCCGCCGGAGCCGCGCCGCGAGTGAAGCGCGCCGCCCCTGGTCGGCGGCTACGCCGCGCGCCGCACGCGCTCCAGCACCTCGCGGTGATGGCGCGTCTTGACCACGGTCGCGGCGAAGTGGTCGGCGAACGCGGCGAGCATGCGCACGTGGAGGTCGCCGAACGGCTCGCCGCCCGCGCGCGTCACGCTCACCACGCCGATCGCCTGGTCGCGGAACCGCATCGGCACGCACACCCCCGAGCCGATCTGCCGGCCGCGCTTGGTCTCGGCGGGGAAGCGCCGGCGCATGACCTCGGGGGTGAGCGCGAGCGGCTCGCCGGTGGCGAAGACGTGGCCGGCGATGCCCTCGCCCGGGCGCACCACCGCGCCCGCCACCAGCCCCGCGTCGGCGCCGGCCACGGCCCGCACTTCGAGCAATCCGGACGCCTCGTCGAGCAGCATGATGGACGACTGGTGCGCCTCGAGGCACGCGAGCAGCCTCTGCACCGCAAGGTCGAGCATGCCCTGCAGGTCGAGCCGCAGCTGGACCTGGGTGCTGATGTCGAACAGGAACGACAGCTCCGAGAAGCGCGCCCCGAGCGTCGCCTCGCGCACGGCGGCCGCGCGCAGCTCCGCTTCGAGCGCCGCGAGCCGCGCGTGCTGGCGCTGCATGCTGAGCGCGAACAGCAGCACGAGCCCGGCAAGCCCGACGTAGGTGGGCCAGCTGCGGGCGAGGTCGGCGCCGGCGCCGCCTCCCGCGCCGCCGAGCAGCACGAGGGCCGCGCACAGGGCGGTCATGAGCACGCCCGCGAGCGCGACCGCCCGGCCGCGCTGGCGTTCGACCTGCCGGAAATCGTGGGTCATGGGTGCGTCTCCGGTTCGACGGTGAGGGGTCCCGCGAGTCATCGGACGCCGCGGCGCCGGCCTTGAGTCCGAAGGACACACGGCCGCCCCGGGCCGACATGCCCGGGGCGGGCCGCGGAGCGGCGCGTCAGTACGCGCCGAGGCGCCGCAGCGCCGCCTCGCTCTCCTCCCACCAGAACGGCGCGCGCGGCCGTGCGCGCGGCGCGATTTCGTCCATGCGCGCGGCGTCGTACAGCCGCCCGTTCAGCATGACGTAGCGGACGCTGTTCGAGTGGCGAATGTCCTCGAGCGGGTTGCGCTCGAGCACCGCGAGGTCGGCGAGCTTGCCCGGCTCGAGCGAGCCGAGGTCGCGCTCCATGCCGAGGTACTCGGCGCCGCCGAGCGTCGCGCAGCGCAGCGCCTCGAGCGGCGTGAGGCCGCCCTGCGCCAGACTCCACAGCTCCCAGTGCGCGCCGAGCCCCTCGCGCTGGCCGTGCGCTCCGATCTGGACCCCGACGCCGGCGCGCCGCAGCCGGGCCGCCTCGCGCGCCACCGCGAGGTGGTTCCACTCCTCGTCGGGCGCCGTCACGGGGCGGCGCGCGCGGGCGTCCACGGTGCGCCGCGGCACGAACGCGAGCAGCCGCGGGTCCTCCCACACGCGGGTCTTGGCGTAGAAATGGTGCTCGCCGTCGAGCCCGCCGTACGCCACGTTGAAGGTCGGGGTGTAGGCGACGCGCGTCTGCCGCCACAGCTGGACGACGTCGTCGTAGAGGCGCGCGAGCGGCAGGGCGTGCTCGATGCCGGTGTGCCCGTCCACGATCATCGTCATGTTGTGCGGGAACAGCGCGCCGCCCTCCGGATGCACCATGACGCCGGCCTCGCGCGCCGCCGCGAGCACCTGCTGGCGCTGGTCGCGGCGCGGCTGGTTGTAGCTCTTGACCGTGATCGCGCCGATCGCCTTCATGCGCTGCACATGCATGCGCGCGTCGCCGAGGCTGTCCACGTCCGCGCGAAAGTCGCCCTTCGCGCCGTACAGGATGGTGCCGGTCGAGAACACGCGCGGGGCGACGAGGAGGCCGGCGCGCGCCATCTCGGCGACGGTGAAGATCTCCCCCGAGTCGTTCGACGGGTCGTGGATCGTGGTGACGCCGAAGGCGAGCGTGGCGTGGTGGATCCAGTTCTGCTCGGGGATCAGCTGCTCCCAGCCCATGCCGCCGTGCCAGTGGGCGTCCACGAGGCCCGGGATCACGGTGCGGCCGCCGAGCTCCACGACGCGCGCCCCGGGCGGCACCGCGACCTCCGCGCGCCGGCCGACCGCCGCGATGCGGTTCCCGCGCACCACGATCGTGCCGTCCTCGATGACTTCGTCGCCGCGCATCGTCACGATGCGGCCCCCGACGAGCGCGAGGGTCCCCGCCGGACGGTCGAGCGCGAACGAGAAGCTCACGTCGCGTCCGCGCGCGGGCGCGGCGGGCAGCGACTCGGGCGCCCCGGGCGCGAACGCGAACAGCTCCCGCAGCTCGCGCGTGTAGAGCGTGGGACCCAGCGTCCAGTGGAGCGCGCGGCCGTCGCCCGACCAGTGCAGGAACTCGCCGGCGTCCGCCGACACCTGGCGCAGCGGCAGGTTGCGGGCCGACGGCCCGATGTCGATCGCGCCGCCGGTGCGCATGAACGGCATGACGAACACCTTGTAGCGCTCGCGAAAGGCGATCCAGCGCTCGTCGGGGGAGAGCCGCGCCTCGGTGAAGTACACGCCCTTGAGGTGCCTGCGCTCGTCGCCGCCGTCGAGGCGCACGCTGAACACCGTGCGCTCGTCCTGGTCGGCGCCGCCGATCTCGGTCAGGAACACGCGCTCGCTCGAAGCGCCGAAGTGCGGATGGATCCCGCGCCGCGTGACGAGGCGCGGCTCGCCGCCGGCGACCGGCACGCGGAAGACGCCGGTCTCGCGCGCGCCGGCGGGCGAGGTGAGGGGGCCGCTCCCGAGCGCGCGGTACACGACGGTGCGGCCGTCGGGCGACAGCGCCGGCTCCACGTAGTGGCCGGGGCGCGGGGTGAGGATGCGGCCCTCGCCGCCGCCGGCGGGCGCCATGCGCACCGCGCCGAGGCGCTCGTCGTCCCACGACACATAGACGATCGAGCGCCCGTCGCGCGACCACGACGGGTAGAACTCGAAGTGGTCGTTCTGGCGCGTGAGACGGCGCGGCACGCCGTTCGGAAGCGCCCGCACCCACACGCGCCCGAGCGCCGAGTAGGCGACGCGGTCGCCGGCCGGCGACACCGAGACCCAGCGCAGCATCTTCGCGCGCGCGGAGTCCGGGGCGACGTCGACCGGCAGGCGCAGCGCCGGCTGGACGCGGCGCGTGTCGCGCACGTGGAACGGGATCTCGCGCACGCGACCCGTGGCGACCTCGACGCGACGGATCTTCCCGCCCGCCCAGTACACGATCGAGGCGGCGTCGGGCGTCCACGCCATGCCGGGGTAGACGCCGTGGATGGCCCACGACTCCTGCAGGTCGCGGTCGAGGCCGGTGGCGAGCGGCCGCTCGGCGCCGGTCGCGACGTCGGCGAGCCACAGCACGCTCGCGCCGCGCACGCGCCGGATGAACGCGACGCTGCGGCCGTCGGGCGACGGCGTGGGGCGGATGGCGCCGCCCGGGCCGCCCGCGAAGGTGGTGATCTCGCCCGTCTCGCGATCGAGGCGCTGAATCGCGTAGATGGCCCCGTTTGCGTCCTTGTTGTATTCGAAGGTGCGCCCCGGCGTGGCGTCCATGCTCCAGTAGAGCCAGCGCCCGTCGGGCGAGAAGGCGGGTTCGCCCTCGTCCTTCTGATCCGTGCGGCGCCGGGTCATCTGGACCCCCTCGCCGCCGGTGCGGTGGTAGAGCCAGATTTCGCCCGCGCCGGCCGAGCGCGTGGAGGTGAAGTGCTTGCGGGCCGCGAGGTACTCGCCGTCGGGCGTCCACGCCGGACTGTTGAGCAGGCGGTAGGACTCCCAGGTGACCTGCACGGGGCGCGAGCCGTCGCGGTTCACGATCCAGATGTTGTCGCCGCCGCCGCGGTCGCTGGTGAAGGCGATGCGCGCGCCGTCGGGGCTGAAGCGCGGCTGCTCGTCCCACGCCGGGCCGCGCGTGAGGGGGCGCGCCTCGCCGCCCGTGATCGGCAGCAGGTAGAGGTCGCCGAGCAGGTCGAACACGATCTCGCGGCCGTCCGGCGACACGTCCACGCTCATCCAGGTGCCCTCGCGCACGTCAATCGTGACGTCGGCCGAGGGACCGGGCGGATTCTGCACGTCCCACGTCGCGTCCGGGCGGGTGGCCGGCGCCGCGCTCGAGGCGCCGCCGCCGCCGTCCGCGAGCGCGGGGCGGCTCGCGTCCGGGGACGCGGCATCGTGGGCGGGCACGGCGCGCGCCGTGACGAGCAACAGAGACGCGGCGAGCAGCGCGCCGGCGAGGAGCCGGGCGCGCGGGGCGGCGGGGAGCGTCATGGGGGACCTCGCGTGCGGTTCGATCGGGACCTCGAGGGGCCGAAGCGCCCGCTACCTTACACCCGAGCGTGGCGCGGCGGCGCCGCGCGCGTGAACCGCGCCCCGGCGTTCGTACGCCCGGGGCACGCGCTCGTCGCGCCGGTCCCGCGCCCGGCCCGCCCCTCGCGGCGCGATGCGGCGCGTGGCAGACTCGCGCGCGTCCTCCGCGGAGCGCGCCGCACGGCCGGGACCCTGCGCCGCGCCGCACCGATGCCCTGACGCCGAACCTGTGGATGCCCGACCCATGAGCGAGCCCGCACCCGAGCACGTTTCGGCCGCCCCGCGCGCGCCCGTTCGCGCGCTTCCCGCCTCCGCCGGCCTGTTCGATCCCCTCGCCCAGCGCGGCGTCACGCTGCGCAACCGCATCGTGGTCTCGCCCATGTGCCAGTACTCGAGCGTGGACGGGCTCGCCACCGACTGGCACCTCGTTCACCTCGGATGCCGCGCCGTCGGCGGAGCGGGCGCGGTGATCGTCGAGGCCACCGCGGTGGCGCCCGAGGGCCGCATCACCCTCGCCGACCTCGGACTGTGGAGCGACGCGCACGTGCCGCCGCTCGCGCGCGTGGCGGCGTTCGTCGCCGCGCACGGCGCCGTGCCGGGGATCCAGCTGGCGCACGCCGGGCGCAAGGCCTCGACCGCGCGGCCGTGGGAGGGCGGTCGGCCGGTGCCGCCGGGCGCCGGCGGTTGGGTGCCGGTGGGGCCGGGCGACGAGCCGTTCGCCGACGGGCACAGCGCGCCGCGCGCGCTCGACGCAGCGGGGATCGCCGCCGTGATCGAAGCGTTTCGCGCGGCGGCGCGCCGCGCGCTCGCCGCCGGCTTCCGCATCGCCGAGGTGCACGCCGCGCACGGCTACCTGCTCCACCAGTTCCTGTCGCCGCTCGTCAACCGGCGCACCGACGGATGGGGTGGTTCCTTCGAGGGCCGCGTTCGGCTGGCGCTCGAGGTGACGCGCGCGGTGCGGGCCGAGTGGCCCGACGACCTGCCGGTGTGGGTGAGGATCTCCGCCACCGACTGGGCGGAGGACGGCTGGGACGCGGACCACAGCGTGCGCCTCGCGCGCCTGCTTGGCGCCCTCGGCGTGGACCTCGTGGACTGTTCGAGCGGCGGCGCGGTGCCGTGGCAGCGCCCGCAGCCCGCGCCGGGTTACCAGGTGCCGTTTGCCGAGCGCATCCGGCGCGAGGCGGGGGTGGCGACGGGCGCGGTGGGCCTCATCACCGAGCCGGCGCAGGCCGAGGCCATCCTGCGCGCGGGGCAGGCCGACCTCGTGCTCATCGGGCGCGCGTCGCTGCGCGAGCCGAACTGGCCGCTGCGCGCGGCGCGCGCGCTCGGCGTCGAGGGGCCGTGGCCGCCCCAGTACCTGCGCGCGAAGCCCTGAGGGATCGCGCCGGCGTGCGGCGCGGGGCGGCGCGCGTCCCCGGCGCCGCTCCCCCGCGCGCGGCGGGGCGGCCCGGCGCCGCCCGCCGCCCGCCCCCGCGCGCCGGACGTCACGGCCGCGCCGCGCCGCGGCCGATGGTCTCCTCGAGGAAGGCCGCCGCGCGCTCGTTGAAGTAGATGCGGTTGTCGAGCTTCTGGAAGCCGTGGCCCTCGTCGGGCGCGATGAACACGCGCGGGTTGCGACCGCGCTCCTTGAGCGCGATCGCGATCTGCATGGCCTCCTCGACCGGCACGCGCGGGTCGTTGAAGCCGTGCGCGATGAACATCGGCACCTGGATCTTGTCCACCTTGTTGAGGCTCGACACGCTCTCGAGAAACGCGGGATCCGTGAGCGGCCCGTACTCGACCTCGCGCAGCGCGCGCCGGTAGCCGCTGGTGCGCTCGAGGAAGGTGCGCAGGTTGACGATGCCGACGACGTTGACCGAGGCGCCGAACAGTCGCTCCTTGCGCTCGCCGCGCTCGACCCGCTCCTGGTCCTCGACGACGCACGCCACCGACATGAAGCCGCCGTAGGAGCCGCCGTAGGTGGCGATGCGGCCCGGCTCCGCATAGCCGTTCCTCACCAGCCACTCGGCGGCGTCCACCCCGTCGCGCACGCTGTCCCAGCGCTTCTTGTAGTCGTCGAGCATCTGAAACTCGCGGCCGTAGCCGGTGCTGCCGCGCACGTTGGGCTTCATGATGCCGAAGCCGCGCGACAGCAGGTACTGGTCGGTCGCGCTGAAGCCCGGACGGTGCTGCGACTCGGGGCCGCCGTGGTAGTTGATGACGAACGGCACCGGCTTGCCCTTCTCGAATCCGGCCGGCACGAACACGAACGCCGGGATCTCGCGCCCGTCGAACGCGCGGTAGCGAACGAGCTCGGGCAGCCGGAAGGACGACAGGTCGATGCCCTGGTCGTCGGTCCACGTGAGCTGGCGCGTGACGTGGTCCTCGGGGCGCGTCGCGTGCTTCGAGATGGTGGTCGCGAACGCGGTGCCGGCGCGGCGCGCGTTCGACAACGACCAGATGAGCGTGCCGCGGCGGAAGCTCGAGCCGCCAAGCACGCCCTTCTCGGCGGTCGGCGGGGGCAGCTCCTTCCAGCCGGGCAGCGTGTAGACGTGCGGCACGGCGTAGCCGTCCTCGTTGACGAGCACGACCGCCATCTCGCGCCGGTCGTCGAGCCACGCCCCGTCCAGCTCGTAGCCGGCGAGCGCGGGCAGCGGCTCCCGCACCGCGCCGCTCCTGAGGTCGCGCTGGTAGAGGCGCGACATGCCGTCCTTCCAGTCCGACGTGAGGAGCACGGCGCGGTCGCCGGCCAGGTAGCCGACCACGCCGCAGGCGGCCACGCCGTCCTTCGGCCGGATCGTGAGGTCGGTGCGCTTGCCGGTGGCGAGATCGAGTTCGAAGACCTCGGTGTGCGAGGCCGACACGTAGCGCGTGACGAGCAGGCGTCTGCCGTCCGCCGAGACGTCGCCCGCGGACCACGCCCCCTTCTCGGCGAGGAGCTTGGTGGTCGTGCCGGTCGCGACGTCGTAGCGGTAGAGGTGGAAGTCGGTCGGGCTGTCGTCGTTCGCCGAGTAGACGAGCGCCGAGCCGTCCCTGAACCACAGGTTGACCGAGGCCTGCACCTTCGGGTTGGCGACGATCGGCGTGGTCGGGGCGCCGGGCGCCGCCATGGGGTCGATCAGCGTGAGCTGCCAGTTCTCGTTGCCGCCGCGCGCGTGCATGAGCACCGCGCGCCGGCCGTCGGGGGACAGCGAGAACGACGACAGCCCGTCGGGGAAGCTGGTGAGCTGCGTCACGGTGACGTCGCCCGGCCGGTACGACGGGTGGGTCGGATCCTTCGGCACCGCGCGGTACAGCTGCCACACGCCGTCGGGCCAGTCGCGGTACAGCAGCGAGCCGTCGGGCAGCAGGTCGGGCACGCCGGGGGTGCGGATTCTCAGGAACTGCTGGATCGTCGGGACCGCGCCGTCGGCGGGCGCCGGGGCGGGCGCGGCCGCGAGGCCGGCCGCGACCACGAGCGCGGTGGCAAACACGAGCATGCGTCGCATCGGGGGCTCCAGGGTGGGCGCGGCGGCGGGACGGGCCGCCGGGCCGCGCGGGCTGCGCTGCGGACGCCCCGCGCGCGTCGCGCGCGGGCCGCCCGCCGGAAGGTCCGCCGGAGACTACGACGCCGCGCGCGTGCGGGGAAGGCGGGCGGCGGCGCCGCTTCCTACCCCGCGCGCAGGGCCCCGGCCACCGCCGCGGCGAGCGCCGCCGTGACCCGGGCGTGCTCGGGCTTCATGAGGCACAGGCGCAGCGCCTCGGCGTGCGGCGCGTCGGGCGCCACCTCCGGGTGGCGCGCGGCGAGCCACGCCGCGTCGGCGCGAAGCCGCGCCACGTGCCACCCGCGGTCCGCGAGCGCGTCGAAGGCGCGCGCGCTCGCCGCGCTCACCGCGCTCGCGCGCGGCCGGCGCGCGAAAGCGCACACGATGTCGAGCTCGGGCTCGACGACGAGCGCCACGCCCGGCTCCGCGGCGAGGCGCGCCGCCAGATCCAGCGCGGCGCCGCGCGCCGCGGCGAGGTGCGCGCCGAGCCCCTCGCGCGCGAGGGGCAGCGCGCGCAGCGTGGCCCACAGCGCGGCGGCGGCCGCGCCCGCGCGCGAGCACTCGAGGCTGATCTCGCCGAGGTGCAGGTCGCGCGACGTGAAGTAGGTGTACGGCGAGTCGTGCGCGTAGAGCCGGCCGACGCCGGGGTCCGCGAACAGCACGCAGCCGCAGCCGTAGGGCTGGAGGCCGTGCTTGTGCGGGTCCACCACGATCGAGTCGGCGCGCGCGAGCGCGGCGAAGGGCGCGGGCTCGACGCCGGGGGCGCCGCCGTCGGCGATGGCCGCGAACAGGCCCCCGTAGGCGGCGTCCACGTGCAGTCGCGCGCCGTGGGCGCGGCACAGGTCGGCGATGGCGCCGACGTCGTCGAGCGCGCCGAGCGCCGTGGTGCCGAGCGTCGCGACCACCGCACCGACGCCGCCCGCGGCGAGGCGGCGGGCGAGCGCGCCGAGGTCCATGCGCCCGCGCGCGTCCTGCGGCACCGTCTCGTGCGGCACGCCGAGCACTCCGCACATGCGCGCGTGCGTGTAGTGGGCATTGACGCCCGACAGGATCACGCGCCCGGGGGCCAGCTCGCGCGCCACCCACAGCGCCTCGAGGTTGGCGACGGTGCCCGACGAGGTCAGGTGGCCGAGGTGGGCCGGCAGGCCGAAGGCGCGGGCGAGCGCGGCCACGCACTCGCGCTCCATCTCGGCGGTCGCCGGACCGCCGTCGAGGGCGTGGTTGTTGGGATTGAGCAGCATCGCGGTGGCGTACGCCGCCCACGCCACCGGGTGCGGCGGCTTGAGCATCTGGCCCGCGTATTCGGGCGCCGGGTAGGGATAGGTGTTGGCGAGACGCGCGGCGAGCGCGGCGAGCGCCTCGCGCTCCGCGGGCGCGGGCTCGCGCCGCTCGGCGACGAGCGCGCCGAGCGGCAGCAGCGCCTCGGCGCGGCGCGCGAGGCGCGCGGCGAGTTCGGCGGGCAGTCGGACGTCCTGGGGTCGCATGGGGGCTCCGCGTGGACGAGGCGCGCCGCGGCGGGCGCGGCCGGTGCGCCCGGCACGATAGCGCGCCCGGGAGCGCGCGGCTATGCTGCCGGCGCTTCGGCCGGGCGGACGCCCGGCGTCCACCCCGCACCCGGAGGCCCACGGCGCCCCATGGAAGCGATCCTTCTCGTCGCGCTCATCCTCCTCAACGGGTTGTTCGCGATGACCGAGGTGGCCATCGTCGCCGCGCGCCAGGCGCGGCTCGAACGCATGGCCGAGCGGGGCGACGCGCTGGCGCGCTCGGCGCTGGCGGTGACCGGCCACCCGACGCGCTCGCTTTCGACCATCCAGATCGGCATCACCTCGATCGGCATCCTGAACGGCATCGTGGGCGAGGCGGCGTTCGCCCGCCCGCTCGCCGCATGGGTCGCCGGCTTCGGCGTGCCAACCGGACCGAGCCATGTGCTCGCCACGCTGCTCGTGGTGGTCATCGTGACCTACCTCTCCATCGTGTTCGGCGAGCTCATTCCCAAGCGCCTCGGCCAGATCAACCCGGAGCCGCTGCTGCGCGTGCTGTCGGGGCCGCTGCTCGGGCTCGGCGCGGTGAGCGGACCCTTCGTGCGGCTGCTCAGCGGCTCGACGGACGTCGTGCTGCGTGCGCTCGGGGCGCAGCGCGCGGCGCCCCCGTCGGTGACCGAGGAGGAGATCGAGCTGCTGCTCGCCGAAGGGTCGAAGGCCGGGGTCATCGAGGACGAGGAGCGGCGCATGGTGCAGAACGTGTTCCGGCTCGACGAGCAGCCGCTGCCCTCGCTCATGCTGCCGCGCAGCGACATCGTGTGGCTCGATCTCGACGAGCCGATCGAGGAAAACCTGCGGCGCATCGAAGCCTCGGACCACGCGCGCTATCCGGTCGCGCGCGGCCGACTCGACCACGTGCTCGGCGTGGTCACGGCGCGCCGCCTGCTGCTGCGCCTGCGGCAGGGAGGCGCGCCCGACCTCGAGGCGGTCATGGAGGCGCCGGTCTTCGTGCCGGAGACGCTGTCGGGCATCGACCTGCTCGAGCAGTTCCGCGCCACCGGCGCCCAGATGGCGTTCGTGGTGGACGAGTACGGGGCGGTGCAGGGGCTGGTGACGGCCCACGACCTGCTCGAGGCGATCGCCGGGGAGTTCCACGTCGCGCGGCCCGAGGAGTCGTGGGCCGTGCAGCGCGCGGACGGCTCGTGGCTCCTCGACGGCGCGCTGCCGATCGCCGACCTCAAGGAGCGCCTCGGCCTCGCGTCGGTGCCCGAGGAGGAGCGCGGCCGCTACCAGACGCTGGGCGGCATGATGCTGGTCCTCATGGGCCGCATCCCGCGCAGCGGCGAGTTCGCGGAGTGGGAGGGGTGGCGGCTCGAGATCGTGGACATGGATGGCAGGCGGATCGACAAGGTGCTGGCCGTGCGGCGCCCGGTTTGACGCGGCGGCGCGCGGCGCACAAGGAGGAGCACGACGATGGGACGCACGATGCGGCGCGCGGCGCGCGCGCTGGCGGCGGCGCTGGCCCTCGCGGTCGCGGCCGCGCCCGCCGCGCGCGCCGAGGAGGCGGACGTGGCGAAGCGCCTCGAGGCGCTCGAACAGGCCGTGCGCGACCAGCGCTACGCCTTCGACGAGGTCCTCAAGAAGATTGACGACGTGCTGTGGTTCGAGCGCGTCGCCGACGTGGCCGTGATCGACAAGGTCTATTTGACGGGGCCTCCCAACCCCAGGGCCGAGGAGACGTACGGCATCGCCAACGCGCGCCACCCGTTCAAGTTCTGGTGCTACGTGTTCGTCCCGCGGGACCTCGGAGCGCGCAAGGCGCCGCTGCTCGTGCTGCCGCACGGCGGAGTACACGCCGACTTCACGACGTACCACACGCACATCGTGCGCGAGCTGGTCGAGCAGGGCTACGTCGTGCTGGCCCCCGAGTACCGGGGCTCGACCGGCTACGGCAGGGCGTACGAGCAGGCCATTGACTACGGCGGGCTCGAAGTGGACGACTGCGTGGCGGCGCGTGACTGGGCGGTCGAGAACCTGCCGCAGGTGGACGGCGCGCGCTGCGGCATCCTCGGCTGGAGCCACGGCGGGCTCATCGCCCTCATGGCGGTCTTCCGGCATCCGGAGAAGTTCCGCGCGTGCTACGCCGGCGTGCCGGTCTCGGACCTCGTGGCGCGCATGGGCTATTCGACCCCCGGCTACCGCGAGCTGTTCTCCGCGCAGCACCACCTCGGCAAGACCGCGAACCAGGCGGTGGACGAGTACCGCCGCCGCTCGCCGGCGTGGAACGTGGAGAAGCTGCGCACCCCGCTGCTCGTCCACACCACGACCAACGATCGCGACGTCCACGTGTCCGAGGTCCAGCACCTCATCGCGCAGCTCAAGGCGGCCGGCAAGACGTTCGAGCACCGGGTGTACGAGGACTTCCCGGCGGCGCACAGCCTGAACCGCATTGACACCAAGGAGGCGCGCGCGTCGCGGCGCGAGGTGTGGGCGTTCCTCGCCCGGCACCTGAAGTGAGCGCGCCGGCGCCGGGGCCCGGCGGCGCCCCCGCGGGCGGGGCCGAAGAGGCACCCGCCCCGCCGGCCTTCGGACGGGCGATGCGCTCGGAGTGGGCGCTCGATCCGGACGTCACGTACCTCAACCACGGCACGGTGGGCTGCACGCCGCGCCGCGTGCTCGCCGCGCAGCAGGCGATCCGCGACGCCATCGAGCGCCAGCCGTCGCGCTTTCTGCTGCGCGAGCTGGCGCAGGTGCGCGTCGGCGGCCCGCGCGCCGCGCCCCCGCGCATGCGCGTGGCGGCGGCCGAAGTGGCCGCGTTCCTCGGGGCGCGCGGCGACGACCTCGTGTTCGTGGACAATGCCACGGCCGGCGTGAACGCGGTGCTGCGCTCGCTCGAGCTCGGCGCCGGCGACGAGATCCTGCTCACCGACCACACCTACGGGGCGGTGGCGAACGTGGCGGCGTTCGTGGCGCGCCGCGCGGGCGCGCTGGTGCGCACGGTCGAGCTGCCGTTTCCGTGGACCGACGCCGGGGCGTTCGTGCGCGCGGTGGCCGCGGCGGTCGGCCCGCGCACGCGCGTCGTGGTGCTCGACCACATCACCTCCGCGAGCGCGCTGCTGCTCCCCGTCGCGGACCTGGCGGCGGCGTGCCGCGCGCGCGGCGCGGCGGTGCTGGTGGACGGCGCGCACGCCCCGGGGGCGGTGCCGCTCGATGTCCCCGCCGCGGGCGGCGACTGGTACACGGGCAACCTCCACAAGTGGGCGTGGGCGCCGCGCAGCGCCGCCTTCCTGTGGGCGCCGCCGGAGCGGCAGGCGGGGCTTCATCCGCCGGTCGTCTCGTGGGGCCTCGACCAGGGGTTTGCCGCCGAGTTCGACCTCGTCGGCACCCGCGATCCCTCGCCGTGGCTCGCGGCGCCCGCGGGAATCGCGCTGCTGCGCGCGCTCGGCGCCGAGCGCGTGCGCGCGTGGAACCACGCGCTCGCGTGGGAGGGGGCGCGCTGGCTGGCGCGCCGGCTGGGCACCGAGTTCACGACGCCGGAGGCGATGATCGGCACCATGGCGACCGTGCCGCTGCCGGACGCGCTGGGATCCACCCCCGAGGACGCCGCCGCGCTGCGCGACGCGCTGCTCGAGGAGGAGCGCATCGAGGTCCAGCTCCACGAGCACCGCGGTCGGCTGTGGGTGCGGATCTGCGGGCAGGTGTACGTCGAGATGGCCGACGTCGAGCGGCTCGGCGAGGCGCTCGCGCGGCGCGCCTGACGCGCGCTCAGGCGGCGGCGCGGGCCGGTGCGCGCGGCAGGCGCACCACGAAGCGCACGCCGCCCTGCGGCCGGGGGGCGACGTCGATCGTGCCGCCGTGCGCCTCGACGATGCCGCGCGCGATCCCGAGCCCCAGGCCGGGCTCGACCCCCTCGTCATCCGGCGCGGCGGCGCGCTGCTGCAGCGCGTGGCCGACGGCGTGTCCGTCCTCGAACAGGCGCGCCAGCCGCTCGCGCGGGATCTCCGGACCGTCGTCGGAGACGCCCACCTCGAGCGCGTCGGCGACGATCGCCGCGTCCACGTGCACGGACCCGCCGTCCGCGGTGCGCATGATCGCGTTCCACACCAGGCGGGTGAGCGCTTCGTGCACCTGCTCGGCGTCGAGGGTCCACGCGCCGAGGTCGCGCGGGACCTCATGGCGCACGCGCACCTCACGGCCCGGGGCGGCGGCGAGCGCCGCGCCCACCGCGCGCTCGACGAGCGGCACCACCGCGTGCTCGCCGAAGCGCGGATCGAGCCGCCGGGCGCGGATCTGGATCGTGCGCGTGGCCTGATCGGCGACGCCGGTGAGCTGCGCGAGGGCCTCGCGCATGGCCGACAGCGCCTGCCGCTGCTGCGGCGAGAGCGGGCCCAGGGACCCGCCCTCAAGCAGGTCGCGGTAGCCGGCGAGCACGCTGATCGGCGTGCGCAACTCGCGCGAGGCCACGGCGATGAACTCGTTCTTGATGCGCGCCGCCTCCTCGAGGCCGCGAACGTAGACCTGCTCGCGCTGGCGCATCTCGACGAAGCGCTGCGCGAGGTAGCCGAGCTCGTCGCGGCCGCGCACGCGCACGGGGTACGCGTAGTTGCCGCGCTGCATTTCCTGCGCGCCGCGCACGAGCTGGCGCAGCGGGCGCACGATGCTGCCGGCGAGCAGGACGCCGGTGACGAGCGCCCCGGCCACGGCCACCAGTGCCAGCAGTCCGAGGTCGCGCCGGATCCGCTCCCGAAACAGCGTCTCCGGATCGGAGGCGCGCTGCATGACCACGTGCTGCCCGGGGACGGCGCCGGGCAGGGGAAACGCGATCGCCAGATACGAGGCGCCGTCCGCCTCGAGCCGCACCGGATCGAGGCGCACGGGGCTCTCGCCCGCCTCGGACGGCGCGCCCATCAGGCGCTCGACCGCCGCCCGGTCGGCGTCGCGTTCGAGGGTCGTCGCCGTGATCCGGCCGTGCGCCAGGAACGAGACCTCGCCGCGCAGCAGGAGCCTCACCTCGCGCGCCAGCGCGTCGTCCACGTGCGACCCGATGACGAGCGCGCCCACCACGCGGCGGTCGGCCCGCACCGGCGTCGCGGTGAGCTGGACCAGGTGGGTGCCGACCGGGACGATGCGCGTCGCCTCGCGCCCGCCGAGAGCCTCCCGCACCAGTCCGGCGCGCGCCCCGGGCGTCGTCGCGCACGGGCCCTCGGAGGCCAGCCGCCGGCCGCGGCGGTCGAAGACCTCGAACACGTCCGAGCGGGTGATGCCGTTGAGGTCGCGGGCCATGCCGCGCACGGTGGCCGTGAAGCGCGCGTCGCGCTGGTCCACGCCGAGGGCGAGCATCGAGAAAAAGCGCGGATCCCGCGCGATGACGCGCGCGCCGCCCTGCTGCGCGCGGGCGCGGGTGGCGAGCATGCGCCGGAACATCGCCGCGGCGCGGTCGAGGCTCTCGTGCAGGCTCGAGTCGTCCACGTGGGCGCGCACGCTGCGATCCACGGTGACGAGCGCCGCCACGCCGAGCGCGAGCGGCGTCACCACCGTGATGAGCAGGATCTTGAGCCGCAGTCCGGGGCGCACGATCAGAAGGCGAGCTCGATCGCCCCGTGGCCGCGCTTCGGCACGTCCGCCGTCCTGCGGAGCTCGCCGAGATGCGGATGCCACGCGCGCAGCTGGTAGCGCCCGGCGGGCAGCTTCGGCAGCCGGAACTCGCCGAGCGAGTCCGGCCGGGTCCACGCGCGGTTGGGGACGACCAGCACGTAACCCGTTTCTTCCGGGTGCACGTCGCAGTGAACGGTGACCAGGCCGGGCCGCTGGAAGGTCACGGTGTCGCCGGCTCCGGGCGGCAGCTTGCCGGTGTCGAAGCGGCGCGCCGCCGACACGCTGAACGCGTTGTGCCAGATGCGGTCGCGGTTGAGGAAGCCGACCGAGTCGCCCGCCGGGACGACGACCACGCGGGGGGAGAACGCCTCGCGGACCTGCACCATCACGGGCATGGGCGGCCGCGACCGCCCGCGCCGGCCGCGGGACGCGAGGCGGCGTTCCACCTTGTCCGGAATCTCGACGATGTAGACCACGGCCTCCGCCACGGGCCGCTGCGCGCGCACAAGGCGCCGGTCGTGCGTGGCGCGCGCCGCGCGGCCGCCCGTCGCCGCGAGCGCGGCCGGCTCCCGCGCCGCGAGCCGGGCGGCCTCGCGCGACGCCCACAGGCGGCCGCGAATCTCGCCGGCCGCGGCGGCCGACACGCAGGCCGCGGTGGCGAGGAGCGGGAGGGCGATGCGCACTGGGCGGGGCGGCAAGGTCAAGACGTCCTGATCTCGAGGGTCGAGTGGGGAGCGGCCACCGGCCTCGGCGGGCCGGCCCTTCAGGTATCGGACGCCGCCGCCGCGGTCTTGACCGGCCTTCGCCCGGGACGGCCGGCTGGGATAGGGTGCGACCATGTCCGAATCGAAGCCGACCGCCGGGTCGGGTTCCGGGCGCGGGCCGGCGGCGGCCGGACCGGTGCCCTGGTCGCGCGTCGTGTGGCCCGCCGAGCACGGCGGCTGGTCGCTCCTCGCCGAGCCGCTCGCGCTCGGCCTCGTGGCGGCCCCGTCGCCGGCCGGCGCGCTGGTCGCGGCGGCCGCGGCATGCGGCTTCCTCGCCCGCCAGCCGCTGCGCTTTGCGCTCGGCGACCGGCGGCGCGGTCGGCGCTACCCGCGCACCGCGGCGGCCGAGCGCGCGCTCGCCGCGCTCTCCCTGCTCGGGGCGCTGGCGCTCGCGGGCGCGTGGGCGCTGGCGCGCGGGCCGCTGCCCGTCGCGGTGGCGCTCGCCGCGCCGCTCGCCGCGGCCGCGCTCGCGCTGGACCTCGGCGGGCGTTCGCGCGAGGCGGCCGCCGAGTCGCTGGCGGCGCTGGCGCTCGGTGGGGCGGCGCCGGCGGTGGCGCTTGCGGCGGGCTGGCCGCTGCCGCACGCGCTCGCGCTGTGGGCGGTGGCCGCGGCGCGCGGCGTCCCGACGGTGCTGTTCGTGCGCGCGCGGCTGCGCCTCGACCGCGGCGAAGCCGCCGCGCGCTTCTGGCCGCTCGCCGCCGCCGCGCTCGCCGCGGCGGTCATGGCGGCGCTCGCCGCGCGCGGGCTGCTCACGGCGGCGGCGGCGTGGGCCATGGCCGCGCTCGCGGCGCGCGCCGCATGGGGGCTGTCCCCGGCGCGCCCGCGCTGGAGCACGGCGCGGCTCGGCGCCACCGAGGCGGCGCTCGGCGGGCTGCTCGCGCTCGGCGTCGGGCTCGCCGAGCGCCTCGCGGGGCGCCCGTGAGCGGCGGCGCGGTGGGCGCGGACCGGCGGCCCGTGGTGCTCGTCACCGGGCCGACCGGCTACGTCGGCGGACGCCTGCTCGCGGCGCTCGAGGCGCGCGGCGAGCGCGTGCGCTGCCTCGCGCGCCGTCCGCAGTTCCTGCGCCCGCGCGCCGCGCCCGGGACCGAGATCGTGCCCGGGGACGTGCGCGACCCGCAGGCGCTGGCGCGCGCGCTCGAGGGGGTCGGCACGGCCTACTTCCTGGTGCACGCGATGTCCGAGGGGCGGGGCTTCGCGGCGGCGGAGCGCCTCGCGGCGCAGCGCTTCGGCGACGCCGCGCGCGCCGCGGGCGTGCGCCGCATCGTCTACCTCGGGGGGCTGGGGCGCGGGCCCGGGCTGTCGGAGCACCTCGCGAGCCGGCAGGAGGTCGGGCGCGTGCTCGCCGCGTCCGGGGTGCCGGTCGTCGAGTTCCGCGCCTCGATCATCATCGGCTCGGGAAGCCTATCCTTCGAGCTGGCGCGCAGCCTCGTCGAGCGCCTGCCGGTCATGGTCACGCCGCGCTGGGTGCGCACGCCCGCGCAGCCGATCGCCATCGAGGACGTCATCGCCTACCTGCTCGCGGCGCTCGACGCGCCGCCCGAGGTCGCGGGCGTGTTCGAGATCGGCGGCGCCGAGCGCGTCTCCTACCTCGGCATCCTGCGCGCGTACGCCGAAGCGCGCGGCCTGCGGCGCTGGATCATCCCGGTGCCGGTGCTGTCCCCGGGGCTGTCGAGCCTGTGGCTGGCGCTCGTCACTCCGCTCCACGCGCGCGTCGGGCGCGCCCTCATCGAGGGCGTGCGCAACGCGACCGTGGTCGAGGACGACCGCTCCCTTCGCGTGTTCGCGGTGCGCCCGCGCGGCGTGCGCGAGGCCATTGCGCGCGCGCTCGCGCACGAGGATCGCGACTTCGCGCTCACGCGCTGGTCCGATGCGCTCGCCACCGCGCGCGGCGTCGAGCACCGCGCCTACGGCGCGCGCATCGTGGACTCGCGTGCGGTGCGCGTGGCGTGTTCGCCGCAGGCCGCGTTCACCCCCATCCGCCGCATTGGGGGGGCCCGCGGCTGGTACTTCGCCAATGCGCTGTGGCGCGCGCGCGGGCTGCTCGACCGCCTCGTGGGCGGGCCGGGCCTGCGGCGCGGCCGCCGCGACCCCGAGTGGCTGGTGCCCGGCGACGCGCTGGACTTCTGGCGCGTCGAGGCGTTCGAGCCGGGGCGGCTGCTGAGGCTGGCGGCCGAGATGCGGCTGCCGGGGCGCGCCTGGCTCCAGTTCGACGTCGAGCCGGACGGCGACGGCGCCCGGGTGCGCCAGACCGCGATGTTCGAGCCGCTGGGCCTCGGCGGCCTGCTCTACTGGTACGCGCTGTACCCCGTCCACCACGTCATCTTCGCGGGCATGCTGCGCGCCATCGCGGCCCGGGCCGCGCGCGCGGGGGCCTCCGACCCGACGGGGTCTTTGTAGCGGTGCGCGGGCGCGCCTAGACTTGGGCTCCATGATCGCCCCCTGCGCCACGGTCCGGCGGTTGGCCGCGCGTGCGTCGGCGGCCGGGGCGCTGCTCGCGGCCGCCGCCACGCTGGCGACGGCCGCGCCCTCCCGGCCGCCGGCCGCCGAGCTCGCCCGCGCCGTGGCCGCCGAGCTCGCCCGCGCCGACAGCCTGCGCGCCGCCGGGCGCGCCGCGCTCGCGCTCGAGGCGGTGAGTGCCCTCGTGGCGCGCGGCCGCGCCGCGGGGGACGCGCTGCTCGAGCGGCGCGCCCTTCTCAAGCGCGGCGCCTACGGAATCTTCGACGGCCGCGCCGACGACGCGGCGCGCGACGGCGCGCGCGCCGAGTCGCTGGCGGTCGCCGCGCGCGACGACGCGGACCTCCGCGCGGCGCTGCGCGTGCGCGGTCTGGCGCTGCTCGACGCCGAGCGCCACGGCGAGGCGCGCCCGGTCTTCGAGCGCCTGCTGGCGCTCGGCCGGCGCGCGCGGCAGCCGGACGACGAGGGCACCGCGCTGCGCGGACTCGCCTACCTCGACCTCGAGGCGGGGCGCTGGGGGCTGGCGCGCGCGCGCTACCGGCTGAGCCTCGAGCGCCTGCGCGGCACGCCGCATCGCTACGGCTGGCTCACGGCGCGCATCGGGCTGGCGCGCGCGCACGCGCAGGGGTTCGCGGCGTGGGACTCGGCGCGCGCCATCTACGACGAGGTCGTGGAGGAGGCGCGCGCCGGCGGCTTCGCCGAGCTCGAGGCGCAGGCGTGCAACAACCTCGGGGCCCTCGAGTGGGCCGCGGGGGACCCCTCGCGCGCCGCCGCGCTGTGGCGACGGGTGGTGGCGCTGCGCGCGGCGCGCTCGCCGGCGCAGGGCGTGGTGCCGGCCGCCAACCTGAGCGTGGCGCTCACCTACCTCGGCCGCTACGACGAGGCCGCCGAGGTGCTCGAGGAGGTGCGCGCGCGCCTCGCGCCCTCGGCCCCCGCCGGGCGCCGCGCGCTCCTGCTCACCCAGCTGGCGCTGGTGCGCGCCCGGCAGGGTCGCGCGTCGGAAGCCGCCGCGCTGCATCGCCAGGCGGTGGCGCTCGCCGCGGGACTGCCGGCGGAGCAGGCCGACGGCCACTGCGATCCCGCCGCCGGACACGTGCTGCGCACCGCGGGACCGCGCGCCGCGCTGGACTCGCTCGCCGCGTGGCGGGCGCGCCGGCGGGGCGACGCGTGGCCGGTGGGCGCCGCGGCCGAGGCCGCGGCGTGGCTGGCGCTCGGCCGCGGGCACGAGGCGCTCGCCGCGCTCGCGGCGCTGCCGCCGGCGGGCCCGCGCGATCACGCCCTCGAGGGGATCCGCCGCGGGCTTCTCGCCTCGCGCGCGCACCGCGCCGCCGGCGACCGCGCGCGCGCCGCAGCCGCGGCGCGCGCCGCGGTGGAGGCGTGGGAGCGCCTGCGCACCGCGACGCGCGATCCGGCGTGGCGCGAGGCGCACGGGCCGTCGGCGCGCGTGTTCGCGCTCCACCTCGCCGCGCTCGCGATGGACGGGGCGAGCGGGCCCGACGCGCGCGCGCGCGCGGCGTTCGACGCGGTGCAGCGCTTCCGCGCGCGCACGCTCGCCGAGCGCATGAGCGGCGCCGCCGAGACGGCGCGGCCGCTGCCGCGCGACGTGCGCGCCGACTCGCTGCAGCGCGCCGTGCTCCGCCCCGGCGAGGTGCTGCTCGACTACGTCGCGCACCACGACTCGACCCTGGTCGTCGCGCTGGCGCGCGACCGGGCGCGCGCGGCGTGGCTGCCCGGCGACGCCACGCTGCGCCCGCGCGTGAGCGCCTTCCTCGACGTGGTGGCGCCCAGCGCGCTCGACGGCCGGCCCCTCGCCGCCGCGACGCCCGCGGCCGAGGCCGCGCGCGCCGCGGCCGCCGGGCTGGGCGCGATCGCCTTCAGCGGGGTCGCGGAGATGGTGGCGTCGGCGCGCCGCGTCATCGTGGTGGCGGACGGCGCGCTCGCCGCGGTGCCCTTCGCCCTGCTCGCCGACCCGGCCACCGGCCGCGCGCTCGCCGAGCGCGCCGAGGTCGTGCACGCGCCGTCGGCGGCGTTTCTGAGCGCGGCGCGCGCGCGGCGCGCGCCGCAGGCGACGCCGCCCGCGCGCATCCTGGCGCTCGCGGGTCCGGTGGCGGACGGCGACCGCCCGTTGCCGGGGGCGGCCGAGGAGCTCGCGTGGCTGGCGCGACGCTTCGCCGGGGTGGTGGCGCGTCCCGCCGGGAGCCTCGCCGGCCTCGGCACGGCGGCGCGCGCGCTCGCCGGGGGCGACGTGCTGCACATCGCGGCGCACACCGAGACGGCCCCGGGCGCGCCGTGGCGCACCGGCGTGCGGCTCGCGGCCCCCGCCGGGCGCGAGCCGTTCGTGCTGCGCGCGGCGGACGTGGCGCGGCTGCGTCTGCGCGGCCGCCTCGTCGTGCTGTCGGGCTGCGGCACCTACGGCACGACGGGCGGCGCCGCCGAAGCGCCGCAGGGACTGGCCACGGCGTTCCTCGCCGCCGGCGTGCCGACGGCCGTGGCCACGATGTGGCCGGTCGCGGACCGCACCGCCGCGCGCTTCACCGAGGCGTTCTACGAGCGCCTCGCGCGCGGGCTCGACGCCGGGGCGGCGCTGCGCGGGGCGCAGGCGGAACTGCGCGCCCACGGCGCCGCGCGCGAGCCCCACGCGTGGGCCGCCTTCACCCTGGTCGGCGATCCGGGCACGCGGGTGACGCTGGCTCCCGCCGGGCGCGTGACGGGCGGCGGGTTCGGGAGTCTTTCCCGGTGGTGAGGCCCGGCGCGCTGGCGGGGCTCTCCGACGAAGCGCTGTGCCGCGAGGCGCTGGCGGACCGCGACGGCGCGCGCGGGCGCGCGGCCGCGGAGGAGCTGTTCGGGCGCTACCGCCGGCGCGTCTACGCGTGGTGCTACCGCGTGGTGGGCGAGCGCGAGCGCGCGCTCGACCTCGCGCAGGACGCGCTCGCGCGGGCGTGGCGGGCGCTGCCCTCGTATTCGGGCGAGGGTCCGTTCGCCGGCTGGCTGTTCGTGGTGGTGCGCAACCGCTGCCGCTCGGGGATGCGCCGGCCAAGCCTCGTGCGGGACGACGAGGCGGATCCCGACGCGCTGCCCGGGCGCGCGCAGGACCCGCTGGACGAGGTGGCGGCCCGCCTCGACGGCGCACGGGTGCTGGAACTCATGGCGCGTGCCCTCACGCCCCGCGAGCAGCAGGCGCTGTGGCTGAGGGCCATGGAGGGACTGTCGGTGGAGCACATCACCGCGGTGCTGGGCGTGGAGGGCGCCTCGGGGGCGCGCGGCCTGCTGCAGGGGGCGCGGCGCCGGCTGCGCGCGGCGCTGGCCGCGGCGGACATCGCCGAGGAGGACGTGTCGTGACCCCGCGCTGCTTCGACGAATCCGAGATCGGCGCCGTGGCGGCCGCCGCGGCGGACGACGCGCGCCGCGCGCACGCCGCGGGCTGCGCCCGCTGTGCCGCGCTGCTCGCCGCCTACGAGCACTTCCGGCGCGAGCCCTCGGCGCTCGAGGTGCCGGACCTCGACGAGTCGGACGCGCGCCTCGCGCGGGCGTTTGCGCGCGTGCTCGCGCAGGGCGCGCACGGCGGCGCGCCCATGCCGCGCGCCGCCGCGCCGCGGCGCGGGCTGCGGCGCGCGCTGTTCGCGCCCGCCGCGCGCCCGGCGTGGGCGGCGGCCGCGGCCGTGGCGGTGGTGGCCGCCGTGTGGGTGGCGCGCGCGCCGAGGCCCGGCGGCGAGGTCGAGTGGCGCGGCTCGCCGACGGTCGCCGAGCGCGCGCTCGAGGTGCGCGTGGTGCGCGCCAACGCCGACGGCGCGGAAATCGCGTGGCGCGGTCCGGCGCCGGGCCTTGCGTACGAGGTCGTGGTGCTTGGCGCGGACCTCGTGCCGGTGGACACCCTGGTCGCGGGCGAGGGCGCGCGCGTCGCCGTCCACTGGGCCGAGCTGGCGGCGCCGCCCGCGCCGGGGAGCATCGTGCTCGTCCAGGTGGTCGCGCGGCGCGACGGCGACGAGGTGGCGCGCTCGCGCACGACGCCGGTGCGCGTCGGCCCTTAGCGGGCGACTAGTCGAGCACCACGACGCGCCGCGCGGCGACGCGCCCGGGCGCGCCGGGCGCATCGGCGGCGAGCCGCAGCCAGTAGGCGCCGGGCGGCACGCGGGCGCCGTCCGCGCCGGTGGCGCGCCACGTCGCGGTCATGGGGCCGCGCGCCGGCCCGTCGTGGAGCCGCGCCACGCGGCGGCCGGCGAGGTCCAGCACGTCGAGCCGCGCGCGCGCGCCGTCGGGCGCCGTGAAGCGCACCGTGAGCGCGGCGCCGGGAAGGAGCGGGTTGGGCGCGGCGGCGAGCGCGGCCGCGCCGGGCGCGGCCGGAGCCGGCGGCGCTGCGAGCAGCGTGGACGGGATCCAGGCGCGGGCGAGGTCGGCCTGCACGAGCCCCCAGCCGATGTCGTTGTCCGGCGTGGCGTGGTTGAGCGCCGTCTCGCGCAGCGCCTCGCGCACCTCGAAGGGGCCCCACGTCGGGTGCGCCTCGAGCAGCAGCGCGACCACGCCCGCCACGAGCGGCGTCGAGAACGACGTGCCGCTCACGCGCGCGTAGGTGGAGTCGTTGCCGAACGACACGCACAGCACGCGCCGCCCCATGGCGGTGACGTCCGGCTTGATGCGCCCGTCGGCCGACGGCCCGCGCGACGAGAACGAGGTCACCACGTTGAACGAGTCCACCGCGCCCACCGCGATGACCGTGTCGGCGTCGGCGGGGGCGATGATGTGGTGCCACGCGGTTCCGCCCTCGTTGCCCGCCGCGGTGACGACCGTGATGCCGCGGCGCGCGGCCTCGGCGGCGGCCAGCGTCACCACCGTCGTGCGGCCGTCCATGTCATCGTAGGCGTACGAGTCGAGGGGATCGTCGAAGGTGAAGTAGCCGAGGCTCGACGAGAGGACGTCGGCCCCGAGGCTGTCGGCCCACTCGGCGCCGAACAGCCAGTAGTCCATCTCGACCGGGGTTTCGGAGGCGACGTCCTCGGTCTTGCCGAGCGCCACCGAGGCCCCGAACGCGCCGCCCGCGTAAACGCCGGGCAAGCGGCCCGCGATGCAGCCCAGCGTCTGCGTGCCGTGCGAGGCGGCGCCCGGCGGGTCCTGCCCGGGCTCGTCGTCCACGACCGCGTCGCCGTGGACGAAGTCCCGCGCGGCGACGAGGTCGAGGCCGTCGAAGGCGCGGTGCGTGGTGCGGAAGCCGCTGTCGAGCACGCACACCAGCACGCCCGCGCCGGAGAGCCCGGCGGCATGGACGGCGGGCACCTGCATCATGTCGAGCTGGCGGAAGGCGCCCCCGTACCAGGCCTGCTCGCCCGGCGCGAGCTGCGCCGCGCCGGCCGCCGCGGGGCGGACGCTCGCGGCCGCTGCGGGGGCCTCGGGCTCCGGCGCGCGCCGCGTGCGGGCCGCCGCCGGGACCGGCTCGACGGCGGCGACGAACGGCAACCGCGCCAGTTCGGGCGCGAGCCGCGCCGGCATCTCGACGCTCACCGCGTTGAGCCACCGGCTCGCGCCGCGCACGCGCGCGCCGCGCGCCGTGACCGCGGCCACGTAGGGCGCGTGAACGGGGAGGTCCGCGGCGCCAAGCGACCGCGCCGTGCCGCGCCGCGCGCGGCGCTCGAGCGACCGCGCGGGGAGCGCGCGGCGCGCCGCCTCGAGCGCTTCGGGCCGGCGCTCCGCGCCGGCGCGGTCGGTGAAGCGCACCCACGCGACGACCGGCTGCTCCGGCGTTTCGGCCGCGCGCCGCGCCAGCGAAGGAGCGAGACCGGGGGACGCGGCGGCCGCCGCGGGTGCGACGGCGGGGCCGGCGAGCAGCGCGGCGGCGAGCAGCGCGGCGGCGGGGGCGGCCGCGCGGCGCGGGCGGGAAACGGCGCGGACCGCGAACGGGGCGACGGAGCGGCGATCGGGGGTCGTCATGCGCCGGGAAGTCTAGCATCCCCGCTGGGCGCGGAGCGCGCGGGCGGTTAGACTGTCCGTCCCCGATGCGAACCGAGATCCGTTGGTCCGCCCGCGCCCCGCGCGTCCGCCTCGCCGTCCTCGCCTGCCTCATGCTCCTCGCCGCCCTGCCCGCTCGGGCCGCCGCGCCCGCGCGCGGGTCCGGGCCGCCGTGCGCGGCGCCGGCGGTGCCGCTGCCGGACACCGGGCTGTTCGCCCCGGTGGCCGTGCAGCTCGCCGCCGCGGAGCGCCGCCTCGCCGCGATCCCGCCCGCGATCGTGGACGCGGAGCGCGTGCGCCTGCTCGTCGAGACCGGCCGCGCCGATTCGGCCGCGCGCCTTCTGCCGCGCCTCGCGGGACACCGCCACGAGGTCGAGGTGGCGCGCGCGCGCGTCCACCTCGCGCGCCAGGACTGGCGTGCGGCGGCCGCCGCGATCGCCGCCATCGAGCGGCGCGACCCGCTCGATCCTGCGGCGCGCACGGTGCAGTACGCCTGGGCGTTCGCGCGCGACGACGCGGCGCGCGCCGACACGCTGTCCGCCGCGCGCCTCGCGGGCGGCGCGCCGGGACACCGGGTGCCCGACCTGCTCGCGGCGGGGCGCGTGGCCTACGACCTCATGGACTACGCGCGGGCGGAGTCCTTGTACGCGCGCGCGCTGGCCGAGGCCGCGGGCGAGGGCGGGCGGCACGGCGCGCCGTTCCACCCGCGCGCCGCCGAGGCGCGCGCCGCGCGCTCGGCGGCGCGCGTCGGGCTCGCGCTCGTGCTGCAGAAGCGCCGCGCGTGGGACGCCTCGCTCGACACGCTGCGCGGCGCGCTCGCCGAGCACGCGAGCCCCGAGGCGCTCACCGCGCTGGCCCAGACGCTCATTCGCCTCGGGCGCACCGACGAGGCGATCTCGGCGGCGCAGTGGGCCGTGCGGCTCGCTCCCCACCACGACCCGGCGCACTACCTGCTCGGCAACGGCTACGCGCGGCGCAACTACACGCAGCTCGTCGCGGCCTACCCGGGCGCATTCGCCGATTCCGCCGGGCGCGCGGCGCTGGCCCGCGCCGACTCGGCGCTCGCGCGCGGGCGCCGCGCCGAGGCGCGCGCCGGCTACGAGCGCGTGCGGCGCGCGCGGCCGGGATGGGCGGACCCGCTCGTGCGGCTCGCGTCGCTCGACTTCGAGGAGGGCCGCTTCGCTGCGGCGCGCGACCGTTGCTTCGAGGCGCTGCGCCTGTGTCCCGAGTACGGGCGCGCCCATGCCGTGCTCGCCAAGGCCCTCGAGGGACGGCGCTTCGAGATCGACGTCCACCGTTCCGCCTACGAGCGGCGCTTCGCCGCCGCGCCCGCGCCGCGGGTGCCGGGCATCGAGCGCTTCGTGACCAACTGGACGGCGCTCTCGCCGCGCCACCAGAAGCGCGTGGCGCTGTCCATCGCCCCGTGGAAGGCGTTCATCCCGGTGCTCGTCGCGGGCGGCGCCACGTACTTCATCAAGCCGATGTACATGCTGCTGTCGGAGTGCCCGGGGCTCGAGCCGCTGCGCGACACGCGCATCAACTACGACTCGCGGCTGTGGGACGACGTGCGCGGCGCGGGCGGCTACCACACGGTGACCGGCATCGAGGACGTCGAGCGCACCATCTTCGACCGCTACAACACGGTGCTCCACGAGCTCACGCACCAGGTGCACGGCGTGCTGCCCGCGGACGACGCGCGCGCGATCCAGGAGCACTACCGGCGCGCCAAGGAGCGCGACGACGCCACGCAGCGCGGCTTTCTGTCGCGCTACGCGGGCGGCAGCGTGTGGGAGTACTACGCCGAGGCCGCCAACGCCATTCACTCGCCGCGCCGCGACGCCTACGATCCGCGCGAGGAGGTGTCGGAGCGGCTCGACGCCATCGATCCGGACCTGCGGCGGCTCGTCGAGTCGCACCTCGCGCGCACCGACGTCTCGGCCTCGTACCCGGTCGCCTACGCCGCGGGCGGCGACGACCGCGTGTCGCGCGGGCGCGTGGACGACGCCATTCCCTTTTACGAGAAGGCGCTGGCGCTCGCGCCCGCGGAAGAGACGGCGCTCACCTCGCTCGCCCAGGCGCTCATGCTCGCGAACCGCGGGGCGGCCGCCGAGTCGGTCGCCCTGCGGCTGGTGGCGGCGCATCCGGCGAGCGGCCCGGCGCGCGTGGCGCTCGCGCACGCCGCGTGGCGCGCCGGCCGCGGTCTCGACGCGGCGCGGCGCGGACTGGCGGCGGCGCGCGACAGCGTGCGGCTCGAGGACCGCTGGCAGGTGAGCCTCGCGCTCGGGCGGCTGGCGTGGGTCGCCGGCGACGCCGCGGCGGCGCTCGCCGCCTTCGACTCGGTGCTCGCCTACCAGTCCGACAATCCCGAGGGGCTGCGCGGGCGGGCGGCGGCGCTGGCGCTGGCGCGGCGCTGGGACGAGGCGTTCGCGCTTTACGACCGTGCGGTGCGCGAGCGCACGGGCGTGGTCGAACTGCGCTGCGAGGCGGCGCGCGACCTGCTGCGCGCGGGGCGCGTGGACGCCGCGCGCGTCCACCTCGCCGAGGCGCGCCTGCTCGACGAGGAGAACCCGACCGCCGAGGCCCTGCGCGGCTGGGCCGCGCTCGCCGCGGGCGACGCCGACGCCGCGCTCGAGCACGCCGAGCGCGCGCTCGCATGGGGCGAGTGGAGCGACCTCGCCCGCATCGTGCGCGGCGCGGCGCTGGCGCGGCGCGGGGACGCGGCCGGGGCGCGCGCCGCGTGGGCCCCGGTCGAGGACCGCATCGCGCGCGCGGCGCCGCCGGCCTCGGTGTTCCGCCCCAGGCTCGCGGTGTGGGAGGAGATCCACGTCCTTCCCGCCGTCGAGCGCGACATCCTGCAGGCCTTCCAGCGTGGCGGCGCGCGCTGAGGCGGCGCGGTGGCGCGGCCTCGGCGCGGTCAGGCCGCCGCCGCCCCGTCCGCCGCCGGGGCGACGGCGCTGCCCGCGCCGGCCGCCGGGCGACGTGCCGATTTCGCCCGGGACGAGTATCCTTACCGCCCCTCACGCACCGACACGCCAGCGCCCCGGAGGACGCCGATGAACGAGACGCCGCCCACCCCGCCCGAGACCCACGACGACGCCCCCTCGACCGAGTTCGCGGACGCGCTCGCGCATCACGAGGCGGCCGGCGGCGCGCCCGCCGCGGCCGCGCAGCGCGCCGCGGTCGAGGTGCGCGCCGGCGCCCGGGTCAAGGCCAAGGTGATCTCCATCGGGGAGGAGCACGTCCTGGTGGACTTCGGCGGCCGGAGCGAAGGCGTGGTCGAGACCAGGCACTTGCGCTCCGAGGACGGCACGCTCAAGGCCGCGGTCGGCGACACCCTCGACCTGTTCGTGATCGAGGCCGGCGACCAGGTGGTGCTGGCCCCGAAGATGCGAACCGCCGCGCACGCGGCGCTCCAGACGCTGCGCGAGGCGCAGGCCGCGGGCGCGCCGGTGAGCGGGCGCGTGACCGGTCTCAACGCCGGCGGTCTGACCGTGGACCTCGGCGGCGTGCGCGGCTTCTGCCCGGCCTCCCAGATCGAGGCCGGCTACTGCGCCGACGCCTCGGCCTACGTCGGCAAGACGCTCGACTTCCTCGTCACCAAGATCGAGGAAAACCGCAGGAGCGCCGTGGTCTCGCGCCGCCAGCTCCTGCGTCGCGAGGAGGACGCCAGGGCCAGGGAGCTGCTCGCCACGCTCAAACCGGGCGACGAGCGCGAGGGCCGGGTGGCGCGGCTCGAGGCGTTCGGCGCGTTCGTGGATCTCGGCGGCGTGGACGGCATGGTGCACGTCTCGGAGATCCGCCACGAGCGCGTCGGGCACCCCAAGCAGGCGCTCAAGGAGGGCGACACGGTGCGCGTCAAGGTGCTGCGCATCGAGGCGGGCAAGGAGGGCAAGCCGCGCATCGCGCTTTCGATCAAGGCGGCGACGCCTGATCCGTGGAACGGGATCGAGATGCGCTACGTGCCCGGGGGGCGCGTGCGCGGCACGGTGGCGCGCATCGCCGACTTCGGCGCCTTCGTCACGATCGAGCCCGGCGTGGACGGCCTCGTGCACGTGTCCGAGATCTCGCACCAGCGCATCGCCCATCCGCGCGACGCGCTGTCGCCCGGCCAGGAGGTCGAGGCGATGGTGAAGTCGGTGGACGTGGAGAAGCGACGCATCTCGCTCTCCATCCGCCAGACGCTGCCGCTGCCCGAGGGCGTGGCGGAGGAGGGGCGCGAGCGCGGCGCCGGCCCCGGCGGCGGGCGGCGGCGCGAGGGCGGCGAGCGCTTCGAGCGCGGCGAGCGCGGCGGCCGCGGCGGCCGCGGCGGCGAACGCGGCGGGCGCGGAGGCGAGCGCGGCGGCCGGGATCGCCGCCGCGGCCGCGACCTCGAGCACGAGCACGACGAGGGGCCGTCGCACGTCGTGGGGTCCTCGACGACGCGCTCCGACGAACCGACGACCATGGCGATCGCCCTGCGCAAGGCGATGGAGGAGGCGCGCCGCAAGCAGGAGCACGGCGGGGCCTGACCCCCGCCCGGTCCGCGCACGCCGGTGGCGCCCGGGCTCCGGCTGATGGCCGTGCTGGCCCATCCCGACGACGAGTCGCTCGGGGTGGGCGGCACGCTCGCGCGCTGCGCGCGCGAGGGCATCGAGACGCACCTGCTGACCGCCACGCGCGGCGAGCGCGGGCGGTACGCGAACGGCGCCGAGCATCCGGGGCCCGAGGCCCTCGGCCGCATCCGCGAGGGCGAGCTGCGCGCCGCCGCGCGCGTGCTCGGCGTGCAGGACGTGCGGCTGCTCGACTACGTGGACGGCGACCTCGACCGCGCCGATCCCGCCGAGGCGGTGTCGCGCATTGCCGCGCACCTCCGGCGCGCGCGGCCGCACGTGGTCGTGACGTTCGACCCGTTCGGCGCGTACGGGCATCCGGACCACGTCGCGATCAGCCAGTTCACCACCGCGGCGGTCGTGGCGGCGGCCGACGCGGGGCACCGCGTCCGACCCGAGCACCTCACCCACGGCGCGGGCGCGGGCGACGCCCCCGACCCGGCCTCGCTCGCGCCGCACCGCGTGGCCAAGCTGTACTACATGGCCAACGGCGCGGCGAAGTGGACGGCCTACCAGCACGCCTTCAAGCGCCTGGTGAGCCGCGTGGACGGGATCGAGCGCGAGGCCACCCCGTGGCCGGACTGGTCCATCACCACGCGCCTGGACACGTCGGAGGACTGGCCCGTGGTGTGGGAGGCGATCCGTTGCCACCACTCCCAGATCGCGAACAACGAGCGGCTCGCGCGCCTCTCGCCGGCCGACCACGCGGGCCTGTGGGGCACGCAGGAGTTTTACCGCGCCATGAGCCTCGTGAACGGCGGGCGCGCGCCCGAGTCCGACCTGTTCGAGGGGCTGCGCTAGGGGCGCGCGCGACGGGCGCGCCGCCCTCAGCGCGCCCCGTCGCGCGCGGCGCGCCGCGCCTCGGCGAGCAGGCCCGGCCGCAGGTCGAGGAGCGCGGCGAGGCGGCGCAGCAGGTAGTCCTCGTGGCGCGACAGGTCTCCGTCGGCATCCACCACGCGCCACAGCTGGCGCGCCACCTCGAAGCGCCCCTGCTCGTCGTAATGCGAGGTGAGGACCGAGGTGAAGCCGTGCAGGTCCACGGCGTCCCGCCGCCGCGCCTCGGCCTCCTCCATGAGCGCGTGCGCCGCGGACGGGCCGAGCCCGAAGCGCTCCGACAGGATGGCCTCGATGCGCGCGCGTTCCGCGGCCGAGAACTCGGCGTCCGCGTGCGCCATCTCGAGCAGCAGCGCACAGGTGGCGACGCGCAGCCTGCGCTCGGCGGCGTCGGGCGCGGGCGCGGCGGCGTCCGCGGCGGGGGCCGCGTCCGCGGGCGCGTCGCCCGCGAGCAGGCGGCGGATGAGATCCATCATGGGCGCTCCCGTGCGTGAGGGTGAGGGTGACGCGGCACCCTCGCATGCGCGCCGTGCGCGCGCAACCGCGCCGCGGCCGCGCGCGGCGCGCGCCGGGCCTCCGGCCGGGGCGCCGGCCCGCGCGCTCCACGGCGCGCTCCACGGCGCGCCGCGCACCGTGTAGGATCGCCGCCGTGCGCGCGGTCCTCCTGCTCCTGCCGGCGGCGCTCTCGGCCCTCATCCTCGGCGCCCATTTCCTGCGGCGCGGCCATCTGCCGGCGACGGCGGCGTGCCTCGCGCTGCTGGCGCTCCTTCCGCTGCGCCGGCCGTGGGCGGCGCGCGTCGCGCAGGCGGCGCTCGCGCTCGGCGCGATCGAGTGGCTCGCCACGCTCGCGGGGCTGGTGTCGGCGCGGCGCGCGGCGGGCGAGCCGTGGGCGCGCATGGCCGTCATCCTCGGCGCGGTCGCGACCCTGGCGCTCGCCGGCGCGCTGCTCTTCGAGACGCGCGCCCTGCGCCGCCGTTTCGGACGCGCCGCGGACGGCCCGCGCGGCTGACCCCGGCGCGGTCGCGGCGTCCGGCGACGGTTCCGGCAACCCGCGGCGCGCCGTCTTGGCGCGCGGGCGGCGTCCGCACTAGGCTGCGGCGGTCCGCCGGCATGCCAGCCACGAACCGGCGCGCGCGGCGGCGCCTCCGCCCCGCCGGCGGTGCGCGCGCGAAAGGGACCCGCCATGACGATCCGTTCGGCCGCCGCCCTCCTCGCCGCCGCGCTCGCCGCCGCCGGCTGCCGCGACCACGCCCGACTCGCGCCGCTCGTCGAGGGCCAGCGCGTGTACCACGGGCAGTGCGCGGTGTGCCACGGCGACTACGGCCGCGGCGACGGCCCGCTCGCCGCGCGGCTCGTCGAGGACGGCGGCGCGGCGCCGGCCGATCTCACCGATCCCGCACGCATCGCGGCGCTCGGCCGTGGCGGGCTGCGGCGCAGCCTTGGCTCCTCCGGCGCGCACCGCCGGCCCGCCAGCGCCATGCCGGTGTGGGGCCCGCACCTCGGCGAGCGGCTTGCGGGCCGCGCGGCAGACTTCGTGGCCACGCTCCCCGCCCTGGGTCCCGACGCCCGGGACGCGGTGGACGCGTACCTTGGCGCCGGGGCGCGCGGCCGGCGCGAGTACGTCTTGTTCTGCTCGGGATGCCACGGGCCGTACGGCGCGGGGGACGGCCTGTTTTCGCCGGCGCTGGCGCGCGACCTGCGGCCCGCCGACCTCACCGACTCGGCGCGCTTTGCGGCGCTCGACGACGAGGCGCTGCGCGGCCTGATCGCGCTCGGCGGGGGACATGCCGAGCTGGCGCCGACCATGCCGGGCTGGATCAACACGCTCGAGCCCGAACAGATCGAGGCGATCGCGGGCTACGTCCGGGTCCTGTCACGCACCGCCCGACGCTGACGCGCGCGAGGGGCCGCGCCCCGGCTAGCTGTGGAGTCTCATAACGTTGTTCCCACCCGGGGGCGCAGCCAACTGAAGGGTGGCAGGCCGCGAAGACTACCGTGCGGGCGGCGCCGATTGTAGTGGCGGAGCCAGCGGGGCAGCACGCGGGCTCTC
>Ga0209172_10000207_pt1 | contig 174570 bp, 200 predicted proteins | sample LarsenN4metaG_FD_184113 | JGI IMG/M metagenome (GOLD analysis project Ga0209172, IMG submission 184113) | Hot spring sediment bacterial and archeal communities from British Columbia, Canada, to study Microbial Dark Matter (Phase II) - Larsen... ... | reverse complement strand
CGCGCGCCCTGATAGATTGCGCGCTGCAGGCCAAACACCTGCATCGGGGATCTCCTTTCGGCTCGAGTTCGCAACCCAAGCCTGGGGAGATTCCCGATCCCCTCCTATCGAGGGGGCCGTCTCATATCTGTCTGATCCTGGTCAGGCCGGCGCGGCGCTCAGCGGCGTCGCCAAGCGATACGCGATGCGTTGGCCGCGCGCGGTGAACTCGCACCCGACCCAATGGCCTTGCGTGTCGTACCAGAGGTCCGCCGTCAGCGTGCCCTGAACGCGGATGCGCTCGGCCGCGATGCGCCGGCCGCCAACCTCGATCGTCTCACGGCCGATGCGCGTCACGCGCACCCGCATCGGCTCGCCGGTTTCGGTGTCGATCAGCGTCGTCGCGCCGGCTGGCGGGCGCGTCCACCAGGAGGTCGGGAATGCGCCAAGCGGAAACCAGTTCTCACCCTCCGCGCCGACCACGCGCAGTCGGCCGCCCCGCATCTCGGCGCGAACTTGCGTCCGCCGCCCGTCCTTCAACGTCGAGCAGGTAAGGCCCGCGAGCACGCCGCCCGTCCAGGTCTCCGAGCACGTTTGCTCCAAGCGGAACACGGTCACCGGGCCCACATTGGCGCGCAGCGCCACGCGGCTCTGCGCGCGCAACCCCTCGCCGGCGTCGGAAACGGTGACCGTGTGTTGCCCGAAGGGCTGGCCATTGCGCGTGACGTCGAACACGAGTCGCCCAGCGTCGCTGGGCGCGGCTGAGGCCGCAGCATGGGACAACGTGAAAGCGGCCAGCGCCGCCAGGGTCAAGGACCGCATCGCGATCTCCTCTTCCCCCGCTGCGCCTGATCCGAGCCCATGAATCATCGCAGCGAATGGGGCGCCAATTTGGCGACCTCATCGCTGTTGAAGCCCGCGTCACAGACGCCTAGCGTCCGCCCATGATCCATCCCGCCGATCCCGTTGTCTCCTGCGCCTGGCTCGCCGAGCGGCTCGAGGCGCCGGACATCCGCGTCGTCGACGCCACTTGGTTCCTGCCCGGCGATCCGCGCAACGCCAAGGCGCTCTACGAGCAGCGTCGCATCCCGGGCGCGGCGTTCTTCGACATCGACGACATCGCCGATCGCGACACCGATCTGCCGCACATGCTGCCGCGGCCCGAACAATTCGCCTCGCGCATGCGCAAGCTCGGCATCGGCGATGGCGCGCGCGTCGTCGTCTACGACGCGCAGGGCATCTTCTCCTCGGCGCGCGTGTGGTGGACGTTCCGCGTCATGGGCCATGACGACGTTGTCGTGCTCGACGGCGGCTTTCCCGCTTGGGAACGCGGCGGCTATCCCATCGAGGAAGGTCCGCCCGCGCAGCCCAAGGAGCGCCACTTCACCGCGCGCATGCGCACCGATCTCGTCCGCGATCTTTCCGACATGCAGCGCATCATCTCGGGCGGAAAAACACCGGTGTTCGACGCGCGGCCTGGCCCCCGCTTCCGCGGCGAAGCGCCGGAGCCGCGGCCTGGTTTGAAGAGCGGCCACATGCCCGGGGCCAAGAACGTTCCGTCAGGATCGCTCATTGACGAGAACGGCATGCTGCGCTCGCGCGATGAGCTCGAGCGCATCTTCCGCGAAGCCGGCGCAGACGTCAGCCGACCTGCCGTGTGCTCCTGCGGCTCCGGCATCACCGCCGCCGTCATCGCCCTGGCGCTGGCGCGGCTCGGACGCTGGGATGCGGCGGTCTATGACGGCGCGTGGGCGGAATGGGGCGCGCGCGAGGACACGCCCGTCGTGACAGGCGCCTGATGGCGAACAATCGCCCGGATATGTCTAAGCTGCGGCTGGAAACTCGCCTGACGCACGCGGGCCGCGACGCGGCGCGCTCGGAAGGCGCGGTCAATCCGCCGATCCATCGCGCGACCACGCTGCTGATCGAGGACGCCGACGATCTCTACGGCACGCCGAAACAGACTTACGGCATCGACGGCATGGCCGTGCAGGAAGCACTGAAGGAGGCGCTCCTCGCGATCGAAGGCGGCGCCGGCGCAACGCTGACGCCGTCCGGCTTGGCCGCCTGCACGCTCGCCTTGATGACCGTCGCCAAGCCCGGCGCGGAAATGCTCGTGACCGATGCGCTCTATGCGCCGACCCGCCGCTTTTGCGAAACGACCTTGAAGCGTTTCGGCGTCAAGACTCGCTACATCGATCCGCGCATAGGCGCCGGGATCGCCGATTTGATCGGCGACGAGACCGGCGGCGTCTTCTTGGAATCGCCAGGCACCCACACCTTCGAAATCGCGGACGTGCCCGCGATTGCTGCGGCCGCGCGCGCAAGGTCGGTTCCGGTCATTCTCGACAACACCTGGTCAGCCGGCGTCTATTTCAAGCCGTTCGAGCACGGCGTCGACATCTCGGTGCAGGCGCTGACGAAGTATCAGTGCGGGCACGCCGACGCTTTTGTCGGCGCGGTGCTTGCCGGCGGGCCGGAATGGGCTGAACGCGTGCACGCGACCAACAAGCAACTCGGCCTCTTCGCCTCGCCTGATGACGCATATCTCGTGCTGCGCGGCCTGCGCACAATGGCCGTGCGACTGGAGCGCCAGAGCGCCTCGGCGCTCACGATCGCCAAGTGGCTGGAGACCCGGCCAGAAGTCGCGCGCGTGATTCACCCTGCCCTTCCCTCGCATCCGGATCACACGCTTTGGAAACGCGATTTCACCGGCGCTTCCGGCGTGTTTGCGTTCGTGTTGAGGCCAGTTGCGCCCGAGCGTGTGAAAGCGATGCTGGAGAGTCTGTCGATCTTCGCGATGGGCTTCTCATGGGGCGGCTACGAGAGCCTCATTGTTCCATCCGGCAAGGACATTCGACGCGCCGTGACAAAGCTGCCGAGCGATGGACCGCTGCTGCGCCTCTCCATTGGGCTCGAACACCCCGACGACCTGATCGAAGATCTCACGCGCGGTCTGGCGCGGCTGGCAGAGTAGTGAATTACTGTGAGGTGTGTGCTCTCAGGCGGACGCTGCGGCGCTCCTATCGCCGCTGAGCGCCGTTCCTCTGAACCTGCGCGTCATCGCTTGGCGCCTCGAGATCGAGCCCAATCGCTTGGCTCGCGGCTACGAGCTGATTGTAGAGGGCCTCGGCGATCAGAGAATGGCCGAAGGCGTTAGGGTGGCCGTAGTCGCCAACATTCAGCCTGAGCTCGGAAACATCGCGCCCTTCATAGACGCGCTCCATTTCCAACAGCACGAACCCGCCCGCGCGCGCGAGCCGGACCTGCTCTGCTCGATCTGCTGCGTTCGTCGCATCGATGCCGTCGAGCGCCGGCAAGTAGAACCACACGGGCGTCGCCCCAGCTTGCCGGCTGGCCTCCGCAAAGCGCGCATACACGTCGGCGAGCACATCGTACTTATACGGCGCCAGCAGCGCCTCCATGCGCGTTTGCGACATGGATCGGCGAAGGCCCGCGCGTTCGATGACGCTGTCCACGATAGGGTACGGCGCCGGCACGCCGGCTCGATATTGGCGCGCGATATGTATGGATGAATCCTCGCGAAAGCCGCCGAAGTATACGACGACATCGGGCTGAAACTGCAGCACCCGCTCCTCCAGGAGCATGAGGCGCTGAAGCGGGAAATGTCCGTGGACGGAAAAGTTCAGCACCTCGTACCGCCGCCCTGGCGCGCCATGCTCTGCGTTGAGCCTTTCTTCGAGGCGCGCCTCGAACAGATCGTCCTGCTCGACGCCCAGACCGGCCGCGCGCGAAGCCTCCACAATCGCAATGCGTACGACGCCGGGCGGCTTTTCCAACGCGTAGTCCTCGTCGCGCATGCCCCAGCGATTGATTTGCGCGCTGCGGCCGTAGCCTTCGACCACAGTGTTCGGGCGGAAATCGACCCGCATGTAATCGGGCCTCATCCTAAAACCGGGCTGGTCGGGCGGCACTTGGCCCCGCACCGGCCGGAACATCAACGTCTCCCATAGCGGAGAATTGAAGCGGTTCGTGTTGGTGAGGTCTTCGTAATAGCCGCGCGTGAGCGCCACCTGATCCTGCGTGTTCAGCCTGTTGCTGGCGATCCTTTCGACCACGAGCTGCGCCTCGATGCTGAAGCGCTCGGGGAAAAGATGCGGCGCGAGCAGCGCCAGCGCGCCCGCGGCGACCAAGGCCGCTTCGCGCATCGGCCGCGCAGGCGGACGCGTTATCGCCTGGCGTTTCGCTTGCGACGCCGGTGAGCCAAGACCGAACGTCACGCCGAGCGTCACTAGCAGCATGAACAGCGCCAATGCTGCGGAAGCCGCCGTCACCGCCCAGTCAGCGAGGGTGCGCGCGCTATCCGCGCGCAACACCGGCATCACGCCAGACTCGCCCAGCAACTCGAGCCATGACGCGAGCGAATGGCTCGTCCAGAACGACCACAGCAGGCAAATCGTCAGGAACGTGCACGCCGTCCGTAAAACGAGAAACGCCTGCGGACCGAGCAGAGGCCGCGCGCCGGCCGGCGCCAGCTTGGGGCGCTTCTCCTCGAGATAGGTCTGCACGATCAGAAAGCAGCCGAGCAAAACCCAGAACAGCAGATCCGGCCACGTGAACAGAAACGACCCGCGCATCCAGAACCATTGGTAAGCGTGGAGCGCCCAGGTCGCCACGAACACCACGGCAATGGCCCCGAGCACGCTCGCCATGTGCGGCGCGCCCATCTTCTTCAACCGCGAGAATGTCGGGTTGAAGACGATCTTCTGCATGAAGTCTTTCCAGTAGATGTTTATGCGCCGCCAGAAATCGATGAAACTGTTGGCGAAGTAGAAGCGCGAATGCGTCTCGTGCAGGTTGTAGCCGAACAACAGCAGCACGCCGACGATCAGGTGAAACAGCCCGGAGATGCGCAGATAAAGGGCGAAGTTCGTGACGATGAACGCGAGGAACTCGGAGGGTGTCGAGACGCTTCCAGGTGTGATGACGAGATAATGATAAACCAGCCGATAGATCAGCAGGTGAATGACGCCGCGAAGTATCCACCCCGCGCCGCGCTGATAGATCGTCAGCGCCTCGGCGTTGTAATAGCTCCGGCCGAACGTCGCGAAATCGACCACGGGAAAGAACGGGAAGATAGGATTGGGCGGCAGAAAGAAGTAGCCAAGCCGCGCCCACCAGTCCTTCGGTCCGCGGCCGTTGTGCACGTCATAGAGGTAGACGATCATCCGGAACATGAACATCGAGGCGAGGAGCGGCACGACGAGCCGCGCCCAATTCGATTCCACAAACCCGACATGCAGCGCGGCCAAGCCCGCCGCCGCTGTGAAGAGCATCGGCACGCGCCAGCGCAGCGATAACGGAAGGTTCGCGATCGCGACCAGGCCAAGCGCGAAAGCAATCAGGAGAGCGGCGGCCGTCGGGTCAGCCAGACCGATCGCCATCACGATGACGCTGACGCCCAGGAAGAAGAACAATGGAGGCCGCAGCGAAGGTGTTATGAAGTGGTGCGCAATGAAGCCAAACAGAATGAGGTTCGTTACGACCTCGAAGAAGACCCGCGCCTCAATTTCGTAGAGACGGATCACGCGTCCGATGATCGCAATCTGAATGGCGATCAAAGCGAAGCGCCCGACCTCCGCCCAGGTGCGGGCGCCCCGCGCCACTTGTAGTGATGCGCCAACCGCGATTGTCGCGAGGCCGCCAGCCAGCACCAGCAGCTGCTTCACCCCGAATTTCTCGTCCGACTCCGTGTAGTAGTCGACTGTCGTCGCGAAGAAGCAGACCACTGCCCCAAGCACGATCAGAGCGGACAAGAAAAGATCGGCGCCGGCGCCGCGCGCCCAGGCGCCCAGCGGCGCCGGCAGTTGGCGACTGGAGAGTTGCCCTGCTGTCACGGGTTATCCGCGCTTTGAAAGCACCAGGTCGGCGATCAGCTCCAGCGTGTCGAGATGATCGACGTCCACCTCGTGCGCGGCAATGCTCACGCCAAAGCGCTCTTCGAGCCACGACACCAGCTTCAGGCTCGCCAGAGAATCGAGCACGCCTTCGCTCACGAGCCGGGTCTCTGGCGTGATGGCGTCGGGACTCTCGCCGGGCAGAAACTGTGCGGCGATGAACTCGCGCACTTGGGAAACGATTTCCTGTCTTTGCATCCCGCCCGCTCCAGCCATCACTCGAGGCACTGGAAAAGCATGTTTTTACGCCGGCGCCAGCGGATTCTTTTGGCTCGGGAAGGAGCGCGGAAGGCGTCGGCGTTAACCAGAGGCGTTCGGAAGGTTCAGAGTTTGTGTAAGGTCAGGACGGGGTCGACCGGGCGAGGCGGAAAATGAGGCGGCTGGAGCATTTGCTCGAAGCGGGAGCGCAGCGAAAACCGGACGCGCCCGCTGCCTGGGAGTCGGACGGCAAGTCGATTTCCTACGGACGATTGGACGCCTTCGCGAGCAGCGTGGCGCAAGCCCTGCGGGCGCGGGGCGTCGGGCCCGGAGAACGGGTAGGCCTCTGTGCGCCCAAGCAAATCGCCTCGTTGGCGAGTCTTTTCGGCGTGCTCAAGTCGGGTGGCGCTTATGTGCCGGTGGACAGCACGGCGCCTGTGGCCCGGAACGCGGGCATCTTCAATGATTGTTCGGTGCGCGCCGTCATTGTCGAGCGCGGCTGTGCCGAGCCGCTTCTGGCGGAGCTGCAGGGCGCTTGGGCCAAAGAGCCGCTCCCTCACGCTGGCGCACATAGCGCCGACTGGCTGTTTCTCCACCGGCTTGATCCGGCGTCGCTGTCCGGCCCCGCCGACCTCGCCTACGTCCTCTACACCTCGGGCTCGACCGGCCGCCCCAAAGGCGTGATGCACTCGCACGCCTCCGCCTTTGCGTTCATCGACTGGTGTTCGGAAGCGTTGCGTCCGACCGCGGCCGATCGTTTCAGCTCTCACGCGCCTTTTCACTTCGATCTCTCGATCCTCGACATCTACGTGCCGATGAAGCACGGCGCCTCAGTCGTGCTGATCGGGTCCGAAGCCGGAAAACAGCCGGGCACGCTCGCCAGCATCATCGCGGAGCGCCGCATCACGATCTGGTATTCCACGCCATCGATCTTGCGCATGCTCGTCGAATATGGACGTCTGGAAGAGCACGACTTCTCGGCGTTGCGCATCGTGAACTTCGCCGGCGAGGTGTTCCCGATAAAGCACCTGCGCGAGCTGATGCAGCGTTGGCCGGCGCCGCAGTACTTCAATCTCTACGGCCCGACCGAAACCAATGTGTGCACATATTACGGATTCCGATCGCCGCTCCCCGAAGATCGCGTATCGCCGCTTCCAATCGGCCGCGCCTGCTCCGGCGATGAGACGCGCGTGGTCGATGGCGCAGGCATCCCCGTCGCGCCGGGCGAGGAGGGTGAGCTCGTTGTCGCCGGAGGATCGGTGATGCAAGGCTACTGGAATCTGCCGGACCGCACCGCCGAGGCTTTCCTCCTTGTGGACGGCAGACACTGGTACAGGACCGGCGACATCATCCGCGAGGACGAGAACGGCGACTACGTCTTCGTCGGCCGGCGCGACCGCATGGTCAAACGCCGCGGCTATCGCGTCGAGCTGGGCGAAATCGAAACAGCGCTAAACAGCCATCCGACCGTTGCCGAGGCGGGTGCGATCGCTGTCTCCGACTCCAACGCTGATGTGACGATCGCCGCATTCGTGGCATGGCGGGGGGAGCAGCCCTTCTCGCTCGTTCGCATGAAACAATACTGCGCGCAAACTCTGCCGCTCTATATGGTCCCCGACCGCATCCAGGCGCTCTCAGAGTTGCCAAAGACGTCCACAGACAAGATCGATTACCAGCGCCTGAAGGACATGCTCTGATGGATTTCACGCTGAGCGCAGAACAGATGGCGCTGCGCGACGAGATCGTCGCTTTCGCCCGCGCCGAGTTGAGCCCTGGCGCAATGGAGCGCGACGAAGCGCACGCGTTCTCGCGCGAGCTTTGGCTCAAATGCGGCGAGATGGGCCTCCAGGGCCTGCCGCTGCCGCCTGAGTTTGGCGGCGCCGGCGCGGATCCTTTGACGACGGTGATCGCGCTGGAGGCGCTAGGCTACGGCTGCGAGGACGGCGGACTGGTGTTTGCGATCTGCGCGCATTTGCTCGCCTGCGCAGTGCCGATCTGGAAGCACGGATCGCAGGAGCAAAAGCAGCGCTACCTGCCCGATCTCGCCAGTGGACGTCGCATCGCCGTGAACGCGATGACGGAATCGGAGAGCGGCTCAGACGCGTTCAACATGAGAACGCGCGCTCGTACCGACGGAGACGATTTCATCATCGACGGCGCGAAGACGTTCAGCTCCAACGGTCCCGTCGCCGACCTCGCCGTGGTCTACGCAAAGACAGATCCAGACAAGGGCTATCTGGGCGGCGTCACAGCTTTTCTGGTCGAGGATGGAACGCCGGGCTTCAAGAAAGGCCAGACCTTCCGCAAAATGGGGCTGCGCTCCTGCCCGATCGGCGAGTTGGTCTTCGATGGCGTGCGCGTCCCGCGCACGGCCGTTCTCGGGACCGTGGGCGGCGGCGGGCCGATCTTCAATCAAAGCATGGAATGGGAGCGCACCTGCCTGGTCGGCGTTCATCTCGGCGCGATGGAGCGCCTGCTCGACCAAGCCGTCGACCACGCCAAGTCACGCAAATCGTTCGGCCAGCGCATCGGCGCCTATCAGGCCGTTTCGCACCGCATCGCGGACATGAAAGTCCGCCTCGAAGCGGCGCGCCTGCTGACCTATCGCACGGCGACCCGCCTCGAATCCTCAAAGGCGGTAGGCTTCGATGCGGCGATGACCAAGCTGTTCGTCAGCGAGGCGCTGGTCCAGACAGCGATGGACACCGTCCGCACGCTTGGCGGGTACGGCGTCATGGCAGAGTACTCGGCCGAGCGCGTCCTGCGCGACGCGATTGCCGGCACCATCTATTCCGGCACCAATGACATGCAGCGCAATATCATCGCACGCTGGCTCGGCCTCTGATCCGCCTGGCGCGCCCGGCAGGACTCGAACCTGCAACCGTCCGCTTAGAAGGCGGATGCTCTATCCGGTTGAGCTACGGGCGCTCTTGGGGATTAGGGATTGGGGATTGGGGACTAGTCAAGCAACGACAGGCGCAACTCGCGGCCGAACCCAATCCTCAATCCCTAATCCCCAATCCCCAATCCCTAATGCGACCACGGCTCTCTGCGGCGGAAGGCGAAGTTGTCGCTGTAGGACTTGATGTGAGGCTTCGTTTCAGCGGGCTCGATCACCTGGTGGGGGATGCCGTGCTCTCGCGCAAAGGCGATCGCCGCGTCCTTGCTCTCGAAGTCGATCCGCACCTGTTCGTTGGGATCGGCGCCGCTGCTCCATCCCATCAAAGCGTCCGGGCGGTGCGCCGAACTTGGCGCAAACTCGAGCCGCCAGACCTTGGTCAGCGCCTTGCCCGACTGCATTGCATTTTTCGGCGGCTTGTAGATACGCGCCAGCATCCTGAGGTCCTCGTCGGCGGCTGAGCTACACGCGGCGGGCGCAAATGAAAAGGGCGACCGACGGGCCGCCCTTGCTTCGCGCAGATCTCAGTTCAGCGCTTCCTTCAGCGCCTTGCCGGGCTTGAAGCGCGCCTTCTTGCCGGCCGGAACGACCACCTCCTCCTTGGTCTGCGGATTGCGGGCCATGCGCTGGGCGGTCTCCTTTACGTCGAAAACGCCGAAGTTCGGCAAGCGGATGTCCTCACCGCGCTTCAGCGCGGCCGTGATGGCGTCGAACACGGCGTTCACCGCCTCTTCGGCCTTCATCTTGGAATCGCTCATGCGCTCGGCCACGTCAGCGACCAGTTCCGCTTTATTCATTCGAACCCCCGTTTGCGCCGCCTTCTCGGGCGAACCAAGGGGACGCTAGGGGCAATTCGCCGGCGCGCGCAAGCATTAGCGCCGCATTGTTGCGCTGCGGAATCGTTTCGGCGGCGCGCGGCTAGTGGGGGCGCGCGCCCTCCAGACCGGCGTCGGCCTCGACGCGGCGGGTCTCGGCCAGTTCCTCTTCGTCGGTCCACTCGACCGGCGTCAGCGGACGCGTCAGCGCCTTGCCCAACACCTCGTCGACGGTCGAGACCGGAATGATCTCGAGCCCCTGCTTCACGTTGTCGGGGATGTCGGCGAGATCCTTCTCGTTGTCTTTCGGGATCAGCACTGTCTTCACCCCGCCGCGCAGCGCCGCAAGGAGCTTTTCCTTCAAGCCCCCGATCGGCAGCACGCGTCCGCGCAAGGTGATCTCGCCGGTCATGGCCATGTCCTTGCGGATCGGGTTCTGCGTCAGCACGGAGACGATCGCCGTCGCCATCGCCACACCCGCGGACGGGCCGTCCTTCGGCGTCGCCCCTTCCGGCACGTGCACATGGATGTCGCGGGTGCGGAACACGGGCGGTTTTACGCCGAAGGTCAGCGACCGCGCGCGCACGTACGAACTCGCCGCCGAGATCGACTCGCGCATCACGTCCTTTAGGTTGCCGGTGACGGTCATGACGCCTTTGCCCGGCATCTGCACGGCTTCGATCGTCAGCAGATCGCCGCCGACTTCCGTCCAGGCCAGACCCGTCACCACGCCAACGCGGTCTTCCAGTTCCGTCTCGCCGAAGCGATACTTCCAGATGCCGGCGTAGTCGGCGAGGTTCTCGGCCGTGACCTCGACCTTGTCCTTCTTCTTTTGCTCGAGCTCGCGCACAGCCTTGCGCGCCAGATTGCCGATTTCCCGTTCGAGCGAGCGCACGCCCGCTTCGCGCGTGTAGCGGCGGATGAGTTCCCGCAGCGCATCGTCGGAGACGCTGAACTCTTCCGGCTTCAAGCCGTTCGCTTCGTACTGCTTCGGCAGCAGATGGCGCTTGGCGATCTCGAGCTTCTCGTCCTCGGTGTAGCCCGGGATGCGGATGATCTCCATGCGGTCCAGCAAGGGCTGAGGCATGTTGAGGCTGTTCGCCGTGGTGATGAACAGCACGTCGCTGAGATCGTAGTCCACTTCGAGATAATGGTCGTTGAACGTGTTGTTCTGTTCGGGGTCCAACACTTCAAGCAGCGCCGCCGCCGGGTCGCCGCGATAATCGGCGCCGAGCTTGTCGATCTCGTCCAGCAGGAACAGCGGGTTCGATGACTTCGCCTTCTTCATGGACTGGACGATGCGCCCTGGCATGGAGCCGATGTACGTGCGCCGGTGCCCGCGAATTTCCGCTTCGTCGCGCACGCCGCCGAGCGACATGCGCACGAAGTCGCGGCCCGTCGCCCGCGCAATCGACTTGCCGAGCGAGGTCTTGCCCACGCCCGGCGGGCCAACGAGGCAGAGAATGGGACCGCGCAGCTTGTTGGTGCGCGCCTGAACGGCGAGGTATTCAAGAATCCGATCTTTGACCTTCTCGAGCCCGTAGTGATCCTCGTCCAGCACCTGCTGGGCCACATCGATATCCTTCTTGACCTTCTTCTTCACGCCCCATGGCAGCGAGAGCAGCCAGTCGAGATAATTGCGGACGACCGTGGATTCCGCGCTCATCGGCGACATCTGCCGCAGCTTCTTCAGCTCGGCCTCGGCCTTCGTGCGCGCTTCCTTCGAGAGCTTGGCCTCCTTGATCCGCTTCTCGAGTTCGTTGACGTCTTCGCGGCCCTCATCGCCATCGCCTAGCTCGCGCTGGATCGCCTTCATCTGCTCGTTGAGGTAATACTCGCGCTGCGTCTTCTCCATCTGACGCTTCACGCGATTGCGGATCTTTCGCTCAACCTGGAGCATGCCGATCTCGCCTTCGATCAGCGAAAGCACGCGCTCCAATCGCTGCGGCACGTCGGCCATTTCGAGCAGCGCCTGCTTGTCCGGGATCTTGACGGTAAGATGCGCGGCGATGGAGTCCGCCAGGCGGCCCGGTTCGCTGATCTGACCGATTGCTTGATGCACCTCGGGCGGCGTCTTGCGCGAGAGCTTGACGTAATTGTCCCACTGATCGATCACCGCGCGCGAGGTCGCGCGCGCTTCCGGAGAGTCGGCGTTTTCTTCCTCGATCTGCTCGACGTCCGCTTCGAAGAAATCTTCGCGGTCAGTGAAGCTCCTGACGCGTGCGCGGTAGCCGCCTTCCACCAGGACGCGCACGGTGCCGTCCGGCAGCTTCAACAACTGCACGACCGTGGCGACCGTGCCGACCGTGAAGATGCGCTCCGGCGCCGGCTCGTCCTCCGAGGCGTCGACCTGGGCGGCCAAGAGGATCTGCTTGTCCTTGCGCATCACTTCGTCGAGCGCGCGCACGGATTTTTCGCGGCCGACGAAGAGCGGCGCGGCCATCTTCGGGTAAACCACGATGTCGCGCAGCGGCAGGACGGGAAGGACGCGGCTCTCAGCCATCTACTTTGCTCCTTGCTGCACTCGCGCTCGGACAGGGAACTCGCCCCGCGCGCCCCACAGCGTTAACGTTTGAAAATGTGGAAGCGTTCGCCGTTCGCTTCAAGTGTCGCGGCGACACAGCGGTGTGGACGCGCACAGTCCGCCATCCGCCCGAAAACGGCGGCGAAACGTCCTCGTGTTAAGCTTGGATTCAGCCTGCGGATTCTTGGCCGTTGCGCCGCTCCGAGTAGATCTGCAGCGGTTTTGCCCGGCCTTCCACCACGTCGGCGGAAACCACGACTTCCTCGACGCCGCGCATCGACGGCAGTTCGAACATGGTGTCGAGCAGGATGCTTTCGAGGATGGAACGCAGGCCCCTCGCGCCCGTCTTACGTGCGATCGCCTTCCTGGAGATGGCCCGCAGCGCCTCGTCCGGGAAGGTTAGGCGCACGTTCTCCATCTCGAACATGCGCTGGTACTGCTTCACCAGCGCATTCTTCGGCTCGGTGAGGATGGTCATCAGCGCCGGCTCGTCCAAATCCTCGAGCGTGGCGAGTACCGGCAGACGGCCCACGAACTCGGGGATGAGGCCGAATTTCAGCAGGTCGTCCGGCTCCACTTCGCGCAGGATTTCGCCTGTGCGGCGATCTTCTTCATCGCGGACCGCCGCGCCGAAGCCGATCGACGAGCCGCGACCGCGCTGGCTGATGATCTTGTCCAGTCCCGCGAACGCGCCGCCGCAAATGAAGAGGATGTTGGTGGTGTCAACCTGCAGGAATTCCTGCTGCGGATGCTTGCGGCCGCCTTGCGGAGGCACGCTGGCGATGGTGCCTTCCATGATCTTCAAGAGCGCCTGCTGCACGCCCTCGCCCGACACATCGCGCGTGATGCTGGGATTGTCGGATTTGCGGGAAATCTTATCGACTTCGTCGATGTAAACGATGCCGCGCTGCGCGCGCTCGACGTTGTAATCGGCCGCCTGCAGCAGCTTTAGAATGATGTTCTCGACGTCTTCGCCGACGTAACCGGCTTCGGTCAGCGTCGTCGCGTCCGCCATGGTGAACGGCACGTCGATGATGCGCGCGAGCGTCTGGGCGAGCAACGTCTTGCCGCAGCCGGTCGGGCCGATCAGCAGGATGTTCGACTTGGCAAGCTCGACATCGCCATTCTTGGCGGCGTGATTCAGGCGCTTGTAGTGGTTGTGCACCGCCACCGAGAGAACGCGCTTGGCATGCTCCTGGCCGACCACGTAGTCGTCCAGAACGACCTTGATCTCCTTCGGGCTCGGCACGCCTTCCTTGGACTTGACCAGCGAGCTCTTGTGCTCCTCTCGGATGATGTCCATGCAGAGTTCGACGCATTCATCGCAGATGAACACGGTCGGGCCCGCAATGAGCTTGCGGACCTCGTGCTGCGACTTACCGCAGAACGAGCAGTAGAGAGTGTTCTTGGACTCTCCGCCGGCCGTGCCTTTACTCATGCGCGATCCTTCGAGGGGCGTGTCCCAGCCAACCTATTTAGGGAAAACGGCGGCCTCGTGACCCCCAAAACTTCCCTCCGCTCGGATGGTTGGCCGCGATCCCTTTCAAAAACGTTCACCACCCGACCGCCCCGGGGCGGGCAATTAGACCTTAGCAAGGATGGGGCCGCAAGCGGGTCCAGCCGCCACCAAGCGGCGATTCCACATCAGGAGCCCGCCCGGCTGGGCTCAATCGCTCCGCCCGGATGCTTGGCGCGCCTACATGGTTGCCGACCGGGTAAGGTTCAAGGCCGCGCCCTCGGCCCGCCCCCGTTGAGGCGGCAGGCGACGCGCCTCAGCTCCCCCGCATCATTCGGCGGACGATCTGGCCCTCTTGTTGGCGGACACTGCGGGGATTGTCGGCGGACGCGTAGAGCCCGCGCAGATAGGCGAGATCCCAGGAAGTGAGTTCGGTTGGCCTGACGTCGGCGCCCGCGTCGAACAGGTTGAGGATCGTCGGCGCGTTCGCAGTATCGGCGTCGGGATTGATCTGAGCCAGGGTAATCATAGCCACGTAATCGGCTAACGCCCCCACAGTGGCGTTCGCTGTTTGGTTGGCGTCAATGACGATGATTACGTAGTCCATCATCTCCATCACGCCGCCGCGCAGGCGCGAAACTTCGCGCACGCGCGTTCCGCTTGAGGCCCTATCGGCCGCTTGTTCTTGCCGCTCTTGTTCATCCGTCGAACTGCCAGGCTCGCCGGTAAACTCTTGGGCGCGATTTCTCTCCTGCTCGCCTGTCTGCTGGCTGTCACGCCCGAATGCGATCCCGTCCGTGGCCGTTCTGCTCACATGCCACCAGCGCACTGCATCCTGCGTCTGGACAAACCCGCGCAAAGCGTCCTGGCCACGAGAATTGCCGGTGGAGTTGTTCGCCGAAATCAAATTGCTTTGATCGGCGATCCCGCGGGCAAGTGTGGCGGCGTCGCGCGAGAAGTGGATGAGCACGTTGGGCCTGCAGCCCGGCGCGCGCACACGAAGACCCAGGGCGTCGGCAACCTCGCCGACGCGATCATTGAAAACCTGAGCCTGCGCGGCTTGCATGCCGACGACGCCGAGGCACAGCGGTCCATACCAGCGCGGCATGGGGCTACGGGTACGCGAGGGCGTCGTGAGCGCCGACACATACGCGCGCACCTGCACTTCGTCGCTCGCTTGCGGCGGTCGCACCACGACTTCTTCGTCCGCCGGCGTGTCTCGCTGCGCGAACGCCGGCGACAACATCGACACCTGCAACGCCGCCGCCGCAGCGACCGCCTTCACTAGGTTCATGTCCGCTCCCCTCCATCGGGCGCCGCCCGACCTGCTCGGCCATAATGGCCGCCTGCAGGCTTAGATCAAGGGGCGGTCACTCCGGGGCCTCCGCTGGCGGATGCTCTACCTGCTCGCGCATCCGCCGCGCGATGTCCCGCTCTTGCCGATCCGCATTTCGCGCATCCCGCGTCGCCGCATAGAGTCCATTGAGATAGGACAGGTCCCACTCGGTGATAGTCGTCGGACGGGAGGATTGATCGGAGAACAAGTTCAAGATGGTGCTGTAAGCTGAGGTGTCGGCGTTCGGATTGAGCTGCGCCAATACCGCCATTGCCACGTAGTCAGCGACCGCGCCGAAACGAATGCCGTCGATGCGCTTTGCGTCGATGATGATCAGCACGCGGTCGAAGTCTTCGCGCGTGCCGCGGCGAAGCCTGCCCATGCTGCGCACCGTGACCTCTTCGCCCGGCAGCACGCGAAATCCATCCGAGGTGAACGATTGCGTGACGTGCCACCAACGCACAGGCCGGGATGTGGTGGCGAAGTCTCGCAGTGCGTCACGGCCGCGCGTGTTGCCGTGACGGTTGCGGTTCGACACCAGGTCGCCATGCTGACGCACCAGCTCCTGCGCCAAAGCGTCCGAGTCCTCGGTAAGGAAGATCAGCACGTTGGGCGAGCATCCGGGTTCACCGACATCTAGGCCCACACTGAAGGCGATTACCGCCAGTCGATCAATAAGGGCCTGCGCGTACTGGCGGCGCATGCCGGCAACGCCCGGACATATGCGCCGGTCCCAACGGCCAAGCTGGTCGAGCTGGCCTGCGCTCGACACTTCGCCGACAAAACTGCGCACCATCTGATCGATCTGAGGCGCCGTGACCACGACCTGCTCTTCTGAGGCCGCTCCAGCTCCATTTCGATCGCTGGCCGTCTCGCTCTGGGCGCGAGCGGACGCGACGGTCACAATGATTGCGGCCGCCGCGAGAACACTGGCGCGACAGCCTCGCAGAGCGCCAGTCACCCAGCGATCGCCGCAACGATGCACGCCAGTCCTCCGAGCCATTGCCGCACCTCCCCATGCCAGAGCGGACTTCTGGAGCTTGGCCCGTGCGCCGGTGGGCGGCATGACCAAGTCCTGAGGTCTTGCTGAATGGTGTCGTACGGCAGTTTTCGCCTCGACCAGCCTCAAGACCCCTTGACATGATTGCAGAGGGTGGCCGCCCGGCAATGCTCAAACGACTGATGTACTGTTTTTGCTTACCGACAGCCGCCCTGTCGACGTCAGAAAGACGGCGCAGGACCTTCCGGCAACTCACGTTTTTCGTAGACGCGATCGACAATCCCGAAGGCGCGGGCTTCCTCGGCTGTCATGAAGTGATCGCGGTCGAGGGTCTTCTCGACGCGCTCCAGCGGTTGGCCCGTGTGCTTCACGTAGATCTCGTTGAGGCGGCGCTTGGTGTGGAGAATATCCTCAGCGTGGCGCTCGATGTCCGAAGCCGGGCCGCGGTAGCCGCCGGACGGCTGATGCACCATAACGCGGGCGTTCGGCAGGCAAATCCGCAGGCCCCTTTCGCCGGCGGTCAGCAGCAGCGAGCCCATAGACGCCGCAAGGCCGATGCAGACGGTCGAAACCGGGCTGCGGATGTACTGCATCGTGTCATAGATCGCGAGGCCGGAGGTCACGTAGCCGCCGGGGCTGTTGATATACATCGCGATCTCGCGCTTCGGATTTTCCGACTCCAGGAACAGCAGCTGCGCCGTCACCAGAGCCGCCAAACCATCGTCAATGCCGCCCGTAACGAAGACGATGCGCTCCTTCAGAAGCCGCGAGAAGATATCGAACGCGCGCTCGCCACGGCTGGTCTGTTCGACCACCATCGGCACGAGATTGGCGTATCTTTGAACCGGATCGAACGACATGTCGGCCTTTCACGAAGCGGCCGGAATCGCCGGCGCGCTGTCCATATTTGACGCAAGGAGGCAGGCCGCAAGCCCCGCGGGCTGTTGGCCGCCCAAGCGCTCTATTCTTCCGCCTTCGCCGCTTTGCCTTTTTTGGCCTTTTTCGGCGGTGGCGCGACGGGCTCATCGTCGGCAAACAGCTCCTCGCGGCTCACCGTCTCGTTTGTGACCTTGATCAGTTCGAGCACGTAATCGACCACCTTCTCTTCGTAGAGAGGCGCCCGCACCTGCGCCACCATCTGCGGATTGCGTTGATAAGCCTCGAAAATCTGCCGTTCCTGGCCCGGATAGTTGCGCGCTTGCGCCGAAATGGCCTGCGCCACTTCCTGATCCGAGACCTCGAGCTTGTGGCGTCGACCGATCTCGGCCAACACGAGCCCCAGCCGCACGCGCCGCTCGGCGATGCTGCGGTATTCTGCGCGGAGGTCTTCCTCGCTCTTGCCTTCATCGCTCGGATCGAGGCGCCCCGCTTGCCGGTCGGCGTCGACCTGACGCCAGATCTGGTTGAACTCGGCCTCCACCATCCGGGGCGGCAGATCGAAATCGTGCGCCTCGTCGAGCTTGTCGAACAGAGCGCGCTTAGCCTTGGCCCGTGACTGCTGAGCGTGCTCGGATTCGATGCGCTGCCTGAGCGCTTCCTTGAGCGCGGGCAGACTGTCGAAGCCAAGTTCGCTCGCCCAGGCGTCGTCCGGGACGCCCTCCTTCGGCCGGCGCACGACATTCACCTTCGTCTCGAACTCAGCGGCTTTGCCCTTGAGATCGGCGACCGGATAGTCGTCCGGGAACGTCACGTTGAGCTTGCGCTCATCGCCGGCCTTTGCGCCGATCAGCTGCTCTTCAAAGCCCGGAATGAACTGCTTCGAACCGATCACGACCCGCGCGCCCTGCGCCGAACCGCCCTCGAACGGCTCGCCGTCGATGCGGCCAACGAAATCGACCGTCACCTCGTCGCCGTCCGCGGCCGGGCCGTCCTTGTCCTCGAAGCCCCGGTGCGCCTTGGCGAGGTCGCTGAGCGCCTTTTCGACCTGCTCATCGGTCACCGATGCGATGGGCCGCGTGATCGAGATGGTCTTCAGGTCGATCGGCTCGAAGTCAGGCATGATTTCAAGGGTCAGCTCGAACTGCAGGTCCTGCTGGCCGGCCACCACCTTGTTGATGTCGCTCTTGAGATCCAGCGAAGGCTCCGAGGCCGCCCGCACCTTCTCCAGGCTCTCCTTGGTCGACTTCTGGACGGCGTCGTTGATGATGTCCTGCATCATCGAGGGCCCGTAAACCTTGCGGATGTGGCTGGCAGGCACCTTGCCCGGCCGGAAGCCGTTGATCCGCACGCGGGGGCGCACTTCCTCGATCTTGGCGTTCAGCTTTTGCTGGAGTTCGGCCGCCGGGACGGTGACGTCGTAAACGCGCAGGAGTCCTTCGGAACGGCGCTCGGTGAGCTGCATGAGACGGGCTTTCGACCTCGTTTTTGGAAAGCGCGGCTTATGGCACGCGCGAAATGCCGTGTGAAGCGCGCGGGAACATGGACGCGGCGGCCCGGGGCGCCTAAACCCAGCCCTCCAGGCGCGGACGTGGCGGAACTGGCAGACGCACTGGATTTAGGTTCCAGCGCCGCAAGGCGTGCGGGTTCGACTCCCGCCGTCCGCACCAAAGAGGTTACGGCGATTCCTGAGCCGGGCCCCGCTCGACCCTAGTTGTGCCCCATGCCGCCACCGCTTCGGCGGCCGCTTCGTTCACTTCGTCCGGCAGCAGCTGGCCCTGCGCCGTGATGTCGATGCGGTAGGCAGCCCCGTCGGCCATCGGCCAGTAGACCGCCTGTCCGTGCTCGGGCACGTCGACCAGAGGAATCTTATCTTGGACCGCGGTCACAATGGGCAGGAAATCGATGCCCGTGCTACGGTCTTCCCTGCGCAAATTGTACACAGATGGCGGCGTGGTTTGCGCCGTCTCAACGTCGCGATAGCGGCTGTCGAAGCGGTCGAGCCGGTACTGCGCGTCCAGACCAAGCACTGTCGCCCAGGGTTTCCAGCGGATCACGCGCGACGAAATCATCCAATCGTCGCCGGTGGCCTGGAAGGTGTGCGAAGCGCCGGGCGCGCCGTCGACGATCTCTGTCAACGTCACATTGTAGGTTCGATCGGTGCCCTGCACCTTCTCGAAGCTGATGGTAGCCACTTGGCGCTGAGCCTCGCCGAGACGGTGGTAGGATTGGACGTTGAGACCCATCAGCGCGACGATGGCGCCGATGGCCATCGGCACCGCGCCGACCACGACGCCGCGTCCGCCCTTCACCGGCCGGCCGCGAAACATCCAGCCGAGACCGCTGAGCAGAAAAGCGAGCCCGAGCACGGCCAGAGCGCCTGGAATGATCCACCACCACCAAACCATGTCCAATTCCCCCTCGCTCGCGCTTGTCCCGCTCACCCAACGATTAAACCAAAAGGCAGCCGCGAAACAGGCCAATTCACGCGTTTGGCGGCTGCGCGCGCAGCCTCGGGGGCGCCAAACTGTTGAGAACAGCGGGCATTTGCTCGCTGAGGTCCTCGGCGATGAGGCCGGGCCCGATCGCCTCCGCGGCCTTGCCGTGGAGCCACGCCGCCGCGGCGGCGGCCTCGAAGCTCGCCATCCCCTGCGCGATCAGTCCCGCGATGCAGCCGGTAAGCACATCGCCTGCGCCGGCCGTCGCGAGGAACGGCGTTCCGGTCGCGTTGATGATAGCGCGCCCATCCGGCGCGGCGATCACCGTGTCGGGACCTTTGAGCAGCACGACGCAGCGCGCGTACGCCGCTGCGGCGCGGGCTGCGTCGATGCGGGTTTCCGCCGACGAGTAGATGCCCGGAAACGCGCGGCGGAATTCGCCGACGTGCGGCGTCATCACATCGTGTTCAGCGAAGCCGTGTGTGATCGGCGACAGCAAGGTGAGCGCATCAGCATCGAGCACGAGCGGACAGCGCGGCTTCGCCTCGATGGCTGCACATAAGAGTTTGTAGTGCACATCGGTCAAACCAAAAGCAGGACCGATAGCCAGAGACTGCGCCGTGCGCGCAGCTTCCGCGTATGCGCTTCCATCGCGCGCTTCGCGCAGCATGATCGCCGTCAGGTGCGCGGCGTTCTCTGCAAGCGCATCGGGCGGGCTAAGCACCGTCACCAGTCCGGCGCCCACGCGCAACGCCCCGCGTGCGGCAAGCCGCCCCGCGCCTGTATGCGCATGCCCGCCGCTCGCAACCACGACATGACCACGCGCGTGCTTGTGCGCTTCGGGATCGGGCCATGGCAGGCGCCACAAGCCTGGATCGTTCTCCCACAGCGCAATGTCTTGGTCGGCAACGACCCGCTCGGGCGCCCCGATGTCGGCCACGACGACCTCTCCGCACAGGGCGCGGCCCGGCATCAGCACATGCGCCGGCTTTTTGCGCACGAACGTCACGGTGAGACAGGCGCGAAAGCTCAAATCATCGAGCGGTTCACCGGTGTCGCCATCAATGCCGCTCGGCACATCTATCGCGACAACGCGATCAGGCGCGCGCGCGAGAGCTCGCGCCAAACGGGCTGCTTCACCGTCTAGCGGGCGCGACAATCCCGCGCCGAACAGCGCATCCACGAACAACTCCGCCATCGGATTGTCCTCGCCGATGGCGAACGTTTCACCCGACCATGACGCGGCCGCCGCGGCGGCGTCGCCCCTCAAACCTTCCCGCGGAACGAGCGTCTCGACCCAAACCGGCCAGCCGAGCGCGCGCAGCGCGCGCGCGGCGACCCAGCCGTCGCCGCCATTGTTGCCGGGGCCGCACAGCACAGCGGTTGGACGCGGGCCGAAGCGCTGCACGATAGCTTCGGCGACCGCGCGTCCGGCGTTCTCCATCAGCGTGCTCGTCGGCACGCCGGCGGCCGCAGCGCCTTCATCGATCGCGCGCATCTGGTCGACAGTGATGATCTCGCGCGTCACCGCACGTCGTCCACTTGCATCTCGGCGCCCAACGCTATCAGACGCAGCGCGCCATCGTTTACTTCCAGTTCGGTGATGGAGGCGTGATCGGGAGTGCAGACGATCGTCAGCTCAGCGCCGAGCGCGGCGCCGGCGATCACGTTGATGCCAATGAAGTGCGTGAACACGGCAGTGTCGTGCCGAATGGCGCGCACGAAGCCAAGCATTTCTTCGCGCCAGCTGCGCAGACGCGGCTCCAGCGTCGACCACGTACGCTGCTGGGTACGATCGCGCCAAGGGAAGCGCTCTTGCAGCCAGGCTGCGCGATCGTCGATGCCTTCGCTTGCCACGATTTCGCTGACGCGCGGTTCGATGACGGGCTCAACCCCGCGCCAGCGCGCATAGGGCGCGGCTGTCTCTCGGCACCGAAGCATCGGAGATGACACCACATAGAGCAGGCCGAACGCCTCCAGGCGGACGGCGGCTTCCTCCGACTGGCGTCGGCCCAGTTCCGACAGGCCGGGATCGCTGCCCGAACCTCCCCAGACCTGGGCGGGCCGCCCGTGTCGGATCAGGAAGACGCGCGCCATCGCACAACCTTATGCCGCTCGACCCAGGGCGCCAGCCGTTTGCTTAAGCACGGGCGCCGCCAAAAGAGGCGCCCCCTGCACTACCGGCCGCCCCCGCAGTGCGTCGGCTTCCAGACTCGGCGCGCCGGGTCCATGGCGAGCCCACAGAACGCAGGCCAGAACACAAGGGGCGCTCCGATGAAAAAAATCGAGGCTATTATCAAGCCGTTCAAGCTCGACGACGTCAAAGAGGCGCTCCAGGAAATCGGGCTCCAAGGCATGACTGTCGTGGAGGCCAAGGGCTTCGGCCGTCAGAAGGGCCACACCGAACTGTATCGCGGCGCCGAATACGTCGTGGACTTCCTGCCCAAGCTCAAGATCGAGGTCGTGCTCGCCGACGATCAGGTCGAGGCCGCGCTCGAAGCGATCCAGAAGGCCGCCAAAACCGGCAAGATCGGCGACGGCAAGATTTTCGTGCTCGATGTGCACAACGTGGTGCGCATCCGCACTGGCGAAACGGGCGCAGCGGCAGTCTGATCGAAGCGCTCAACTGATTCTCCGGGAGCGCCGGACCGAGCCGGCGCCGCCCGCAATCACACCTTCACGTGCTCGGGGAGATGGCGATGTCTGACGAAGTCATGAAGCTGATCAAGGACAAGGAAGTCCAATACGTCGACCTGCGCTTCACCGACCTGCGCGGGAAAATGCAACACGTCACGTTCGACGTCGGCATGATCAATGCCGACGCGTTCGAGGAAGGCCTGATGTTCGACGGCTCCTCGATCGCGGGCTGGAAGGCGATCAACGAAAGCGACATGGTGATGCGCCCAGACGCCGCCGGCGCGCACATCGATCCGTTTTTCCAGCAGACTACGCTCGCCCTCTTTTGCGACATCCTCGAGCCGGGCACGCTGCAACCTTACGCGCGCGATCCTCGCTCGATCGCCAAGAAGGCGGAAGCCTACGTGAAATCATCCGGCGCCGGCGACACAGCCTACTTTGGTCCGGAGGCCGAGTTCTTCGTGTTCGACGACGTGCGCTGGTCCACCGATCCCTGGAATACGGGCTACTCATTCGATTCATCCGAGTTGCCGGTGAACACCAACAAGCCGTACGAGGGCGGCAATATGGGCCATCGGCCTGGCCCCAAGGGCGGCTACTTCCCCGTGCCGCCCATCGACAGCCTGCAGGACATGCGCGGCGAGATGCTGGAAGTGATGGGGCAAATCGGCCTCAAGCCAGAGAAGCACCACCACGAGGTTGCGCCGGCGCAGCACGAACTTGGCCTCAAGTTCAACACGCTGACGCGCATGGCCGACAGCATGAACCTGTACAAGTACGTGATCCATCAGGTCGCTGCGTCCTACGGCAAGAGCGCGACGTTCATGCCCAAACCTTTCTACAAGGACAACGGCTCGGGCATGCACGTGCACATGTCGATCTGGAAGGGCGGCAACAACTTGTTCGCCGGCGATCGCTACGCCGATCTGAGCGAAACTTGCCTCTATTACATTGGGGGCGTCATCAAGCACGCGCGCGCGATCAACGCGTTTGCGAACTCGACCACCAACTCCTACAAGCGCCTCGTGCCGGGCTACGAGGCGCCGGTGCTGCTCGCCTACTCTGCGCGCAATCGCTCGGCCTCGTGTCGCATTCCGCACGGCACGGGCGCGAAGGCCAAGCGCGTCGAAGTGCGCTTCCCCGATCCGGCCGGCAACATGTACCTGACGTTCACGGCGCTCTTGATGGCGGGTCTCGATGGGATCGAGAAGAAAATCCATCCCGGCGATCCGCTCGACAAGAATCTCTACGATCTGCCACCGGAAGAGCTCAAGGACGTGCCGACCGTGTGCTCGAGCCTCCGCCAGGCGCTCACGGCCCTCGATGCTGACCGCGACTTCCTGATCAAGGGCGGCGTCATGAACGATGACGTGATCGACGCCTACATCGAGCTGAAGAAGGAAGAACTCGACCGCTTCGAGACCCACCCGCACCCCGTGGAGTTCGACATGTACTACAAGGCGTGAGTTTCAGATGTCGCACAAAAACGGGCCGGAGAGCGATCTCCGGCCCGTTCTATTGTCCGTGTGTTTTTGCTTCAGAACGCCCACACGCCCGAAAGCGTCCAGGCGTCGACGCCGTCGTCGTCATCGGCGACGTAGCGGGTGTATTCGCCGCGCACGCCGAAGTTCGGCGTGAACGCGTATTGCGCGCCGATGCCGGCGGCGAGGCCATCGTCATCGACGCCGGCGGTGAAGCCGCCGAACGTGCCTTCGGCGTCGATCGTCGCATAGCCGGCGCGCGCCAGCAGTTCGAAATTCTGCCCGAGCGGCAGGAAGCCGATCGCATATGCGCCGAACTGATCGTCGAGATCGACGTCGACCGGCGTGCCGAGCACGTCGGCGGTGTCGCCGTCGATGCCGAACGAAGCTTCAGCTTCGATGCCGAAATTCGGATGTAGCCGATAGCCGAAGCGGCCGGTGATGCCGGTCACGTCGACATCTTCATCTTCGGTGTTGAACCAGGTTCCGCCGAGATTCACATAAGGCCCGGTGGAGTTGACGACATCGGCAGCTGCGGGCGTCGCCGCGGCTGCAAACAGCACAGCAGCAGCAACTGCTAGTTTCCGGATCATTCTCAGTCTCCTCGCAAGGCTCCCCGCCGCATCGCCCGTCCGAACCCGTTGCACCGCTTGTGGTTTCGGGGTTCCGCTGACATTTAATGGGAGGCGGGTCGATCCGTTGCCGATGCGACACGACATTCGCCATCGGCTTGCATTTACTTGCGGGAAACGAACACGGCGCAGGGAAGATGGCGCCGCCGAGCATGGCGGCGGCGCGCGAAGCGTCTTAAGGAACCTTCATGGCGCAAGCAGAGAAGAAATCCGTTTCGCCCAAAACGGGCGAAGCCGAGCTGTGGAACGAAGATCTTTTCGGCGCGGGCGAACCGCCGCCGGCCGCGGCCGGTGCGTACACCGCCAAAGACATCGAAGTGCTCGAGGGCCTGGAGCCGGTGCGGCGTAGGCCGGGAATGTACATTGGCGGGATCGACGAACGGGCCCTGCACCATCTGTTCGCCGAAGTGCTCGACAACTCGATGGACGAGGCCGTCGCCGGTTACGCGGACCGAATTGAAGTCGAACTTGAAGCGGACGGCACGTTGCGTGTGACCGACAACGGCCGCGGCATGCCGATCGATCCGCACCCGAAGTTCCCCAAGAAATCCGCGCTCGAAATCATCATGACCGTGCTGCACGCGGGCGGGAAATTTTCGGACAAGGTGTATCACACCAGCGGCGGGCTGCACGGCGTGGGCGTTTCCGTGGTGAATGCGCTCTCCGACCGTGTCGAAGTGGAAGTCGCGCGCGACCGCAAGCTTTACCGGCAGACGTTCTCGCGCGGCGCGCCGACCTCGAAGCTGATTGACGCGGGCGCCGCGCACAATCGCCGCGGCACGACGGTGCGCTTCCACCCGGATGCGCAAATCTTCGGCCAAGGCGCCGCGTTCAAGCCCTCGCGCCTATTCCAGATGGCGCGCTCGAAGGCCTACCTGCAGCGCGGCGTGCAGATCCGCTGGAAGTGCGCGCCCGAGCGGATCAAGGACGACACGCCCGCCGAGGCGGTGCTGCACTTCCCGAATGGCCTCGCCGACTTCCTCGCCGAGCTGACGCGCGAGAAGAAGGCGGTGGTCAGCGAAGCCTTCAGCGGCCGCACCGAACGCAACGGGCCGCACGGGCGCGTGGAATGGGCGATCACCTGGGTCAGCGACGGCTTCGGCGAGGCCGACGGCTTCCTCCGCTCGTACTGCAATACCATCTACACGCCCGACGGCGGCTTTCACGAGTCCGGCTTTCGCGCGGCGATCGCCAAGGGGCTGAAGGCTTTCGCTGAGCTGAAGAACAACAAGAAGGCTTCCCTCATCACGCAAGAGGACGTGATGAATACGGGCGCGGCGCTCGTCTCCGTCTTCATCCGCGATCCGCAGTTCGAAGGCCAGACGAAGGGGCGGCTCGTTTCGACCGAAGCGGCGAAGATCGTCGAACAGGCGGTGCGCGATCCGTTCGATCACTGGCTCGCGGCGCGCCCTGCCGACGCGCAGCGCCTGTTGGACTGGACCATCACGCAAGCGGAAGATCGGCTGCGGCGGCGCAAGGAAAGGGAAGTCTCGCGCCAGAGCGCCACGCGCAAGCTGCGCCTGCCCGGCAAGCTCGCCGACTGCGCGCGCTCGGATGCGAAGGACACCGAGATTTTTCTGGTCGAAGGCGACAGCGCCGGGGGCTCGGCCAAGCAGGCACGCAACCGCGAAACGCAAGCCATCCTTCCGCTGCGCGGCAAGATCCTCAACGTCGCCAGCGCCGGCGGCGAAAAACTCTCCGCGAACGCCGAACTCAACGATTTGGCGCTGGCGCTGGGCGTGCAGCCAGGATCACGCTTCAAGCTCGACGATCTGCGCTACGAGCGCGTGATCATCATGACCGACGCCGACGTGGACGGCGCGCACATCGCCTCGCTCTTGATTACCTACTTTCACAGACAGATGCCGCAGCTCATCCGCGCGGGCCGGCTCTATCTCGCCATGCCCCCGCTCTATCGCCTCACCGCCGGCAAGGAGAGCGTTTACGCGCGCGACGACGCGCACAAAGAAGCGCTGCTGAACGGCGAGTTCAAGGGTAAGAAAGTCGACATCTCGCGCTTCAAGGGCCTCGGCGAGATGATGCCCGCGGACTTGAAGGAAACCACCATGGACCCAGCGACGCGCACGCTCGCGCGTGTGGTCCTGGACGAACAGGGCTTGCCGGATTTCGAGAAGCTCGTCGAGACGCTGATGGGCAGAAAGCCTGAGCTGCGCTTCGATTACATTCAGAGAAACGCGAGGTTCGTGGCGGAAGAGATCGACGTCTAGCTGCGCTGGCGAGCGCTCTCGCCTGCCACACGTTCGTCGCCCCAACGTGCTGACAGCCCACCGTGCTGACAGCGTTCTCAGGACTTAGCGCCGGCTTGCGTGCCGAAGCGCGAGGAAGGCTGGATCAGCCATCTGAAGTCGCATGGGAGGCCGCAGTCCTCCTTCGCCAAGGCTACGGAGGACATCCTACACTCGCTTTCGCGAGCGTAGGATGGTCGGGGCGGCGGGATTCGAACTCGCGACCCTTAGCTCCCAAAGCTAATGCTCTACCAGGCTGAGCTACACCCCGATCAGGCTGCTTGGACCTTACTCCGCCACGCCGGTCAAGCTTGGGTAAAGTCGCACTTCACCGCGATAGGGGGGGCGGTCGGACTGATATACGCTGGTGATGGCCGCCTGTCCGCCAGGCCCGAAACCAATGCTCGTCGTGTATCGAGAGGGCGTTATGATCACGCCAAGCAGCTCGCCCTCGGCTGACAACCGCAGCACGCTGCCCTCTCCATAGATCGCGACATAGACATCACCGTTCGGCCCAACTTCAACTCCATCCGGACCGGTTTCCGCATAGGCTTCGGCGTACCGCCTTGGTCTGTTCAGGTTATTGATGTCGGCGAACACGACCGGACCAGCCAAACTTCCGTCCGCGCGGATATCGTAGCGCAGTGTGCGCCCGCTCATGTGTTCGTTGACATAGAGTTTGTTGTTGGCGCGGTCGGCGAAAACCCCGTTTGGATACCAAAGCGGTCCGGCAACACGTCTCAAAACGCCTCCCGCGGATAGGTGCATGACGCGGCCGTGCGGCAACGTGCTCCGCGCGAACTGCCCGGGATCCGAAAAATAGACGCCGCCCTGGCCGTCGGCCGTGACGTCGTTCGGATCCATCAATCGGACGTTCTCGGCATCGCGATCCCAGCGTTGTGTTTCGCGTCCCTCCGCGTCGACCGCCACGACCCGGGCCGCGAGGTGACAGAGAATGACGAAGCCGTCGCGATAGGGAGCAATTGCGGTCGGCCCGCAGCCCGCCTGCAAGAAGAACGATTCTCGCGCGCCGTTCTCATAAAGGGTGACGCGATCCGCACCCATTTCGGCAAAATAAAGCCGCTCGCCCTGCCACAGCGCCCCTTCCGGATAGGAGGCGGCGAGAACGCGGACTTCCTGCTGCTGCGCCGGCGCCGCGCCCGTGCAAGCGGCGCACGCCACGATGGCCGACAACAGCGCTCTAAGCATCGGCGCGCCCCCGCATGCGCAACAAAATAAGCACCACCCCTCCAACCACGATGACGCCCGCAAACAAGAACATGATGTCTCGGCTTCCCATGTGGCGCATCAGGAAGAGCGGCGCTCCCAGAGTGCCAAGCACGTTGCCGATGGTTGTGATCGAATAGACCGAACCCGCGACGCGCCCGCCATGCTCCGCGTCAGCAAGCAACAGCCGCACGGCATAGGGTGAGAAGAAACTCAGCAGCGTAAGCGGGATGAACATGAGCGCAACCGAGGCAGCGAGCACTGCGGGGGGGTCGTAGCCTGCGTTCAAGAGCATCCAATCGAGCATTGGCGTTGCGAAGAATGGGACGGCGAGAAAGTAGACGCCGGAGGCGAGGATCACGAATCCCAGGATTTCGGAGCGAGGCATTCTGTCGGCGACCACGCCGCCCAGATAATAACCTGCCATCAACGCAAGCATGACCGTCGCGATCATACAGGCCCAGATCTCGATCGCGCTTCCGAAGTACGGCGTCATCATGCGGATTGCCGCCATTTCGGCGCCCATGAGCGCAGCGCCCAGGAAGAAGCCTACGCCCAGGAGTGCGACCTGCTGCAACATAGCCCCCTTAGTCATCCGTCACCCGCGGCCGGTGCGGCAGCGCCGGTCGTAATCGCGATAGCCCACCGGCGCGAAATCGTCAGTGAACGGTTGAGCCGTTCCCGCGCTCACGTTCGCACGTCGGCCATGCAATAGCGTCGCAATGGGATAACGAAAATCGTATGCCTGTTGTAGCGAAGCGGCCCGCGCGTTCAGCTCCGCGTTCGTCTTGGCTTGGCCGTCATGGGCGATCATCACCCAGTTGCCGCTGGCGCGGTAGAGATCGACGTTCGCGAATACTGCGCGCGCAGTGGCGACCATGCGGTTGAGATCAAGGACGTCGGGCGAGATATTTTGCGCAACAGCGCCCCCCGGCGCCAGGCGGCGCTTCAGGATGCCGTAGAACTCGCGCGTCACCAAGTGGAATGGCACCAGCGTGCCTTGATAGGCGTCGACGAGGATGATGTCATAGATATCTCTGCCGCGCGACATGAACACGCGGCCGTCACGCGTGACGATTCTCAGCCGAGGGCCCTGACTCACGCCGAAGTAACGTTGGGCCAGCTCCACCACGCCGGGATCAATTTCCACGCATGTGACACGCGATTGCGGCAAGTGATCGTGCAGATACGTGGCAATTCGCCCGCCGCCCAAGCCAATCTCGACGATGTTGCGCGCCTGCTGCGTGTAAGCGAGCACCGCTGTCATGTACTGGGTGTACACAACTGGCAATTCCTCGGGGTCGTTTGGATTGTAGAGGCTTTCTGTGAAAAGGCAGTTGTTGATGCCGAAGCGCATCGCGATGTATCGGCCCTCGCGATCGATATAGGTCGTCGCGTATTGCGACTCCCGCCGCGCTATTCGCCCATAGGACGAAGCTTGCCCGCAAGCCGGAAGCGGGACGGCCGCCCCGAGGACGGCCAACAAGCCGCCAGCGAAGGCGCGGCGGTCGAAAACATGCGGCATTGCTCTGCCTGCCTCCATAGGTCCCCTGAAACCCGTCTTTGACGGAGCCGGTGGGCGAGAACAAGGCATTGCGCGCGCTCTAGGCGCGGCCGATGCGCCGCAAATCGCCAGACCGCTCCACCCTGGCCGCCCGAAGCGCCTTCCTAGCCCTTGCTCCGGATTCGACGTTGGGGCATGTTTCCTGCGGAAACCAGGTCGGGGGAAGTAATGCGCATCACATGGCATGGGGCGGTGGCCCTGGTGAGCGCTTTCGTGTTTTGGCAATCCCTGAGCGCAGACGCGATCGCAGTGAACTGCACGAGTCCGGCATCAATCGCCGCCACAGAGAGCGCTGCGCCCGACGCGACTGCGGGAATGGCGAAGGCGCAAACAAACGGCGCCGCTAAGCAGAACACGGCAAGAGTTCCGGTCGCCGCGGACCTCAGTGGCGAGTGGGCCGGATTCTATGTGCAGAACGGCCAGCGCACCCCCTTCACAGCCCAATTCTCTGGGCGTCCCGGTGTTTTTGGTGGGAGCACAATCGAGTCCAACTCCTTTGCGGACCCAACCGCCACGCACCTGTATGCGATAGTGTGCGGCCATACGACGCCCGATGGCGTCGTCACCTTTGTCAAAACCTATGACGGCACCGGGGGCGCTCGCCATTCGGTTCAATATCAAGGACGAATCGATGAAACGGGACGTACGATCACAGGCGTCTGGGTCATCGGTTCGACGCGTGGCGAGTTCATTCTCGCGCGCCGTTAAATGCACGGCCGCAGCAGTCGTCGCATTCGTTGCGGCTACGAATGCGTATGCGAAGAACGGGCCCGCGCAGCCTTCATTAGCGGACACGGCAGCGGCTGCTGCGAATCTGGACGCCCTGAGCCAGCGCCGCATTCAGATGGCTCAGGCCTTCGCTGCGCAGGCTGCCTATTGTTCTGGACGCCAAGACACTGATCACCCGTCATTTCATGGCTGTGTCGATTGGCACTCGGCCGCTCACGCCGCTTGGGCGCTCATTGCCTACGAGACATTGACCGGCGACGATCGATATGCGGGCCAAGTAGAGGCCGCGCTCGCCCCTGATCTCATCGCGCAAGAACTAATTTATGTACGCGAACGTCCCGATTTCGAGATGCCATATGGGCGTGCGTGGTTTCTTCGACTGGCGGCGGACCGCAAGCGCCTGCGAAGAGATGGCGCCCTCGACGCGCTCGGAGCGATAGTTGCGGATTCACTGCGCGACTTCTACACGCTGCGCGCCCCGAATCCGTCGGCTGACCGCTATTCCAATCCAAGTTGGGCGCTGATCAATCTTCTCTATTTCGCGCGCGCTCAGGGCGATGCGGATCTCGAAGCCTTCGTCGTGACAAAGGTGCGTGAGCATTTTCTTGACAGCCGTTGCAGCCTCGACCGCGAGCAGGCCGGCTTCATAGCGGTCTGCACGACCTGGGCGTGGCTCGTCGCCGAAGCCCTGCCTACCGACGAATTCCGCGCCTGGTATGCTGAGTGGAACCCTGGCCTCGAGACGCTCGAGCCCGTTCGGGTCTATCCCAGCGCACACGATTACGGCCGCAACTTTTCCCGCGCCTGGGGCCTGTATCATCTAGCCGAACTGCTCGACTCCCCGGACCTGCGCGACTCCTATGTCGCTCACGTGCAAGCCGGGTTCGAGCCGGAGTCGTCCTGGCGAGGCTCCTATATGGCGAACGGCCACTGGGTGGCGCAATTCGGCATGCTGGCAATTACCCCGCTCTTTTCCGAAGCAGCCAATAAGTCCGGTTCTCAGACAGGTCGTGGCAGGCCCTAGGGGAATCGAACCCCTCTTTTCAGGTTGAAAACCTGACGTCCTAACCGATAGACGAAGGGCCCGCGGAACCGCCTGGAAACGCGGGAGACGGCCATATAGAGGCGCCGGTCCGGGCTGGCAAGGCGGGTTCAGCCTGCATATCCGGGCGCCTGCGCCGCTTTGGCGGCGCCCTCGGTCATGGCCGCCGCAAGGTCTCGCAAATACTCATCCGACGCCTTCAGGTGGACGGGCGAGAGCATCAGGTGCAGCGCCTTGGGATCGACCAGCGCCGCCGTGATCCAGCCCTTCTGATGCAGCTTCGCCAGCAGCGCGAGCACATCCGCGTCCTCGTGCGCAAATGACACGATGCCGAGCTGCGGCTTGCCGAGCACGCGGAAGCCGAGCTGCGCCACGCCTGCTTCGATCTTCTCGCGCGCGTCCGTGACCATGCGCTGCTTCTCGCGATAGCCCTCCACGCCGAGGAAGTGCATCACGGCCCAGGCGGCGGCGATCGCCCCGCCGGGCCGCGTGCCCGCCAGCGTCGGCGTGATCATACGGCCGAGCGGCCAGGGCCCTGCGTCGAAGATCATGTGCTCTTTCATCGCTTCGGTGCGGAAGAACACGGTGGACGCGCCCTTGGACGCATAGCCGTACTTGTGCAGATCGCCGGAAATCGAGGACACGCCCGGCACGGAGAAGTCGAACGGCGGCAGATTGGCGCCGTTCATGCGCACGAACGGCGCGAGATAGCCGCCGACGCACGCATCGACGTGCAGCCAAAGGCCGCGCCGCTGCGCCAGTTCGCCCAGCTCTTCGATCGGATCGATCAGCCCGAATGGAAAACACGGCGCAGAGCCTACGATCATGATGGTTTGCTCGTCCGCCGCGTCGCCGATCGCCGCCGCGTCGGCGAGATAGTCCTTCAGCGGCGTGCGGCGCACTTCGAGGTCCATCATCATCGCCGCCTTGTGGAAGGCCGGGTGCGCCGAATACGGCGTGACGATGTTGAGCGGCCCGCTCCTGCCGCGCGCCCGCGCATGATCGCGCGCCGCTTTCACCGCCATGACGATGGAGTCCGTGCCCCCGCTCGTCATGGCCCCGGCCGCGCCTTCAGGCGCGTTCAGCAGCGAGAGGCCGAACGCGACCACCTCGCGCTCCATCTGCGCCAAGCTCGGAAAGGCCGCCGGCCCCAGCCCGTTCTCTTCCGAGAACATCGCGTAGGCCGCCTTCTTGACGCCCTCGACCTCTTCGCCCGCATTGAAAATGTAAAGCCCGGTCTTGCCCTCGCGCCACTTGACGTCGCCCGCCGCCTTCTCGCGCAGCCGCGCCTCGATGGCGTCCCAAGCCATGCCTTTTTCAGAAAGAGTTGCTCTGGTCATACGCCGAGCCAAGCACAACGGGCATGACAAGGGCAACAGCGAACCACCTCTTCGTGCTCCTTCGTGACCTTAGTGTCTTCGTGGTTTCAAACACCAAGGCACAAAGACCACGAAGAAGCACAAAGCGTCTGATGCTAGGTGGTCGCAGCCAGATCCACTATTTCCACTTCTGCGCGCGACGAGCCGTTCCACTCGTTGCGCTTCACGCGCACGGCGGCGTGGAAAACGCCTTCCCGCTTCAGCAGCGCTTCGCCCAGCGCGCTCTTCATTGCGCGGAACGCGATGCCGCCCACGCGCGCGCCGCGCGCGTCCTCGAGCGTGAACCGCACGTGCTCTTCCTTTACCAGCTTTGCGTAGCAGACGCGCACGTCCGGCAGCGCGAACACAGGCTCCGGATGGCCTTGCCCGTACGGCCCGATGCGATCGATCGCGTCGACCAGATCGAGATCGATCGCGCCCACGGCGCCCGCCGCGTCCACGGAAAGCGCGCGCGCTTCGCCGGAGGCCGCCGCCAGTTCGTCGGCGAGCGCGTCGGAGAGGAAATCCTTTAGCGCCGCGACTTTGTCCCATTCCACGGTCAAGCCAGCCGCCGCCGCGTGACCGCCGCCATTGATCAGCAAGCCTTCCGCTTTCGCCTTCGCTACGGCTGCCCCGAGATTGACGCCCGGCGTCGAACGCCCCGAGCCCTTCGCCGGCTCGTGCTCGCTCACGCCACCGAGCACGATGGTCGGCTTCATCAGCCGATCCTTCAGCCGTCCCGCCGCGATGCCGATCACGCCCGGATGCCAGCGATGCGAGCCGACGATGACGACGGCGCGCTTCTCCGCTTCGGCGAGCGCTTCGGTCTCGGCGTCCGCCAGCATCTCCGCCTCGCGCGCGCGCCGCTCCTGGTTCAGCGCCTCCAGCGTGGCGGCGAGTTCGCGCGCTTCATCGGGATCTTCGGTCGACAAAAGCCGCGTCGCCAGCGAGGCATCGCCCACGCGCCCGCCCGCATTGATGCGCGGCCCGAGGATGAAGCCGAAATCGTACACGCTGGGTTTGCCGCCCTGCACGATCGATAGACGGCCCGCCGTCTCCGCCAGCGCTGCCATGCCGATGTTCTTGCCGTTGCGCAGCACCTTGAGCCCCTGCGAGACGATGGCGCGATTGAAGCCCGTGAGCGGCGCCACATCGCAGACGGTGCCGATCGCGGCCAGATCGAGCATCTGAATGAGATCGGGCAGATTGTTCGATCCGATCGAGCCGCGCCGGCGCGCTTCGCGATTCACTGCTGCGAGCGTTACGAGCACCACGCCGGCGGCGGTGAGATGCCCCTGGCCCGACGAGCAATCGAGACGATTGGGATTGACCACCGCGCGGGCTTTCGGGGGCGGGCCGCTCATCAGGTGGTGATCGAGCACGATCACGTCGAGCCCGAGATCGGCCGCCGCATTGAGCGGCACTTCCGCCGCCGCGCCGCAATCGACCGTGATGACAAGTTCGACGCCCTGTTCTTTCAGACGCTCAAACGCGAGCACGGATGGGCCGTAGCCCTCCTTCATGCGATCCGGCACGTAGATCTTCAGCTCGCGCCCGCGCGCGCGGAAATAGCGCACGAGCTGCGCGGCGGACGAGCCTCCGTCGACGTCGTAATCCGCCAGCACCGCGCACGAGCGGCCGCTGACGATCGCGTCCTCGATCACGCGCGCGGCTTCGTCCATGTCGGCGAAGCTCGAGGGATCGGGGAAGTGCGTCTTCAGCGTCGGCGTGAGGAACGCCTCCGCTTGCTCCAATCCCACGCCGCGCGCCGCCAGCAGACGCGCAGCGATCTCCGGCAACGCAAAGCGCCGGCGCAGCGCCTCCACCATGCCGATATCCGCATCGCGCGCACGCCAACGCCGCCCCGTGAGCGAACGCTCGACGCCGAGGAAAGCGCCGCCACCAACTGAAACTCGCGCCTGCGCTGCGGTCATATCCCCCCTTAGGCCGATTCTCCGCGCCAGCCCTGCCCAACTGCCCCGCCGCTATGCAGTTCTGCCCGGTCTGAGCGTCCAACAAAGTGCAAGCCTATCCACATGACAAATGGCGAGATCCTCGCCCTGTTGACCATCGCAGCGATCGTCATGACCTTGGCGTTCCTGCTTCCGACGAAATCGCGCGGCGCCTGGAGATCGGATGGCGGCGGAGACGGCGGCGGCGATTGATCGTCGATCCGATCAAAACACGCGATACCCGCCGTCGATCAGAATCTTGTCGCCCGTGTGAAATGCGCTGGCGTCGGACGCGAGATAGACCGCGATCCCGGCGAAATCCTCCGGTTGGCCCCAGCGGCCCACGGGCACGCGCCCGATGACGCTCTCCTTGAACTTCTCGCTCTGCTGCGCGCGGCCGGTCATGTCGGTCGCAATCCAGCCCGGCATGATCGCGTTGCAGCGCACGCCGTGGCGCGCGAACTCCACGGCGATCCCGTCGACGAAGCCGAGCACGGCGTTCTTGGACGCTGCGTAGTCCTCATTGCGCGGCGCGCCCTGCCCGACGACCATGCTCGATACGGCGACGACCGAGCCTCCCGGATCGCCCGCTTCCGCCCGCGCCTGCATGTGCCGGCACGCTTCGCGCATGGTCCACAGCATACCGTCGACATTGATCGCCATCACGCGGCGATAATTCTCGCCGCCGATGTCGAGAAAAGACTTCCAGTAATGGCTGACGCCCGCATTGGCGAAGCACGCATCGAGCCGGCCGTGTTCCGCGAGCAGCGTCTGCATCGCCGAAGCGACATTCTCCTCTTTCGAAACATCCACGACGCGCGATGTGACACGCGTTCCATGCGCCGCCAGCTTCTCCTGCGCCCGCGCGTTCTTCTCCGCGTTCGTGCCCCAGATCTCCAGCGCCGCGCCCGCCTGCGCCAGACCCTCCGCCATCCCCAGCCCAATGCCGCCGTTGCCGCCGGTGACGAGCGCGACTTTGCCGGTGAGATCGAACGGCTTGAACATCAGCGCCCCAGCGGCTGGCGCACGCGCAGCTCGCTCACCGTGCGCGTGGCGGAGTTCATGACCAAGGTGTGCGTCTGCGCGACGCCGTTGAACACGCGCACCCCGTCCAGCAGCGACCCGCCCGTCACGCCGGTCGCGAGGAAGATCGCGTCCTGGGACACCAGCTCGTCCAGCGTGTAGCGGCGCTTCAAATCCGTGACGCCGGCGCGATCGGCGCGCGCGCGCTCTTCGTCGTTGCGGAACACGAGCCGGCCCTGGAATTGTCCGCCCACGCATTTCAGCGCCGCCGCCGCCAACACGCCCTCCGGCGCGCCGCCCTGTCCGACATACATGTCGATCCCGGTTTCGGGCTTAGTGCAGTTGATGACGCCCGCCACATCGCCGTCGGTGATGAGATGCACGCGACAGCCCACGCGCCGCAACGCCGCGATGATCTCGGCGTGGCGCGGCCGGTCCAGCACGCACACGCCGATGTCCTCCACGCGCACGCCTTTGGCCTTCGCCAACGCTTTTGCGTTTTCGTCGGCCGGCTTGTCGAGATCGACGACGCCCGCTTCGAACCCCGGGCCGACTGCGAGCTTATCCATGTAAGTGTCTGGCGCGTGCAAGAGCCCGCCGCGCGGCGCGAACGCGATCACCGCCAGCGCATTCGCCATCGCCTTCGCCGTCAGCGTGGTGCCTTCGAGCGGATCGAGCGCGATGTCGATCTCCGCGCCCTTCCCAGTGCCTACCTCCTCGCCAATGTAGAGCATCGGCGCTTCGTCGCGTTCGCCTTCGCCGATGACGATGCGGCCCTTCATCGGCATGGCGTTGAGCGCCGTGCGCATGGCGTCGACCGCGGCCTGATCCGCCGCTTTCTCATCGCCCCGCCCGGCGAGCCTCGCAGCGGCAATGGCCGCGGCGATCGGCACACGCGCGGCGGAAAAGGCGAGGTCGTCGGTGATCGTCATCATCAGCTCCAAGCGCCTTGGCCTTGCGACGGCCGGGCGCGCCCCGTCAAGATGTCTCGCTATTCCGCCGCGGCCGGCGCGGCGTTGGACTGCAGGAAGCGTTTGAGGTTGCGCGCGGCCTGGCGGATGCGCTGTTCGTTCTCCACCAGCGCAATGCGCACATAGCCGTCGCCATACTCGCCGAAGCCGGCGCCCGGCGCGACGGCGATCTCCGCGCCCTCCATCAGCCGCTTGGCGAAATCCACCGAACCCAGATGCGCGAACCGCTCCGGCAACGGGGCCCAGCAGAACATGGAGGCCGTCGGTCTGGGCACGTCCCAGCCCGCCTTGGCGAAGCACTCCACCAGCACGTCGCGGCGATGCTTGTAGATCGCGCGCATCTCGGCGACGTAGTCCTGCGGCCCGTTGAGCGCCGCTGCGGCCGCCACCTGCACTGGCGTGTAGGCGCCGTAATCGAGATACGATTTCACCCGCGCCAGCGCCGCGATCAATCGCTCGTTGCCGAGTGCAAAGCCGACGCGGAAACCGGCCATCGAGTAGGTTTTCGAGAGCGTATTCACTTCGACGGCGATATCCGTCGCGCCCTCCACCTGCAGCACCGACGGCGGCGGATCACCTTCGAAGTAAATCTCGGAATATGCCATGTCCGAGAGCACGAACATCTCGTGCTTCTTCGCGAACGCGACGGCCTCTTTGTAGAAGTCCAGATCCGCCACCTGCGCCGTCGGATTGGCCGGATAGCACGTCACCATGGCGATCGGCGGCGGCACCGAATGGCGCACGGCGCGGCCGATGCCGCTCAAATACTGTTCCGGCGAATGCGCCTCCACCGAGCGGATCACGCCGCCCGCGATGATAAAGCCGAACGCGTGGATCGGATACGATGGATTGGGCGAGATGATCACGTCGCCCGGCGCCGTGATGGCTTGCGCGAGATTGGCGAAGCCTTCCTTCGAGCCCAATGTGGAGACGATCTGGGTGTCGGCATCCAGCTTCACGCCGAAGCGCCGCTCGTAATAGCCGGCCATCGCCTTGCGCAGCCCTGTAATGCCGCGCGATGCCGAGTAGCGGTTCGTGCGCGGCTTCCTCGCGGTCTCGCACAGCTTCTCGACGATATGCTCCGGCACGGGCAGGTCCGGATTGCCCATGCCGAAATCGACGATGTCGGCGCCGCCCGCGCGCAGGCGCGCCTTCAGCCGGTTGACCTCCTCGAACACGTAAGGCGGGAGCCGGCGGATTTTGTGGAATTCGGATGCGCTCATCGCGTGCCGGCGATCACTCGTCCGGGTGCGCTTGCCGCGACTCTTCCAGCACCTCGCGCGCCTGCTCCACGAACTCGTCCGTGCCCTCGGCTGGCGCGGGCTCGTTGCGCGGATGGTTCTTGAGTTCATCGCGCGCGGCGATCAGATCGGCCTCCACCTGCGCCCAATAGCCCGGGTCGGTGTTGGCCATGGTGGTGCGCGGCACGTCCCGCAGGCTGGGATAGCCGCCTTCCGCTTGGGCTTGGCGTTCGCTGAACCACGCCGGCGGCTCGCCGGCCGGCGACACGCACCCGCTCAGCGCCACAAGGCCCGCCAGTACCGCCGCCATCCGCATGAATCGCTCCCGGAAACGCCCCCGAACCGTCCTATATCATGCCCTGGCTTTGCGCCACCGCGCGAAGCGGCGGTATGAGGGACACGAGGAGAACAGCCGATGACGGACGGGGACCCGCCCGCCGCAACCCCCGGTGCGCTGGCCGAGGCTGCGCCAAAGCCGAAGCGCGCGCGCAAGCGCGCCGCCGAGGGCAACGGGACGCCCGCTGCGCCGCGCAAGCGCGCGCCGCGGAAGAAGACGGCCGCGTCGGCAGCGCCAGCAGCGGCCGCTCCTGCGCCAGCTCCTGCCGGACCTGCCCCGGCGCTCAACGAAATGATCATGAACCAGACCGCCGACAGTCTGGCGCAGCTCTCCGGCAATCTCGCCGCGGCGATGACGCGCGCCAACCAGGTCTTCTCCACCGCCTTTCTCGAGCAGTCCAAGGACCCCTCCTCGTGGCGGCCCGATCCGCTCGGGGTGCAGACCGCGCTCAACGAAGTGTGGTCGCGCCTGGCGTTGCAGCCCGAAACGCTGCGCGACGCGCACGCGCAGCTGTGGCAGCGCTACGGCGAAATCTGGCAGCGCCACGCCGCGCAGATGATCACAGGGCAGGCGCCGCAAAGCGAGACGCCACGCGACAAGCGCTTCCGCGATCCCGAGTGGCGCAGCAACCCCGGCTTCTCGATATTGCGCGAAACTTATCTCGCCACCGCGGACTTCATCACCGAGTTGGTGCAGAAGGCCGAAGGCGTCGGCGAGGACGACAAGCGCAAGGCCGCCTTCTTCATCAAGCAGGCGGTCGACGCCGCCTCGCCCTCGAACTTCCTCATGACTAATCCCACCGCGCTGCGCGCGCTGCTACAGACGCACGGCGAGAGTCTGAAGAAGGGCATCGACCAGCTGTCCGAGGACCTGAAACGCGGCCGCGGCACGCTCGCCATCACGCAAGCCGATCTCGACGCGTTCAAAGTGGGCGAGAACGTCGCCACCACGCCCGGCAAAGTGATCTTCCGCAACCGTCTGCTGGAACTCCTCCAATACGAACCCACGACCGACACGGTGCACGAAGTCCCGCTGCTCATCTTCCCGCCCTGGATCAACAAGTTCTACATCCTCGACCTGCAGCCGAAGAACTCGATGATCAAATGGCTGGTCGATCGCGGCTACACGGTCTTCCTGGTCTCCTGGGTCAATCCGGACGAAGAGCTCGCCGAGGCGACGTTCGAGGATTACATGCGCGAGGGCGTCTACGCCGCGGTGCAGGCGGTGGAGGACGCCACGGGCGTGCCGCGCGTGAACGCGGTCGGCTATTGCATCGGCGGCACGCTCTTGGCCGCCACGCTCGCGCACATGGCCAAGACCGGCGATGCGCGCATCCAGAGCGCGACCTTCTTCGCCAGCCAGACCGATTTCGCCTTCGCCGGCGATCTCAAGGTCTTCACCGACGAGGCCGGCCTCAAATACCTCGAAGAAAAGATGGACGCATCCGGCGGCGTCCTCGACGCCAACACCATGGCGGCCACGTTCAATTCGCTGCGCGCCAACGATCTCGTCTGGAACTATGTCGTCGACAATTATTATCTCGGCAAGGAGCCCCCGCCGTTCGACCTGCTCTACTGGAACGCCGACCAGACGCGCATGCCCAAGGCGCTGCACCTCTTCTATCTGCGCAAGTTCTACAAGGAGAACGCGCTCAGCGCAGGCGCGCTCACGCTGCTGGGCGAAACGGTCTCGCTCAAGGACGTGACAATCCCCGTCTTCATGCAAAGCTCGCGCGAGGATCACATCGCGCCCTCCGCCAGCGTGCATCGCAGCGCGAGCGCGTTCGGCGGCCCGGTCGAGTTCATCGTCGCCGGCTCGGGCCACATCGCCGGCGTCATCAATCACCCCAGCGCGCACAAGTACCAATTCTGGTCGGCCAAGCACCTGCACGACGGCGTGGAGACCTGGTTCAGCAACGCCCAGGAAATCCAGGGCTCCTGGTGGCCCTACTGGGACTCCTGGCTGAAAGAACGCTCCGGCCCCGACGTGCCGGCGCGCATCCCCGGCGAAGGCAAACTCAAACCGCTCGGCGATGCGCCAGGCGAGTATGTGAAGGTGCGCAGCTAGACGTTCGCCTCACGCGCCCTCTCGTCCGGCGTTGCGCGAACACCCCCTCCCGCGCCTTCGGCGCGACCTCCCCCATAGAGGGGGAAGTGGGCGCCTGCTCTGCGAGCTTCTCGAAACACCAACGGCGCAAGTAAGCCGCCGCTCCCCCTCGATGGGGGAGCTGTCAGCGCGAAGCGCTGACTGCGGGGTGTTCGCGCTTAGCTCAAAGAACTGCCGCGAGAGGCGCAACACAGCAGCGCGCTAGGCGCTTGCCAATGACGGCCGCGCGCTTGAAAGTCGCGTTCGGGACAATCCACCCATGTCAAAACCTCAACCGCCCCGTCCGCTCCGCTATGGCGAGCCGCTGCGGCAGCTGCACGTCAACGCCAACCGCAATCCGCGCTTTGCGCTGGGCTCGCTGGGCGGACGCTTCACGCTGTTCTGCGTCATCGCCGATCTAGCTCATGCCGACTCGCGCGCGGCGCTGGCGGCGTTCTCTCAGCGCAGCTTCAATGAGACGCTGCGCCTCGGCGCCGTCTTCTGCGCCGATCCTGGCGCCGACGATCCGGTGCTCACCGACATCGGCAAGACCAAGCTCGTGTTTAGTGATGCCGAGGCGGCCCGCGCGTGCGGCCTCACCGACGACGATACGCCTGGCCGCTGGGTTCTGCTCGACCCCTCTCTCCGCGCGCTCGCCTTCTGGCCGCTCTCTGAAAGTCAAGCCGCGCTCGACGCCCTGGAACGCACGCCGCCGCCCGACAACCACGCCGGCGCGCCGCTGCACGCGCCCGTGCTCATCGCGCCGCGTGTGTTCGAGCCCGAGTTCTGCAAGCTCCTCATCGAGTACTACAAGGAGCGCGGCGGCGAACCGTCCGGCGTCACCCAGGCGCGCCCCGACGGAACCACCTACGTTCAGCTCGACGACAACTTCAAGAAGCGCGCCGATTGCATGATCGAAGACGCCAAGCTGCGCGAAGCCATCATGCACCGCATCTACTGGCGCCTCGCGCCGGAGATCGAGAAAGCCTTCATGTGGCGCCCCACGCGGATGGAGCGCTACCTCATCGCCCGCTATGACGCCAAAGGCGGGGGCTTCTTCAAGCCGCACCGCGACAACACCACGCCCGGCACTGCGCACCGGCGCTTTGCGCTGACCATCAATCTCAACGCCGGCGACTACGAGGGCGGCGACCTGCGTTTCCCGGAATTCGGCGCGCGCACCTATCGCGCGCCCACTGGCGGCGCGGTCGTCTTCTCCTGCGCGCTCTTGCACGAAGCCACGCCCGTCACCCGCGGCCAGCGCTACGCCTTCCTCCCGTTCCTCTACGACGAAGCGGCGGCGAAGGTTCGCGAGGCGAACAACAAATATCTCGACGAAAGCATCCGGCCGTATTCGGGCTAGAGCTTCGCGCGCTCATTTGGCGCTCAGGACCGCCGGCCTCTTGCCGGCCATTCTCGCCCGACCCGGAAGAACCATGCCGGCTGGAAAAACACCAATTGAGCGGCCCCTATCATCGACGTTTTCGCGCCAAGTGCTTGAAAACAAACGCCCGAGAAAAATCGAATCCGGCTGAGAGAGGGCGGCCCTATAATGGCCCGCATGCAAACACCCCAACGCTTCCGCACCACCCGACATCGCCGCCAGAGGCTCGCCCTCTGGGCGCTGGCGATGCTGTCGTGGATCGCGGCGGTGCTGTTTGGAGGAAAGTGCGTCACTGTCCGGCATATGCGCCAACGCTATGCGCGCGTCTCGATCGAGCGCCTCACGCGGCTCGCCATCCATCTCATCATCATCCGCGCCGGCGAACTCGCGCCCGTGCGATCGGGCAAGCTCAGATACTGGCGCTACGGCCGCCATCTCGTCGCGCCTCACTTCTTCCGCTCGCTCGTCGGCTCGAAGCTGCGCCGCGTGCTCAAACACAAAGACCCCGCCACGCGCGTGGCGAACCTCATCGCCGCGCTGCGCAACCTCGACTCAGCCGCACGCCAGCTCGCCTCGCGCATGCAGCGCCGCTTGACGCGCCTCTGGGCGATCAAACCTGCACGCCATTCCGAACCTCTGTGCAGCCCGTTCGCGACTCGGCTCTGCTTGGCGAACGCGGTCGCGAGCTGTCCGCCCACCTTCGCCGACAGCTCTTAGGCTCAAATCAGCATCGCTAACTCATCGCGCCGCGACGAACCGCTTCGCCGCGGGCGCTGGCGCGCGCCCTCTTGGACCGCCGGCGTCCTCGCCGCGGCAACGAACGGGGAAACGACACGCTCTAAGGCTATGTCGCGGCCGGCCGCCCGCGGGGACGCCGGCGGTCCAAGAAATCACGTCAGCCCGGCGCTCTCCTCCAGCCCCAGCATGATGTTCAGGTTCTGCACCGCAGCGCCGCTCGCGCCTTTGCCGAGATTGTCCAGCACCGCCACGAGCCGCGCCTCTTCATTATGCCCGAACACGTAGAGCTTCATCCGGTTCGTATCGTTGAGCCCTTCCGGATCGAGCGTCTTGATCGCCGCCGCCTCTTCCATCGACGCTACGCCTACGAAACGCTCGCCGACGTAAGCGCCGGACAAAGCGCCATGAACGTCCGCCAGCTTCGGCCGCGCCGGCAGCGCCGAGAGCGGCAGCGGGATTTCCACGATCATCCCTTTGTAATAGCGCGCCACGCTCGGCTGAAAGATCGGCGCGCGCGCGAGCCCGGCGTACAGCATCATCTCGGGCACATGCTTGTGCTTCTGCGCCATCGCGTAGATGCGATACGGCGCGCGCGTGAACGTCGGCGCGCCCTCGTCCTCGAACTCGGCGATCATCGCCTTGCCGCCGCCGGAATAGCCGCTGACGGCGTTCACGCTCAGCGGCCAGTCGCGCGGCGCGAGACCCGCCTCCACCAGCGGCCGCACCAGCGCGATGAACCCCGTCGGATAGCACCCCGGATTGGAGACGCGCGTCGCCGCGGCGATCTTCGCCCGCTGATCCTTCGCCATCTCCGGAAAGCCGTAGGCCCAAGTCGGATCGACGCGATGCGCGGTCGACGCATCGATCACCTTCACTCGGTCGTCCTCGATCATCGCCACCGCCTCCCGCGCCGCATCGTCCGGCAGGCACAGGATCACCGCATCGACGCTGTTCAGCAGCCGTGCGCGCTCGCGCACATCCTTGCGCTTCTCCGGATCGATCGACACGATCGCGATGTCGCGCCGCCCCTCCAGCCGCTCGCGCATATGCAGGCCCGTTGTGCCCGCTTCGCCGTCAATGAATACCCTGGCCGCCATCCGGCGCCTCCTCACCTGAATCGCGACCTAGAGACGCGCGCGCGGCGGCGCATGGCGCCGTCAGAACTCGCCGGTCAGCGCCAGCACGCGCCGCACCGTCACATCGGTGCGAGACGCCGCCGCGACGTCCTTGCGCGCGACTTTCAGGCGATGCCGCACTCCGTTCAGCGCCGTCCGCAGCACGCGCGCGACTTTGCTTCGCCGCTTCGCTGTGGGCGCGCGGCGCGGTTCCTTGGACCAGAGCTGGACGTAATCCGATTGCTGCACCGGCGCCTGCGTCAACGGCACAGGCTCGCGCACCTTCTGCGTCAGCACCAGGAGGTACATCTGATCGCGGCTGGTAAGATTCACGCGCGCGCCGAGTTCGCGCGGGCTCTTCACTTCATACCAGACGTCCGGCGATCCCTCCGGCGCGGCGAACACGCGCGTGCCTTCATAGCCGCGCTCGGGCGCGTAGATCTGAAAGAAGAGCTCCGGCGAGAACTGGTAGAAGCCGTGCCCCACCAGATTATTGCCCGGCAACATATGCAGGATGTAGGCGCCCTCGGAGGCCAGCCGCGCCACGTTGTCGAACGCCACCGGCAGATTGAACACATGCTCCAACGTGCCAAAATCGAGCACGGCGGAGAACGTCTCCTGGGGCTCGAGCGGCGTGTTCATGTCGTGCACGATCGCCGCCTGCTCGTAATCCGAGGCGTCGACCGAACACACGCGCTGCGCCCCGAACGCGGTCTGGATCAGCCCTTCGCAATAGCCGTCGGCCGGCATGGCCGCGAGCCCCTGGGCGAGGTCGGCGCGGCCGCGCTTGCGGAAAAAGCGCTGCAGGTCGTCGCTACTGAGGTCGAGGCTTTGGCGGCCGATGGTGACGACGCGCGAGAAATCCGCGCCGCTCGCGCGCGCGAGCGTCATCAGTCCCAAGGCCGCTGCGTTCAGTCCCAACGCGCACTCCCGGACGCTGAGGGCCGGCCTTTCGGCCGGCCCTTTTCTCGCACATCGCGCGCCAAGCGCCTAGCGCTTCGAGAACTGGAAGCTGCGGCGGGCTTTCTTGCGGCCGTACTTCTTGCGCTCCACGACGCGGGCGTCGCGCGTCAGGAAACCGGCATGTTTCAGCGCGGGCCGCAGCGGCGGCTCGTAATCCGCCAGCGCCTTGGAAATGCCGTGACGCACCGCGCCGGCCTGGCCCGAAAGACCCGAGCCAACCACGGTGCAGACCACGTCGAACTCGCCTTCGCGGTTCGTCACCTTGAACGGCTGGTTGATCATCATGCGCAGCACCGGGCGCGCGAAATACGCGTCCGACTCTTTGCCGTTGATGGTGATCTTGCCCTTGCCGGGCTTCACCCACACGCGCGCGATCGCGTTCTTGCGCTTGCCGGTCGCGTAGGCGCGGCCGAACTGGTCGACCTTCTTTTCGCGCAGCGGCGCTTCCGGTTGCGGCGCGGGCGCGCCCGTCATTTCGCCGAGAGATTCGAAGCCTTGCTGAATGTCGCTCATGGCTTAGCCGATCCTCGAGTTCTTGCGGTTCTTGGATTTGAAATCGATCGTGACGGGATTCTGCGCCGCGTGCGGATGCTCGGCGCCCGCATAGACGCGCAGCTTGGCGAGCTGCTTGCGCGCCAGCGGGCTTTCCTTCGGCATCATGCGCTCGACCGCCTTCTCCAGCACGCGCTCGGGATGCTTGCCTTCGAGCACCTTGCCCGCGACGCGCTCCTTGATGCCGCCCGGATGGCCGGTGTGCCGGTAATAGATCTTGTCGGTCATCTTCTTGCCGGTGAAGGCGACCTTCTCGGCGTTGATGACGACGACATGGTCGCCGGTGTCGACGTGCGGGGTGAAATCGGCGCGATGCTTGCCGCGAAGGCGCAGCGCGATGAAGGAAGCGAGGCGGCCGACCACGGCGCCCTCGGCGTCAACAACGATCCAGCCGTTGGTGATCTCCGAGGTCTTGGCCGAGCGCGTCGATGTGGTGCGCATGGGAGGGTTCCTGACGAAAACGAAGGCGCGCGTGTAGTGGAGACACGAATCGGCGTCAAGGGACGACGTTTTCGGCTTTGCTTTCAGTTACTTGCGATGGCGGTAACTTTCTACCGCTGCATAAGCGCAGAGGGTCGCCGCCATCCAAAGGATCGCCGCCCCCGCCTGGTGCACGAGGCTGAGCCCCAGCGGCGAGACGGAAATCACGGTCTGGATGCCAAGCGCCGCCTGCATCAGCGCCAGTCCCCCGACCGCCGCGCCAAGCCAGCGCGCCGCCCCCGCGCCGAAGCCCAACGCGATCAGTCCGAGCAACACCGCAACAAGCGCGACGAGGTAGCCGGTCGTGCGATGCAAGAGATGCTGCGTTGCGTGCTCTTCGGTGAAATTCGCCCACCAGTTTTCGAGACCGAACGCGCTCGACGGAATCCATTCCCCGCCGATGGTGGGCCAATCGGCGTACGCCTTGCCGCCGTCGCTGCCGGCGAGCAGCGCGCCGAACATCACCTGCACGAAGATGAGCCCCATCAGCACGAACGGCGCCCAGCGCGGCGCGCCGAGTTTTCCTGGAATGGCCGGCCATCCCAGCGCGCCCAGCGCCACCCACAGCGCCAGCGCCAGAATGACGAACGCCATGCCCAAATGGATCGCCAGCCGCACTGGCAATACGTCCAAGCGGTCGAACAGACCGCTCGTCACCATCCACCAGCCGATCGCGCCCTGCAGCGCGCCGAGCGCGAACAGGAGCAGCGTCACGCGAAAGCGCCCTCGCAGGCGGCCGGTGAAAAAGAAAAACAGCGCCGGCAGCAGGAACGCGAAACCAATCACTTGGCCGAGAAAGCGGTGTCCCCATTCCCACCAATAGATCGACTGAAACTCCGCGAGGCTCATGCCGCGGTTCTGCAGCTGGTATTCGGTCGTGCGCTGATAAAGCGCGAATTCCTCGGCCCAGCCTTCCGCGGTGAGCGGGGGCGCGAGGTGCTTCATGAAATTCCACTCGGTGATGGAAAGCCCGCTGTCGGTGAGCCGCGTCGCGCCCCCCACCAGGATCATCGCCAGCACCAGCGCGCAGACGACCAAGAGCCATATGCCGACCCAGCGCTCCCGCGGCGGCCAAATGTCCTCGGCTGTCATGGCTTTCGGTTCCTCGCCGGCGCCCATACAACCCCGGCGATCCGGCGAAAACGCGGCGCGCCGCCGCGCGAGGAGGTCTCATGGATGCGCGTACGCGCAAGGCGCTCGGCTGTTTCGCGCTGCTGGCGTATCTGGCCGTCTACGCGCTCCTGGCGGCGAGCCTTGGCCTTGCGCTCGCGCCCTACCTGCCGACGTGGGCGGAGCTCCTCTATTACGCCATCGCCGGCATCGTCTGGATTTTCCCGCTGAAGCCGCTGTTCGCCTGGATGAACCGCGCCGCATGAGAAAACCGCCCCGAGCGAACTCGGGGCGGTCTCTCATCCAACCCGCAGCACGGGGTTTATTGGCTGAGCAGGATGCTCAGGATGACGCCGGTGGCGATGGCGACGAGCAGGATCTCGCCGCGATCGTCACGCACATAATGGTAACCACGCGGCGGCTGGCGCAGGCGCTCGCGCCGCCAATCGACTGAGCGGTAGTGCGAACGATAATAGCTCGGCAGCCGCTCGCCGCGGCGCCACTGGTGATAGCCGGGGCGATAGTCGTTGCGCTGGTACGCCCACGCCGGCGGCGGACCGTAGTTCCAGCGGCCGTTCGTGTAATAGCCGTTGTGGCGTCCGCGATCCCAGCGCGAATCGCGGCGATCGTCTCTGCGATCGTCGCGCCAATCGCGGCGATCTTCGCGCCAATCTCCGCGGCGATCGCCGCGCTCATGGGCCGCCGCCGTGCTTGCGAGCGGGCCGGCCAACATCAGCGCAGCCGCGCCGATCGTAGCGATGCGTTTCATGGGTTTGCTCCTTCCTCGACGAGACTTCGCGCCTCGTTTCTGTGCGAGGAAGAGTCCCATCCGCGCCCTGAACCCGCTCTGAGGAGGTGTGTCGCCACGCGCCGCAAATGGCGCCGTTCTGTGCCGCAAGCGCCCGCTGACACATCTCGCCACATCTTTCGGCGCCTTGCGCGGCGCGCATTGCGGGACCAGCTTTGGCCGGCTAAGACGGCGCTCCCGCGGCGCTTGTCCGCGGAACCGGATCGGAGCGTAGCGCAGCCCGGTTAGCGCACCAGTCTGGGGGACTGGGGGTCGCGAGTTCGAATCTCGCCGCTCCGACCAACACTTAGCCCTGAACGGACGGGGACCGTTTACAGGGGCGTTTGCAGCTAGGCGCCCGGTTCGTTCTTTTGCTGCGCCTCTCTCGCCAGCCGTTCCCTTACCTCAGACATGACGCGCTCGGCGGTCTTTCCCCATTCCGTCTGTGTCTCAAAGTAGTGTTTAAGCTCGGCGTATCTGTCCAACCGGAGCGCCTTAAATTTTGGGTCCAGTGGCTCGCGCGGCGGGACTCGGTTTCCGAAAAGTCCGCCTAGGAGTAGGTTCTGCATTTCAACGTGCATGTCGTTCGCGTATGTCCCGCAAGTATCGAGCGCGGATATCAGCGTTTCCGTCAGCGCGTTAAGCCGTGCTGCATCGGGGACTCGCCAAGGAAATAATCGCGGCTGGCCCGTTGCTTCAGCGGGCATTTCCATAGGCATCGCTTGCACTGCGAACGGGACGTACGCGTGAAAAGCCTCGCGAGCGTCGTGCAAGGCTGAATTCATCGCATAGCGGAACAGGTCAATGCGCGGGTCGATAATCTGCCAACGCTCGGTAGCGAAAACTATTTCAATCGCCGCATCCTCAAACTGCCTGTCCAATTCCTGTAGTGCTGGAAATCGTTCGCGAGGGACAGTCCACGGAATACCCTTCAATTGCCACTGCTGAATAAGGTTCACATTGGAAGCGAAATTGCGAACGTAACTCGACAAAGAAATCTGTGTGTCGGAAGCCCGTCTGCAAATCTGCGAAATCTCCCCATAGACTTGCAGCTTCAATTTGGTGGCTTCGTTCTCGCGGTTTTGCGCCAACGCGAGTCGTGCCTGCTCCCCAATCTGCCAAACGACCACTACCGCGCCGAGCGTGCCAACTGCTATAGCTGCAAGCGCTCCAATGAACGCCGCCAGCATGTCGGGCGTGGTCAGCGCGGTTAGCAATTCGTCGGACATGTCCTGAAACTAGCAGGCTTACCCGTTTCTGTCGCGACGACGCATTCGTTCAGTCGCCGAAACGACCACGGCCTTGCGGCTGATATAGACGCGGCGAATGCGGGCGCTCTTGCCAGTCTCCCAACCAAGTATTTCGTCAATCTCTCGGTCTTCAAAGCCGTTGTGCATGAGCCGCGTTGCGAACGTCCCGCGCCTTAAATCAACGCCGCCGCCGCGCGTTCGCCGCTTTCTACGGCGCCGTTCATGAAGCCCATGAAATCGACGCTGGTGTGCTCGCCGGCGAACTGGATGCGGCCGTCGTCCGAGGGCGTGGCGGTGTGCTCGAGCAGCGTGGTGTATTGGCCGACGCGGATCGTCGAGTACGAGCCGAGCGCGAATGGCTGGCGCGCCCAGACCATGAACGCGCTCTTCGTCTCATCGAGCGCTTCGGCGCTTTCTTGCGAGAGTGCGCCGAGGCCCGCGCGCATGTCGGCAAGCGCGGCGGCGCGGTCCTGCTGGCCTTGCAGGAAGTTGGTGAGGATGCCGCGTTCGCCCGCCTGGCCGCGGCTGGTTTCCCAGATGAGCTGCGCGCGATCGGTGTAGAAGGCGCCGACCGACGGCGCGGGCCATTGCGCCTGCGTCCAGGGGCGCGTGTGCGTGGACACCATCAGCTTGGAATTGTCGCCGTAGCCGAGTTCGCGGATCGCGCGCAGCTTGTCCGCGCCGAGCCCGAGCCCATCGAGCCCCTCCACCTCCCGCAGCTTCGTGAACGGCGTCGCCAGAATGACGTGCGTGTGCTCGCGCTCGACGCGGCCCTCCGGCGCGTCGAACGCAAGACGCACGCCGTTTTCAGTGCGCGCCATACCCGCCAAGGCGTGCCGCATCTGCGTGCCCACGCGGCCAAGGCGCGCCACGATGGCTTCGGGCAGCGAAGACGATCCGCCGGCGATGCGGAAAGCTTCGTCGCTCTCGCCAAAAATATGAAAGCCGTGCTCGGTCTCGACGCCGATGAAATCCACCAGATTGAGCGCGGATTGCTCGCTGGTCGGCAGGCCGTATTCGCCGCGATAGGCGATATCCAGGAGCTCGATCGCCCAGGCCGGCGCGAGATTGCTGACGCGCGTTAGATACGCGCGCAGCGGCGTGGCATCGAGCGCGCGGGCGGCCTCAGTCCAGTTCTCCTCCGCATCGAGCAGCGCGCGCTGATCTTCGCCAATGCGCTCCGCCAGCCGCGCAAAGGCGCCGCGCCCGCTGGCCGGATCGATCATGTCGCGCTGCGTGCGCAAGCGTCCGTCGATGTGATAGAATTCCTCGCCGCCTTCGGGCGCCACGCGCTGGATCTCAACGCCCAGCTCGCCCGCAAGCGAGCGCAACGCCGTGTGATTGCTGTCGACCAGTTCGCCGCCCAGCTCGCAGAACTGGCCGTCCTCATTGAAATCGCGCCGCGTGAACATGCGCCCGCCGAGGCGATCGCTGACTTCGTACAGCGTCACGCGCCGGCCGGCTTGCGAAAGCCGGTACGCCGCCGTCAAGCCGGCGACGCCGCCGCCGACAATGGCGATGTCTTGCGCTCCTGCGAGGCCGCCGCTGCACGCCGCGAGCGCGGCGCTCATCGCCAGGAATTGTCTGCGCGAGAGCGCGCGCGGAGCGTTTGCGCCCAAATCGCGAAACGTACGCCGAAGCCTTCCAAACAACGGCGTCCGCGCCATGTCGCTCCCCCACGTCGATTAGTTGAGATGAACGCGCCTACGTCTTCGCCCGTCCGCGTCCGCCCTTTTCGACGAACTCGCGCAGCATTTGCGAAGGGCGGAACGTCACCACGCGCCGGGGCGTGATCGGCACTTCTTCGCCGGTCTTCGGATTGCGGCCGACGCGCTGGCGCTTGGCGCGCACGGTGAAATTGCCGAAGCGCGAGAGCTTCACGATCTCGCCGGCGACCAACGTGTCTTCGATCATCTCCAGCATGCGCGTCAGCAGGCGGTTGGCGTCGGTGCGCTGCATGTCGGCGCGGCGCGCCAAGGCTTCGACCAAATCGGCTCTGGTGATGGTCTTGTTCGGCATCAGGAGCCCCCTCCCTCGCGTCCGCGCCTTTGGAGGGAAAAGCTAAGCTGTCTCTGTGGCTTAGGTCAAATGTTGCCGGGCCGTCACATGCGCACCAGGGCCGCGCCCCAGGTAAGGCCGCCGCCCAGCGCTTCCATCAGCACCAGGTCGCCCTTCTTTATGCGGCCGTCGCGCACCGCAGCCTCCAGGGCTAAGGGTACCGACGCCGCCGAGGTGTTGCCGTGAATCGCAACGGTGGAGACCACTTTCTTCGTCGGCACGCCCAGCCTGCGCGCCACGCCGTCGAGAATGCGTTGGTTGGCCTGGTGGGGCACGAACCAATCGACCGCTTCGATCGATATGCCCGCGCGCGCGCACGCTTCCAGCATCGCGCCGGAAATGTGCTCCACCGCTTGCCGAAACACGGCGTTGCCGACCATGCGCACCTTGCCGACCGATTGCGTCTCAGACGGGCCGCCGTCGACGTAGAGCAGATCGTGCATGCGCCCGTCGGTGCGCAAATAGGTGGAGACGACGCCGCGCTCGCCCGCGAGCCCTTCGTCCTGCGCTTCGAGCACGACAGCGCCGGCGCCGTCGCCGAACAGCACGCACGTGCCGCGGTCATTCCAATCGACGATGCGGGAGAAGGTCTCGGCGCCGATCACCAGCGCGGTCTTGGCCTGCCCGCGCGCGAGGAAATTGTCCGCCGTCGCCAGCGCAAACACGAAGCCCGAGCACACGGCCTGCAGGTCGAACGCCGCGCCGTGATAGACGCCGAGCTCGGCCTGCACGCGCGCAGCGGTGGCGGGAAAGGTGAGATCCGGCGTCGCCGTAGCCACGATGATGAGGTCGATGTCCTTCGCTTCGCGCCCTGCGTCCTTCAGCGCCGCCAGCGACGCGGCCACGGACAGATCGGAGGTTTTCTCACCTTCAGCTGCGATGTGGCGCTCGCGGATGCCGGTGCGCTCGACGATCCATTCGTCGCTCGTATCGACGCGGCGCGAAATTTCTTCATTGGTCAGGACGCGTTGCGGCAGATAGGCGCCGACGCCCAAGAGCACGGAGCGAAGGGCCATCAGCCCGCGTCTCCCACCTTCGCGGCGGTCGGCGCTTGCGCGAGGCGCGCAATATTGCGCGCGATCTCTTCCCGGTAATGGCTGCGCGCAAGCTTTTCGGCGACCCCGATGGCCGCCGCGTAGCCGCGCCCGTTGGCGCTGCCATGACTTTTCACGACCAGTCCGTTAAGCCCAAGGAAGAGCGCGCCGTTGAACGTTCCAGGATCCATGCGCGTGCGCAATTGCTTCAACGCCGGATAGGCGATCAGCGCGCCCAGCCGCGCCATAACGCCGCCGGTGAGCGCTTCTCGCAGGAATTGCCCCACGAGGCGCGCGGTTCCTTCGCCGGTCTTGAGCGCGATGTTGCCGGTGAAACCATCGGTCACCACCACGTCGACGGTGCCTTTGGCGATGTCATCTCCCTCCACGAAACCGTGGAAGCTCATATCCACCCCTGTCTCGCGGATGAGCCGCGCTGCGGCGCGGATTTCCTCGTGTCCCTTCTGATCTTCGGCGCCGACGTTGAGCAGTCCGACCGTCGGCCGCTCTTTGCCCGAGACGGCGCGCTGGAACGCCTCGCCCATGATGGCGAATTCCACCAGCTGTTCGCCATCGGCCTGCACGTTGGCGCCCACATCGAGCATCACCGTGTAGTCGCCCTTCGCGGTCGGCCAGCGCGTCGCCAGCGCGGGGCGGTGAACGCCTTCCATCATGCGCAGGCGGAACATCGAGATCGCCATCAGCGCGCCCGTGTTGCCGGCCGAGACGACAGCATTCGCTTCGCCGGTCTCCACAGCCTGAATGGCGTTCCAGAGGCTCGAGCCTTTGCCTTGGCGCAGCGCCTGGCTCGGTTTGACCTCCATGCCGATCGTCTTTTCCGCCGCGCGCACCTCCGACACGGTTCTCGCCTGCGGATGCCGTTCCAGCAGCGCGTTGATCTGCGCTGCATCGCCATGAAGGAGAAAGCGCAGCTCGGGGCTCCTTCGGGCGGCGATCTCCACGCCTTCGATGACGATGTCCGGCGCATGATCGCCGCCCATCCCGTCGATCGAGAGAACGAGGCTTTCGGCCATTCCAGACTTTGTCCTGATTTCCCCAGCGGCGGGGCCGGACCATAGTCCCGGGCCCGGCCATTGCCAAACGCGCGGCTCATTCCGGTTGCGGCCATCCGCTCTGCGCAAACAATGCCGCCAAAGGCGCCTCGGCTTGCGCACGCACGGTCGCCAGCACGTGCTCGGCGAGAACGGGCGCATAGGCGTGCGCCTCGTCAGCGAAAACGTTGCGGCCAAGCGCGGCCGACAAGCCCAACTTGTCCCCAGCCCTGACTGCAGCGCCGTAAGCCTCCAGGCGCCCGTAGAACGCGCCCGCCAGACCGCGCATTCGCTTCGCCACAGCGAGATCGCCGACGCCCGCCTCCCGTAGGCCAGCGTCGTACGCACGGAACAGCTTGTCCGCAAAGTGCTGCGCCAAGGGTTCGGCGCCGCGTTCGGCGCTGAGACGGATCATCGCCAAGCCGGCATAGAGCGCCATCGCCTCGAATCGGCCCTCAAGTGTGTCCGGAATGCGGCCCGACGCGAACAACGCCGGCCGCCGGCTGGCCTCCGTGACCGCTGCAAGCAAGCACTCGGCGTCTTCGCTCGCGCGAGAGGGTTGAAACGGCCAAATTGCCATGCCGGCCTGTACTCCCCCCTTGCCCGTGCGGGCGCTCGGCCTTACCCGTGGACCCGATTTTGGGGCCCACCCCCGCGAGGTGAACCATGAACCTGTTGCGTGTCTCCGCAGCGGCCATCGCGCTTGGCGCCGCGGCGGCCTGTGCGCCGGTGCAGACCTACAGCGGCTTTCTGCCTGAACGCAACGACGTGCAGATTCCCGATCCGCAGCCGGGCGTCGACACGCGCGCCACGGTGCAGCAGCGCTTCGGCACGCCCTCCACCACGGCCGTCTTCGATCAGACCGCGTGGTATTATGTGAGTTCCGTGCAGGAGCGCCTGGCGTTCTACAGCCCGCAGACCGTCGAACGGCGCGTCATGGTCGTGCGCTTCGACGGCGAGACAGTCGCATCCGTGGAAAAGTTCGGACTCGAGCGCGGACGCCTCGTCTCCTACAACGACGAAGTCACGCCGACACGCGGTCGCGAACTCGGCATTCTCGAACAGCTGCTCGGCAATGTGGGCGCCACCCCGCCGATCCGCAGCGAGGAGGACCAGCAGGGACCCCGTCGCCGCTGATCTTTGCCTGCAATGCAAACAAAAACGCCCCGGCCTTGTCAGCCGGGGCGTTCTAGTTCTGGCCTCCCGCTCAGTTCCAGTGCGCCAGCACAGCAAGCAGAAGCAGCGCCACGATGTTGGTGATCTTGATCATCGGGTTCACCGCGGGGCCAGCCGTATCCTTGTAGGGATCGCCGACGGTGTCGCCCGTGACCGCCGCCTTGTGCGCGTCCGAGCCTTTGCCGCCATGTTGGCCTTCTTCGATCAGCTTCTTGGCGTTGTCCCAGGCGCCACCGCCCGACGTCATCGAGATGGCGACGAAGAGACCCGTCACAATCACGCCGACCAGTAGGGCGCCGAGCGCGGCAAGCGCGTTGCTCTGGCCCGCGATGGCGTAGATCACGACGAACAGTACGATCGGCGCCAGCACCGGCAACATCGACGGCACGATCATTTCCTTAATCGCGGCGCGCGTGAGCAGGTCGACGGCGCGGCCGTAATCGGGCTTTGCCGTGCGCTCCATGATGCCCGGGATTTCCCTGAACTGGCGGCGCACTTCCTCGACGACACTTTCGGCCGCGCGTCCGACCGCCGTCATCGACCAGCCGCCGAACAAGTATGGCAAGAGGCCGCCTATGAAGAGGCCGACGATCACGTACGGATTGTTCAGCGCGAAGTCGGGTGTGATACCTTCAAAGAAGCGGTACTCGCCTGGATTGGCCGCATAGTAGCGCAGGTCTTCGAAGTAAGCTGCAAACAGCACGAGCGCGCCGAGGCCCGCCGAGCCGATCGCATAGCCCTTCGTCACCGCCTTCGTCGTGTTGCCGACCGCGTCGAGCGCGTCGGTCGTCACGCGTACGTCCTTCGGAAGGTCCGACATTTCGGCGATGCCGCCGGCATTGTCGGTGACGGGGCCAAACGCATCGAGCGCAACGATGATGCCTGCAACCGACAGCATTGTCGTCACGGCAATGGCGATGCCGAACAGGCCCGCGAGCGTGAATGTGGCGATGATGCCCGCAACGATAGTGAGCGCCGGGAGCGCTGTGGCCTCCATCGAAACCGCAAGCCCCTGGATGACGTTCGTGCCGTGGCCGGAGACCGAAGCTCTCGCTACGCTCTTCACCGGCCGGAACGAGGTGCCCGTGTAGTATTCCGTGATCCAGACGATCGCGCCCGTCACCAGCAGGCCGATGAGACCGCAGATCAGCAGGTTCGAACCCGTGACCCCGTAGAGATCGGAGGTCGATCCGAGGCTCGTCGCGATCGGACCCCAGCCGACTGTGACTTGGATCGCCGCGGCAAGGCCGATCGCCGACAGAATGCCGGCGGCGACGAGGCCCTTGTACAGCGCGCCCATGATGTTCTGCGATGGACCGAGCCGCACGAAGAACGTGCCGATAATCGAAGCGATGATCGCCACGCCGCCGATCGCCAGCGGCAGCAGCATGATGCTGCCGACTTCCGTGGCTTCACGGAACAGGATCGAGCCCAGCACCATCGTCGCAACGGCCGTCACCGCGTAGGTCTCGAACAAGTCGGCGGCCATGCCCGCGCAGTCGCCGACATTATCGCCCACGTTATCGGCGATGGTGGCCGGATTGCGCGGATCGTCTTCGGGAATGCCCGCCTCGACTTTGCCCACCATGTCGCCGCCAACGTCGGCGCCCTTGGTGAAGATGCCGCCGCCGAGACGCGCGAAGATCGAGATCAGCGAAGCGCCAAAGCCCAGCGCCACGAGCGAGTCGACGACCGTGCGGCTGGTGGGCTCGAGACCCATGAATTGCGTCAGCACGAGATAGTAGAACGCAACGCCGAACAGCGCGCCGCCGGCGACCAGCATGCCGGTCACCGCACCGGCCTTGAAGGCCATGCGCAGACCGCCAGCCAGCGACGTGCGCGACGCTTCCGCCGTACGCACGTTCGCCTGCACCGAGACGTTCATGCCAATGAACCCCGCCGCGCCGGAAAGAACGGCGCCGATGATGAAGCCGACCGGGATTTGCCAAACTGGCCAAAAGGCGATGCCCAGCACGATCACTGCGCCCACGCCTACCATGGCAATGGTGGAATACTGACGTTTCAGGTAAGCCCGCGCGCCTTCCTGGATGGCGGCGGCGATCTCCTTCATGCGGTCACTGCCGGCGCTGGCCTTGGTGATGCTTTGGGTTTCCAGCCAGCCGTACAGCGCTGCGAGCACGCCGCACGCCACGACGAGCCAAAGAATAAGGTCGTTACTCATGATTTTCGTCCTGTGGCGCGGCGGCCGGAGGGCCTGCGCCGGGTTGGGGAATTTGGGTTGGCCGCCCCGCGACAGTCCGTCTGCGGTTGCGCTTCCCCCTCAGGTCGCGCGGCTTACTGCCAAAACTCGCCTCATTCCGCAATGGACGGCTTGGCGCAGATTCAGACGCCCGATCCCTGGCTCGAATGGACCGCCACGATGGACACGGCCCGGACCGCCCGTTCCCCCAGCGCCTGAACGGCCGCAGCCCGATACACGTCGAGCGCACGGGCCTCATTGAGCGCGTTGTGGTTCGCGGGGTCGGCCAGATCGGCGCTATGGCTCGCCCGGACCAGGGCGTCACGCAGGAAGTGCGCCCGCTCGCGCGTGCGCCAAAGGTCCACGTTCGGCGAGATTTCGATGCGAATCGAGACGAAGAGGTAATTCACCAGCCGCCCCTCGCGCACGACAGGCACGGCCAGGTATGGCGCGTCCATCGAGCGGGAAGAGAGCTGCTCGCCGCCGCTCTCTTCTTCCTTGGCGTTCTCGCTCGACCCGGCAGCGTTGGCCAAACCCGCCAGCAGCGTGGACGCCACCAGGGCGGCGGCAATGGCTCGGGCGACTGCGTAGCGCGTCATGCGCGCGAGCGTCGGCCACATTGGTTATCGAGAGGTTACCGGCCGAGCTTGTGGGAATATCCCGCATCCGGAATGGCGATGGCGGCGCCGTTGCGGTCGACCAGCGCCACGCCCTCGCCGTGTTCCACCGTTCCAATCCGGCTGAGCCGCAGCGCCGCGCCCTTCTCCGAGTCGAGCAGCGCATCGCGCGACTCTTTTGGCGCGGTGAACAGCACGACGTAATCGTCGCCGCCCGTCACCAGCTTGCGGAAATCGCCGCCGGTCTCAGCCCAACGCTGGGCGGGGATGGAAAACGGGATCTCGTTCGCCTCTATCCGAAGCGCAACGCCCGACGCGGCCGCCATCTTGAGAGCATCGATGATCAGGCCGTCCGAAACATCCATCGACGCGCTGGCGAAGCGCGCGACGATGGGCGCGCACTCCGGCCGCACGAACGGCGCGAGATAGAGCGACATCAGCCACGCCGCTTCGGCATCGAACGGTTCGCCCGACAATGTGAGGTACGCGGGCATGTGCGGCGCCGCCGCGTCCGACTCCATGCGGGCAATGTCTTCGTCGCGACCACGGCGAATTTCATCGAGCTTCATTGCGCCGGTGCGCAGCTGCAGGCCGAGCCACGCCGAGCCGATCTCGCCGCCGATCAGCCAAAGGTCCTCGCCGGGTTTCGCATCTCGGCGCGAGGGAACGCGCGCGCCGAGCGGCTCGCCGAACGCAGTGATCGAGACCGTGAGCGGCCCGGGCGTTGCTGTCGTATCTCCGCCGATCAGGCTCATGCCGAAGTGAGTCAGCTCGCGACTGAGGGAATTGGCGAACAGCGCAATCTCCTCCGCCGGACGCTCGTTCGGCCAGATCAGCGTCAGCAGCGCGACGGTCGGCTTGGCGCCCTTTGCAACGATGTCCGACACGTTCACGCGCAGCGCCTTCGCCGCCACCGTCTCGATGGGATCGTCGCCGCGGAAGTGCACGCCTTCGACGATCGCATCTGTGGTCACGACCAGCTCGCCGCGCGCGCTCAGGATCGCCAGATCGTCCACCAGACCGCGCGCGCCGGCCTCGGTCGCGAGCGGCGCGAACAGGGTGCGGATCACCTCGAATTCGTCGGCGGACATGGCGGCGCGCTTACGCGCCTATGCGCCCCTCGCGCAAGTCCTTGGCGCACGCGTCCAGAGTCGCATTGACGAAGCCCGGTTCCGGCCCTTCGAAGAAAGCGTGCGCGATCTCGACATATTCGTCAATCACCACCGCGACCGGGATGTCCGGCCGCTGCTCAAGCTCGGCGGCGCCCGCGCGCAGTATAGCGCGCGCCACTGCGTCGAGGCGCTCCAGCCGCCAACCCTTGCTCAGATGCCGGGCGATGGCGCGATCGAGCGTCGCCTGCCGTTCGACGGCTTTCTCCACCAATAGCTGGAAAAGCTCTGAATCACCTTCGGCCTCGGCGTACGTTGCTTCCGTTTCTCTCGGCAGCTTGCCGGCGTGGAAGTCCTCCAGCACGTCAGCCGTCGTCGCGCCCGACACCTCCATCTGATAGAGCGCCTGCACGGCCGCCAGCCGCGCGGCGCGTCGCGACGCGATGTCTGCCGCCTTCATCGCGTGGTCTCGGCGAAGCGGCGCTTGAGCGCGATCATGGCGAGGCACGCGCGCGTCGCTTCGCCGCCTTTGTCGCCGCGCGCGGGGTCGGCGCGCACGATCGCCTGCTCCAGCGTATTCACAGTGAGGATCCCATAGCCGATGGCTAACCCGCCGTCGGTCGAAAGGTTCATCAACGCCCGCGCGCTTTCCCAACACACATAATCGTAATGGCTGGTCTCGCCGCGCACGACGCAGCCCAGCGCAACAAAACCGTCATAGGCGTTGGTTTTCGCGGCGAGCGCGATCGCTGCGGGAATCTCGAACGCGCCCGGCACGAACACGCGGTCGAGCACCGCCTCCGCTGCGGTCGCCGCCGCTTCGGCGCCGCGCTGCAGGTGATCGGCGATGTTGAGGTAATAAGGCGAGATCGCCAGCAGGAGGCGTGCGCCGGGGAGTTTCGGCGTCGGAAACTTCTCGGTATCGGTTTTCACGACTTGAACCCGCGCCAACCGTCGATGGAAAGGCCGTAGCCTTCGAGGCCCACGACTTTCTGCGGCGCGTTCGCCAGCACGATCATGCGGCCGACGCCCAGCTCGCGCAGGATTTGCGAACCAATGCCCACGACGCGCAGCTCATCCTCCGCTTCGCGCTCGGCGGGCTCGCCCTTGAGCCGCCGCGAGATCGCATCGGGCACCAGATCGCGCAGCAGGACCAGCACGCCCGCGCCCTCCGCCTCGATCTCCACCAACGCCCGCTCGATCAGGTCCGCGCGCGCGCCATAGCCGCCCATGATGTCCGCAGCGAAATCCACGCGGTGCACGCGCACGAGCGTTGGCTTGTCGGGTTTGATCTCGCCCTTCACCAGCGCCGCGTGCTCGACGCCGTCGAGCCGATTGCGGAACACGGTAAGCCGGAAATCCGACCCGACGCGCGTCTGGAACGCGCCCTCGTGCAGCTTCTGCACGAAGCGATCATATTGCGTGCGATAGGCGATGAGATCGTCGATGGCGCCGATCTTGAGGCCATGGAATTGCGCGAAGGCGACTAGCTCCGGCAGGCGCGCCATCGTGCCGTCGTCGTTCATGATCTCGCAGATCACCGCGGACGGATTGAGCCCAGCTTGGCGCGCAATATCGATGCTGGCTTCTGTATGCCCCGCGCGCACCAGCACGCCGCCCTCACGCGCCATCAACGGAAACACATGTCCAGGCGAGACGATGTCCTCGGCGCCCTTGGTGGGATCGATCGCAACGGCAATCGTGCGCGCCCGATCCGCGGCCGAAATGCCCGTGGTGATGCCTTCGCGGGCCTCGATCGACACAGTGAACGCGGTGCCGAGCTTCGTCTGATTGCGCCGCGCCATCGGTTCCAGACCAAGGTCGCGCGCGCGCTCGGCAGTGAGCGCCAGGCAGATCAGACCGCGCCCGTGCTTGGCCATGAAGTTCACGGCCGCCGGCGTGGCGAATTGCGCGGGGATGACGAGATCGCCCTCGTTCTCGCGGTCCTCGGCGTCGACGAGGATGAACATGCGCCCCTCGCGCGCCTCCTCGACGATCTCCGGGATCGGCGAAATCGCGCGCTTGAGTTCGGTGACGGAGGAATCCGCCATTCAGCTGCTCCTCGCCTCAATCAGGCGCGCCGCATAGCGCGCCATTATGTCGGCCTCGAGGTTCACCTTATCCCCGGGCTTGAGGTTCGACAAAGTCGTAACCGCCCACGTGTGCGGAATGATGAGGACGCCGAGCCCTTCCGAATCCACTTCATTCACGGTGAGTGACACGCCCGCAACCGCGATCGATCCTTTCGGCGCGATCAGGTGACTGATGTTCGCCGGCGGCTGGATCTTCAGCCGCCAGCCCGCGCCGTCCTGTTCCACCGAACGCACCTGGCCCAGTCCATCGACATGGCCCTGCACCATGTGTCCGGCCAACTCGTCGCCGACGCGAAGCGAGCGTTCGAGGTTCACGCGATCGCCCTCGTTGAGGTGGCCGAGCGTCGTCAGCCTCAAGGTTTCGGCCGCGGCCTCCACAACGTGCCGCATGCCGCCAGGCGCGGCTTCTTTTTGAACAATGGTCAAACAGCAGCCGTCATGCGCCACGCTTGCGCCGATCTCGACGCTTGCGGGATCGTATGCGCTGGCGACGGTCAGGCGCGCCAGCCCGGGCAGGCGCTCGATCGCCTTCACCTCGCCCACCGCTGTGACAATGCCCGTGAACATGGAAGCTCTCTTACGAGACCCGCTCGTAGCTCTCCCAGATGTCGGGGCCAAGCTCACGCAGCGCAACCCGCGCAAACCGCGGCGCATCCGCCAAATGCGCCAGCGCGAGCGCCGCTACGGAAGGACGCCCCTCGGCGCCCAGCACGATCGGCGCGCGAAACCACTCGATGCGATCCACGGCGTTCGCGGCGATCAAGGACGCCGCAAGTTCGCCCCCGCCTTCGACCAGCATTCCGCGAACGCCTTCTTTCACGAGCAGATCGAGGGCCGCCTTGATGTCCACGCCGCCCCTGCCTGCGGGCAGCAGCGCAACCTTCACGCCGACGGCTTGCAGCGCCGCCTGCCGTGCGGCATCGGCGCCTTCCGCGCCGATCAGCATCACGGGCGCCTTTTCGATCGTGGCGATCAGCCGGGCGCTGAGCGGGAGCGAAAGCGCGCTGTCGAGCACAACACGCACCGGCGGTCGCAGCCGCTGCGGATCGGTGCGCGTGAGCAGTTCGGGGTCATCCGCGCGCATCGTGCCCGCGCCGATCATGATCGCGTCGGTCTTGTTGCGCAGGCGCTGCACGACCGCGCGCGCCTCCTCGCCCGTGATCCACCGGCTTTCGCCCGCGGCGGTCGCGATGCGCCCGTCCAGCGACGTGGCGAGCTTCAACTGAACGAACGGGCGGAACATGAAGTCAGTATGGACCGCCGGCGCCCTCGCCGGCCAGCGCCGCAGCATGCCGGCGAGGGCGCCGGCGGTCCATAGTCAGCTCTTCGCCGGGCGCTTCGTCTTGCCGGCTTCTTCGATGAAGTCCCCGAAATCGGAGGTGTCGCGGAAGTCGCGGTAGACCGAGGCGTAGCGCACGTAGGCCACCGGATCGAGGTGCGCGAGCGCCTCCATCACCATTTCGCCGATGGTCTCGGACGGCACTTCGCTTTCGCCCTGGCTTTCCAAGCGGCGAACGATGCCGGAGATCATCTGCTCGATCTGGTCCGGCTCGATCGGGCGCTTGCGGAGCGCGATGGTCACCGAACGCGCGAGCTTGTCGCGGTCGAACGGCACGCGCCGGCCCGAGCGCTTGATCACGGTCAGATCGCGCAGCTGCACGCGTTCGAACGTCGTGAAACGCGAGCCGCACTTGTCGCACTGCCTGCGCCGACGGATCGCCGCCCCGTCTTCAGTCGGACGGCTGTCCTTCACTTGCGTATCTTCATTTTGGCAGAACGGGCAGCGCATTTTGCGAACTCCGCGCCGCCCGAATCAGCTGGCCGCGCGCTCAAGAGTAAATCGGAAATCTCGCTGTAAGAGCTTCAACTTTCGCAGCGACGGCTGCTTCCGTCGCGGAATTGTCGCCATTGGAACGCTGCAGCCCCTCCAACACCTCGCAGATCAGGTCCGCCACCAGCCTGAATTCGGCCGGACCGAATCCTCGCGTAGTGCAGGCTGGAGAGCCCAGGCGGATGCCGCTGGTTACCATTGGCTTTTCCGGATCGAACGGTATGCCGTTCTTGTTGCAGGTGATCATCGCCCGCTCGAGGCTCTGTTCGGCCGCCTTGCCGGTGGCGCGCTTCGGCCGCACGTCCACCAGCATCAAATGGCTGTCCGTGCCGCCCGAAACCACGGCAAGGCCATTCTCGATCAGCCGGTCCGCGAGCGCGCGCGCGTTCTCCAGCGTGCGCTTGGCATAGAGTTTGAACTCCGGCGCCAGCGCCTCGCCAAAGCTCACCGCTTTGGCAGCGATCACGTGCATCAGCGGCCCGCCCTGCAGGCCCGGGAAAACCGCCGAATTGATGCGTTTTCCGATCTCTTCGTCGTTCGAGAGGATCATGCCGCCGCGCGGGCCGCGCAGCGTTTTGTGCGTGGTGGTCGTCACCACATGCGCGTGCGGCAGCGGCGAGGGATAGACGCCGCCTGCGATCAGCCCGGCATAGTGGGCCATGTCCACCATCAAGATCGCGCCGACCTCGTCGGCGATCTCACGGAAGCGCTTGAAATCGATCTGACGCGAATAAGCGCTCGCGCCGGCGAGGATGAGCTTTGGCCGCTCGCGCCGCGCGATCTCCGCCACCTGTTCGTAATCGATCAAGTGATCGTGCTCACGCACGCCATACGCAACGGGATGAAACCACTTGCCGGAGATGTTCACCGGCGAGCCATGGGTAAGATGGCCGCCGCAGGCGAGGTCCATGCCGAGAAACTTGTCGCCAGGCTGCAGCAACGCGAAGAAAACAGCTTGGTTCGCGTTTGCCCCGGAATGCGGCTGGACGTTCGCAAACTTGCAGTCGAACAGACGCTTGGCCCGATCGATCGCCAGGCGCTCGACCTCATCCACGAACTCGCAGCCGCCGTAGTAACGGCGGCCGGGATAGCCTTCGGCATATTTATTGGTGAGCACCGAGCCCTGCGCCTCAAGCACCGCACGCGAGACGATGTTCTCGGAGGCAATGAGTTCGATCTGCCTCTGCTGGCGCTTCAGTTCCGCCTCGACCGCCGACTGCACATCCGGATCGGCGCGTCTCAGCGAGGCCTCGAAGAAACGGTCGCGGACGCCGGCGGGGTTCGCGCCTGGCTCGGTCATCGGGGCCTCTGCTGAAGTCGAGGTGCTGGAATCACAACAATTATAGTTCGTGCGTGAGGCGTAAGCAAAGCCGGCAGTTCGCCGCGTTGTTCAGGCGCCGAAAACTGTAAAAGTGGAAGCTCAAAAAATACTACGCCGTCCGTTATACTTGCCGCATCTGACCCGATTAGCCTATACCCGCGACAAGGTTATTGTATTCGCTTAGAAAAACGCCGCGATGGCCAATGAAGACGAGCACGAGGCTCACGGCGCCGCCCTGCGGATGACGGCCGACATCGTCGCGTCCTTTGTCGCCAACAACGAGGTCTCTTCCGAGGAACTCTCGGAACTCATCCGATCCGTCCACCAGACCCTAGTCAGTCTGAAGGCAGGCCCCGCCGCTGCGCCCGGCGAGCGTCCCAAGCCGGCGGTGCCGGCGAACCGCTCGGTCCACGCCGACTACATCGTCTGCCTGGAAGACGGAAAAAAACTGAAGATGCTGAAGCGCTACCTGCGCTCGACCTACAACATGTCGCCGGACGAATACCGCAAGCGCTGGGGCCTGCCGCCGGATTATCCGATGGTGGCGCCCTCCTACGCCGCGCGGCGCTCGGAGTTCGCCAAGAAAATCGGCTTGGGCAAGGGCGTGCGCCGGAAAGATTAGGCGACCGTGCCGGGCCGGTTCGGCCGCGGCTTCGCTTCCTGCAACGCCCGCTCCAACTTCTTCAGCGCCAGTGCGCGAACATCGGCGAGCGCCGCGCTCGCCGGCGCTTGCACGACGACCTCGATGCCGGTCGCAACATCCACGGCGGCGATGCGCTGAACATCGCCCACGCGTGTGATCTCGAAGATGACGTCGCGCTCTGACCCGCCCGCGCTCACGCCGTTACGTGCACGGGGCACCTGGCCCAGACTGCTGTCAGAACTTCGAGCAACCGATCCATCAGCGCATCGTCGTGGAAGGGCGAAGGCGTGATGCGCAGCCGCTCGGTGCCACGGGGCACGGTCGGATAATTGATCGGCTGCACGTAGATGCCGTGCTCATTGAGCAGGATGTCCGAGATCTTCTTGCAGCGCGCCGCATCGCCAACGAGAATTGGTACGATGTGAGTGGTCGACTCAGACATCACCGGCAGGCCAGCCTCCCGCAGCAAAGCCTTCAATCGCTCGGCCCTTTCCTGCAAACGATCGCGCAAATGCGGGCATTCCTTGACGATTCGCACGCTTTCGAGCGCCGCAGCCGCAATCGAGGGCGCCAGCGATGTCGTGAAAATGAAACCAGACGCGGTTGAGCGGATCGCATCGATTGCGGCGGCCGGTCCGGTGACATAGCCGCCCATCGCGCCAAAGGCCTTCGCCAGCGTGCCTTCGATGAAATCGACGCGGTGCATCACGCCATCGCGCTCGGCGACGCCCCCGCCGGTTGGCCCGTAGAGTCCGACGCCGTGCACCTCATCGAGATAGGTCATAGCGCCATATGCTTCGGCGAGGTCGCAGATCTGCTCGATCGGCGCGGTGTCGCCGTCCATCGAATAGACGCTCTCGAACGCGATCAGCTTGGGCGCGTTCGCCGGCGCCTCGTTGATCAGCGCTTCCAGGTGCTGGACATCGTTGTGGCGGAAAATGCGCTTCTCGCACTTGGCGCGCCGAATGCCTTCGATCATCGAGGCGTGGTTCTGCTCATCCGAGAAGATCCACAGATCGGGGAAGAGCTTCGCCAGCGTCGACAGCGTCGCATCGTTTGAGACGTACCCCGACGTGAACAGGAGCGCCGCCTCCTTGCCGTGCAGCAGCGCCAGCTCGCGCTCGAGGTCGACATGGTAGCTGGTTGTGCCGGAGATGTTGCGCGTGCCGCCCGCCCCCGCGCCGACCTTGTCCAGCGCCGCGTGCGCCGCATCGAGCACTTCCGGGCTCTGGCCCTGCCCGAGATAGTCGTTCGAGCACCAGACGACGATGTCGCGATAGGTCCCGTCCTCTAGCCTGAGGCGCGCATGCGGGAAGCGGCCGCGCTCGCGCATGATGTCCGCGAAGACGCGGTAGCGCCCCTCGTGGCGGATCTGGGCCACCGCGCGCTCGAATACCTGTTTGTCCGCGTCTCTCACCGGCGCGCCTCGTCTTGTGCCGTGCTGGCGTAGCGGCTGTTATAGGGGACTTCCATGATCCAAGATAACGCCCTGCATGATTTCTCGTAACTGAGACGGGAAACCGCAGCGAGAAGGACCTTCTTTGCGAATGACTCGCATGAACTACTCTGGCCGCTACCCTGCCGCCCGCCCGCGGCGCCTGAGGCAATCGGATTGGGTGCGCCGGCTCGCGCGCGAGCATCGTCTCAGCGTCGATGATCTCATCTGGGCGCTGGTCGTCCACGACGGCGGCGAGGACGAAGTCCCGGTTGCAGCCATGCCGGGCGTCGCCCGCCTGTCCGTCGCCGCCGCCGCGAAAGCGGCGAAGAACGCCGAGAAACTCGGCATCCCCGCGATCGCCGTTTTTCCGCACGTCGACGCCGCCAAGAAGGACGCGGCCGGCCGCGAGGCCCTCAACCCGGACGGCCTCGTCTGCACGGCCGTGCGCGCGCTGAAGGACGCCGCGCCCGGCGTGGGCGTCATGGTCGACGTCGCGCTCGATCCCTTCACCGACCATGGCCATGACGGTCTTCTGCAAGGCGGACGCATCCTCAACGACGAGACGGTGAAGGTGCTGACCGAGCAGGCGCTGGTGCAGGTCGCCGCCGGCGCCGACATCGTCGCGCCATCGGACATGATGGACGGACGCGTCGGCGCCATCCGCGCCGCGCTCGACGCGAACGGCCATCAAGATGCGCTGATCATGTCTTACGCCGCCAAGTACGCCTCCGCCTTCTACGGGCCCTACCGCGAAGCGATCGGCTCGGCCAAAGCGCTGAAGGGCGATAAGCGCACTTACCAGATGGATCTCGCCAACAGCGACGAGGCGATGCGCGAAGTTGCCATGGACGTGGCCGAAGGCGCCGACATGCTGCTGGTCAAGCCGGGCCTTCCGTACCTCGACATCGTCGCGCGCGTGAGGGACGCGTTCGGCCTGCCGACGTTCGCGTTCCAGGTCTCCGGCGAATACGCGATGATCAAGGCCGCCGCGCAAAACGGCTGGCTCGACGAAGAGCGCGCCATCCTGGAAACGCTGACGGCTTTCAAGCGCGCCGGCGCGGACGGGATCGTCACCTACTTCGCGCCAACGGCGGCGGAGATGCTCGGGTGAACTGGGCGGTGGAACCCGAGGAGCGGGCGCGACGCGAACGCGTGCGAACGAGGCTGTTCACCGGGATGCTGCTTGCGTACGGCTATGCGCTGCTGGGTGGATCTGTGTGGGAGCCCGTCACTACGGGCCAACCCTTCGGCGTGAACAACGCTCTCATCGCCGTCCTCGCGCTGGCCATGCATGCATACGCGCTCTATATTGCTCCTGGAGGCGAGAGCGCATGAGTTCGGTTGACCTAGCTCTCTGGATCATTGCGGCGGCGGCGGTGCTTACGGCTATTGCCGCGTCGCGGACGCTTCACAGCCTCCGCCAAGCGGAGCGCGAGATCGCCGAGCGCAAAGCCGCTGATCACCCTGCGGAGTAGCGCGCGTCAACGCCGGCGTTGGTGTCGGCGTATGACCCAGCAGCACAAGTCAGTGCGACAGTGAACCGCAATTACCCCCTATGCAGGATCATGCTGGGCGCTGGGGCTCAGATCGCCGCGCTAAGCCGCGCGCTGCAGCGCCGATTTCGCCACGGCCTCGCGCACGCGCTCGGCGATGGCCTCGCGCCGCTCCGCTTGCGCCTGCTCGAGCGAAGCAAGCTCGGACACGCCTCTGACGCATGTCTCCAGCGCCGCGCGCGTCACGTTGTTGCGCACGGTGCGATAGGCCTTGATCTGCAGCGTGAAGGCCGCGCAGGCCCGCATCAGCGGCCCGTCGCCCGCATTGACAGCATAGGCTTGCACGTGGCGCAGCGCCGTCTCGCACGCGCCGGCCTTGGCAACATCGCCGGCGAAAACGCCGGTCGCTTTCACCAGCGCGTCCATGATGTTCGCAAGCGTCTGCGTTTCAGCATGGGCCGCCTTCTGCTCCGCATCGGCGCTGCGCCGCCTTTTCGGCGCGCCCGCGGTGACGATCCCGGCGCGGCGGCACGGGCCAACATAGCCCTGTCCATCGTCGATGAACGGCCGCGGCTTGTTCAACACCTTGGCGATCGTCGCCGTCAGCACTTTGGCCGAGAGCGGCTTGCCGATCAGCGCGTTGGCGCCGGCGTGCCGGCATTGCTCGGCCATCGCGAGTGAAAACGCCGCCGACGTGATGAAGATCGCCGCTTTACGGTTCGCCGCTTTCTTGTTCCGCCGGAACGCGCGCGTCCACGCCGCCGCGTCGCCTGAGGGCAGCTCGAACGAAGAGACGATCACGTTGGCGTTGTAGACTTCGAGCAGGTCCGCGCCGGCCTCCCCGTCGGCCACCGCCCTGATCTTGTCGACCCCCGCATTGCGCAAGAGATCGACAATGATCTGGCGTTCGAACTTGCTGGGTTCGATGACGCAAACTGTCCAGGCGCTGGGGTTCATGCGCGCTCCGCTTCTTACGCTGAACTCTAGCGCACTCGGCTTAAGAGCGCGTGAAACGGCTCCGTAACGTAAATTACTGGCGCAGATGCTCCAACCGAGCGATCAGGCTCGATGTGTCCCAGCGCCGGCCGCCCATCGCTTGGACATCGGCGTAATACTCGTCGATGAGTCTGGTTAATTCGAGCTTTGCGCCATTGCGCTCGGCTTCGGCCAACACGAGCGCGAGGTCCTTGCGCATCCGGTCGACCGCGAAGCCGAAGTCGAAGCGCCCCTCCACCATCGTCTTCCAGCGGTTCTCCATCTGCCAGCTTTGCGCCGCGCCTTTGGAGATCGCGCCGATAACCTTCTCGATGTCGAGGTCGGCGCGCTTGGCGAAATGCAGCCCTTCGGCGAGCCCCTGCAGCACGCCGGCGATGCAGATTTGGTTCACCATTTTGGCGAGCTGGCCGGATCCTGCCGGCCCGATCAGCGTCAGGTTCGCCGCGTAGGCGCGCATGATCGGCTCGGCTTCGGCAAACACCCTCGGCTCGCCGCCGGCCATCACCGTGAGCTTGCCGGCTTCCGCGCCCGCCTGTCCGCCGGAGACCGGCGCGTCGAGGAAGCCGAAGCCCAGCTCTTCCGCCTTCGCCGCCAGTTCGCGAGCGATCGTCGCCGAGGCCGTGGTGTGATCGACGAAAATCGCCCCCTGGCGCATCGTCGTCGCCGCCGCTTCGAACACTTCGCGCAGATCGCGGTCGTTACCGACGCACGAGAAGATGATGTCAGCGCCCTCGGCGGCGTTGGCCACGGACGTGTACGTGCGGCCCCGATGTTTCTGCGCCCAGTCGCGCGCTTTCTCCTCGGTCCGATTGTAGACGCGCACGTCGTGGCCGGCCCGCGCGAGGTGACCCGCCATCGGCGCGCCCATGACCCCCAGCCCGATGAACGCAGTCTTGGCCATTAGTCCCTGCTCCCAGCTCTCGGATCGTCCGCGCGGCCATACAGGCCGCGGAAGAAAGTGAGCGCCGCGCCCGGCTTCGCGCGGAAATCCGTCACCTCGCCCACGATGATCAGGTGGTCGCCCGCCACGCGCCGATCATGCGTCCGGCATGCAAGATGCGCTATACCCACGCGCAGCACCGGCGCGGCGGCGAACATCTCGGCTTCACCGGGCTCGATCGTCTCCGTCTCCGCGCGGGCGAAGCGGTGCGCGAGCGCTTCGTGCTCGGCGCCTAGCACGCTGACGCCCCACTGCTCGGCCTCGGCGAACACGTCATAGCGTTCAGATTGATCGCCCAGGCACCAGAGCAAGAGGCGCGGACGCAGCGACACCGACGTCAGCGAGTTCACCGTGATGCCCGACATGCCCCCGCCGTTGCGCGCGGCCGACACCACCGTCACGCCGGTGACGAAGGCGCTCATCGCGCGACGAAAGCCCTGTTCGGGTTCAATCTCCATTAAGGTTTGTCTCCGCTCACCACATCTTAACGCGGTTCGGCCAATGTCGCGCCCCTCTCGCCCAGAATGGACGGGTCATGGCCGCTGCGACCAATCAACGCCCTATCATCATCAAGAGAATCAAGCGCGGCGGAGGCCATGGCCATCACGGCGGGGCCTGGAAAGTCGCCTACGCCGATTTCGTGACGGCGATGATGGCCTTCTTCCTGCTCATGTGGCTGATCAACACGACAAGCCCCGAGCAGCGCAGGGGTATTGCCGAATTCTTCGCACCGGCCAGCGTCAGTCGCGTCTCCTCGGGCGCGGGCGGCCTTTTGGAAGGCACGAGCTTCGCGGAAGAAGGCGTGCGCCACGGCCATTCGGCGCCCGTGGCCGCCTCGGCCGAGCCGCAATACACCTCGAATGCGGACGACGTGAACGAAGCCCAGTCCAACACAGCCTCGGGCAGCGAACGAGCGCCGAATGAGGAAGCGCTTCACCGAGCGCGCACCATCCGCGAGACGGCGGAGTTCGCCCGCGCGGAAGTGGCCATCCGCCAGGCCATGCAGGACATGCCTGACGTGGCCGAACTCTCACGCAACGTCATCGTCGAACAAACGCCGGAGGGTTTGCGCATCCAGATCGTCGATCAGGAAGGGCGCTCGATGTTCCGATCAGGCGACGCGCAGCCCAACGATCGCGCGCGCCGCCTGTTGGTCGCCATCTCGGGCGTCATCGCCCAGCTGCCGAACCGCATCACCATCTCCGGCCACACCGACGGCTCGCAGCCCGGCGGACGCTATGCGTCCAACTTCGATCTCTCCGCCGCGCGCGCCAACGAAGCGCGCCGCATCCTCGCCGCCCAAGGCATTCCCGCGGCACGCATCTACCAAGTCGCCGGCCGCGCCGACAGCGAACCGCTCTTCAACGACGATCCAACCCAGCCCGGCAATCGCCGCATCGCCATCACGCTCCTGCGCGAAGCCCCGCCCCTGCCGGCCGATCACGGGCTTTGAGACCTGGGCAGATCGCGCGTTTTTTTCGGGGGTATTGAAGGGGAAAAAGCGCTTCCTAACTGAAATCCTGCCGAACGCCCCCGCGGGTTCGGCCACGGGCGCCGGCAGGTGTCCGGCGCTCCTCGTGACCCATGTTGCTTGAAAAAGGATATGGAGATGAGGATCGCAGAACTGACTCCCTTCTACCGGTCGACGGTCGGGTTCGACCGGATGCTCGATTTGCTGGGGCAGGACTCGCGGCCGGCCGAGCCGGAAGACAATTTTCCGCCCTACGACATCGAGCGCATTGGCGACGATCGCTATCGCATCACCATGGCGCTCGCTGGGTTTGCGCCAGACGAGCTCTCGGTGATCGCAGAGCCGAATCTGCTGCGCGCCGAAGGGCAAAAATCTGACGACGAAGGCGATCGTAATTTCCTGCATCGCGGCATCGCGCGGCGCGGCTTCCGCCGCCAGTTCGATCTGGCCGACTTCGTCAAGGTGGCAAGCGCTTCCTACGAGAATGGCCTGCTGTCGATCGAGCTCGAGCGCGAGTTGCCCGAGGCGATGAAGCCGAAACGCATCGAGATTACGACCGGCGCAGCGCGGCCGCGCGCCGAGAGCGAGCGCCGGCCAGAGCGGCGCCTCGAGAGCGTGGGCGCCTCCTGATCGCGCGCGTCGGTCCAGACGTCGAAAAACTACGAAACACAAGGAGAGCAATCATGAGAGACCTCATTCCGTGGGGTCGGTCGCGGACCCCGCAACACTATGGCGAACGGCGCTGGGACGACGGCAGTCCGTTCTTGACGCTACGCCGTGAAATGGATCGTCTGTTCGACGAAGCCTTCCGCGGCTTCGGTTTCGGCGATCTGTCTATCTCCAACGGCGGGCTCAGCTTCGGCTGGCCCAACGTGGAGATCGTCGAACGGGACAAGGATATCCGCGTTACGGCGGAGGTTCCCGGCCTCAAGGAAGAGGACGTCGAAATCCACATCGACGGGAACCTCCTCACCATTCGCGGCGAAAAGCGCATGGAGAACGACGACAAGGACCGCCGCTACAGCGAACGCTTCTATGGGCGGTTCGAGCGTCGTATCGCGTTGCCCGCCGAGGTTGACGAAGATCGCGCTCATGCGAGCTTCCGCAATGGCGTGCTCACGGTGTCGTTGCCTAAGACGGAGCGCGCCCGCCAGAGCGTGAAGCGCATTCCGATCTCGCATTGATGGGACGCGAGCTCGCAATGTTCGTCGCCCTGAACCAGGCCTATGCGAGCGCGGCGCTTCTTGGCGTCGCGCTCGCGAGCCTCACTTGGGCGCTGTTTCGCCAAGTCGCGGAACAGCGGACGGCTCGCAGGGAGCGTCGCAGCGCTCGAGCCGCGCGGCCACCGCTGGCGGCCGCGTTGGCCGCACGCAGCGAGCCTGGCCGCTGCGCCGCTTGGCGCTGATCGGAGGAGTCGGAGGCACATTCGTTCAAACAGCAGACAGACAGGAGGCAAGGACAATGAAGATCGCACATCCTGCGCGGAGGACCGTGGACGCCGTCCAGCTTCTGTTGGGCGCAGGTCTGATCGCCTCGCCATGGTTCGCCGGTTACATCGACGACCAATACGCATCGTACAACGCATGGGCGTCCGGTGCGGTCGCTGCGCTTGTCGCGCTTGCGGCCCTCATCGCCCAATGGAAATGGCTGCCATGGGTGATGAGCGCAATTGCGCTTTGGACCGTCGCCGCGCCCTGGGCGCTCGGGTTCCAGGCCGTTCAGCACGCAATGTGGAGCCATGCCGGCATCGGCGCGGCGCTGCTCGCAGCCGCCATCGCCGATCTCGCCGCAGCTCGCGCAACGCCGAAGACGAAGCAAGCGGCCTGACGCTGACGCCGCGCGGCCCCGCCCCGCGCGGCGTCTCTATTCCATCTGGAAACAACCGATCGAGGTTGAGTCTATCGCCGTGACGCGGCGCGCTTGCGAACGCGCACCGCAGATAGTTCGATCCACACCGGCGCGTGGTCGCTGGTTTTCTCCCACTCCCGCACTTCGCGGTCGACGCCGCCGGCGACGAGACGCGGCGCCACATTTGGGCTGAGCAACAGATGGTCGATCCGCAGGCCGGCATTGCGCGCGTACGCGTTCCGGAAATAGTCCCAGAACGTGTAGATGCGCTGCTCGCCGTAGAGCGTGCGGATCGCGTCGGTCCAGCCTTGCTTCAAGAGCGCCGCATACGCCGCGCGCACTTCGGGCCGGAACAGCGCGTCATCCACCCATCGCTCAGGTTTGTACACGTCGAGATCTGTGGGCATCACGTTGTAATCGCCCGCGAGCACGACAGGCGCGCCCGAGCCGATCAGCTCCTTCGCGTGCTTCGTCAGGCGTTTGAACCACGCCAGCTTGTAATCGAACTTCGGCCCCGGCGCTGGATTGCCGTTCGGCAGATACAAACAGCCGACGATCAGACCGTCGATCTCCGCTTCAATATAGCGCGAATGCGCATCGTTCGGATCGCCGGGCAGCACGCGGCGCCGCTCAACCGGCGTCTTCCTGCGCGCAAGAATGGCGACGCCGTTCCAGCTCTTCTGCCCGTGCCAGATCGCGCCGTAACCCGCCTTCTCGATCTCGGAGAGCGGAAACTTCTCCTGCGGCGCCTTAAGTTCTTGGAGGCAGACGATGTCCGGCGCCGCCTGCTTCAGCCAGCGCAGCAGCACCGAAAGGCGCCCGTTCACGCCGTTCACATTGTAGGTGGCGATGCGCATGCGAGCCTTTAGCGGTCAGATCTGCGCGCGGTCGCGCACCCATTGCGACAGGAGCCATTTCTCGCCGCGCGTCGGCGCCCGTCCCGCATGCTTGGATTTGAGCTCCGGCGCTAAATTGGGATCGACGTTGGCGAACACGATCGCATCTCCGGTCTTCCCTTTGAAGCGGTAGTCGATGAGAGGAAATTCGGTCTCGCCGCCTTCGAAGTCTTGGTTGAGATAGACGAGGAAGGTCGCCAAGCGCTGGCCCCGCGCCCGCAATTCGGCAGCCGGTCCCTCAAATCGCGCGTCGAGAAAATCGTAATGAGGCTTGAATTGTTGGCCGGGCGCGTAGTGCAGCACTGCTGGCTGCTCGAAGTGAGCCGGCGGAAAGCCGGTCGTGTTCGCGATCCGATGGCGCAGAACCGTGAACACCACATCCATGTCGAGGATGCCAAAGTCGGCTGTGCTGTTCGTGCGCGCTGACATCACCTCACCGCGTTGCCGGTCACGCGCATAGACCGCGGCGGGCGCGAGCCGGTTCAACGCAGTGTCAATCAGCCAAGCGCACTCCTCGGCAGAGAAGAAGCGATCGATCGCGCCGATACGCGGTCCTTCGCAAACGATGCGCATCTCACGCGCAGCGACGCATGTTCCAATGTCGATCGCCGCGCGCAGGACTGAGGCGTCGCCGTCCATGCGGCGCGCCAGCACGCGCAACTCAGACATGGCCGGCGCCCATCCCAGCTCCGCCGCCTGCTGCAACAAGTCCAGGCTACGGTCCCAGTCGGCGCTTTGTCCTAGACCAGCCGCCGCAAAATACGCGAGCGTTGCCGCCGCTTCGCCGCTGCCGAGCGAGACCGCCTGGCGCAGCCGCGCTGCGCCCTCTGCGCCGGCGCCGGGACGGCCACTCCGCAACACCGACAGCGCCTCAGCCGTCACCGCGGCGGCCTCGTGCTCGCCCACTCCGCTCATCGTCCTGGCGTTCTAGTCGAGGCCGTGGCTTGCCGCATCCATGAGCGGCGCGAGGCTTCCTGGTCGAACTTGACTTCCTTGGCATTGCCCTATACCTTGTTTTACCAAGGTAGCTTATGCCGAACCCGGACGAGCAGTTTGCCGGCCTGCGCAAAGGCCTCTTGGAGTTCGCGATCCTCAGGATCGTGTCCGGTCGCACCGTCTATGTCGGCGACATCCTAGCTGCGCTCGCTTCGACGCCTTTCGCGACTCAAGAAGGCACGCTCTATCCCCTGCTCTCGCGCCTCAGGCGCGAAGAGCTGGTCGACTACCAGTGGGTCGAAAGCGGCGCCGGCCCGCCGCGCAAATACTACCAGCTCACCGACAAGGGCTCGGCCCGGCTCGAGGAGCTCGCCGCCTATTGGCGCCATCTCACCGACACCCTCGAACAGTTGGGGCGTTGATCCATGGAACGCGTCGTCACCATCAATCTCAATGGCAATCCGTATCAGCTGGAAGAGCCCGCGTACGATGCGCTGCGCGCTTACATGGCGCGCGCCGAAGCCGCGCTCGCCGACAATCCGGATAAGGCCGAGATCATCCGCGATCTCGAGCAGGCGATCGCCGATAAGTGCGCGAGCTACCTTTCGCCTGCGAAGACGGTGATCTCCGCCGCGGAGATGAGCCGCGTGCTGGAGGAAATGGGCCCGGTCGAAGGCGACAGCGACAAGCCAAACGGCGAGCCAAAGAGCGAAGACGCAGAGGCCGCCTTTGGCCCGCGCAAACGGCTCTATCGTGTCAAGGATCGCGCGGTGATCTCCGGCGTCTGCTCCGGCATCGGCGCCTATTTCGATCTCGACCCGAACGTCATCCGCCTGCTGTTCGTGCTGTTCGCGCTGTTCACGTCAGGCTTCGGCGTTCTCGTCTACATCGTGCTGATGTTCGCCATTCCTTCGGCGCACACGAGCGAAGAATGGGCCGCCGCGCACGGCGTGCCGTTCAACGCGCAGGAAATCATCGACCGCGCCAAGCGCGAAGCGGGCAAGTTCGCGGAAGACAGCGAACGGGCCTGGCGGCGCGAACGGCGCGCTTGGCGGCGACGCTGGCGTCACCACGACGGCGGCTGGGGCGGCGAAGGCGTCTTCATCTATGATCCGCCTCCGCCTCAGCCGGGCAAGCCCGTCGGCTACGTCACGCGCATGTTCGCTGGCCTGTTCGCGCTCGTGTTCAGCTTGGTCACCGCCGCGCTGCTGATCGCTTTCCTCTACGCGTTCTTCTCTCTGTTGAGCACGGGCGCCGTGTTCGGCTGGACGCCGCCTGACGACATCCCAATCTGGCTCGCCATCCTGCTGCTCGCGATCGCCTACGCGGCCATCTCCTCGCCGTTCGCCGCACTCCGGCGCTCCTCTTACGCGACGGTCAGCGGCTATCGCACCTACGGCGCGGGCGCCGACGGCCTTATCACGCTCGTACTCGTCGGCGTCGCCGTCTGGCTCTCCTATCTCTACTGGCCCGAAGCGCGCGAGCTCATCCAGTCCATCCCCGATACCCTGCGCGGCCTCGGCGCGACGCTGCGCGAGACGTCGGCTCTACTGGCTCCATAGCCTAGGGCGCGGCGGCCCATCCCCGCCGCGCCCATTTTTTTGGCAATCAATCGAACAGCGCCGCGCTCGGCGATGTGAAGATGAACTCTTGCGTTACCCCCACGGGCCCGCCTTCTCCGCCGGAGCAGCAGCCGCCGCCAGAACCCGGCCGCCCGCAAACTTCGCCAGCGCCTCGATGCGCTTTTGAATCGGAGGGTGTGTCGCGAAAATGCTGGTGAAATCGGCGTGCGCGTTCTCGATGAACATCTCGCGCACTTCGCTCGGCGCGTTGACGGCCGAATTGCCGGAGATCTTCTGCAGCGCCGAGATCATGGCGTCCGGATTCTTGGTCAGCTCGACCGCGCCAGCGTCGGCCAAGTATTCGCGCCGGCGCGACAGCGCGAAGCGGATGACGATAGCCAGCGCGTAGGCGATGGCGATCATCACAAGCGCCGCGATGATGGCGATCGCCGCCCCGCCGCCTCCGCCGCGGCGCGACGTCGAGGAGGATCGGCCCATCCGCGCTCCCCCGTGCCACAGCCCGCGAAACGCAAGTTCGCCGACGAAGGAGAAGATGCCGACGAAGATAACCGAGATGATGAGCAAGCGAACGTCGAGATTGCGGATGTGCGTGAGTTCGTGCGCCAACACCGCTTCGAGTTCTTCATCGGTCAACGTGTTGATGAGACCGCGTGTGACCGTGACGGAATATTGCCCTTTATGAAGACCCGTTGCGAAGGCGTTGAGCGCATCAGTCTCCATAATGCGCAGGGCGGGCATGGTGATGCCGCGCGAGATGCACAGGTTTTCGAGCAGATTGTAGAGCTTGGGCTCCTCGCGCCGCTCAACCTTTTTGGCCCCCGTCGCAGCATCGATGATATTCTGGTAGAACGCGTAGGCGATGCCGAACCACAGGATGGCGCCGGCGATCGCGAACGGCCAGGACCGCGCCAGTGCGTCAGCGGCCCAGATGAAAGGCCCGGCAATCTCGTCCTTGCCCACACTCGCACCCGAGAGCCCCGCAAACAGCAGGAAGAGCGCGTACATCAGCAAGACGAGCAGCACCGGAAATCCGAGCAGCAGCAGCACGGATTTCCAGTTGTTGTTCCAGATGTGCGTCTGCAGACCGTAAGCGCCCACGCTTGGTGCGCCTTACGAGCCGAACTTTACCTGCGGGGGCGCTGCATCCATTGTGGTGCGGCTCTCTTCGCCGACATCGAAGAAGGTACGCGGGCCGAAGCCGAACATGTCGGCGAAGATTACCGCCGGGAATTGCTCGCGTGCCGTGTTGTATTCGCCGACCGCGTTGTTGAAGAAGCGGCGCGCGGCGGCGAGCTTGTTCTCGATGTCCGAAAGCTCGGCCTGCAATTGCTGGAAGTTGGTGTTGGCCTTGAGGTCCGGATAGGCCTCGGCCAGGGCGATCAGGCGTCCCAGCGCCGCGCCCAGCACGCCTTCGGCCGCGCCCATGGCTTTGGCGTCACCGGTCTTCTCCGCCGCCACCGCCGCGTTGCGCGCCTGGATCACCGCCTCGAGCGTGCCCTTCTCGTGCGCCGCGTAGCCTTTCACGGTCTCCACAAGGTTCGGGATGAGGTCGTGCCGCTGCTTCAGCTGCACATCGATGTCGGCAAACGCTTGGTTGCAGTTCTGCCGCAGGGCGACGAGGCGATTGTAGATGCCGATCAGCAGCACCGCCAAGACGGCGACGACGATCAGGATGATGATCAAAGCCATAGAATCCCTTTCCCGCGTGGTCGCGGCCTTCTTATCGGAACTTGCTCACAAGCGCTATCCGATCACATCCGAGAAGCGGCCGGAGCGCGAGAAGCCCTTCGGCGCCAGCTTGCCGGCCGCGCCGCGCTTGCCGCGATAGTCCTTCCATTCCGGCACCGCACGGATGCGCCCGGCGCTGTCCTCCCAGGTGAGGCCTTCGTTCTTGTCGAACACCTTCACGTCGGCGAGGCCCTTGTCATGGTAGCTCTGCAGCTTGACGCCCTTGCCGCGCGTCATCTCCGGCAGCTCGCTCAACGGGAAAATCAGCAGCTTCTTCCGCTGGCCGATCACCGCGACCTGATCCCCCTCCACCTTCGCCGCCGCCATCGCGCGACCGTTGAGGATTTGCTTACCGGAGCGTTTCGAGGCCAGCATCTCGCTTTCCGGCACAATGAAACCGTAGCCTTCGTTGCTGGCGACTAGGCGCTTCGATCCCTCTTCGTACTTGAACAGCGCGACCGCCTCGTCGATGTCGCCAAGTTCGATCGAGAGCCGGATCGGTTCGCCATGCCCGCGCCCGCCGGGAAGCTTGTGGGCGTCGAGCGTGAACGCGCGGCCGTCGGATGCGAACAGCAGCAGCTTGTCGGTGGTTTCGCACTGCACGATGTGCTGCGGCCCGTCGCCTTCCTTGTACTTGATGTCGGTGAGATCGCTGAGGTGCCCTTTCAGAGCGCGCATCCAGCCCTTTTCGGACAGCACGACCGTGATCGGCTCGCGCGTGACAAAGGCTTCAACGTCGATCTCCGCCGCGACAGCCGCCGCTTGCCCGAGATCGGTGCGGCGCTTGCCCCAGCTTGTGCCGGGGCCGAACAGCTTGCGCGTTTCCTTGAGTTCTCCCGCAATGCGTCGCCATTGCTTGCGCGTATCTTCGAGCAGGCCCTGCAAGTCCTTCTGCTCTTCGCGCAACGCCGCGTCCTCGCGGCGGATCTCCATCTCCTCGAGCTTGCGCAATTGGCGCAGGCGCGTGTTGAGGATGGCCTCGGCCTGCACGTCGTTGAGCTTGAACCGCTGGATCAGCTTCGCCTTGGGCTCATCCTCGTTGCGGATGATGCGGATGACCTCGTCGAGATTGAGAAAGACGATGAGGAGACCGGCCAGCACGTCGAGCCGCTGCGCAATCTTGGCGAGACGGAACGCCGTGCGCCGCTGCAGCACGTCGCGGCGGTGATCGAGGAAGGCGCGCAGCACCTCTTTCAGGCCCATCACGCGCGGCGCGCCCTGCGCATCCAGCACGTTCATGTTGAGCGAGATGCGCGTTTCCAGCGCGGAGAGCTTGAACAGGCTCTCCATCATCACTTCGGGCTCGACCGAGCGCGACTTCGGCTCCAGCACGAGGCGGATGTCCTCGGCGCTTTCATCACGCACGTCCGCCAGCAGCGGCGCCTTCTTCGCTTCGATCAGCCCCGCAAGCTGCTCGATCAGCTTGGACTTCTGCACCAGGTGCGGGATCTCGGTGACGACGATGCGCCACATGCCGCGGCCGAGATCTTCCGTCTGCCAGCGCGCGCGCACGCGGAAGCCGCCGCGGCCCGTTTCGTACGCTTCGCGCATGCTCTCGGGCGGTTCGACGACGATGCCGCCGGTCGGAAAGTCCGGCCCGGGGATGATCTTCAGCAGGTCGTCCGTCGTCGCTTTCGCGTTCTCGATCAGGTGCACGCACGCATCGATCAGTTCGGCGGCGTTGTGCGGTGGGATGTTCGTCGCCATGCCGACGGCGATGCCGGATGCGCCGTTGGCGAGTAGATTCGGAAACGCGGCGGGAAGGACCACCGGCTCTTCCTTGCTCCCGTCATAGCTCGGGCGGAAGTCGACTGCGTCTTCGTCGATGCCCTCCAGCAGCGCTTCCGCCGCGCGCGTAAGGCGCGTTTCGGTGTAGCGCATTTGCGCCGGATTATCGCCGTCGATGTTGCCGAAATTGCCTTGGCCGTCGATCAACGGATAGCGCGAGTTGAAGTCCTGCGCGAGGCGGACCATGGCGTCGTAAATCGCTTGGTCGCCGTGCGGGTGGAAGTCGCCCATCACATCGCCGACCACCTTCGCGCTTTTTCGGAACGCGGCGTCAGCCGTGAGGTTGAGACGCTTCATCGCGTAGAGCACGCGGCGATGCACAGGCTTCAAACCGTCGCGCACATCCGGCAGCGCGCGGCTGGTGATGGTGGAGAGCGCGTAGGCGAGATAGCGCTTGGCCAGCGCCTCGCCGATCGGCTCGTCCACAATGCGCCCGCCTTCTTCCGGCGAACGGGTGATATCGTCAGCCATTCTAGCTTCCAGGTGTCAGGTGTCGGGTGTCAGGTGTCAGGAATCGCCCGGAAACACCAGCTTGCGCTGACACCTGACACCTGGAACCTGACACCTAAAGTCGTCCTGCAAATCCTAAACGCTCGATCAGCCATCAGGGCCATAAAGACCATGTCTCTCGGCATATTTGTCCAGTAAGGCGTAGAGGTCTTCGCCGGACGCTTTGAGCCTTGCCGTGAGTTGTTTCAGGTCCGCACCCAACAGGCGGGCCGCCTGGAACACTTCCAGGGTTGTATGCGCGCCCAGCGCGGTAAGCGCAGCCTCAACAACGTCGGGCGGTGGGATTTGATTCACGAAGTACTGTTGCAAACCGCCAGTATCGACTTCGACTGCCAGGGCGTTACATGCGAAGTAGTTGCGCTCTTTCTCGTTCATCGCGCCGACGCTCATATGAAAAAGGCGATCCCAGAACTCTTCCGCCGTCATAACCGCCCCGCAAATCCGAGCCGTTCGATCAGTCTTCGCCGAGCGTCCGGCATGCCTTCGCCTTTATGCTCGAAGACGCGGCGTTCGAGGAAATATCCGGAAAGCGCAAAAGCGTCCGCCACGTCGCCGACTTCTAGTTTCGCTTCCGCATCAATCAGGAACCGCGGCAAGCGCAAGAGCACGTCTTTATGCGGTTCGCCTGCTTCAAACGTAGCGGCGCGGCCTGTGCGCGGGCTGACCCAAGCGAGGTTCTCCGTCTCGCCCGTCACGGCGCAACGCGACAGATCGAGGCCGTACCCAAGTGCAGACAGGAGGCCCAATTCGAAGCGCGTGTACAGCGCGGGCCAAATATCCGTGTGTGGCATCGCTTCGATGAGCACGATCAGCGCGTCATAAAGCTGTGGATACGCTTGCCGCTCCGGCGTCGCGCCACGGATCAGCGACACGGCGGAGGAAAGGCCCGCAAGCGCGATGGGATCGTCCAAGAGGCGCGTCGCATGCGGTTCGACGAGCTCAAGCGGACTGTAGAAGCCAAGCTGCTCACTCAGCCGCGCCTTCCAACCTGCATGCACGACATTGCCGGCCTGCAGCATCGGCTGCGATTTGCGTCCGGCATGCACGACGCCGCCGAAGCGCCCGTGCTCGCGCGCGAACACTTCGGCGACCAGCTTGCCCTCGCCGAAATGCCGCGCGCCCAAGACAATGGCGTTGTCGACCCATTCCATGAACTAGGCTTCGTAATTCAAACCGAGCCGCTGATACAGCGAACGCTCCTCAGTCCAGCCTTCGCGCAGCTTCACGTGCAGGAAGAGGTGGATGCGGCGGTCAAATGCCGCCTCCATTTCCTTGCGCGCCATTTCGCCGATCGTCTTAATCGTCTGCCCGCCGGCGCCGATCGCGATCTTCCGCTGGCCTTCGCGCGCCACAAAGATGGTCTGCTCGATGCGCGCCGATCCGTCCTTCTTCTCGTCCCAACTCTCGGTCTCGACCATCAGCTCATACGGAATCTCGTCGTGCAAGCGCAGCATCGCCTTCTCGCGTGTGATCTCGGCGGCGAGCACGCGCGCCGGCGCGTCCATGGTCTGCTCTTCCGGAAACAGCCACGGACTGACGGGCGCGCGCTCCACCAGCGTGCGGGCGATGTCTTCGACGCCGTCGCCTTTGCTCGCGGAGATCATGAACACGTCTGTGTAGAGGCCCTGCTCGACCAGCTTCGACGCGATCTCCAGCAGCGCGGGCCGCGCAATGGCGTCAATCTTGTTCAGCACCAGGATGGAGGAAAGCTCCATTTGCTTCAGCCTGGCGGCAATGCGCGCCGAGTCCTCCACCGCGCGCGCGTCGGCCGCGGACTTCTTCTCTCCCGGCGCGTGAGCGGGCGCATCGACGACGTGGATGATCGCATCCGCGCCTTCGAGCGCGTTCCAAGCTGCGGCGACCATGGCGCGATCCAGCCGCCGCCTGGGCGCGAACACGCCGGGCGTGTCGATCAGCACAAGTTGCACGTCGCCGCGCATGGCGATGCCGCGCACGATGGTGCGCGTGGTCTGAACTTTTTGCGTGACGGCGGCGACCTTCGCGCCGACCAGCGTGTTCACGAGCGTCGACTTGCCGGCGTTCGGCGCGCCCAACACGGCGACGACGGCGCAGCGCTGGTCAGCCACCGACGCCTCGCGCCGCCAGGAAGGCGGCCGCGGCGGCGCGCTGCGCCTCGCGCTTGGAGCCGCCTTCGCCGCGCGCCGGTTCGTATCCGTCCATGCGCACTTCAATGACAAAGTGCGGCGCGTGTTCCGGTCCGGATTGTTCGATCACGACATAGCTCAGGCCAAGCCGTCTTGCGGCGGCCCATTCCTGCAGCGCGGTCTTGGCGTCGCGCGGCGCGCTCGCGACTTGCGCGAACGCCTCTCCCCAGAACCGCGTCACGAACGCTCGCGCCGCGTCGATGCCGCCGTCCAGATAAAGCGCGGCGATCACCGACTCGCAGATGTCCGCCAGGATCGCTTCCTTGCCGCGCCCGCCGCTCGCATCTTCGGAAGAGGAGAGCACCACGGCCGCGCCGAGGTCCGCTGCGCGCGCGGCAGTGGCGCAGGCGCGGCGATTCACCAGCGCGTTGAACAGCTGGGCGAGTTCGCCCTCGCTTTCGTGTTCATATTCTTCCAGCAAACGTTCGGCGACGATCAGGCCGAGCACGCGGTCGCCGAGAAACTCGAGGCGATCGTAGGAGCGTCGCGCCGCCTTGCTCGAGTCCAGCGCACTCCCATGCGTCAGCGCCTCACGCAAGACCGCGCGGTCCTTGAACGCGTAGCCAATGCGCTGCTCCAGCTCGGCGAGCCGGGCGTCCTGCTTGCGCGGCCCCGTCATGGGACCTCGCGCCTCAATCCACCGCCTTCAGGAACCGCTCGCCGCGGAAGCCGGTGAACAAGGTCCACGGTCGGAAGATGGAGGTCGAGCCATCGAACGAGGCGACGACGAATTGCGCCGGCCCGACAAGATTGTCGTAGGGCACATAGCCGACGACGGACGGCACACGGCTGTCGGCGGAGTTATCACGGTCGTCGCCCATCATGAAGTAGTGGCCGTCGGGCACGACAAAGACGCGCGTGTTGTCGAGTTCGCTCCGAGGGTTGCGGTTGAAGGTAATGTAGCTGACGCCATTCGGCAGCGTCTCGCGGATCGCCGGGATGCGTTCGACGAAGCCGCCTTCGTTCTCGAATTCGGTCAGGCCCAAATCTTCCTGCTGCACGGCTTCGCCGTTGATGTGCAAAACGCCGTCGATCATCTGGATGCGGTCGCCAGGCAGACCGATCACCCGCTTGATGAAATCGCGGCCCGGCTCAGGCGTGGGGCGGAAGACAACCACGTCGCCGCGCTCCGGCTGGCTGCCGAACAGCCGCCCATGCGGGAGCAGGCCTTCCAGCGGCGCGAAAGAAAAGCGGCCGTAGCCGTAGGACCACTTCGTCACCACGATGTAGTCGCCAACTTCCATCGTCGGCTGCATCGAACCGGATGGAATGCGGAACGGCTGGGCGATCGTGAAGCGCAGCACCATGGCGAGGGCGAGCGCATAGAGGATCGTCTTCACGTTATCCCAAAAGACGTCCATGGCCGGCGTCGAGGAACTGGTCGAACTCATGCTCATGCGTTTCTCGCTCACCACCGGACCCGACACGGCGCCTTGCGGCCCAGCAATCGACCCAGCGTCCTTTGGTTCCTCTGGGAGGTCCGCTGCCCCCGAACCGCGGCCAACTCGCGCCCGACCACCATCATTGCCCGGCCCCTAGGTCAATCGGGTTCAACTCCGCCGAAATGATGACGAAACCGAGAGCCAACGGATAGTCGTCCGTTAAGCTGACATGGATGTGAGGAACCAGGCCCTTGGGGGTCAACTCCCCCAAGCGCCGCGCCGCGCCGGCCGTCAGCCGCATAGTCGGCTGGCCGCTCGGCAGGTTGACGACTCCCATATCGCGCCAAAAAACCCCTTGTTTCAATCCGGTACCTAATGCCTTGGCGCACGCTTCCTTGGCCGCAAAGCGCTTGGCATAGGAAGCGGCCCGCTCGTGCGGGCGCCGTTCGGCCCGGGCGCGCTCGGTCACGGTGTAGATGCGTTCGATGAACCGATCGCCAAAGCGCGCGAGCGTCTGCTCGATACGGCGGATGTCGATGATGTCGGAGCCCACGCCAAGGATCATGGGCCGTGTCTAACCGGCCGGGCGGGCGGCGTCGATGCGCCGCCGCATTTCCGCCACAGCCTCCTTCAGCCCGACGAAGATCGCCTCGCCGACCAGGAAGTGGCCGATATTGAGCTCGGTCACCTCGGGGATGGCCGCGATCGGCGCGACGGTCTCGTAGTCGATGCCGTGCCCGGCGTGCACTTCGAGCCCGAGCGATGCGGCTTGGCGGGCCCCGGCGCTCAGCGCAGCAAGGATTGCGCTGGCTTCCTTGGCGTCGCCGTCCCGCGCTGCGTCGCAGAAGGCGCCGGTGTGCAGTTCGACGACTTCGGCGCCCGTCCGGCTGGCCGCCTCGATCTGCAACGGATCGGCGCCGATGAACAGCGAGACGCGACTGCCATTGTCGCGCAGCTTCTCGACGAACGGCGCAATCCAGTTGTGGCCATGCGCGACGTCGAGACCGCCTTCCGTCGTGCGCTCCTCGCGCCGCTCGGGCACGAGGCATACTGCCGGCGGGCGGTGCTTGAGCGCGATGTCGAGCATCTCCGAAGTGACGGCCATTTCCAGATTCAGCGGACGGCCGCGTTCGCGCAGCATGGCTGAGAGGCGCACAATGTCCACGTCCGAAATGTGCCGGCGATCTTCACGGAGATGCGCCGTCACGCCATCGGCGCCCGCTTCCAACGCAACGATCGCGGCGCGCATCGGATCGGGATAGCTGACGCCGCGTGCGTTGCGGATGGTTGCGACGTGATCGATGTTGACGCCGAGGCGTACGCGCTGGGTCATGCCGCGAGCCCGCGCGAGCCGGGCTTCACCGCGGGAATGGCGGCGAGTTCGGGCGGCAGCTGATCGGCGGGATAGGCCGGCGCTTCCACTTGCGCGAGCGAGATGAGCTTGGCGCCGATATCGGCTTTGCCGCCGGAACGGTCGATCAGGCATGCCGCGCCGACGAGCTCGCCGGGATGGCCGCGGATCGCGTCAAGGCATTCGCGCGAGGAGAGGCCCGTCGTGACGACGTCCTCCACCATGAGCACGCGCTCGCCCGGCTGGATTGCGAAGCCGCGGCGCAGCTGGAATTGCCCGCCCTCGCGCTCGACGAACATCGCGCGCGCGCCGAGCTGGCGCGCCGTCTCGTAGCCCGGAATGATCGCGCCGACGGCCGGCGAGACGACAACATCCATCCTGCCGAATGCCGCCTTCGCCTTCTGCGCCAGCGCGCGGCAGAGCCGCTCTGTGCGCGCGGGATCCATGAAGACGATGTTCTTCTGGAAGAAGACGGGGGAGTGGAGGCCAGAGGAGAGGATAAAATGCCCCTCCAACAGCGCACCCGCGGCGCGGAATTCATCGAGCACCTCGTCCTGATTCATGCGTCGTATCTAGCAATCCGCCAACTTTGCCGCCAGCCCAACCCCGCGTAGGATGAACACGCCCGGCGGCAGAGGAAGCGATCATGGCCCTTCATTGGCGGCTCGCTGCGATCGCAGCTTTCGCGGTTGCTGTTTCTGGCTGCACCGAACTCACCGCCGAGCATCCGTTGTTTTCGATCACCGACCAGGCCGAGTCCGCGCCAATCGCCGAGGGCGTATGGATCGCGATTTCCGAGGACTGCCCGGAGCGCCACATGCGCACGCGCGGGCGTTTTCCGGCCGCCTGCGATCCCTTCGAACTGCGTCGGACGGCGGACGGCGCGTGGCGTTTCGCCTTCCGCCCGGATTTGGTGCACGGCTCATCCGCGGAGGCACGCGCGGAGGCGGAGCAACGAGGACCTACAGCATTCATTCTGGCACCCGCCGTCGAGCGCACACTCGATGCGCGGTCGTTCGCACCCCTCTATGTCGCTGAATTGCGTGGCTTGAACCCTGAAGGCGAGGACGTCGGCTATGCCGTCCTCGCGCCGGTCGGCCCGATGCCGGCCGCTGAGCTGCGATTGCTCTCATTGATCAGTTGCGATGACATCTTGCGCGATGGGCCGATTGAGGGTGTGACGCCGCACTATACAGTTCGCACAAACGAGCAGCCGGCAAGCGAAATCCAGCAGTCAGCGCTGGCTGACTCGGACACAATCGAAACAGTAGAAGTTCTGTCAGGCTGCACGGCCTCATCCCAGGCCGCTGTGCGCGAGGCGGCGCGCCGCGCCGCGATCGAAAACATAGGCGAACTCGCCAACACACGCCTCATCCGCGTCCGCCCGTAAGTCTAGCCCCTGACCCGCTCCGCCTCCTTCACCGCCTTGCTCGTCCGGATCGCGGCGAGGATGTTCGTGAGGTGGCGGGCGTCGGCGACTTCGATGTCGAACAGCATGTCAAAGAAATCGACGGTGCGCTTCAGCATGCGCAGGTTGAGGATGTCGCCCTGGTTCTCGGCGATGATCCGGCACAACTCGGCCAGCACGCCGCGCTTGTTTTCGACCGTAACATGAATGCGCCCCGCCGCGAGCGTGCGCGCCATGGCGGTGTGGGTCCAGGCGAGGTCGATCCACTCGTCGGTCTGGTCTTCGAGCACCTCCAGCTGATCGCAATCGATGGTGTGGATCATCACGCCCTTGCCCGGCGTCTGCACGCCGATGATGCGGTCGCCCGGAATCGGTGAGCAGCATTCGGCGAAGTGCAGCGCCACGCCGGGCGTCAGTTCGCCGCCGCGGACGTAGAGCTTGGCCTTTTCCCGCTCCATGGGCCGGCGCTTTTCATCGATGCGCACTTGCGCTTCGAGGCCAGGAAAGGCCGCCACGGCGACGGCCGAAGCCTTGATCGCACCTTCGCCGACGGCGGTGAACAGCTCTTCCTCGTCGTGCTTGCCCAGCCGTTCGGCAGCCTGCTTCAGCGCCGTTTCCGCGAGGTCGTGATTGTAGCGATGCAGCGCGTGCGCCACGAGTTCGCGGCCCAGGCGCGCAAACTCTTCGCGCCGCGCGGCGCGTTCGAGCTTGCGCTGCGCCGCCTTGGCGCGCCCAGTCTTCGTCAGAGCTTCGTAGCCGGGTACGGGCGCCGCGCGTTCCCCGGTGATGATCTCCACCACGTCGCCATTCTGCAGCGCGATGCGCAGCGGCCGCTCGACGCCGTTGATCTTGGCGCCGACGCAGCGATTGCCGATGTCGGAGTGCACGGCATAGGCGAAGTCGAGTGGCGTTGCGCCTTGCGGCAGAGCGATCAGTTGTCCCTTCGGCGTAAAGGCGAACACGTGATCGGTATACATTTCGAGCTTGGTGTGCTCGAGGAATTCGTTGGGATCGCCGCCCTGTTCGGCGATTTCCAGGAGCGAGCGCGTCGCCTCGCGCGCATCGAGGCCGACCGAGGCGGCGAGTTCTTCGTCAAACCCGTATGCTTCGTTCTTGTAGCGCCAGTGCGCCGCGACGCCGTTTTCGGCGATCTGATCCATCTCCTCGGTGCGAATCTGGATCTCCACACGAACGTTGCCCGGCCCGATCACGGTCGTGTGGATCGAGCGATAGCCGTTGGGCTTGGGATTGGAGATGTAGTCTTCGACCTGATCGGGCACGCAACGCCAGGTCTGATGGATGAGCCCCAGGGCGCGGTAGCAATCGTCCGGATTATTGACGATGACGCGGAAGGCGTAAACGTCGGCAAGGTCGGAAAACTCGATGCTCTTGCGCTGCAATTTGCGCCAGATCGAGTACGGCAACTTCTCCCGGCCGAACACACGCGCGTCGATTCCGGCGAACTCGAACACCTCCATGATCGTCTGCACGATGATGGCGACGTTCTGGCCCTTTTCGGCGCGCAATTGCTCGAGACGCGCGTTTATGGCGGCCTCTGCTTCGGGGAAGGCTTCGTGGAAGGCGAGGCCCTCCAGCTCGCGCGCCATCTTCTCCATGCCGATGCGGCGCGACAGCGGCCCGTAAATCTCCAGCGTCTCGAGTGCTATGCGCCGACGCTTTTCCTTCGATGGGATGTGCGCCAGCGTACGCATGTTGTGGAGCCGATCCGCCAGCTTCACCAGCAGCACGCGCACGTCGCGCGACATGGCGAGGATGAACTTCTGCAGGTTCTGCGCCTGCTTGTTCTCCTCCGACTGCATTTCCAGTTGGGAGAGCTTCGTCACGCCCTCGACCAGATCTGCGATCTGGGGCCCGAACTTCTTCTGGATCTCGTCACGCGTTGCGTCGGTGTCTTCGATCGTGTCGTGCAACAGCCCCGCGACGATGGTCGCGGCGTCGAGCCTGTATTCGGTGAGGATGCCCGCGACCTGGATCGGATGCGCAAAGTAGGGGTCGCCGGAATGGCGTTTCTGACTGCCGTGCTTGGCGGTGGCGTAGACGTAGGCGCGGTTGATCAGCGACTCGTCCACCGACGGATCGTATTCCCGCACGCGCTCCACCAGTTCGAACTGACGCAGCAACCGCGTCCGCGCAGGCGCGTCCCCCGCGCCAGCCTTCGCGGGACCAGCGTGGGTTTTGGCGGCGACGCCGTCACCGCCGGACATGGGACTAGTACCGCTCGTCGCGCTGGGCCTCGGCTTCCTGCTGGAGCGCGCGAAGCACGTCCTCTTCGCTCGTTTCCACAGGCGCGGCGATGGCCAGGCGATCCTGCTCTTCCTCGGCCTGGGCGGCGGGCTGCACGTCCTGGAAAAGCGTGACGTAGCTGTCCCGCAGTTCCTCCGGTGTGATGGCCCCGTCGCCGATCTCCCGCAGGGCGACGACCGGGTCCTTATCGCGGTCGCGATCCACAAGCAGCTCGGCCCCGGAGGAAATGTTGCGCGCCCGATGCGCCGCGAGCAGCACCAGCGAGAAACGGTTGGGGATTTTTTCTACGCAATCTTCGACGGTTACGCGGGCCAAGGCGTGCTTCCTCTCAGGTCACTTGGGCTGGAACTGGCCCTCAACGTAGTGGGTTCGGGGGTTTTTCGCAATGCGAAGAGACGGCGCGGCGTCCGCGCAAGCATCAGACCTCCCTGTCCAAGCGTCCCGCGAGATCGGCAATCCGGCGGTAACCTTCAGTCTGTCCGAGCCCAGCCAGCAGTTCGGCGACGCTCTTGCCCAGGGTCGGGTGGCGCCAATTGGGCGCTATCTCGGCAAGGGGAGCCAGGACGAATGTCCGCTCGTGCATGCGCTCGTGCGGCAGAGTGATGCCGCCAAGAGTTCCCGCAACTCCGTCGATCGCGACGATGTCCAGATCGAGCGTGCGCGGCGACCACGCTTCCCGCCGCACGCGGCCAAAGCGCTCCTCGACCGCACGCAGCACATCATAGAGGGCTTGCGGCGACAGCGGCCCTGGGTCTACGGCGACCACCGCGTTGTAGTAATCGGGCTGGTCGCTGGACGGCCATGCGGCCGTGCGCCAAACCCCGGACTGGGCGCGCAGACGCAGCCCGGCCGACTGCAGCGCCGACACGGCGCGCGCCAACAAAGCGGGCCCTTCCGCGTCCTCGTACGGCAGGTTGGAACCCAAAGCGATGAAGGCGGTGTTGTGCATGGATTTGAATCATCGCAAGCGCGGGAGCGCGCGTAAATGGATTTGCCAATGACTTTGCTCGATCGCCTCATTCATGCTGACGAACGCGTCGTATTGTTCATCGACGGCGCCAACCTTTATTCGGCGGCGAAGAGCCTCGCCTTCGATATTGACTACCGCAAGCTGCTCGACGAATTCCGCAAGCGCGGCCGGCTCATCCGCGCCTACTATTATACAGCGCTGGTCGAGGACCAGGATTTCTCGCCGATCCGACCCCTGGTCGATTGGCTCGACTATAACGGCTACACGCTCGTGACCAAGCCGGCCAAGGAATACACCGACGGCATGGGCCGGCGCCGGTTCAAGGGCGACATGGATGTCGAACTCGCGGTCGACCTGTTGCAGGCCGCCTCGTTTGCCGACCACGCCTTCCTGTTCTCAGGCGATGGCGACTTCCTGGCTGCAATCGAAGCGGTGCAGCGCAAAGGCATGCGCCTGAGCGTCGTTTCAACGATCAAATCCACTCCACCCATGGCGTCCGACGATATCCGGCGCGCAGCGGACAATTTCGTCGATCTCGCCGATCTTGCCAGCCTCATCGGCCGGCCGCCACGCGAGCGCGCCCCGGAGGGCCGCTACGAGTACGCCGACGAAGACGAGCGGTGAGCGCCGTTCCGCCCGAACCGCCGAGGGACTGCCCGCTCTGCCCGCGCCTCGTCGCCTATCGCGAGGAAAATGCGCGCGCGGAGCCTGGCTGGTTCAACGGCGCGGCGCCGTCCTTCGGCGACAGCGCAGCGCGCCTGCTCATCGTCGGCCTGGCGCCCGGGCGCATGGGCGCCAATCGCACTGGACGGCCCTTCACGGGCGACTACGCCGGCGTGCTTCTCTACGCCACGCTCAAGAAGTTCGGATTTGCCGAAGGGGAATACCGCGCCGACCCCAATGATGGCTTCCGTTTGACGGGCGCGATGATCACCAATGCGGTGCGCTGCGCGCCGCCGGAAAATAAGCCGACGCCGGGCGAGATCGCGACGTGCCGGCAATTCCTGGCGGCGCGCCTGTCGAGCTTGCCGCGACTGCGCGTGATCGTGGCGCTCGGCTCGATCGCGCATGAGAGCGTGCTGCGCGCGCACGGGCTCAAACCATCTGCCGCGACGTTTGCCCACGGCGCGGAGGCGGCGCTCCCGAACGGGCGCACGCTCCTCTCCAGCTACCATTGCTCGCGGTACAACACCCAGACCCGCCGGCTCACCACCGAAATGTTCGAAGAAGTGATTGCGCGGGCGAAAAGCCTCGCTCAGGCCGCGCCGCCTTAGCCTTTCAGGGCTTCGCGACGGCTCCTGCAGCGGCGGTTGCAGCAACCGCCGGCGCCTCAGGGATGTAGCCGTAACCCGCGTAGGCTTCGGCAACGCCGGGCTCCGCCGCCTCCGCAGCCGCGAAGTCGGCTTGCCCCTGCTCGAGCTGGCCGAGGCGAACGCGCGCGAGGCCGCGGCCGTACAGAAAATGGCCGCGGCTAGGCTCGATGCTCAGGGCGGCCTCGTAATCGGCGAGTGCGGCTTGGAAGTCGCCGCGCTTCAGGTGCACGAGGCCGCGGCTATCCAGAGCGTCGGCGGAGCGCGGCTCAATGCGTACGGCGGCATTGCAATCCGCGAGCGCGGCGTAGAGGTCGTCGTCGTTGGTGGCGCGCAACCAGCAACGATTGTTCAACGCCGCCGCGTTCTGCGGTTCGCGCGCGAGAAGGTCGGTGAGCTGCGCGATCTGTTGCTGCACGGCGTCCACCCGTCCGCGCAGCGCCTGCTCGCGCCGATAAACGGCGAGGGAGTGCCTGGGATCGATTGAAAGCGCCGCCTCGTAGTCGCGCAGCGCGAGCCCATACGCGCCGCGCTCCTGATGCACCGCCCCGCGCTCGGCGTAAGCATCGCTGTTGGTCGCGTCTAACCGCAGCGCGCGACCGAAATCGGCCACCGCGCGCGCGTGTTGGCCCTGTTCGGCGCGCAACGTGCCGCGATGCACGAACGCGGCGACGCGCTGCGCGGAATCTGCGCCGGCGTCAGCAATCACCGCCGAACACGCAGCAATCCGCTGGTCGGGAAAGTTGCCCGAGTCGCAAATTCTAACATTCTGCTCCCGCGTCACCGCAGGATCAGCCGGCGCGCAGGCCGCCAGCGCCGTTGCAGTTGCGAAGCCTGCCAAAGCACGCATCAGCCCTTCTCCCGCATCAGGCGCGCTTGCTGACGCTTCCATTCGCGGTCCTTCGTCGCCGCGCGCTTGTCATGCGCCTTCTTGCCCTTGGCCAGGGCGAGTTCGAGTTTAGCAATTCCGCGGGCGTTGAAATAGAGCTTGAGCGGCACGAGCGTGCGCCCCTCGCGCTCGACCGCGCCCATGAGGCGCTTCAGTTCGCGGCTGCGGACGAGGAGTTTTCGCGGCCGCCGCGGCTCGTGGTTGAACTGACCGGCGGGGGGGTACTCCGGAATGGTGGCGTTGATCAGCCAAAGCTCGCCCTTCTCGGGGCTGGCGTAACTTTCGGCGATGTTCGCTCGGCCGTTGCGCAGCGACTTCACCTCGGTGCCGACAAGCTGAATGCCGGCCTCCAGCGCCTCCTCGATCAGATAGTCGAAGCGGGCGCGCCGGTTCTCGGCGATCAGCTTGCGGTTCGGCTCCTCCTTTTTCGCCATGAGCTGATCAAATCAGCCCAGCGTGCGTCATCGCCGCGCGCACCTGCGCCTTGCCGGCTTCGGTGCAGGGCGTGAGCGGCAGGCGCAGCTCCTCGCTGCACAGACCCAGGAGCGCACACGCGTACTTCGCCGGCGCGGGCGAGGGCTCGCAGAACAGCGCCTTGTGCAGCGGCGCGAGCTTATCGTCGATCGCGCGCGCGCGCTCGAAATCGCCTCGCAAGCTCGCCTCCTGCATCTGTGAACAGAGTTTGGGCGCGACGTTCGCTGTCACCGAGATGCATCCCTTGCCGCCATGTGCATTAAAACCGATCGCGCTGGGGTCTTCTCCCGAGAGCTGGATGAAGCGCTCGCCGCACAAGGCCCGATGCCGCGCGACGCGCGCCAAGTCGCTGGTGGCGTCCTTCACGCCGACCACATTCGAGAGCTTCGCCAGCCGCCCCATGGTCTCGACGCCGATGTCGGTCACAGTACGCGCCGGCACGTTGTAGACCACGATGGGGATGTCGGCCGCGTCGTTGATGGCGGCGAAATGTGCGACCAACCCGTCCTGGCTCGGCTTGTTGTAGTATGGCGCGACCACCAGGATCGCGTCCGCGCCGGCCTTCTTGGCCCTTTGCGCCAGCTCGATGGCGTGCGCGGTGTTGTTGGAACCGGCGCCCGCGATCACGGGTGCACGGCCAGCGGCTGCCTCCACGCAGAGTTCCACGACACGGATATGCTCTTCCATGCTCAGCGTCGCGCTCTCGCCTGTCGTGCCGCAGGGCACGAGCGCGTGTGAACCTTCCGAAACCTGGCGTTCCACCAAGGCCTGAAAGGCGCGTTCATCCACGATTCCGTTGCGAAATGGCGTTATGAGAGCCGGAATCGAACCGTAAATGGCGCTGTGGTCTGGCATCGGCGCGATTCCTGCCACAGTGTCAGGTGAGGTTAAAGTGCAGCCCGCCAGTCTCCGCTCGCGGGCCGCTGTCGTTTAGGAACCGCGGAGGGATATTGATGGTCACGGCGAGACTGATCCGCATCGCGACCATGGCGGTCGCCGCGAGCGCCCTGCTGATGGGCTCGAGCGTGGGCCAGCAGGAGATGGCGTCCGGCGGATCTGCCGCCGCCGCAGCGGAGACGGTCGCCTACACGCCCCCGCCGGCGGTGGCGCCGGCCGAGCGAATGCGCCTGCGCGATGGGTTGGCCGCCGCTGAATCCCGCGACTGGACCGGGCTGATGGCGCTGCGCGATGGCGCGACGGACCCCCTGGTGCGCCGTATGTTGCAATGGCGCCTGGCAACGGCTTCGGACGCGCCGCTCTACTTTTCGGACCTGCGCCAGGCCCTGAACGACCTGCAGGGCTGGCCGGGGCGCACCAACATGCGCGCTCGCGCCGAGCAGGCGATCTTCGACGCTCGGCTCTCCGCCGAGGAGCGGGTCGGATTTCTGCGTCAGGACAACGGCCCAGTCTCGGGAGACGGCCGCATCGCGCTCGCGATGGCGCTCAAGGATCTCGGTCAGCGCTCCGAAGCCGTTCAGATCGCACGCGCCGCTTGGCGCGAGGATAATCTCACGCCCACAGCACAAGCTCGGGCGCAGGCCGAATTCGGTTCGAGCTTTACCAACGATGATCACGCCGCGCGAGTGGATATTCTGCTGTGGCGCGGCCTACGCAGTGAAGCGCGCGATTTGATGCCCCGCCTTTCGGCGGCCGACCGCGCCGTCGCCAATGCGCGTATCGCAATTCAGTCGCGTCAGCGGCGTGGCATGCAGGCCGCCGTGGACGCCGTGCCTTCGTCGCGTGCGGACCACCCGGGCTTCATGTATGACCGCGTGCAATACCGCCGCCGCACCGATCAGCCGGTGGAAGCAATGCAGCTTGCCGCCGAGATCGATCCGCGCGAGGCGCCGCTCGCCGCGCGCGACGAGATCTTCCAGGAGCGCCGCCTCTACGTCCCACGCGCGCTGCGGGCGCGGAACTACCGGCTCGCCTATAACCTGGTCTCCAACCATGGCCTCACGTCAGGCGAAGCGTTCGCCGACGCCGAGTGGCTTTCCGGCTGGATCAGTCTGCGCTTTCTGGATCTGCCGCAGCGTGCGGCCGAGCACTTCACGCACCTCAGTGGGAACGTTTCCTCGCCCGTCAGCCAGTCGCGCGCTCTCTATTGGCGCGCGCAGGCGGCCCAAGCGTTGGGCCAGCGCGACGAAGCCGAGCGCCTGCTCAGCGAGGCGGCGCGCTTCAATTTCACGTACTATGGCCAGCTTGCCGCGACGCGCGGCAGTCACACGGCCACCCTCAGTCTGCCGGACACCACGCGCATCAGCAACGAAGCGCGGGCGCGCTTCGAGAGCCGCGAACTCGTGCGGGCGCTGCGCCTGATGTCAGAAGTTGGCGCGCAGCGGGATTTCGAGTCGATCGCCTTCTACCTCGACGACACGCTCGACGATCCGCAGGAGATCGAACTGTTGGCGCAGATGGCGCGCGAGCAATCCTACCACCGCACCGCGCTGCGCAGCGCGAAGGCGGGCCTGTTCCGCAACGTGGTCGCCACGAGCGCCGCCTATCCGCTGATCGACCTTCCCTCCAGCGTGCGCCCGAACGGACGGCCCGAACCGGCCCTGGTGCTGGCGATCATCCGCCAGGAAAGCGAATTTGACGCCGGCGCGGTTTCGCTCGCGAACGCGCATGGCCTGATGCAGCTCATTCCCTCCACCGCGCAGATGCAGGCGCGGCGGATCGGCATGACCTATCAGCGCTCGGCGCTCACCAGCGATCCGCAATACAACATGACGCTGGGCTCGTCGCACCTCGGCGACCTGATTGACGATTTCAACGGCTCATACGTGCTGGCGATCGCCGCCTACAACGCCGGCTCGCATCGCGCGCGCGAGTGGATCGGCGATTGGGGCGATCCGCGTTCGCGCTCTGTGGACGTGGTTGACTGGGTCGAACTCATCCCCTTCGCCGAGACGCGCAACTACGTGCAGCGCGTGATGGAGAACCTGCAGGTCTATCGTCACCGCCTCGCCGGCGCCCCTGTGCCGATCCAGATCGAAGAAGATCTGCGGCGCGGACGCTACTGAGCCCGCAGCGCTTCGATAAAGGTTTCTTCGTCCACATTGCCGCCGCTGGCGACGACGGCGACAGTCTTGCCGGCCAGCGCGACTTTGCCTTCCAGCGCCGCTGCCAGCGAGGCGGCGCCCGAGGGCTCGAGCACGAGCTTCAGGTGACGGAACGCAAAGCGCATGGCGCGGCGTACTGCCTCGTCTGAAACCGCAACGGCGCCTGCGAACCGATCGCGCGCGATCGCATAGGTGATCTCCCCCATCTGCTCGGTCAGCAATCCGTCGCAGATGGAGCGGATGCCCGGCGCGTTTCGCTGGATCGAGCCCGACGCCAGCGTGTGCGCGATATCGTCGTGACCTTCCGGCTCGACCGCGTAAATCTGCGCCTTCGGCAAGGCGAGCGCTACGCCGGTGGACAAGCCCCCGCCGCTGCCGGGCACGAGCACGACATCCGGGTCGATCTCTTTCGCGATCTCCAATCCGGTCGTGCCCTGGCCGGCAATCACATTTGGATCGTCGAACGGTTTAATCAGGCTCGCGCCAGTATCCGCGGAGATGCGCGCGCCAATTTCTTCGCGGCTTTCATTGACGCGATCGTAAGTGACCACGGTCGCGCCGTTCCCACGCGTGGTCTCCAGCTTGATGCGCGGCGCATCCGAGGGCATCACGATGGTCGCCTTGATCCCGAACAGCTTCGCCGCCGTAGATACGGCGATGGCGTGATTGCCGGAAGAGAACGCGATCACGCCGCGCGCGCGCACCTCCGGCGCCAACGCCGCGATCGCGTTCGTCGCGCCCCGCATCTTGAAAGCGCCGCCGCGTTGCAGGTTTTCCGCCTTCACGAACGCCTTGGCGCCGAGCGCGGCGTCCAGCGCGTCGTTGCGGATCAGGGGCGTGCGTACGGCGATGCCTTTGATCCGCTCGGCGGCGGTGCGGACGTCGTTGATGGTCGGTATGTACATTACGAGCCTCTCGGCTTGGCGCGGCGCGTCGGCGGCGCCGTCAGCGGATCTTCTGGCCACGGATGCTTGGGATAGCGCCCGCGCATCTCGCTTCTCACGGCTGCATACGAGCCCCGCCAGAAACCGGGCAAGTCCTTCGTGGTCTGCACCGGCCGATGCGCCGGCGAAAGCAGCCGGAGCGTCAACGGCACGCGCCCGCCGGCGACACAGGGATGCTTGTCCAGCCCGAACAGCTCCTGCAGCCGTACATCGAGCGCAGGGCCTCCTTCGGCCGCATAGTCGATCGCGAGCGACGAACCAGCAGGCGTTTCGAACCTTGCCGGCGCCTCGGCATCCAGCCGCCGGCGCAGCTCATAGGGCAAGGAAGAGAGCAGGGCGCGCGCACCACTTACTTCGCGCAATGTCTTGGCGCCGCTGAGCGCCGGCGCAAGCCAAACATCCACCGCTTGCAGCAGCGCCTCGTCGCTCCAATCGGGCCACGCATCACCTTCAAGGCTGCGCATGAACCCGACGCGCGCGCGCGACTGGGCGGCCGCATCGTCCCAGGTCAGCACCTGCAGGCCTTCACTGCGCACCGCGTCTAGAAGCGCCTCCTCAAGTTCGGCGCCGCCCAACCGCTCGAGCGGGCTTTCCGACAGCACAAGGCGTCCGAGGCGGCGCGCGCGTCGGCCGCGCACCGCGCCCGTGGTAGGGTCGACGGAAACGGTCGCGCTGGTTTCGATCTGATCCGCGAACATCGCTTCGATGTCAGCGAGTGCGATGGGCGCGGCCAGCAGAATCTGCGCGCGGCCCGCCGCCCCGGAACTGTCGGCGATCACGACGTAGGGTTCGCGTGCGAGCGGCGAAGCGGGATCGATCGCGGCCGCGCGCCCATTGGCCATCACGAATCCGTCCCCGCGGGCCTTTGCGACGCGATCCGGAAAGGCGAGCGCCAGCACGCGGCCGGCCTGCTCTTCGTCTGCATCCCCATTTGCGTCGCCGGCAGTTTTCGCGATCCGATTAGCCAGCCGCCGCGCCGCCTCTGCGCGCTGCCCGCGCTCGGTCGCGAACCGATGCAGTCGCTCACGCAGATCGGCGCTGCGTCCGCCCAAGCCTTGCTCCGTCAGCAGCACCGCGATGCGCGCGGCAAGCAGCGCCTGGCCCTGGGCCGCCGCGATCACCATGTGCGCGAGGCGCGGCGGCAACGGCAGACGCGCAAGCGCGCGGCCATGTGGCGTCAACCGTCCCGCCTCATCCAACGCCCCAACGCGCTTCAGCAGCGCGATCGCCTCGGTCCAGGACGGCCTCGGCGGCGGATCGAGCCAGACGAGGGTCATCGGATCGCCGACGCCCCACGCCGCGAGGTCGAGCGCGAGCCCCGATAGATCGGCGTCCAGTATTTCGGGTCGATCGAATTCCGGCAGCGCGCGCGTTTCGCCTTCGCTCCACAAGCGCCAGCACACACCCTCTTCCAAACGACCGGCGCGGCCTGCGCGTTGCGCGATGGCCGCTCGGCTCGCCCGAACCGTTTCGAGTCGCGACAGGCCAAGCGCGGGTTCGAAGCGCGGGCGGCGCGCCAGGCCGGAGTCCACGACGATGCGCACGCCTTCGATGGTGAGACTCGTTTCCGCGATGGAGGTTGCCAGCACCACCTTGCGGCGTCCCTCCAGCGCGGGCGCGATGGCGGCGTCCTGATCGGCGGGGCTCATCGCGCCGTAAAGCGGCCGGACATCGACGCTAGGGTCAGTGACGCTTGCGCGGAGCGCCTCTGCCGTGCGCTCAATCTCGCGAACGCCGGGCAGGAACACGAGCGCGCTGCCGCGTTCCGTCCTCAGCGCTGCACGCACGGCCGCGGAGATCTCCCGCTCCAGCGGCGCGCGGGGATCGCGCGGGCGGTAGACGTGACGCACCGGAAACAGGCGCCCTTCGCTCACGATCATCGGCGCATCGCCCAAGAGCGCCGCGACACGCGCCGCATCGAGCGTCGCTGACATCACCACGATGCGCAGGTCCGGCCGCAGCGCGCTTTGCGCATCACGCGCCAGCGCGAGCCCCAGGTCGCCTTCCAGGCTCCGTTCGTGGAATTCGTCGAACAGCACGGCCGCGACGCCCCGAAGCTCGGGATCGCTGAGGATCATGCGCGTAAACACGCCTTCGGTGACCACCTCGATCCGTGTTTTCGGGCTCACGCGCGAGTCGAGCCGCACGCGATAGCCGACGGTCTCACCGACGCGCTCGCCGCGCTCGCTCGCCATCCGCGCCGCCGCCGCGCGCGCTGCGATGCGCCGGGGCGACAACAGAATGATCTTGCCGCCCTGAGCCCAACTTTCCGCGAGCAGTCCCGGCGGCACGCGCGTCGTCTTGCCCGCCCCGGGCGGGGCGACCAGCACGGCCTCGCTCCGGCGCGCAAGGGCAGCGCGCAGCTGGGGCAAGACGTCGTCGACCGGAAGCATGCGCGGGGATTAACGCGCCGCTTCGTCCCTGTCTCGCCGCATTGGCGTGGCGCAGTGGGGCAGGTATAGGCTAGCCGCCTCAAGGTGGAGCGGGACATGCGCATTGGGCTGATAGGCCGAGTTGCCATCGCAGCGGCGCTGAGCGTGGCGCTGGCGGCGTGCTCGAGCGGCCGCACGGCGGATACGCGGCGGGGGGTCGCCGACGCCGCCTACATCCCGCTGCGCGACGTCGGCCTGATGCGGCCTGAGATTCCGCTGCTCCTGCGCAATCTGCAGTATCCCTACTCGACTGCTACGCTTACCGACTGCGCCGCAGTCACGCGCGAAATCGCCCAGTTGGACGGCGTGCTGGGCCCGGAGAGCTACCAGCCTGGCCCGAACCGCAATATCTGGGATCGGAGCGGCGACTTCGTTGAAGAGCAGACGATCGAAGCGGCGGAGAATACGGCGGAGGATCTCATTCCCTTCCGCTCCTGGGTGCGGCGCATCTCCGGCGCCAGCCGCGCCGAGCGCGAAGCGCTGCGCGCCGTCGCCAACGGACAGCAACGGCGCACCTTCCTGCGCGGCTATGGCGCTTCGCTGGGCTGCCCGAACATGATCCCCCCACCGCCACCACAACCCCATCGCGCCCGGGAGGGTCGCGGCGCCCCGGTGAATTGAGAAGCCCCAATGGCGGGAGAATATCCGCCTTGAGCCGGCGATGACGACTGGGTCCGGTGCGACGTGGCGGCGGCGCTAACAACTGGCCGGCCCATCACGCCTGGCCAAACTCTACGGCGGTCGCGAGACAGTGGTGTAACGCTGCGCCGGCCCTGGACGAACCTGCCCTCGCCGCCCAGGATCACCGCATGGCCCGCTCCAAATCCGGTTTCGACCTCACGCCGCCCAGCGCCGAGGAGCGCGCGCGCCTCGTGGCGGAACTCAGCGACGAAGAGCGCCGCGTTTTGCTGCATCACGGCACCGAGGCGCCGTTCTGCGGCGGGCTGCTCAATCAGAAAAACTCGGGCGTGTATTGCTGTCGCTTGTGCGGCTTGCCGCTGTTCCGGCAGGAAACGAAGTTCGAGAGCGGCACCGGCTGGCCGAGCTTCTATGCGCCGATCGATCCTCAGCACGTGCTTGGCATTGAAGATAATTCCTACGGGATGCGCCGCGTCGAGACGCGATGCGCGCGGTGCGACAGCCATCAGGGGCACGTGTTTCCCGACGGGCCCTTGCCCACCGGGGTACGCTATTGCATCAATTCGGTCTCGCTGCAGTTCGTGCCGGAGGGCGAGCCGCTGCCTGATCCTCTGGAACGCGGAGAGCAGCTTTAGGAGTAGAGCTTCGCCGAGCGGAGCGCGTCGATCATCCGGTCGAGGTCGCGGCGCATGGTGTGGGCGATCTCATCGTCAGCCTCGCCGTCACCGAAGGTCGAAAACGCGCGCGACATCACCTTGCCTACCAGCAGGTTGGCTTCGTTGGTGTCATTCGTGAACTGCCGCGCCTTGGCGGCGAGTTCGCCCTGGCGCTCCAGAATAGCCGTAACAGATTGCGCCAAGGGCGCCTCCCTCTGTTTCGGCCGAACAGCTCCCCCTATCCGAACGGCGTATCCAGAAAGAACCATAACAGAGAATTTCCCCAAGCTGGAGAGGAAACTCTGCCCTCTCTCAGCATTTTTAGGCCCGCGGCGGAAAGGCGGCCGTTGGCAAGCGTTTGTTAAGCTGACACGCGCGCAATGCGCCTCGCGTCTTGACGCCGTGCAAGGTTCGGCGACGATGGTGACCGCGTGACGAAGCCTTTTCCGACCAAGAACCTCCGGTTCTTCCTGACTGCGCCCTCGCCGTGCCCTTACCTACCCGGCAAGCGCGAGCGGAAGGTTTTTACCGGCTTGGACGGGCTTGACGCCGAAGCGCTGCACGACGTGCTGACGCATGCGGGTTTCCGCCGCTCCCAAAACATCGCCTACCGCCCTTCCTGTGATGCCTGCGAAGCGTGCGTCTCCGCGCGCGTGCCGGCGGAACGCTTCGAGTTCAGCCGCCGCTGGCGCAAGATCATGGCCAGGAACGCCGATCTCGCGCGAAGCTTGCGCCGCGCCGAAGCAACGGAAGAGCAATACTGGCTCCTGCGGCATTATCTCAATTCGCGCCACGCCCATGGCGGCATGGCCGATATGACGTTCAGTGATTACGCGGCCATGGTCGAGGAGACGGCTGTACGTACGCACATTGTCGAGTACCGGCACATCGGCGGGTCCAATGTGGGCGAGCTCGCGGCGGCGGCCTTGGTCGATGTGCTCGGCGACGGTTTGAGCCTCGTCTATTCCTTCTTCGATCCGGATGAGAGCAAGCGCAGCCTCGGCATCTATACAATCCTCGATCATATCCAGCAGGCGCGGGCCGCGGGCTACGCGCACGTCTATCTGGGCTATTGGATCCCAGGTTCCGAGAAGATGGACTACAAGGCAGATTTCCGGCCGCTCGAGCTTTTGCTCGGCGGCGAGTGGCGCCCGTACGAGCCCGTTCAGTTCTGAGACGCGTCGGCCTGCTGCTGCACGAAGGCGCACTGCTTCGATTGACCCAGTTCATAGATCCGCTGGCCGCGCATCATCTGCGGCATGATGGTCTGCATGCGCTGGGCCATCTCCATCATCTGCGCCATGTGCTGCTGCGCCTGACGTTGCTGCTGCGCGGCCATCATCTGCTGCTGCGCCATCTGCGCGTAGCCGAGGCCCGGGATGAAGGCGCTAGCGAGGCCCATGAACATGCTCGTCGCCATCTGCGCTCGCGCGCGTCCGGCAAGGGCGTTCATCTGATCCATTTGCTCCTGCCCGTAGGCGCCGTTCTGAGCGACTGCCGCCTGTACCTGCGGGTCCTGCATGGTGGTGGCCATCTCGGTTTCCAACTGCTCGCACGTGAGTTGTTCGTCGCCAGGACGTAAGGCTTGCGCCTGGGCGTCGGCCATGGATTGTTCCATCTGTACGGCCATCGCCTCGTAATCCTGAGCAAAGGCCGGCGTCAGCGCCAAGACTGCCGAGATCGCGAGCATCGACACGAGCGTGCGCATCTGAAACCCCTCCTTAGGGTCGGCGAAGTATCCGCCTCCGACTAAACGCCTGCAAGCGGCGCGAGTCTGTATATGGTTGGGGCCAATCACGATCCGCGTGACGGAGGGCACATGGACAAGCCGTTGAAGCCGCTCTGGCGCGCAAGCGAGATCGCGCCGGCGATGCGCCCGTTCACGCAGAAGCTCAATCCCAATTCGCTGTTTCGGGCGGCGGGCCTGTCGCGGCTGGCGGGCATGAGCCGGGCGCATGTAAGCTTGGTGCGGTTGCCGCCGGGCAAGGACAGCTTTGCGTACCATGCGCACATGCTGGAGGAGGAATGGATTTACATCCTCTCCGGCCGCGCCATCGCCGAGATCGACGGTAAGTCGCATGAAGTCGGACCGGGCGATTTCATGGGCTTCGCCACGCCGGCCGTGCCGCACCTGTTGCGCAACACGTTCGACGAAGAGTGCGCGTATCTCATGGGCGGCGAGGACAGGCCGATCGATGTGGTCTCGTATCCCGAGCACGATAAGCGCTACCTGCTGATGCAAACCGAAACCGGCACGGAGTTCTACGAGCTGGGCGAACCGATCAAGCCGTTTGGCAAAGCCGAGTGAGTCAGAGCACGACGCCTTCGCGCGTGCGGGCGCCGTCGGGCGCGGCATACTTGAACGAGCCGCAGAGCCGGCTTTGCGTGGCCTCAGGTCCAGGCGGTTCGTCGCCGGCGAAAACCAGCACCATGACGTAGGCGGAGCGGCTTTCGTTGGCGATGGCGACATAGCCCGGCTCGTCTTCGCCGCAGAGACTTACGGCGCCGCCTGTCAGCGTCTGCTCGATCACGCGCCGGAGTTCGATCACCGTGTCGGCCGAGCTGACCAGCACGGCCGCGTAGCTGTCGCCATCGCGCGCGATGCGCTCCCTGGCGCGGCGCGGATCGAGCGTGCGCGTGTAGAGCACCACGCCATTGTCGAACAACAGGCCCGCGCGCTCGATGGAGAGATTTCCGGTCACCTGGCGCGCCGTATCGGAGGCGGCTCGGAACTCGCCCGTGATCGTTGTCGGCACAGACGCTTCCGCGTCGCCGCGCGCGGCTTGGCCGCATGCGCCCAGGGCGGCGCAAAGGAGGACGGCGAGAATTGTGCGCATGGCTCGGAACCTAGTCTCGTTCTCCCTTCCCCGCGACGCTCCACGTCGCAATTCGAGCGCGGCTCATCGTGATTACGCCAGTGAACGCGCAGCCTTCGCGGTCTAATTCGGGACTAGGGACTAGGGATTAGGGACTAGGGCGCGCAAAGATGCTCGCGAGCAGCGGCGAGCTGCGCGATCCGAACCAGTCCCTAGTCCCGAGAACCTAGTCCCGAGACGGGAGGCGGGGCGCGTCGGACGCGCCGGGGTAGTACCGAGTTGTCCACCTGCGCTCTTGCGAGCTTCGGTGGACGCGCGTCGAACGCGCCCCGTGCTCGGCCGTTTGGTCCCGGATTGGCGAGCCAGGAGTTTTTGGCTCAGCTGCAGTGCGCACGAGGTGCGGCCCACAGCGGCCTTAGCTCCTTATGACCACGAGCCGGTTCAGCGCGTCAGAAGTCTCCGATCACTTCTGGACCTCGCGGTTTCATGCCCCGCGAGCAATGCAAGCGCCGTTCGCTTCGCCGCTTGGACAGGACCTCTGCCGAGCATCCCATCCCGCGCACTTCCTCAACGATGTGGGAGAGATGGTCTTCCCCTTCATCGAAGCGACGCTTGCCGCGCCGGCCGATGTTCTGACCTCTCAAAGGTTCGGAGCTCTTCGAAATCCTCCCGTGTCAGAACAAGGCCATCCTAACACGACATTCTATCCGTCGGATTCGATCGCTCCCAGCTCGTGTGCTTTCAGGCACTTAGCCGCGAAAAGCATTCGATAGCGGGGGCGGTTGTTGGCGTTTCTTGGGAGGCTAGCATCCTCGCCGGCGGCTGTGACGCCCCCGCAAATACTTCGCGGAGCAATTCTCTGCACGGCGCAAACCGCCGGCGAGACGCCGGCGGTCCAAGCATGCGCCGTTAGCCGCGGCCCTGGCGGAGCGTCATGACGCCGGCGCCCACGGCGGCGGCGAGGCCGGTGTTGCCTTCGACGCTGAGCGGCTGCAGCGCGATCGAGCGGTCGAAGCCGCCGACCAGCGCGTTGGCGCCGACGCCGAGACCCGCCGTCACCTGCGCCGAGACGCCGCCGTAATCGCCTTCGAGCGCGCCGGTGCCGACGTCGGAGGACGGCGCGACCACCGCCCAGACGAGGCGTGCGTCGCTCGTATAGCCGATGTCGAGACCGTAGCGGCGCAGCTTGCCGTGATAATGCTCAGGCCCGCCGTCGATCGGGCGATAGAGGCAGTTCATGTCGCGCGAGGACGAGATCAAACGGCCCCAACCGTCCTCGACCTTGCATTCGAGCGTGCCGACATGCACGCCGTCGTCTGCGGCGTGCGCGAGCGGCGCAGTCAACGCCAGCAAAGCAACGCCGGCGAAGGCTGCACGGATATGGTTTGTCTTCAGCATGGGTTACTCCTTGCTTGCGCCATGCCCTCCTTCTGGCGTCCGCATCAAAACCAATGGGCCGAATGCGCCGTTCCGTACAAAATGCCGCGGCTCACGCGCGCGTGACGTTTCGCGTCGCGCGAAAAATGCGCGTGTTGCGGCGTGTTGTAACGATCTGAAGCCATGTGTGATGCGGAACAGCAGCGGTTCCGCGCGTGATGCACACGTGAGTGCGCACGATTTCATGCGGCAATGCGCATCAGAGCATCAAGCCCATGAACACCGTGTCTTCGATCGGGCTGTCGTAATACGGCGCGATCTCCACGAACCCCAGCGCGCGGTAGAGCGCTTGCGCGCGCGTCATGTGGGCGAGCGTGTCGAGACGCATTTCGCGGTGGCCGGCGGCGCGGGCGGCTTCGATGATAGCGAGCGCGAGGTCGCGGCCGAGGCCGCGGCCCCTACCCTCCGGCGTGACGTAGAGACGCTTCATCTCGCAAATCCCCGGCGCCCCACCCGTCGCGCTGCGCGCGACACCCTTCCCGCTTTGCGGGGAGGGAAGCGGACGCATGGCGACGCAGCCGAGCGCGGCGCCGTTTGCGTCGCGCGCGATGAGCAGCGCGCCTTGGGGCGGCGCGTACTTGCCGGGGAGCGAGGCAAGCTCGCCGTCAAAGCCCTGGTAGCCGAGATCGATCGGGAGCGAGGCGGCATAGGCGCGGAAGAGTTGCGTGATGGCAGGGAGATCGGCAGGGATGCGCGCCGAAACGATTTCCACTTCTTGAACCTCGTCTGGGCTATCCTATACTGCAAACATGGCACCGAAGAAGTCCTCCTCCAACGCGGCGCGCGACAGTAAGATCGGCCGGTTCACCGTAGTCGGCGGCGTTCGGGTGAAACTTGCACCGCCGTGGCGAGTGCTGCCTAAAGAAGAGGATGCGCGCATTCGCCAGGCGGTGAAAGACTTCTATGCCGAGAAGAAGTCCAAGTGACGCGCGCCCGCGCGTTTTCATCAACTGCCCTTTCGACGACGATTACGGCGAGTTGCTGCGTGCGATCGCGTTCACAATCGCTGTTTGCGGCTACAAGCCGACCTGCGCGCTCGATGACGACGATGCTGGACGCATCCGTTTCGACAAGCTGAAGGCCTTGATCTCTGAGGCCGACTTTGCGGTGCATGATCTGTCGCGGATCGAACTCTCCGAGGATACGGCGACGCCGCGCTTCAACATGCCGTTCGAGCTTGGCCTCTATCTTGGCGCGAAGCACTTCGGCGGACGTCGCCAGCGAGAGAAAAGATGCCTCGTCATCGCCAAGACTCGGCGCGAATGGGCGCCAACCATTTCCGACCTCGCTGGCGTCGATCCTTCCTTCCACGGCGGCAAGCCGGACGCCGTGATCCGCGCCGTGCGCGACTTCCTGCACGCCGCGCCCGATGGAAGCATGCTGCCGGGCGAGACCGCATTGATCGCCTACCATCGTCGCTTCCTGCGCGACTTGCCCAAGATCGCGGAGGCCGCGCGCCAGACGCCGGAGGAAGCGCTGCGCTATCGGAATTACATCACCTTCCTGCAGGAGTTTCTGGTCCGGGAGCCGGAGAGCTGAGGGCGGGAAATGGGTGTGTGTCACGCTTTCTCGAAGCCGGAGAGCTGAGTTGGCTCCGTCGTCTCCGCGCTTGCGCTCAGCCAATCACCTCCGCCGGTGCTCCACCCTCACCCTGCCCTCTCCCTCCCAAAGGAGGGAGAGGGTATCTTGATGCGACCTCAGATCGGCTTCCACTAGGATAGCGGATGGACCTGAGCAACGACCTCCGTTGGCATCGCCTGAACAAACGCGAGTGGATCTGCCCCTCGTGTGGAGAGCCGCATCAAGGCCTGTTCGATCTCGCGGCTCGCCATCCGGTGCAGTGGCCGCACGGTGAGGAGTACGAGCCCAACGCCGCGCTCAGGATGGACGGTGATTTTCTGTCCGAAGACTTCTGCGTGCTGCGCGGCGAACACTTCTTCGTCCGCAGTCTGCTCCTACTGCCGATCATCGGCGCCGAAAAGCCGTTTGGTTTCGGGGTCTGGGGAACGCTATCGCGCGTGAACTTCGAGCTTTACGTGGATACCTTCGACGGCGGCGTGCAGGGTCATTTGGGTCCCTGGTTCAGCTGGTTCTCGAACGAACTGCGCAGCCATCCCGACACGGTGAATCTGAAGGCCCAGATGCACCCGCGGAACGGAAGGCAACGGCCGTATTTGCAGATCATGACCGAGGATCATCCGTTGGCGCGTGAGCAACGGGATGGGATCACGTTCGATCGCGTGTTGGACCTCTATGCGCTGTACGATCACGACATTCGCGCCGCGCTTGGGCCGGCCTGATCGCAAACCGAAGACCGGCGTTTCTCTAGCTTTGTTCTTCAGCGCCATCAGCGCGCGGATGATGCGGCGGTGCTCAGCGCTTTAGCCAGCGGTCGTAAAGCCGGTCGAGCCTGGGAATGAGAAACAGCATGACGGCCACACCCCCGAAGGCGACTCCGATGGTCTGCAAGACGATGAGCAGGTCAGGCTGGGCCATCGAGATTCTCCAGTGGGTACCAGCGGCGCAATACGAACCTCGCGAATAAATGTAGCACGTAGCCTGCGGCAAACAAGAGCAGCGACGCTGAAGTGAACGTCCCCGTCACCAAGGGCTGAACGAGCCCTGCTATCGCAAACGCAAGGCCAAGACCGCTAACCCACGTCGCCGTGAGCTTGATTTCTTCTTCCTGAAGCTTGCGCTCCTGCACCGGATCGCTCTGCATCGTCTCTCACAACGGGATATTGTCGTGTTTCTTCCAGGGATTCTCTAGCTTTTTGTTCTTCAGCGTCATCAGCGCGCGAATGATTCTCCGGCGCGTCTCTCTCGGCATGATGACGTCGTCGATGTAGCCGCGGCTGGCCGCGACGAAGGGGTTGGCGAAGCGTTCCTGGTATTCCTTGGTGCGCGCGGCGATTTTTTCGGGATCGCCGATGTCGGCGCGGAAGATGATTTCGACGGCGCCTTTGGCGCCCATCACCGCGATTTCGGCCGACGGCCACGCATAGTTCACGTCGCCGCGCAGGTGCTTCGAACTCATGACGTCATAGGCGCCGCCATAAGCTTTGCGCGTGATCACCGTGACTTTCGGCACCGTGGCTTCGCCATAGGCGAACAGGAGCTTGGCGCCATGCTTGATGAGGCCGCCCAATTCCTGGCGCGTGCCAGGCAGGAAGCCCGGCACGTCGACGAAGGTGACGATCGGAATGTTGAAGGCGTCGCAGAAGCGCACGAAGCGGGCGGCCTTGCGCGAGGCGTCGATGTCGAGGACGCCGGCCAGCACCATTGGCTGGTTGGCGACGATGCCGACGGTCGAGCCGTCGAGCCGCACGAAGCCGGTCAGGATGTTCTTGCCGAACTCGGCGCCGATCTCGAAGAAATCGCCCTCGTCGGCGACCTTCTCGATGAGCTCCTTCATGTCGTAGGGCTTGTTGGGATTGTCGGGGATGAGGCGGTCGAGCGAGGTCTCCTCGCGCGTCACGTCATCATAGTGCGGGCGCGTGGGCGGCTTTTCGCGGTTGGAGAGCGGCAGGAAATCGATGAGGCGCCGAATTTGCGTCAGCGTCTCGAAATCGTTCTCGAACGCGCCGTCGGCGACGCCGCTCTTGGCTGCGTGCACGCGCGCGCCGCCGAGTTCTTCGTGCGTGACGATTTCGTTGGTCACGGTTTTCACGACTTCGGGGCCGGTGACGTACATGTAGGACGTGTCCTTCACCATGAAGATGAAGTCGGTCATGGCGGGCGAGTAGACATCGCCGCCTGCGCAGGGCCCCATGATGACGCTGATCTGGGGGATGACGCCGCTCGAGAGAATGTTGCGCTGGAAGATGTCGGCGTAGCCGGCGAGCGATTCCACGCCCTCCTGGATGCGCGCGCCGCCGGCGTCGAAAATGCCGACGATGGGCGCGCCGTTCTTCATCGCCATGTCCTGCACTTTGCAGATCTTCTCGGCGTGCGCGCGGCTGAGCGAGCCGCCGAACACGGTGAAGTCTTTCGAGAAGACGTAACAGAGCCGGCCGTTGATCGTGCCCCAGCCGGTGACGACGCCGTCGCCGGGGATTTTCTGCTTCTCCATGCCGAATTCGTGGCTGCGGTGCTCGACGAACATGTCGAACTCCTCGAACGAGCCTTCGTCGAGCAGAAGTTCGATGCGCTCGCGCGCGGTGAGCTTGCCTTTGGCGTGCTGGGCCGCGTGGCGCTTTTCTCCTCCGCCCGCCCGCGCGGCGGCGCGCTTGGCTTCAAGGGCGGCGATGATGTCTTTCATGGAGTTGGCTCCGCGTGGGTCCGGCGGCGGTTGTCGATAGCTCCCGTCATTGTTGCTCTTGCGGGAAGGCCAAGCTCGATGCGACCCCTTGCATACGTGCGACGCCGGCGGCATCGGTCCGGTCCGCGCTACACGTCAACGTATACATGAATGCCGAACCGGCGTGATAGATTGCGAACCGGCGGGTAATAGCGGACAGCCCGCCTACCTCGCCGACGTTATCCAGGACCGCAACGCCATTCACTTCACTGACCCGCGTGCGCACGTTTGGCATGATCTGACGCTCTTGTTCATGGGAGCTGGCTTCGATGTTGCGGATGCCTGCATTGAGCTGTGCACGTGACACCAGCGGTCCGGGACGGCTGAGAAACGAAAGGTCACACCTGCCGCTCCCGTTCAGGTCGCGTGCACGCAACGCGTCCCCGTCAGTCAACGTGGAGGAATCCTCCGCCGCCCACCGGTTGGCCTCCAGATCGATTGAAATCTGACCAGAAGGGTCGATCCAGCGGCGCTCATCGGCGGCGGCAGAAGCTGCAAGGCAAAGCGCGAATGCGAAGATCAGGACTTTCATGGGACCCCGTGTTCAGGTCAGAACAGCGATGAATCGCGCGATGTTTTCGAACTCCCCACGCTGTCTGTCCAGCCGGGCGCGGGCTTCGGGGTCTTCGCCCCAGTTTTCCAGGCTCCAGAGATCGTCGAGCGCGGCGGCGGCGAAGGCGGCTTCGGCGTCGAGTTCGCCTTCGAGGAAGGCAAAGCCGATCAGCACCGAGCCGGCGAGCGTCGCGGCTTGCGCCAGCGTCGTGGCGCGGAAATCGTCGAGATCGTCCACCTCCCACTCGAGCACGGTGCGGTGCTGAGGGGGCACGTCCGCGGGGACGATGCCGGCGACCACGGGGATGCGCATGTGAAAGCGCTGCTCGGCCCAGGCGACGATGGGGTCCCAGACTTGCGCCTGGCGCGCGACGAGCGGCGGCGGGGACTCGGCGCGATGCGCGACGAGATCGGTCTCGATGTACTTGGCGAGGTCGCGGGAAATCTCGGCGCGCTTGTCCGGGATGAGATCGATGGCGGCGAAGGCGAAGCGCGTGAGCGGCATGGCGGAGGGAGCGATGACTTCGCCCTGCGCGTCCCATTCGGCGGCGACGGCCTCCGCGAGCGCGCGCGTCGGCAGGCGCAGCGGTTTGCCGGAAGGCGTCTTCAGCGTGCGCTGATCGAGGCGCACGATGTGGGCGCCTGCTTCCTCCGCCGCTGTGGCGGAAGCGTAGAAGCGGCGGGCGGGATCGGTGGTCATCTCGTCGTGAACTCATGCGGGTCTTCCGCCTTCGCTCTTCGAGCTTCGGCGGACAAGGAAGACCCGCGCTCCTTTCACAGCGGCTCGCCGGTCTTGCGCGTGTAGCCGCCGCGGCCGGGCAGGAATTTCATATCGACGTCGGGATACTCGCCCCAATCTTCCTCGTGGCGCGAGCCGACGACGAGGAAGCGCGCAGGCTTGTCCGAGCGGTTCTGCAGATGGTGGCCGTCGCGATCGCCGGCCTTGAAGCCGGCGCCGTCGCCGGCGCGCATGATCTCCTCGCCGGCGTCGGTGACGAGCACCAGTTCGCCTTCGAGCACGTAGACGAATTCGTCCTCGTGGCTGTGCCAATGCCGCTGGCTCGACCAAACGCCGGGATCGAGCGTGACGATGTTGACGCCGAATTGCGTGAGCCCCGCAGCGTCGCCGAGGCGCACCCAGCGGCGGTTTCTGCAGGGCGCGTCGTGCGGCGGCGGATAGCGCGTGCCTTCGCCCTTGGGCGCGGCGGCCAAGTCGATCTTCTTCATGCTCCCTCCTCGCTCGCAACCGGCGTCACATCGAACGTGAGCGTCAGAAGCTCGGCGCCCTCGATGGGGGCGACGCCATGCCAGATATAGGAGGGAAACAGCACGAGGAGCCCCTCCTTCGGCTCGATCCACATTTCCGGGCCGCAATTCGCCACCGGCCGATTCGGCGCGCCCAGCATGATATGGCCCGCGCGCGGATAGCGCCTCTGCTCGGCCGGCGAACAGGCGACGGTGTAGAGTCCGGTGATCCAGCCGCGGTCATGCACCTGGTTCGGCAAATAGCCCTCGTTCAAGAGGCGCGTGGACGAAAAGCTCTCATAGCGATAACGCTCGGTCTTGCGCGCGCCGACCGGGTCTTCCGGCGTGAGGCGGGAAATGTAGTCGCGCACGTGCTCATCGGCCGCTTTCATGAATGCGCCGATGGCGGGGTTCTTGAGCGCCAGCAGGTTGCGGCCGGTCTGCGAGCCGTTGTGCAGCGTCTGGTCGAGCGGATGGGCGGCGATGCGGTGCTGGCGGCGCAACACGTCGGCGAGCGTGGCGTTGAAATTATGGACGGTGAAGTAGCCGCTCGGCGCCTCAATGCTGTAGCAGCGCACGAAGCGTTCGTAATCATTGAAGGCTTTGTAGGACTCATCGCCAAGCGCGCGCAGCGCCAGCGCCTCGATGGCGATCAGATACTGTTCGTGCGGATCGTCGCGGCGCAGCGCGCGCGCGATTTCCAGCGCCTCCTGCGGCTGGCCCGCGCGGATCAGGGTGGAGAGCAGATTGCGTTTGGCGTTGCGCTCGTCCTGAGAGTTTTCGGCGGCGTGCCGCAGCGCCTTGAGGCCGTCCAGGGGCCGATCGAGTTCGTCCAGGATCACGCCGAACGCGGTGAGGACGGCGGGGTTTTGCGGCGCCACTTGCAGCGCGTCCGCCAGCACCTGTAGCGCCCGCTGAAGGTGTTTGCCGCGGTGCAGCGCGTCGGCCGTGGCCAGGCGCAGCGGAATATCATCCGGGCGACGCGCAATCTCCTCTTCCGCAAGCGCCGTCGCCTTCTCCCCTTCGCCGCGCAGCCATCGCGCGCGCGCGAGCGTCGTGTGCAGCGGGATCGAGGCGGGCCATTTCGCAACGCCCTGCTCCAGCACTGCTTCGGCCTCTTCCTTTTTGCCTTCGGTGAACAGCGCCCGGGCGTAAGACAAGGCCAGCTCCGCCGTGTCGAGCTCCTGCTTGGCGAGGCGCTCGTACACCTCCAACGCCTCGCGGCCGCGACCGGCGCGATCGAGCGCGTTGGCGTGGTTGAGCTGCAGCGCGCGCAGGCGCGGCTGGTACTTGAGCGCCTCCGCGGCCGAAGCGACCGCATCGTCGTGGCGCTCCTGCGTGCGCTGTACTTGGCCCAAGAGCGTCCAGGACTCCGCGCTCGGCGCGGCCTGCACGAACGCGCGCGCTTCCTGCTCGGCTTCCGCAAGACGGTTCATCTCCATCAGACAGCGGACGATGTTCACGCGCACGGCTGTGGCCTGCGGCGTCAGCGCCTGCGCGGCGCGATAGACCCGCATCGCCTCGTCATACGAGCCACGCGCCTGCAGCACGACCCCGAGATCGTTGTAATAGCCGCCTTCGTTCAGGGAGTACGCCACGGCGGCGCGCAGATAGCGCTCGGCTTCTTCGAGCTGGTTCTGCGCGCGTTTGATGAGGCCCATCAGGTGCAGCACCGAGGCGTCGGAGCGCAGCTGGTTGAACACCGGCTTCAGCACGCGCTCGGCGCCGACTGGATCGCCCTGCGCAAACAGCGCCCGGCTCGCATTGGCGATCGCCTGCGCTTCGCCGGGCTTCATCGCTCGTCCTCGAACGGGACAAACGGATCGCGGGCTTCGCGTTCGTCGAACCCGAGCAGATCGAAAGCGGCGCGCATGTGCGGTGGCAGCGGCGCCTTGACCTCGAGCTCGCCGCCGGAGGGGTGCGGCAGGCGGATGGCGCGCGCGTGCAGTTGCAGCGCGCCGTCGAGGCCCGTCGGAGTTGGCCGATCGCTCTTGTACTTCGGATCGCCGGCGATGGCGTGGCCGATCTCGGCCATGTGGAAGCGCAATTGGTGCGTGCGGCCCGTGACGGGTCGAAGGCTCACCCACGCCGCGCGCTGCGCCGCCTCGGAAATCACCGAATATTGCGTGATGGCGTGAACTGCGCCTTCGTCCGTCTGCACGGCTTTGACCATCATCTCGCGGTCGGCGTCGCGCGCGCCGGGCGCCTTGCGCATCCAGCCGCGGATTTCGCCGTTTTTGGGACGCGGAGAGCCGAGCACGATGGCCCAATAGACCTTCATCGTGTCACGATCGCGAAAGGCCTCGCCGAGCGCGGCGGCAGCGCGCGGATGGCGTGCGAGCACCAGGCAGCCGGATGTGTCGCGGTCCAGCCGGTGCACGAGCTTGGGCTTTTTCTCGGCGTCGAATTTCAAGCCGTCGAGCAGCGCATCGAGATGGCGCGTCGTCTTGGCGCCGCCCTGCACCGCGAGCCCATGAGGCTTGTTGAGCACCATGACATCGTCGTCCCGGTGGATGACGAGCGAGCGGACGAACTCCTCGTCTTTCTTCGACAGCGCTCCAGGCGGCCCGCGCTCCGCCGGTTCGGGCAGGGGCGGGATGCGCACGCTCTGGCCCGGCGAGACGCGGTCGGAGGCTTTCACGCGTGCGCCGTCGACGCGCACCTGGCCGGTGCGGATGAGCTTTTCGATCTGGCCTTGCGTCAGATGCGGATAGCGGCGGCGCAGCCAGCGGTCGATCCGCGCCACACCGTCCTCGCTTGTCACCTCGACGGTCTCAACCGACCTCATACTCGCCCCAGCGTGAACCCCATCCAGCACGCAGCCACGCTCAGCACAAGCGATGCGGCGGCATAGAGCGCGGCAATGCCGGGTTGGTGCTCCATGAGGCGCACCGTCTCCAGCGAAAACGCCGAAAAGGTGGTGAAGCCGCCGAGGAGGCCGGTGCCGATGAAGAGGCGCACGGTTTCGTTCTCAGGCCCGATGCGCGCGGCCATTACTCCCATGGCAACGCCGCCAACCACATTCACCGCCAGCGTGCCCCAGGGAAACGCAAGGCCGAGCAATCGCGCAGCGGCAAGGCCGAACCCGAAGCGCGCGACTGATCCCAGCGCTCCCCCGAGCGCCACCAGCAGCACGTGATACATCAGGGCGTGAGCCGCGCGCGGATGTTCTGCGAGATCGCGCGCGCATCGTACGCGTTGGCATCGCCAGGCTTGGGGCCTTCGCCGAAGCGTATTTCCAGGGTCGCGGCGCGTGCGCGCTGGCCCTGTGCGCCGCCGAGCGGGAAGTTCATGCCGACCCCAACGCTGCCGCCGCTACGGCCACCCCAAGACCCCGCGCCGATGCCGACGCCGAAGCTAGGGCCGCTACGGTAAGTGTTCTGGTCGTCGAGCGTGCGGCGATCAACCCAGAACCACTCGCGCCCGTTTTGCAGCGTCAGTTCGGCCGCGCGCAGCAACGCGTAATCCTGCAACAGGGCCGCGTCCGCCGACCCGCCGGCGCGATAGGTGACGAAGTAGCGGTTGTTCTCGATCTGCGTTTCGGAATAGCCGACGCCGGTCGGGCTCGCGGCCGCGGCGTAGGGCGGCGGCGCGGTTGCGCACGCGGCCAGCACAGCGCAGGCGGCGGCGAAAATAAAGCTGCGGATCATGGCGCTCAGGTCCTTGGTGAGTCCTCGCGGGGCGCACTCTATCAGGAATGCGCGCCGCATGTTGGTTCAAGCCCAAGTGATCGGAGCGGTTCCGCCATGTCGGTGGGCAGCGGCGCTCCGAAGCGGCGCCGGCCGCCTGCGGGATGGGGCAGCTCCAGCGCGGCGGCGTGGAGCATGAGACGGCCGATCTCCACCGTCCCCAGCCGAAACAAGCCGCCATACTTGCCGTCGCCGGCGATCGGGCGGCCGATGGCGGCGAGATGGGCGCGCAATTGGTGCATGCGGCCGGTTTCGGGGCGGAGTTCAAGAAGCGCAGCCTGCCGGCTCTCAGCCAGCGTGCGGTAGCGCGTCAGCGCGGGCTGGCCGGCGGGATCGATCTCCATAATGTCGAGCCCGCTGCGGTTGGCCTTGCGGAGCGCCAGATTGATCTCGCCCTCGCGCGGCTCTGGCGCGCCGCCGCAGACGAGCGCGAGATACACCTTCTCCACCGTGCGGCCGGCGAACGCTTCGGAGAGAAACGCGGCCGCCGGCCTTGTTCGCGCTGCGACGATCACGCCGGAGGTTTCGCGATCGAGACGATGTACGAGGCGCGGACGCTTGCCACTGGATTTGGCGAAAGCTGCGAGCATGTCTTCGAGACTGCGCGTTATGCCGGAGCCGCCCTGCACAGCCAAGCCGGAGGGCTTGTTGAAGACCAGCATGTGCGCGTCTTCGTGGAGCACTAGGGAGCGCGCATACTCCGCCTCCTCGGGCGCAAGCACGTTCTGCGCCGGGCGCCGCTTCATGCGAGCAGGGCCATCGCTTCGGTCATCAGCGGCCCAATCTCGGTGTTGAGGACAAGGTCGGCGTAGTGATCGAGTTCAGTCGGCTCGCGGTTGACGATAATGAGCTTGGCGCCGTGGCGCTTGGCTTCGACCGGAAGACCAGCGGCGGGATAGACGACGAGAGATGATCCAAGCACGAGGAAGAGGTCGCAGGCGCGCGCTTCCTCGGTCGCGCGCATCATCTCCGCTTCCGGCATGGCTTGGCCAAAGGAGATGGTTGCGGTCTTCAGCAGGCCCGCGCAGTACATGCACACGAGCTCTTCATCGCGCCGCCACGGCATTTCGAGATCGTCGAGTTCGTGGCGCCGGCCGCAATCGAGACACTTAGCGTACGACGCGTTGCCGTGCAGCTCGATGACTTTATCGGCGGGAGCGCCGGACTGCTGATGCAAGTTATCAACGTTCTGCGTGATGATGACGCTGACTTTGCCTTGCTGCACGAGCGCTGCGACGGCGCGGTGGCCGGCGTTTGGCGACGCCCCCGTCCAGCCGGCGGTGCGATTGAACACACGGCACCACGCCTCGCGGCGCGCCTCGCGCGAGGCGACGAAATCCTGGAACATGATCGGCCGCATCTTGCTCCACACGCCGCCTGGGCTCCGGAAATCTGGGATGCCGCTTTCGGTGGAGATGCCTGCTCCGGTGAACACGACGGCGCGCCTCGAAGCGTTCAGGTGGCGCGCGAGTGCGGCGGCCGGGCTCACCACTATTTTTTTCGCCAGCGGAGAGGCTTGGTCGCCTCGCGGACGACGAGACCCTTGGCCTCCAGATCGAGTTGAACCGTCTTCATCCACCACGACGTTGTCGTACCTGGAAACAAGCTTTCCGGCAAAGCATCGCGCATCGCGACCATCATCTCGTGCTGCGTCATTCCTGGCGCCTTCTTGGGCAACAGCTTTAGCATGGCTGCGCGCGCGGCTCGATACTTCGCAGCGTCGACCCGGTTGGTTTTGCCTGGATGATTGACATTCTCGACCTCGATCTTCTCGGACGCCATCACTCGCCCTCCGCACGCTTGGCTCGCAGCTTCGCCCAATGCTCCAGCCGCTCCCTGATCTCTCGCTCGCGACCGCGGCCGTCCGGTGTGTAAAACGTTTGCCGCTCCATCTCGTCGGGAAAGTAGTTCTGGCCTGAGAAAGCCTCTTCGGCGTCGTGGTCGTACGCATAGCCTGCGCCGTAGCCGAGCTCCTTCATGAGCTCGGTTGGCGCGTTGCGGATGATGAGCGGCGGGCCGAGCGTGCCGGTTTCGCGCGCGGCGGATTGCGCACGCTTCCAGGCGACGTAGGCGGCGTTGGATTTGGGTGCGGTGGCCAGATGGATGACTGCTTGCGCGAGGTGCAACTCGGCTTCGGGCGGGCCGATGAAGTGCACTGCGTCTTTCGCGGCGTTGCAGATGAGGAGCGCGGTGGGATCGGCGAGGCCCACGTCTTCAGCCGCGGCGCGGATCAGGCGGCGCGCGATGAAGAGCAGATCTTCGCCGCCGACGATCATGCGCGCGAGCCAGTAGAGCGCCGCGTCCGGATCGGAGCCGCGGATGGATTTGTGCAGCGCGGAGATGAGGTTGTAGTGCTCCTCGCGGTCCTTGTCGTAGGCCGGCGCGCGCTTTTGCAGGAGTTCGCCGAGCGCCTTGGCGTCGAGCGACGCGCTGGGCTGCAATGCGAACAGGTCGTCGGCCAGCGTCAGCAGATAACGGCCGTCGCCGTCCGCAAGGTTCGCGAGCGCAATGCGCGCGTTTTCGGTGAGCGGGAGCGTGCGCCCGAGCAGCGTTTCGGCGCGCTGCAGCAGCTGTTCGAGCGCCGCATCGTCGAGCCGCTTCAGCACGAAGACCTGCGCGCGCGAGAGCAGCGCCGCGTTGATCTCGAAGCTTGGGTTTTCCGTGGTGGCGCCCACGAGCGTCACGATTCCCTGCTCTACATACGGCAGAAACCCGTCCTGCTGCGCGCGGTTGAAACGATGGATTTCGTCGACGAACAGCAGCGTGCCTTTGCCCGCAGCGCGCCGGCCGCGCGCTGCCTCGAACGCCTTCTTCAGATCGGCGACGCCGGAGAAGACGGCGCTGATCTGCTGGAACTCGAGGCCGGTCTCTTCCGCCAGCAGGCGCGCGATGGTGGTCTTGCCTGTGCCGGGCGGACCCCACAGGATCATAGAGGCGAGCCGCTTCTGCGCCACCATGCGCCCGATCGGCCCCTCCGCGTTCAACAGATGATCCTGGCCGACCACCTCTTCGAGTTTCTTGGGCCGCAGGCGTTCCGCCAGCGGCGTCGGCGCGCCCTGGTCTAAACCCGCGGCTTCAAACAGATCGGACATAGCTTATAGATAGCCTCTGCTCGGGGAGAGAAACATGGCCGAAGCGTCATCTGCGATTCCGGTGGGGGTCTATCCATACTTGACCGTCAAGGGCGGCAAGGCCGCTCTGGACTTCTACAAGCGCGCTTTCGGCGCGGAGGAAGAGTTTCGCACGTATGGCCAGGATGGCGAACGCATCATGCACGCGCGCTTTCGCGTCAATGGCGGCGCGATCCTGTTGTCGGACGACTTCCCGGAGTTTCGCGGCGGCGGCGATACGCCCGCGCCGCAGGGCGTGACCATCCACCTGGAAGTCGACAACGCCGACGCCTGGTGGCAGCGCGCCGTCGACGCGGGCGCGGAGATCAAGATGCCGCTCGCGGATCAGTTCTGGGGCGACCGCTACGGCCAGCTCAAGGACCCGTTCGGGCACTCCTGGTCGATCGGGGCGCCGATCAAGAAGTGATCAGAATCTGATCTCCGCCCGCTGTCCGTTGCGTTCGACGCCGATCGTCCAGGATCTCGACTGCGCCATTGCGCGGTCGAGCTGTGCGGCGTCGCGGATGGCGACGCCGTTGATCTCGTCAATGATGTCGCCGGGGCGGAAGCCGATCTGCGCGGCGACGCCGCGGCGATCCAATTCCTGGATAAATACTCCGGTCTTGAACGGATCGAGGCCCGACGCCTCCGCTGTCGCTGGCGTCAGCGTCACCACGCGCGCGCCAGACAGCGGATGCCGGCCTGACAGCGTGCGCGACTCCGGCGCCCCGCCAGGGGGAGCTTCCGCGTTTGCCGTCAGCGTGATTTGGCGCCCGTCGCGCAGCACGGTCAGCGGCACGCGCGAACCGGGGCGCTGCGTCGCGAATTGATAGCGCACGCCGCCATTGTCACGCACCTCGACGCCGGCGACCGCCAGGATCACGTCGCCATTGCGCAAGCCCGCGCGCTCGCCGGCCGAGCGCGGATAGAGCTCCGTGACGACCACGCCGCCTGGACGCGACAGGCCGAGCTCGCGCGCGCGCTCTTGCGTCACCGGCTCCACGCGCGCGCCAAGCCAAGGGCGGACGACGGTTCTGCCGCCGGATGCGGCCGATTCGACAACGCGGCGCACCATTTCTGCAGGGATGGCGAAGCCGATGCCGCTTGAGCCGCCCGTTTCCGAGTAGATCGCACTGTTGATGCCGACGAGCCTGCCGTTCATGTCGACAAGCGCGCCGCCTGAATTGCCGCGATTGATGGCGGCGTCGGTCTGGATGAAGAAGGCATAGTCGGAGATGCCCACATCGGTGCGCGCGAGAGCGGAGATGATGCCGCTCGTCACCGTCTGCTCGAGGCCATAAGGGTTGCCGATCGCCAGCACCAGGTCGCCGACTTCAGCATCGGCCGTATTGGCGTAGTCGAGCGTCGGCAGGCGCTCTCCGCTCGCATTGATGCGCAGCACGGCCAGATCCACGCGCGGATCGGCGAGCAGGAGTTCGGCGTCGAACTCGCGCCGATCGGCCAATACGACTTTCAGCGATTGAGCGCCTTCGATGACGTGATTGTTCGTAACTATGATGCCGTCGCTGCGCACGATCACGCCCGAACCGAGCGATTGCTGGATACGGGGCGCGCTGAAACGGCCGAAGAACGGATCGCGCGCCATCGCGCGCACGACGCGTTGTGCATACACATTGACGACCGCGGGCGAAGCGCGCGCGACGACAGGCGCGAACGAAAGCTGCATCTCCCCGCGGCTCGCAGGCGCGGCCCGCGTGGGGCCGGCCTGCGCCAATTGGAGGCGCGCCTCAGGCTGCTCCGGCGCCCGGACGGGGCTCGGCTCGCTCGCCATCGGCGCAACCGCCAGCGCGCCGCCGGCGACGCCTGCGATCAAGGCGGCAAAGGGTGATGCCTTCAGAAGAGTCGCGCGTGTAATTTTCATGGGATCCGTCCCGCCGTGGTCGGCGGGCGATCATGCGCTGCGAGGGGGCAGAAACATGGCGGCTGGCGCACGCCGTCAGAGGCGCGTGGACATCTCGCCCAGCAAATCGCGCCAATGTTCCGCAAGCCGCAGTTGGAACACGCCGAGCGGGAAGCCGTGGCGTGCGGCGTGACCTTGTGGAATCGCGTCCCAGCCGCGGTGCTCGACGGTGACGCGCGTTTCCTCGCCCACGGGTTCGAAGTGAACCTCAACATGGGTGACCTGGTCGGCCGCGAAACTCGCTTGCCGCCAGCTGAAGGCGAGGCGCTCGCCGGGCGCCCAGGCGGTGATGCGGCCAATCTCGAATTCCTTGCCGCTCGGCAGCATCGTCACGAGCCGGCCGCCCTCCCCGCCCTCGAAGCGCAGCGCGCCGTCGCCGCGCGGGGTCAGCTGGAAAAGCGTGTTCGGGCGCCACCACTGGCCGATCTCCTGCGTGAACGCCTCGAAGGCGCGCAGCGGCGACGCCGCCACGCGCAGCGAGACGATCACCGCCGAGCTCATTTTGGCTTCTTCTCCACGTGCGCTTTGAATGCGGCGAGCTGTTCGCTCCACAGGCGCTCGGTGTCGGCGAGCCACTTCTTGAGATCGGCCATGGCGCCGTCCTTCAGCGCATAGATGCGCACGCGTGCGTCGAACTCGGGATGGGTTTCCTCGACCAGCCCGCTTTGCTTCAGCATGCGCAGATGCCGGCTCATCGCGGGCGCTGGGAGCTTCAGCGCTTCCGCCAGCTCGCCTGCGCGTCGCGGACGCTGGCCCAAGAGTTCGATCGTGCGCCGCCGATAAGGATCGGCAAGCGCCGCAAGCGTGCGGTCGACGGAACGGCGCGGGCTCACAGGCGCGTGCGCGTGCTGAGGCCGCTCGCAGCGTCCCACTTCTCCGGACCGACTTCCTCGACTGTGACGCCGAAGGTCCAGATGTGACCCTCGGGATCACGCGCACGATAGGTGCGGTCGCCGTAGAACTGCGTTTCCGGCTCCTGCAGGATCTCCGCGCCCGCCCTGCGCGCCCGCGCGCAGTGCGCGTCGATGTCCTCGCCTCGCGCGAGCTGCACGTGCACGCTCTGCGTGTTCTTGCCGCCCACCGATTTCGGACTGCGGTGGTGCTCGCTCCATTCGCTTCCCACCATCATGATCGAGCCGCCATAGCTCATCTCGGAATGCGCCAGGTTCTCTTCCGCATCGAGAATCACCATCAGCGGCTCGAAGCCGAACGCCTCCTCCAACCAACGGAAGGCGGCCTTGGGGTCCACGTAACTAACCGCGCTGGAAAGACCCTTGGGGCGATAAACGTCGACCATCTCATGCTCCTCGTCGCAGAATATTTCTACAAATATGCAAGTATCGAGTCAAACGCCGATTGTTCTGCGGTGAGGGCTTGCGAGAGAGTGTAAGAGCGATTACCGCTTCGCGCGGCCCTGTTTGTGGAGCGTAGCGGGATGCTGGCATCTATCTTCATCGCTTTGTTGCAGGCGGCCGCGGGCGATCCCGTCCCGGCTGCCGCCGCGGAAACACCAGCGGTCGCCGCGCCCAGCGCGCCCGCCGCCCCGAGGACCGAGCGTCGGCGGGTCTGCGATCAAGACGCGGCCGCCACAGGCGGCCGCTTGGCGAGGCGGCGGTGCCACTGGGAAGAAGTGCCCGTCGAGGAAACGCCGGCCCCAGAAGAGGCGGCGAGCGCTCCGAACCATGAGCACTCGGGCGGCAGCTCAAGCCCAGCGGCGGCGCCTACGACGCCGCAACAATAGAAAAGGCCGCCACTCGGGCGGCCCTTCTCGCGTCTGACAGCGACAAACACTTAGCCTTCGTCTGTGTAGATGGCTTCCGGGCGCGGGCCGCTGTTTTGGCCCCGCGCATCCTCGTCACGATCGACAAACTCGATCACCGCGAGCGGCGCGTTGTCGCCGTGGCGATAGCCCGCCTTCAGCACGCGCGTGTAGCCGCCTGCGCGCGCCTTGTAGCGCGGCGCCAGCGTGTCGAAGAGCTTCTTGGCTTGCGTCTCATCGCGCATGCGCGAGACGACCAGACGGCGCGAAGCGAGATCGCCCTTCTTCGCCAGCGTTACGAGACGCTCGACGACAGGGCGCAGCGCCTTGGCCTTCGGAAGCGTGGTGACGATCTGCTCGTGCTTGATCAGCGCCGCGGCCATGTTGGCGAACATCGCCTGACGGTGGCTGGCCGTGCGGTTGAGCTTCTTATGTCCGACGCCGTGGCGCATTGTATTCCCCGGGATTGGGGATTGGGGATTGGGGGTTGGGACTGAGCGAACCCAATCCCCAATCCCCAAAACCTAATCCCTAGATTTGGTCTTCGTACTTCTTGGCGAGGTCTTCGATGTTGTCCGGCGGCCAGTTCTCGACCGCCATGCCGAGATGGAGGCCCATCGAGGCGAGGACTTCCTTGATCTCGTTCAGCGACTTGCGGCCAAAGTTCGGGGTGCGCAGCATTTCGCCCTCCGACTTCTGGATGAGGTCGCCGATATAAACGATGTTGTCGTTCTTCAAGCAGTTGGCCGAACGCACCGAAAGTTCGAGTTCGTCGACCTTCTTCAAGAGCGCCGGGTTGAACGGCAGGTCGGGCTTTTCTGCGCCTTCCTTCTTCGCCTTCGGTTCTTCGAAGGTGATGAAGACTTGAAGCTGGTCCTGCAGGATGCGTGCGGCGTAGGCGATCGCATCTTCGGGACGTACGGCGCCGTTCGTCTCCACTTCGATGATCAGCTTGTCGTAGTCGAGCACCTGGCCTTCGCGCGTGTTCTCCACGCGGTAGGCGACGCGCCGCACCGGCGAGTAGATCGAGTCGATGGCGATCAGGCCGATCGGCGCGTCGTCAGGACGGTTCTGCTCGGCCGGCACGTAGCCCTTGCCGTTGTTGATGGTCAGCTCCATGCGAATCGCCGCGCCGTCATCGAGTGTGCAGATCACGAGATCGGGGTTGAGGATCTCCATGTCGGAGACCGTCTGGATGTCCGAGGCCTTCACCTCGCCCGGGCCACTCTTCGTCAGCATCACGCGCTTGGGGCCTTCGCCGCGCATGCGGATAGCGACTTGCTTAAGGTTGAGGACGATATCCGTGACGTCCTCGCGCACCCCCTGGATCGAGCTGAATTCGTGCACGACGCCGTCGATCTGCACCGACGTGATCGCCGCGCCTTGCAGCGACGACAGCAGAACGCGTCGCAGCGCGTTGCCCAGCGTGAGGCCAAAGCCGCGCTCCAGCGGTTCGGCGATCAGCGTGGCGCGCTTGGTCGCGTCATAGGCATGCTCGATGACAGGCTTCTTCGGCCGGATCAGTTCGAGCCAGTTCTTTTCGATCGACATCAATGTCGGCCTTCTTTCTTTCAAATGAGCGAATAGTAAGTAGCGAGTAGCGAATAGAGAGCCGGCTTATTCCGCTCTTCACATCCCTATTCGCCATTCGCCATTCGCTACTCACTAAACTCTGCGGCGCTTCGGCGGACGGCAGCCATTGTGCGGGATCGGCGTCACGTCGCGGATCGACGTCACGGTGAAGCCCACCGCCTGCAGAGCGCGCAGCGCGCTTTCGCGGCCCGAACCGGGGCCGGACACGTTCACTTCCACGGTGCGCATGCCGTGTTCCATGGCCTTGCGGCCCGCATCTTCGGCGGCCACCTGCGCGGCATAGGGCGTGGACTTGCGCGAGCCCTTGAATCCCATCGTGCCGGCGCTCGACCACGAGATCGTGTTGCCTTGCGCGTCGGTGATTGTAATCATCGTGTTGTTGAACGAGGCGTTCACGTGCGCAACGCCCGTGACGATGTTCTTGCGCTCGCGCTTCTTAACGCGGGTGGATTCCTTGGCCATCGCGGCGTGTCCTTACTTCTTGGTCGCTTGCTTCTTGCCGGCGATCGGCTTGGCGGGGCCTTTGCGCGTGCGCGCGTTGGTGTGCGTGCGTTGGCCGCGAACCGGCAGGCCTCGGCGGTGACGCAAGCCGCGATAGCAGCCGAGATCCATCAGCCGCTTGATGTTGGTCGCGGTTTCGCGGCGAAGGTCGCCCTCCACCGTGTAATCCTTGTCGATGGTCTCGCGCAGCTGGAGAACTTCGGCGTCGGTGAGTTCGCTCACGCGCCGTTCGGGCGCGATGCCGACCTTCTGCATGATTTCCTTGGCGTGAGCTTTGCCAATGCCGTGGATGTATTGCAGCGCGACTTCGACGCGCTTCTGGGTCGGGATGTTTACGCCGGCGATACGAGCCATTGGGACCGGTGCTCCAAACGCAAGTGACGCGACGCCGCCGGACCCACATGGGCCCGGGGACATCGCGGTCGGGTGTTCGCGAAGCGGCGGTTATAGCGGGGCGAAATGCCGCGTCAACCGGCCCGAACGCGGGTCTGTTGCGGCGTTTCCGCCGCCTCCGCTCCGTCAGATCGGGCGCGCGCAGCCTCGATACAAGAGGTGTGCTGAATAGCCCAATTCGCCAGCGCGGTGACAGGGATGAGCAGGTCGCGGCCCAACTCGGTCAACTCATAGTCGACACGCGGGGGCACGGTCGGGGTGACCGTGCGCTTGACGAGGCCGTCGCGTTCGAGATTGCGGAGCGTGAGCGTCAGCATCCGCTGCGAGATGCCGCCGATCATACGTTTGATTTCGTTGAACCTTCTGGGGCCCTCCCCGAGGCGGCTAATGATCAGCACACTCCATTTGTCGCCGATGCGCTGGAGGATGGCGCTGACGGCCCGGCAGTCGTGCGAGTTGGGATCGGAGACACGGGTGTGCCCTGGTGCGGTCCGTGTGCGTTCTTGAGGCGCTTTCATAGGTACTCATATAGCCCTGGTCACTAACCATTACCAGGGGATCAAAAATGACCGCCAAAGTCGCCGTCCTTGTCGGCAGCCTGCGAAAAGAGTCCGTCAACCGACAACTCGCCGAGGCGCTGGCCCGGCTCGCCAGAGGCAAGCTGGAGTTCCGCTTCTTAGAGATCGGCAACCTGCCCCTCTACAACCAGGACCTGGAGGGGCAGCCGCCGGCCTCCGTGGTTCGCTTCAAGGCCGAGATCGAAGCCGCGGACGCCGTGCTGTTCGTCACGCCCGAATTCAACCGCACCTTCTCGGGCGCGCTGAAAAACGCGATCGAGTGGGGCTCGCGGCCGTGGGGCAAGACGTCCTGGGCTGGCAAGCCGGGCGCGATCGTGGGCGCCACTCCGGGGACGGTCGGCACAGCCGCCGGTCAGTCACAGTTGCGCAGCGTCGTCACCGCAATCGATATCGCGCTGATGGCGCAGCCGGAAGTCTATCTAAACTTCCGCGACGGGCAGATCGTCGAGGGCGAGATCGCCGATGAAGGCTTGCGCACGCTGCTGACCGGCTGGGTGGCGCGCTTCGCCGATTGGATCCAGCGCGTGAAGGCGCCGGCGCTCTCGTTCTGACCCTTTAGCGACGCACGCGCAGAAGCTGCCACTCACCGGGTGCGCCCTTCAGCGCGTGCGTGCCGGCGTCCTCGAACGTGAAGCCAGCGCCAATCGTGAGATCGCGCACCGTGCGCGAGGCAAGCACCTGCGACGGCCCGGCGTGCGAAGCGACGCGGACGGCAATATCGACGGCGATGCCGGAAACGCCCGCCCCCGCGCGTTGGCACTCTCCTGTGTGAACGCCTGCGCGGACACGCAAGTCGAGAGCACGGGCCATATCCTGGATGTCAAACGCGGCGTAGAGCGCGCGGCCGGGGCTGCTGAATGCGGCCAGCACGCCGTCGCCGGTCGTGTTGATCTCGACGCCCTGGCGGCGGCGGATGACGGCGCGCACGCCGGCGTCGTGCGCGTCGATCAGCTTGCTCCAATCGGCGTCTCCCATCGCGGCGCGCCGCGCAGTCGAACCGACGATGTCAGTGCAGAGGATGGTGGAGAGGGTTGTGTCGCCTGCGGGGCCGCCGCGGACGCCGGTGATGAATTCCTCGATCTCGCCGGCGATCTGCTCGGTATTGCTTGTCCACGGCAGATGATCGGCGCCCTCGAGCCCGACGAAGCGCGCGCCGGGGATGCGCTCGGCGATGTATCGCCCCTCTTCCACGCGCGCGTCGCGGTCGTGGACGTTGTGCAGCACAAGCGTCGGTACGCTGATGGCGGGAAGAACGCCGCGCACGTCGATCTGCGTGTTGAGCTCGGCGAGCCGCTTTGCCGCGCCTGGGCTCGCCGCCATGCGCGCCATGCGGCCGAACCATTCGGCGAAAACGGCGTCGCCCGCGCGGCTGGGCGCGATCTCATCCAAGTCCGGCGTCTTGTCCCAATCGCGAACGATATGATCAATCCACGCCTGACGATCTTCAGGCGTCGGCGCCCATGGATAGTCCGGCGACCATGAGCGCTTCGCAAACGAGCCAAACAAGATGAGGTGGCTGACCCGCTCGGGGTGAGCGGCGGCGAACATAGTCGACATGTTGCCGCCTTCCGAGACGCCAAACAAAGCTGCGCGCTCAACGCCTACCGCGTCCATGACGGCGCGGATGTCGTCCATGCGGTCGTCGAGCGTGGGATAGCCCCCATCGCGATCAGAAGCGCCAGTGCCGCGTTTATCGAACATGACCACGCGCGCGAAAGCGGCGAGGCGTGTCATGAATTGCGCGAAGTGGGGATCTTCCCACATCACTTCGACATGGCTGATCCAGCCTGGGGCGTAGACGAGCGTGAGCGGCGCGTCGCCAATCACTTGATAGGCGATGCTGACATCGCCGCTCTTGGCGTATCGTGTGCGCGGCGGCTGCATGGCGTGCTTCAGCCCGCCATGCTGCGAGCGTCAGGCGCGCGCGTCAATCGCGCGCGCGATCGAGGCGGCCACCGTCTCGATGTCGGCCATGCCGTCGACGCCCGTGAGCTTGCCCTGGCTCTCGTAGTACGGAACGAGCGGGGCGGTCTGCGTGAGATAGGCGTCGAGGCGGACCTTGAAGCTTTCAGGATTGTCGTCGGCCCTGCCCTCTTCGGCGTAGCGCTTGGCGACGCGGTCTACGAGCTTCTGCGGATCGACTTCGAGCCGGATCGCGCGGTCGATCTGTTGGCCATGCTTGGCGAGCAAGGCGTCAAGCGCGGCGGCCTGCGCCACCGTGCGCGGGAAGCCATCGAAGATAAAACCCGGCGCGCCCTTGTGCCGGGCCAGAGCCTCTTCAATCAGGGCGATGACGATGTCGTCTGAGACCAGCGAACCCGCATCCATGATCGCGGCGACCTTCTGCCCGAGTTCGGAGCCCGATGCGCGCGCCGCGCGCAACATGTCGCCGGTGGAGAGCTGGACGTAGCCGCGCTCAGCTGTCAGCCGCTTGGCCTGCGTGCCTTTGCCGGCGGCAGGCGGGCCAAACAGGATGAGGTTCATCTCTTAGTGATCCCAGGGCCCGTGCTGCCGCGCAGCTTGGAGCGCTTGATCAGCCCTTCGTACTGGTGCGCCACCAAGTGCGACTGTATTTGCGCCACCGTGTCGAGCGTCACCGAAATGACGATCAGGATGGAGGTGCCGCCGAGATAGAACGGCACGCCGTAGGAGCTGCTCAAGATCTCCGGCAACAAACACACTGCTGTGATGTAGGCCGAACCGATCACCGTCAGGCGCGTCAGCACGTAATCGAGATACTCGGCCGTCTTCTTGCCGGGGCGGATGCCGGGAAGAAAACCGCCGTACTTGCGCAGATTGTCCGCCGTCTCCTCGGGATTGAAGACGATCGACGTATAGAAGAAACAGAAGAAGACGATGCCCGCCGCATAGAGCGCCATGTGTCCCGCTCGGCCGTAGCCGAAATAGGCCTCGAACAGCGTCATCCACTCGGGCGGGTTATTCTGCATCCCAGCAAAGCCGATCACCGTCGTGGGGAGCAGGAGCAGCGAAGACGCGAAAATCGGCGGGATCACGCCTGCCGTGTTGATCTTGAGCGGAAGGAACGAGCTTTCGCCCATGAACATGCGGTTGCCCTGCTGACGCTTGGGATACTGCACAACCAGGCGGCGCTGCGACCGTTCGATGAAGACGATGAACACGATCACCGCGAGCATCAACGCGGCAAGGGCCAGAAGCGCGAAGAGATTTATGTCCCCGGTGCGCGCCAATGCCAGCGCCTGGAAGATGACGCGGGGCATTTCCGCGACGATGCCCGCCATGATGATGAGCGAAATGCCGTTGCCGACGCCGCGCGCCGTCACCTGCTCGCCCAGCCACATGAGGAACATGGTGCCGCCGGTCAGGGTGATGACGGTGGAGGCGACGAAGAAGAGACCGGGATTGGTGACGACGCCCGCACTCGATTGCAGGCCGATGGCGATGCCGTACGACTGCACCATGGCTAACACGAGCGTGAGGTAGCGGGTATATTGGTTGATCTGCTTGCGGCCGACTTCGCCTTCCTTCTTCAGCCGCTCGAGTGTCGGGATCGAAGTCGACATCAGCTGCATGATGATGGACGCCGAGATGTACGGCATCACGTTGAGCGCGAACACGGCCATCCGCTCGACGGCGCCGCCGGAGAAGGTATTGAACATCCCCAGGATGCCGCCGGCCTGCTGCTGGAACGCTTGGGCGAATGCGGCGGGATCCACCCCTGGGATCGGTATGAAGGTGCCGACGCGGTAGACGACGAGCGCGATCAGCGTGAACCAGATGCGCTTCTGCAGGTCGGTCGCTTTGGCGAAGGCCGCGAAGTTGATGTTCGCGGCAAGCTGCTCTGCGGCTGAGGCCATGGGACGGGCTGCTCCGATCACTCGCCCGCAGGAGGCGGGCAGCTCCCCGTACGGAGAGCGATATCCTTAGGCCGCCGCCTCTTCCGCCTTTGGCGGGTTCAGCAGCGTCACCTTCCCGCCCGCCTTTTCCACGGCCGCAATGGCCGCGGCGGACGCGCCGGAAACGGTGATGTTCACTTTGGCCTTCAGTTCGCCCCGCGCAAGGAGACGGACGCCGTCTTTCTTCCGCCGCACAACGCCCGCTTCGACCAGCGCGTCCTCGGTGATGTCGTTCTTCGCATCGATCTTCTTGTTATCGATGGCGTTTTGCAGCGTGGTCAAATTGATCCAGGTCGTGCGCTTCTGCGCCGGCGGATTGAAGCCGCGCTTGGGCATGCGCATGTGGACGGGCATCTGCCCGCCCTCGAAGCCATTGATCGAGACGCCGCGGCGGGATTTTTGGCCCTTCACGCCGCGCCCGCCGGTCTTGCCCTTGCCCGAGCCGACGCCGCGTCCGACGCGCATCAGCTTCTTTGTGGCGCCGGGATTATCGGCCAGTTCGTTCAGTTTCATCGCACTTACTCAACCACTTCGATGAGGTGGCGCACCTTGCGGATCATGCCTTGCACGGAAGGCGTATCCTCCAGTTCCACCACTTGTTGCGACCGCTTCAGGCCAAGGCCCAGCAGCGTCGCGCGCTGATCGCCTTCGCGGCGGATCGGGCTGCCGATGCGGCGCAGTTTAACTTTGCCGCCTGCGATTTTCTTCTTCGTCGCCATTGCTTAGCCCTCCGCCGGCACTTCGCCGAGGCTCGCGCCGTCTTTGCGGCGTCCGACAATGTCGGACACTTTGAGACCGCGACGGCTCGCGACTTGGCGCGGCGAGCTTTGTTCTTTGAGCGCGTCAAACGTGGCGCGCACCATGTTGTAGGGGTTCGACGACCCCTTCGACTTGGCGACGACGTCGGAGACGCCGAGCACTTCCAGCACGGCGCGCATCGGGCCGCCGGCGATGAGACCGGTGCCCGCCGGCGCGGCGCGCAGCATGACCTTCCCCGCGCCCCAGCGGCCGGCGCCATCATGGTGCAACGTACGGCCTTCGCGAAGCGGCACGCGGATCATTGTCTTCTTGGCTTCGTCAGTCGCCTTGCGGATCGCTTCCGGCACTTCGCGCGCCTTGCCGTGCCCGAAGCCGACGCGGCCCTTCTTGTCGCCCACGACGACGAGCGCGGCGAAGCCGAAATTCTTGCCGCCCTTCACGACCTTGGCGACGCGGTTGATGGCGACGAGTTTGTCGACGAGTTCGCCCTCAGCGCGCTCTTCAGTACCGGCTTGCGCTTCGCGCGGACCACGGCGGCCGCGATCGCCGCCTCCAGGGCCGCGTCCGCCGCCTGGCCCACGACGCGGACCACGCGGACCACGGCCGCGCGGCTGCTCCGTCGGAGTTTCGGTGGCCTCTGCCGGCGGGCCGCCTGCGGTTTCGTCCGTCATCTCTGCGTCCTCAGAATTCGAGACCGCCCTCGCGGGCGGCGTCGGCTAGGGCCTTCACCCGGCCATGAAACATGTAGCGGCCGCGGTCGAACACGACGCGCTTCTGGCCCGCTTTGATCGCGCGCTCGGCCAGGAGTTTGCCGACGGCAGCGGCGCCATCCTTGTTGGAGCCCTTCGCCTTGACCGCTTCTTCCAGCGAAGAGGCGGCCGCCACGGTGACGCCCTTCGCATCGTCGATCAGTTGCGCCGAGATGTTCTTCGATGAGCGGAACACTGAGAGGCGCATGCGGCCCTCGCTGGCGTTCTTTTTCAGACGCGTGCGGTTGCGTTGGGCGCGGCGCTCGATGGGATTGAGTTTCCGGGCCATGGCTTACTTCTTCTTGCCTTCCTTGCGGCGGATGCGTTCGCCGGCGTAGCGCACGCCCTTGCCCTTGTAGGGCTCCGGCGGGCGATAGGAGCGGATTTCAGCGGCGACCTGGCCGACGATCTGCGGATCGATGCCGCTGATCTTGATTTCAGTCGGCTTCGGCGTGGCCAGCGTGATGCCTTCCGGCGGTTGGTAGATAATCTCGTGGCTGTAGCCGAGCTGCATCTGCAGGTTCTTGCCTTGCATCGCGGCGCGATAGCCGACGCCCGTCATTTCGAGGCTCTTTTCGAACCCTTCGGTGACGCCCCTGACATTGTTGGCGAGCACTGCGCGCGTGGTGCCCCAAAGCGCGCGGGCGCGCGGCGTCTCGTGACGCGGCTTCACAGAAAGCGCGCCGTCGCCGAACGCGACTTCCACGTCGTCGTGCGCGCGGAAGTTCAGCGCTCCCTTCGGACCCTTTACGCTCACCTCCTGGCCCTTCACCGTGATGGTGACGCTAGAGGGCGTTTTGATCGGGCTTTTGCCGATGCGGGACATCAGTAGACCTCGCAGAGTATTTCGCCGCCGACATTGGCTTCGCGGGCTGCGTTGTCGCTCATCACGCCCTTGGGCGTTGAGATGATCGAAATGCCGAGACCGTTGCGCACAAGGCGGAGGTCCTTGATGGACGAGTAGACGCGCCGGCCCGGTTTCGAGACGCGCTGGATTTCGTGGATCGCGGGCGAGCCTTCGAAATACTTCAGCTCGATCTCTATCTCCTTGTGGGCGCCGTTCGCCACTTCGCGGAAGTCGCGGATGTAGCCTTCGTCCTTCAGCACCTGCAGCACGCGGGCGCGCAGGGTCGAAGCCGGAGAGGTCAGCTTCGAGCGGCCGCGCAGCTGGGCGTTGCGGATGCGAGTGATCAGATCGCCGATGGGATCGTTCAGGTTCATGCGCGTTCCCTCACCAGCTCGACTTGACCATGCCGGGCACCTGGCCCTTTGAGGCCAGGTCGCGCAGCGCGATGCGGGAGAGCTTCAGCTTGCGGTAGAAGCCGCGCGGCCGGCCGGTCAGCTCGCAACGGTTTCGCACACGCGTGGGCGACGCGTTGCGCGGCAGCTGCGCGAGCTTGAGGCGCGCCGCGAAACGCTCTTCCAGCGGGAGGTCTTCGTTCAGCGCCTGGGCGCGCAGCTTAGCGCGGCGCGAAGCGTACTTCTTCGCCAGCCGTTCGCGCTTTTTGTTGCGTTCAATTGAACTTGTCTTCGCCATGCTTCTCTTCTCTCCCGACGCGTTCTGGGGTGGACGCCCTCTCGGGCATCAGTTCCGGAACGGGAAATCGAACTCCTTCAACAGGGCCTTGGCCTCGGCGTCGGTGCGTGCGGTGGTGCAGACGACGATGTCCATGCCCCAAATCTGATCGATCTGGTCGTAATTTATCTCGGGGAACACGATGTGTTCCTTGATGCCCATCGCGTAGTTGCCGCGGCCATCGAAGGAGCGGCCATTAAGGCCGCGGAAGTCCTTAACGCGCGGCAGCGCGATGGTGACCAGACGGTCGAGGAATTCGTACATCTGGTCTTTGCGCAGGGTGACCTTGCAGCCGACGTTCATGCCTTCGCGCAGCTTGAACGCTGCGATCGACTTGCGCGCCTTCGTCGCCACAGGCTTCTGGCCGGCGATCGCCGTCAGCGCCTCCATGGCGGACGTGAGCTTCTTAGAATCCTGCGTCGCTTCGCCAACGCCCATGTTGATTACGATCTTTTCCAGACGCGGGACCTGCATCTCGTTGGTGTAGGCGAACTGCTCCTTCAGGCGCTGGCGGATTTCGCTCATGTAGCGCTGCTTCATGCGCGGCACGTAATCAGCCGGCTTCGGCGTGCGCGGACGCTTCGGCGCGGCTTCCTTCGCCGGCGCCTTGGCCTTCTTTTCGCCCTTCGGCGCCTTTGCGGTTTGCGCCGTGTCAGACATCGATCTCAACTCCGGAAACCTTGGCGACGCGGACTTTGCGGCCCTTGTCGTTCACCTTGAAGCCGACACGCGTGGGTTTGCCGGTCTTGGGATCGCGCAGCGCCACGTTCGAGATGTGCAGCGGCGCCTCCTTGGAAATCACGCCGCCTTGCGGGTGGGCGATGTCAGGCTTGGTGTGGCGCTTCACAAGATTCACGCCTTCCACCACGACGCGCTCCTCCTTCGGCATCACTTTGAGGACGCGGCCCGAGGCGCCCTTGTCCTTGCCGGCGAGGATGATGACCATGTCGTCTTTCTTGATGCGCGCGGCCATTAGAGCACCTCCGGCGCAAGCGAGACGATCTTCATCTGGTTCCTCGCGCGCAGCTCGCGCGGCACCGGTCCGAAGATGCGGGTGCCGATCGGCTCGCCCTGGTTGTTGATCAGCACGGCGGCGTTGGAGTCGAAGCGAATCGTCGAGCCGTCCTTGCGCTTGATGTCCTTGGCGACGCGCACGACGATCGCCTTGCGCACATCGCCCTTTTTCACGCGGCCGCGCGGCATCGCTTCCTTCACCGAGACGACGATGATGTCGCCCACGGTGGCGTAGCGGCGTTTGGAACCGCCCAGCACCTTGATGCACATCACGCGCTTGGCGCCGGAATTGTCGGCGACGTCGAGATTGGTCTGCATCTGGATCATGACGTCATGCTCCGACGCGGCCGACCACTTCCCAGCGCTTCAGCTTGGACTTGGGCGGACACTCTTGGATTTCGACCTTTTCGCCGGTCTTGTAGGCGTTCTGTTCGTCATGGGCGTGGAACTTCGCCGAACGACGGACGGTCTTTCTCAGAAGCGGGTGGAGATACGTGCGCTCCACCTGCACGACGACCGTCTTGCCGCCTTGAGCGGCTTTGTCGGCAACCACTGTTCCTTGCATCACGCGGCGCGGCATGGGCTTAGACTTTCGCTTTCGGTGACTTTTCACGCATGACGGTCTGCACGCGCGCGATGGCGCGGCGGACTTCACGCATGCGCGACGATTTCTCCAGCTGGCCGGTGGCTTGCTGGAACCGCAGGTTGAACTGCTCCTTCTTCAGGTTCGCGAGTTCGTCCTTGAGGCGACCCTCATCCCAGCCGCGGATGGCGCTGATGTCCTGACCCGCTTTCATCAGAGGCCCTCCATCCGCGCGACGATCTTCGTCTTGATCGGCAGCTTAGCCGCGCCGAGACGAAGCGATTCACGCGCCACGGCATCCGGCACGCCGTCGATCTCGAACATGATCCGCCCAGGCGCGACGCGCGCGGCCCAGAATTCGGGCGCGCCCTTGCCGGAGCCCATCCGCACCTCGGTCGGCTTTTTCGACACCGGCACATCCGGGAAGATGCGGATCCACACGCGCCCCTGGCGCTTCATCTCGCGCGTGATGGCGCGGCGCGCCGCTTCGATCTGGCGGGCGGTGACGCGCTCGGGCTCGAGCGCCTTCAGGCCGTATTGCCCGAAGTTGAGCGCGGCGCCGGCTTTGGTGTTCCCCTTGATGCGGCCCTTATGGGCGCGCCGGAACTTGGTTTTCTTCGGCTGCATCATGACGGGTTAGCCTTCCGAATCCGTGCCGGCTTCCTCGCTGCCGCGCGGCGGACGGCGTCCGCGGCGCGGACGCTCGGTCGCGGCCGCTGCTGGACGCTCCTCGCGCGCGGGACGATCGCGGTCGCGGCGCTCGCGGCTCTCGCCGGTCTCAAGCGAGCGCTTGTCTTGCGCCATCGGGTCGTGCTCCAGGATCTCGCCTTTGAAAATCCACACCTTCACGCCGATCTTGCCATAGGCGGTATCAGCCTCGGCAAAGCCGTAATCGACGTCGGCGCGCAGCGTGTGCAGCGGCACGCGCCCCTCGCGGTACCACTCCATGCGCGCGATTTCCGCGCCGCCCAGACGGCCCGACACGTTGATGCGGATGCCCTGGGCGCCCAAACGCATCGCGGACTGCATCGCGCGCTTCATGGCGCGGCGGAAGGCGACGCGGCGCTCCAGCTGCTGGGCCACGCCTTCGGCGACCAGATTGGAATCAGTCTCGGGTTTGCGCACTTCGACGAGGTTGAGGTGCACCTCCGCATCCGGCGCCATCTTGGCGAGGTCCTTGCGGAGCTTTTCGATGTCGGTGCCCTTCTTGCCGATCACGACGCCCGGCTTGGCCGTAAAGATGGTCACGCGGCACTTCTTAAGCGGGCGTTCGATGATGATCTTCGAAATGCCGGCGGCCTTCAGCTTCTCGCGCACGAACTTGCGGATCTTGATGTCTTCGTGCAGCAGGCGCGCATAGTCCTTGGTGTTCGCGTACCAGCGCGAATCCCAGGTGCGATTGACGCCGAGCCGAAGCCCAATCGGATTGACTTTCTGACCCATTACGCGGCCTCAGCGGTTTCGGGCTGCTTGGTCGTATCGCGCAGCACGATGGTGAGTTGCGAGAAATGCTTTTCGATGCGCACGCCGCGCCCGCGGGCGCGGGTGTGCATGCGCTTCATGGTGATGTTCTTGCCCACGTGCGCCTGCGACACGACGAGCGCGTCGACGTCGAGCCCGTGATTGTTCTCGGCGTTGTCGATCGCCGACTTCAGGCACTTCAGCACGTCTTTGGCGATGCGCTTCTGCGAGAAGCGCAATTCGTTCACCGCCTTCTCGGCGCTGAGGCCGCGGATCGACTGCGCCACGAGGTTCAGCTTCTGCGGGCTGATGCGAACGGCGCGCAGCACCGCGCGCGCTTCGTTCGAGGCCTGCTTGGGAGGAGCTTTCGGTTTGCTCATCTCACTTCCTCTTGGCCTTCTTGTCGGCGCCGTGGCCGAAATAGTTCCGCGTCGGCGCGAATTCGCCGAGCTTGTGGCCGACCATGTCCTCGCTCACGAGCACCGGCGTGAACGTCTTGCCGTTGTGCACCTGGAAGGTGAGGCCGACGAATTGCGGCATGATGGTGGAGCGGCGTGACCACGTCTTGATCGCTTCGCGACGGCCGCCGCCTTGGACCTTCTCGGCCTTGGCGAGCAGATAACCGTCGACGAATGGGCCTTTCCAAACAGAACGCGGCATCTTCGTTAGCTCACTTTCTTCGCGTTGCGGCGACGGATGATCAGGCGATCCGAGGGCTTGGTCTTGCGGGTTTTCGGACCGCGCGTTTTCTTGCCCCACGGCGTGACCGGGTGGCGGCCGCCCGAGGTCTTGCCTTCACCGCCGCCATGCGGGTGGTCGACCGGGTTCATGGCGACGCCGCGCACGCTCGGCTTCCGGCCGAGCCACTTGGTGCGCCCTGCCTTGCCCCAGACTTCGTTCATGTTGTCCGGGTTCGACACTGCGCCGATCGTCGCCATGCACACATCCGGCACCATCCGCACCTCGCCCGAGGCCATGCGCAACTGGGCATAGCCCGCGTCGCGGCCGACGACTTGTGCGTACGTGCCGGCCGAGCGCGCCATCTGCGCGCCCTTCAGCGGCTTCAGCTCGATGTTGTGCACGATCGTGCCGACGGGGATCGATTTCAGCGGCATCGCATTGCCGGGCTTCACGTCAACGCGCTCGCCAGCCACGACCGTATCGCCCGCGCGCAGGCGCTGCGGGGCGATGATGTAGCTCATCTCGCCGTCAGCGTACTTGATCAGCGCAATGAAGGCGGTGCGGTTTGGATCGTATTCGAGACGCTCGACGGTCGCCTCGACGCCCCACTTGCGGCGCTTGAAATCGATCTTGCGGTAGGCGCGCTTGTGCCCGCCGCCGTGACGGAACGCCGTCACGCGGCCCATATTGTTGCGTCCGCCGGACTTGGTGAGTCCTTCGGTCAGCGCCTTCACCGGCTTGCCCTTGTACAGCTCGGACCGATCGACGATCACGAGCTGACGGCGGCCCGGCGAGGTCGGGCGGAATGTCTTCAGCGCCATTACGAGAGCCCCGTCGTCACGTCGATGGAATAGCCGGCGAGCAGCGTCACTATTGCGTTCTTGGTGTCTGAACGCTTGCCCGGGATGCCGCGGAACTGCTTTGTCTTGCCTTTGCGCACGATCGTATTCACCGCGCCGACCTTGACGTTGAACAGCTTCTCGACGGCTTCCTTGATGTCTTTTTTCGTCGCGCCGAGCGGCACACGGAAGACGACCTGGTTCTTCTCCGAGAGCAGCGTCGCCTTTTCCGTGATCACCGGCGCGATAATGGTGTCGTAGTGCTTGAGCGCGCTCATGCCGCGGCTCCTTCTTCAACATTGGCCGCCCTCTTGGCCGGCGCGCGCCTCTTCGGGGCGGGCTTGGCCTCGCCGTTCTTGAAGCGCTCGTGAATGGCGTTGACGGCGTCCTGCGTCAGCACGAGCTTGTCGGCGCGGAGAATGTCGTAAACGTTGAGGCCGGCGTTCGGCAGGATATCGATGTGCGGGATGTTGCGCGCGGCGCGCGCGACGTTCGCATCAACCTGGGCGCCGGCGATGAAGAGCGCCTTCTCGAGCTTCAGCTTGTTCAGCGACTTCTGCAGCGCAGAGGTCTTGGCATCCTTCAGCGCCAGCGCGTCGATAATGACGAGTTCGCCGGCGTTCGCCTTGGCCGAGAGCGCATGCTTCAGCGCCAGCGCACGCACTTTCTTCGGCAGATCGTGGCTGTAGTCGCGGGGCAGACGATTGTGCGCGTGACCGCCGCCGCGGAAAATCGGCGCGTTCGCGGCGCCGTGCCGCGCCTGGCCCGTGCCCTTTTGCCTGTAGAGCTTAGAATGCGAGCGCGCGACTTCGCCGCGCGACAGCGTCTTGTGCGTGCCGGCGCGGCGCTTGGCGAGCTGATACTTCACCATGCGCTGCAGGATGTCGGCGCGGATCTCCTTGATGCCGAACACGGCATCATCGAGTTCGATCGAGCCGGCCTTCTTGGCGTCGAGGGTTTGGATGTCGAGTTTCATGTCCGCCCTCACTCAGCCGCGGCTTGGGTTTGGCGCAGACCCGCAGGCTTGGGCGCTTCCTTCGGCAGCGGCGCCTTGGCGGCGTCGCGCACTTCAACCCAGCCGCCTTCGGCGCCGGGCACCGCGCCCTTCACAAACAAAAGTCCGCGTGTGGGATCGACGCGGACGATCTGCAGATTCTGAACCGACACGCGCTCGTCGCCGAGGTGCCCGGCCATCTTCTTGCCCTTGAACACCTTGCCCGGATCCTGGCGTTGGCCGGTCGAGCCGTGCGAGCGGTGCGAAACCGAGACGCCATGCGTGGCGCGCAGGCCGCCGAAGTTCCAGCGCTTCATGGCGCCGGCGAAGCCCTTGCCGATCGAGACGCCGGCGACGTCGACCTTCTGGCCGGCAACAAAATGATCAGCGCTGAGTTCGGCGCCGACCGGCAGAAGATTGTCAGAAGAAACGCGGAATTCACGGACGATGGCCTTCGGCTCGATCTTCGCGCGCGCGAACTGGCCGCGGACGGCCTGGCTCTTGTTCTTCGCTTTGGTCGCGCCAGCGGCGAGCTGCACGGCGGTGTAGCCGTCGCCCTTCGGCTCGCGAGCGGGCGCCTTGCCCTTCTCATTCTTGCGCGACTTCTTCGGCTTCAACGCCACGGGTTCGCCGGCGGCGTTCTTGTACTCTTCCGCTTCCACGGTGCGGCGCCCGACAACTTGGCAGCCGGAGAGATCGAGCACGGTGACGGGCACGTGCGCGCCGTCCTCGGCGAACACGCGCATCATGCCGACCTTGCGGGCCAGCACGCCTGTGCGACGGGATTGTTCCTTGGCCATCGCGATCAACCCAGCACTTGGATCTGCACATCGACGCCGGCGGAAAGATCGAGCTTCATCAGCGCGTCGACCGTTTGGGGCGTCGGTTGAACGATATCGAGCACGCGCTTGAAGGTACGGATTTCGAACTGCTCGCGGCTCTTCTTGTCGATATGCGGCGAGCGGTTGACGGTGAACTTCTCGATGCGCGTCGGCAGCGGCACTGGACCGATCACGGTCGCGCCGGTGCGCTTGGCCGTCGACACGATCTCTTTCGCCGACTGATCGAGCGTGCGGTGGTCGAAGGCTTTGAGCCTGATCCGTATGTTCTGCTGCATCATCGCCTGGAGTCCCGAACGCGACCTTGAAAACTGCCAATGACGCAAAGCCCAACGACGCCCGCCTTCTCAGGCTGCGCGTCGAGAGGAGTCTGCGCCGTTCGAACCGGACCGGCGCTCGCGGGACGGGAGGCTTCGCAAAAAACGCAGGAGAAACGGGACTTTCGGTCCCGCGCGCTCAACCCCTTTGTTTGGGGGATGCTGCCCGCGTCAGTGCGAACCGCGTCTAAGCGCGAAGCTTACGGCCGGCTCGAAGGCGCGTGTCCTAACGGCGGCGGCCCGACCCGTCAAGGCGCGTTTTCTAACGCGCGCGCAATGCTATGCCCGGACCGGTGAAGCGCCGGAGCAACTATCCCGCAGGATCGTCTTTTCCCTCGGTTGGGGCGGCTTCCGGTACGCACGAGGGAAGGGTAAGGATGAGTCTGACCGGCCCGGACTGCTGCGGCCCGTCCTACTCTGCAGGGGAATATTCATGAAGAAGATTGGACTTTTGGCGGCCGCGGCCGCGGTGGCGGTTGCCGGCCTGCCGGCGACGGCCAATGCGGGCGGCTACGTCGGGCTCACCTACGATAGCACCGACGTATCCAGTTCTGACGTCGATACTTGGCAAGGTGAAGCCGCCTTCGGGCACGCCGCCGGCGGCTGGGGCTTCCAGGTCGACGGCTCGTTCGGCAACACCGATGCTGGCAGCGGCAGCGACTTTGATCATTACGGCCTCGCCGGTCACTTGTATTGGCAAGGCGGCAGCTGGCGCGTCGGCGGCGTGATCGCGGCGACGAACCTCGATGCTGGCGGCGGCAGTGATGTTGACGAGATCGTCTATGGCGCAGAAGGCACGTTCGACTTCGGGCCGAGCACCGTTTTTGGGTGGAGCGGCACGTTCGGCGAAGTGGACTCCGGCGGCAGCGATATCGACAGCTGGAATCTCGACGCCTCGCTGAATCATTATTTCAGCCCGAACTTCCGTATCGGCGGAACGCTCGGCACGGGCAACCTCGAGGCAAGTGGGTCCGATGTGGACACGTTCACGGCAGGGATCGGCGGCGAGTTCCAACTCTCGTCGCTGCCGCTCAGCTTCACGGCGGGTTACAGTCACTTTGAGGTCGACAGCTCTGGCCTCGATTCCGATTCCTTCACCATTGGCGCGCGCTGGAACTTCGGCGGCGGCACGCTGCAGGAGCGCGACGACGCAACGCCGTTCGATACGCGCACGGCGCTCTTTGGGCGTCTTTTCGACATCCGCTAAGGCGATCGAAAGCGTATCATAACACTAGGGGGCGTCCTGCAGGACGCCCCCTTCCATTTACGAACTCAGCCGCCGACGCGTACGTCGCCAGAGCCCCACACGTCCTTGCGAATCGAGCCGGTGACTGCGCGCGCGGTGACGTCGCCCGAGCCCGCGATATCGGCGTCGATATCGCCAACCTCGCCCGCTATATCGACGTTTCCGGATCCGACGATCGAAACATTCAGCCTGCGCACCGGCGCGGCGATGTCCACATCCCCGGAGCCCGCCAAATCCACACTCGCCTGATTGATCGAGCCGCCTAGGATCGAGAGGTTGCCCGATCCCGCGCCATCGGCGGAGAGATCGCCTTCGAGCGATGCGATACGCACTGTGCCCGACCCTGCAATGTCGACATTCGCAGCTTGGGCCACCGGGCCAACCGCCAGTTCGCCTGAGCCGGCGACGTCGGCGTTGAGGCTCTGGGCGGCGCCGGCGCTGATGCGGCCCGACCCGGCAAGGTCAACCTGCAGCTCGCCCGCCACGTCCCCGACCGTGCCGCTGCCGCAGCTGGAAAAATCGAGATTCAAACTCTGGCTGGGGCCAATCTCCAGGCTGCCGGCGCCGCTGCGGGCGACACGCAGGTCGCGCGGGGCGCGGATTGTGATCCGCGGCAACTCTTCGGCAGTGAGAGAACCGTAGTCGCGGAGCTCCGCGCCGCCGTCGAGGCAGCGCTGAATGCGGCGGCTGAGCCGTCCGTCGACGGTGACGCGCCCGCCCTCCACCGTCACTTCCGGCATAGGCGCCCGACCGGCCGGATTGGCGATCTCGATCACGAAATCGCTGCGCTCCTCCGGCGTGATGACGACATTGGCGGCGAGGTGTTTGAGCTGCAGGCGGTCTCCGACGAAGGTTTGAGGCGCCGTCGCGCCTGGAGCGACCTCCACCAGCGGCGCCATGCGCGCGTCGGCTGCATCGAAGTCCCAATGGATGAACCTGCCGTGGCCGAACATGGCCACTACGCCCCAGACGATGGCGATCGTCACCGCGGCGACGAACACAAACCGTTCCATTAACGTCTCCCTCGCGACCGTGAATCGGCGCCTTCAAGGGTCAGATGCCAGTCCTGCGTCGCGCGGATGCACCACAAGCAAAAGCCCGCCGCGTTCCCGCGGCGGGCTTCTTCCTCGTTCGAGGAGCCGAGTTACTTCACGTCGCTCGGCGAGCAGATCCAGCAGCGGGCCGTCGACCATTCCTTGGTCTGCGCGACTTCCGTGATGGCGCTGGTCTTCTCGACCGAGGTGACCGACTTGGCCGGTTCGACCGCCCAAGCGGCGCCGGCGAACGAAGCCGCCAACGCAGCGGCAACAATCATCCGCATGTATCCCTCCATTACCAGTACGGCGCGCCGGCGGCTTATCGCTTGAGAGCCGAACGCGTTAGGGAACTCTTAACCCACTCGGGACGGTAAGGTAAAGGGTTGTTCAGGTCCTAGGCCAAACGAAACAGTGGTTAACGGGCGACACCCAGGCGCTTGAAAAAGAAAGAGCCCCCGGTGAATGCCGGGGGCTTTTCATTCGCGCCAAGCCTTGGCGATTACCTGGTCTTCTTTGGCAATACTACTCGATAATCTTCGAGACGACGCCCGCACCGACGGTGCGGCCGCCTTCGCGGATGGCGAAGCGCAAGCCCTGGTCCATGGCGATGGGCGTGATCAGTTCGACCGTCATCTTCACGTTGTCGCCCGGCATGACCATTTCCGTGCCGGCTGGCAGCTCGACGATTCCAGTCACGTCCGTCGTGCGGAAGTAGAACTGCGGCCGATAGTTGGTGAAGAACGGCGTGTGGCGGCCGCCCTCTTCCTTGGTCAGCACATAGGCCTCGGCTTCGAACTTCTTGTGCGGCGTGATCGAGCCGGGCTTGGCCAGAACCTGACCGCGTTCGACCCCCTCGCGATCGATGCCGCGCAGCAGCGCGCCGATATTGTCGCCCGCCTGCCCCTGGTCGAGCAGCTTTCGGAACATCTCAACACCGGTGCAGACGGTCTTCTGCGTGGGGCGGATGCCGATGATCTCGACTTCGTCGCCGACCTTCACGATGCCCTTCTCGACGCGGCCGGTCACGACCGTGCCGCGGCCCGAGATGGAGAACACATCTTCCACAGGCATCAGGAACGGCTGATCGATCGGACGGTCGGGCTGCGGGATGTAGGTATCGACCGCAGTCATCAGCGCCAAGATCGAGTCCTCGCCAATGGGCGCATCCCGGGCCTCGAGCGCGGCCAGCGCAGAACCCCTGATGATCGGGATTTCGTCGCCCGGGAACTGGTAGTTCGAAAGCAGCTCGCGCACCTCCATCTCGACGAGGTCAAGCAGCTCGGGATCGTCGACCATATCCACCTTGTTCATGTAGACGACGAGCGCGGGAACGCCGACCTGGCGCGCAAGCAGGATGTGCTCGCGCGTCTGCGGCATCGGGCCATCCGCGGCGGAGACGACAAGGATGGCGCCGTCCATCTGCGCCGCGCCCGTGATCATGTTCTTCACGTAGTCGGCGTGGCCGGGGCAATCGACGTGCGCGTAGTGCCGCGCTTCGGTTTCATACTCCACGTGAGCCGTGTTGATCGTAATGCCGCGCGCCTTCTCCTCCGGCGCCGCATCGATGTCGGCGTACGCCATAGCCTTTGCTTGGCCCTTCTTGGCCAGCGTCATCGTGATCGCCGCCGTAAGCGTCGTTTTGCCGTGATCGACGTGGCCAATCGTGCCGATATTGCAGTGCGGCTTGGTCCGCTCGAACTTTTCCTTGGCCATGATTTGGTCCTTGTCTCTCCGGCGTTTCAAAAGCTGAGGAGCGCTTCGGCCCGGCCGAAGCGCGCGTAAGGTGCGGGTCTTTAGCCGGCGCGCCGCTCCCGTCAAGCCCCGGTTCGGACTTGGCCGCTTGGAGAGGCGCGGCTAGAAGTCTCGCCGCGACGGTCGTCCTTCGGGACGCGAAGAGGGAACGCGGTGCGGGACGCCTTGTCCCAATTCCGCGGCTGTGCCCGCAACTGTCAGCGGTGAGCGCTTAGCCACCCAATGCCACTGCCTCAATCGGCGGGAAGGCGGCGAGGCGCAAAGACCCGCGAGCCAGGAGACCTGCCGTCGCACGTCGCTCGTTCGCCGGCCGGGACCAGCCGAACGAACCGGATCTCTCCGCAGCAGCGACGCGGGCGGCCCTGCGCTTCACGCGCCCCGCTTGTCGCTGATCGGCGCGCCGGAGGGGACGCGGCGCGCCCTGAGGGGATTATCACATGCGCCAGGTCTTCAAGTCCGTTCTGTTTGCGGCGAGTTCGCTGCTTGTCTCTCCGGCTTCCGGGCTGCAGGCGGACGAGGAAGTCATCGTCACGGCCACGCGCACGCCGACCGACCTCGACGACCTGCCGGCGCAAGTCGTTGTCATCGACGCCGCGGCGGCACGCGAGCGCGGGCGACCCACTCTCGACGCTGCCCTTGCCGACGTTCCGGGCATTCAAGCGCCGCGCACCGGCCCCATGGGCCAGCAGGCAAGTCTGTTCAGCGGCGGCTTCGAGTCGAACCACACGCTGGTGCTGTTCGACGGCGTCCGCATCGACGATCCATCCACGCCGGAAGGCGTCTTCGACGCCGGTCAAGATCTCCTCGGCGATGCAACGCGCATCGAGGTCGTGCAGGGGCCGATGAGCGCGCTTTATGGCTCGGGCGCGCTGGGCGGCGTCGTCAACGTGCTTCCGCGGCGCGGCGGCGAGGGCGCGTTCAATCCACGGCTCGAGGCGGCCGTCGGGTCGTTCGACACGATCGCAGGGACGCTCGCCGCTGCTGGGACGCTGGGCGCGCTGCGCTATGCGATCACTGCGGACGCGTACGCCAGCGAAGGCTACGACGTCGTGCCCGAACGGATCGTCACGCATACGGGCGAACGAGACGGCGCGGAAATGAACACGCTTACCGGCGTGCTCGATCTCGCGCTGAATGATCGCGTCGCCTTCGATCTTCTGCTGCGCGAGCGCGAAGCGCGCGCGGACTACGATCCGGGCTTCTTCGGCGATATCGGCGAGAACCCACAAGCGGAGATCTCAAGCGACTCCAGGCTGTGGCGTCTCGGGGCGACTTGGGCGCCGGCGGCTTCCGTATCGCTTCGCTTGTCCGGGGGCGTGCTCGAAACGGACCGTGTGTTCGCAGATGCGGGCGTCGTCGGCGACGAGTATCGCGGCGAACGCGCGTTCGCCGAGCTTGCAGCGACATGGCGCGCCAACGCTTGGACGCTGCTCTTTGGCGCGCAAGCTGAGGATGAGAGTATCCAAGCCATCAGCTTTGGCTCGCCGGTTGGCGGCGAGCAGACGCACTGGGGGATCTACGCGGCGGCGCAAGGCGACGTAGGCGCGCTCGATGTGACCGCAGCGGTGCGACACGACGATTACGAAGGCTTTGGCGGCCAGACCACGTGGCGCGTCGGCGCATCGCATGCGATTGGGGCCGACGCGCGTATCTACGCCGCCTATGGCACGAGCTATCGGGCGCCCTCGCTCTACGAGCGCTTCGTGCCGTTCTTCGGCGCGGCGGGGCTCGATCCTGAGGAAGCGGCGAGTTGGGAGCTTGGCGCCGAGGCGGAGTTCCCGCTCTTCGGCCGCGACAATGGGGTGGAGATTGGCGCGCTCTACCGCAGCAGCGATGTCGAGAACCTGATCGGCTTTGCCGCCTTCTCGTACGCGAACGTCGACCGAGCCAAGATCGACTTTTCGGAAGCGCGGCTCGCACTGCGGCCGCTCGATTGGCTGATAGCGCGCATGAGCTACGCCAACACCGATGCGCGAGACGCAAGCACGGACCAAGCGTTGCAGCGGCGACCGCGGCACGCCTGGTCGGCGACGCTACAGGCGGAGCGCGGACCGTTCAGCGCTGACCTGTCATGGCGCGAAGTGGGCGCGCGGTTGGATACAGTCTATGACGATCTCGGCTCCTTCGCCGGCACGGGCCGCGTGGAGGCCTACGACATCCTCAGCGCATCGCTTTCATGGACCGCCCGCCAGGGCGTGCGTCTCTATCTCGCCGCCGACAACGTGGCGGACAGGACCTATGAGCCGGTGAACGGATTTGCCGGCGCGCCCGCAAGCGTGCTGCTCGGCGTGCGTATCAGCCCTTCTACTCGATCTCTTGCACAGTCAGATTGAGATCGTCACCGACGATCTGTCGGCGCGAAGAATCGTAGCACGCGGACATGAGCGCCCCGTTCTGAAAACCAACGGGCAGGCTGGCGCGGGCGTACCAGATCCGGCCGAGGGAGACGGAGCCTTGAGCCGGCGCGCCCACGGCGGGCCAGCTTCCGGCAAGTCGCTCACGCGTGGCTTCTGTGCGCGCCCAGGACGGCCATGTGTCTGATACATGGCTGAAGCGCACGCGCAGCGTGCCGCACGGGTACTCGCCCCACTCCATATCCGTGATCTCGACCAAGCGCCGCTCCGCGGGCGCGCAGAATCGCGGCCGGCGCCCTGGCTCGATCACGCCGCTCAGGTACTGCGCCCCTGCTTCCGTCAATGAGTACTCGACGGTGCGTTCGGCTTGGCCTGGCCGCTCGGTGAGAAAGCCAAGCTGGACGAACTCCTCCATGCGCGCTTCCGCATTCGCCGCGGATGCTTCGCCCCAGTCGCGGGCCATCAGATCGTAGCGCACAAGAAAGACGTTGCGTCGGGCTTGCGCGATCCAGAGCGCCGGCCAACGCATGCAGATCGTGGCGTTCGAGAGCAGAGGCGCGATCGCGGCGGCCACTTCCTCACGGGAGACGTCTGCCTCCACCCGCTGGATCACCATGTCGGCCGCGCCCAGGCGGATCTCGCGCGGCATACGCGCAGTAGGAGCGTCAGACGTGTCCAGTGTTGTGACTTCTGCGGATGACGGAGCAGCCGCCACCGGCGATGTCGGCGCGTATGTGGGCACGGTGGCGCAAGCCGCCGTCGAGAGGGCCAAAAGCGCCCCAATGAGATACGGGACCGCCCGTCCCAGCGGCATCGCCGCCTCCCGTCAGGCTTCACTGGGCGCAAGTAAATCACGGACAGGTGAACGCGGCAAACCAGGACGCGCGCAAAGCGGCCTCTGGACTGTGCGCCTATTGTAGGCGCCAACAGGGCCCCACCAGGGAACGCTGGTGCCGCCGGAGGGACTCGAACCCCCGACCCCCTGATTACAAATCAGATGCTCTACCAGCTGAGCTACGGCGGCTTCTCAGCGGGCGTTTTGCCAGCGGAAGGGCGTTGACGGAAGGGCCCACGCGCGGCGCTAGGCCGCTGGGCGGGCGCTTGCACGGCGCCAGCCTCCGCGGGATTTTCCTGCCCCGGTCGGAGGTTTCAATGCGCAGATTGCTCGCGGTGATCGTTCCAGCCATTCTCGCCGGGTGCGGCCCCGCGACGCCGCGGAGCGCAGAAGCGCCGGCGCAGCCAGCGCCCTCGAACGCGGAGATGCAGGCGCGGATCGTCGCCCTGCCCGCACCCTACAACGAGGCCAACTATGAAGCTGGGCGGCGCGTGTTCGCGCAATGCCGCTCCTGCCACACGACGGAGGAAGGCGCCGGCAATCGGGTCGGTCCCAATCTCCACGGCGTGTTCGGACGCGAAATCGGCGCCGTGGATGGCTTCAACTACTCGCGCCCTGTGCAGGAGGCAGACTTCGTGTGGGACGCCGAGCGGCTCGACCACTGGCTGCAAAACCCACAGACGTTCCTACCCGGCAATCGGATGGCGTTCGCGGGGGTGCGCGATGAAGCGCAGCGGCGCGATCTGATCGCCTACCTTATGGTCGAAACCGGCGACTGAACGCGCCTTGTGCTCACAACGTCGTCTGCACGTGGCAGTCGCCGCTGCGTTCGAACACATGAACGAGCACATCCGAGCCCGCGCGCCTCAAATGCAGACTTAAGGAGCAGCCGGCAATCGTAAGTCTGCGCATCATCACTTCCTCTACGAACGCCGGGAGAATTGGGCGCTCAAAGTGCACGGTGCGGTCCAAGGGCGAGAACTTAAGCCCCAGGCACACTTGCATCAGGAAGGGCAAGGCGCCCGTCGCCCAAGCCTGCGGCGCGCAAGCGACGGGATAGAACACCGGTCCAGTGCCGGGCTGGCGCGTGAAGCCGCAGAACAATTCCGGCAGCCGCCGTAAGTCCATGTACGTCGAGGCGTTGAAGAGCCCCTCGAATAATTGCGCTGCTTCGTGGCGGAACCCGTAGCGCGCTAGCCCCGCCGCGATCAGCGCCGTGTCGTGCGGCCAAACCGAACCGTTGTGATAGCTCATCGGATTGAAGCGCGCTTCGGTTGTCGCCACCGTGCGGACGCCAAACCCCGAAAACGAAGCGCCTGACATGAGCGCCTGCGCAACGGAAACAGCGCGTTCGGGCAAGGCAAGACCGGTGTAAAGCACGTGCCCGGCATTCGAGGCGCGCACACGGCATGGATGCTTCTTGCCGTCGAGCGCAAGCACGTAAGTGCCGAGCGACTGGTCAAAGAAGCGCTGGTCGAATTGCACCCGGAACTTCTCCGCGCGCCGCTCGAGGTCGTGTGCGCGGCCGTGCTTGCCGAGCCGATGCGCTATCTGCGCCGCGGCCAGCCAGGCCCCGTACGCATAGGCCTGAACTTCGGCCATCGCGATCGGGCCGTCGGCGAGCTTCCCGTCGTCATGAAAAACTGAATCGTGGCTGTCTTTCCAACCTTGATTGACAAGGCCCCGCTCATTGCGGCGGCCATATTCAATGAAGCCGTCGCCGTCGCGGTCGCCGTATTCATCCAGCCAACGAAGCGCTGCTTCTATGTTCGGCCACAACGCCCGGACCGAGGCGATGTCCGCCGTGCGGTCGAGATAGGCGCCAGCGAGCATGACGAACAGCGGCGTTGCGTCGACACTGCCATAGTACTGGCGGAACGGCACTTCGCGCAGCTCCGCCATTTCGCCGTAGCGCACCTCGTGCAGGATCTTCCCAGGCTCGGCGTCGGCGAAGTCATCCACTTTCTTGGCCTGGTGCGCCGCCAAATGGCGCAACACGCCCAAGCCGATGCCCGGATCGAGCCAGAGCGTCTGCAGCGCCGTTATGATTCCGTCGCGGCCGAACACAGTGCTGTACCAGGGAATGCCCGCGTATGGATAAGGTCCGTCCGGCGTGTCGCTCACGAGCATGTAGAGATCGGCGACGCTGCGCCAGAGCGCTTCGTTCAGGATATCGTTGGACGTCTGGATGCCGGCGGCGTTTATGGCGCGACCCCGCAGGGCGCGGCGCGCGCCGCGCAGGCCGATGAAGAATTGCCGCCGCGGCGGCTCGGTCATGGTCTGGGCGCCGCAATTCGCCTCGAAGAACAGCACTTTCGTTTCGCCGGGTTCCAGATCGAGCACGAAATCGGCGCGCTCGTGCGTTAGCGTCGTGGGTTTCGGGTCAAAGCGTAGGCGGGTCTCTCGCCGCCTGCCGTCGAGGCCCTCATAGGCGAGCAAGACGCCGTCGGTGGACACCTGCGGCAGTTCGTGCTGGCCGCGGCGCCGGCGTTTCGAGCCGCGAACCTCGAACACATCGGCAAAGTCCGCCTCGAACGCCAGCGAGACGCGCACGCGCCGCGGCTGGTCGTCAAAATTGCGGACCGCCAAGCGTTCGTAGGCGGTCGCCTCCCACAACGCCCGCACACGGCGGATGTGCAGGCGGTCGTGGTCGAACATATTGCCGCCATCGCCCGGCAGATCCGGATTGGTGAGGTCGCAAATCAACGCTGAGTTGTCATCTCTCAAGCTTGAACTCAGCAGCATCGGCCGCACGCCATTCAGCGTGAGATAGAGGTGCGAGAGATGGCGTGTGTCGTTGTAATAGAGCCCTTCTGGACTGCCGCGCCCGGAGAGAATGTCGCCGTTGTGGTCGTACACGGCGAAGGTGTCACCGTGCTTCAGCGTGCGCGGACGCCGCTCCTGAAGCGAAGCGGCCGCCGGAATGAAGAATTGCGCAACCGGCGCAATGTCTTCGCTGGGCGGGCTGGGCTCAAGCTTCATGGGCCCTCCAGATATCAGGCGCGCAGGGGCACTGCCGTGAGCTGAGGCCGCGCGCCCGGCGCCGGGCGATTGGACGGCGCCCTGGTTCGGTAGATCTCTATATAATCGCGCGCCATTCGCTCAACGGTGAATCGCTGCTCAAATCGCGCGCGCACGCGCCGGCGGTCCAGGGCGTCCAGCCTTTGCACGGCTCGCACCGCAGCCTCGACATGATCGACGATGTAGCCGCTGACGCCGTCGTCGATCACTTCGGGCGCTGAGCCGCGGCGGAACGCGATGACGGGCGTGCCGCAGGCCATCGCTTCGATCATCACCAGCCCGAACGGCTCCTCCCAATCGATCGGAAAGAGCAGCGCGCGCGCTTGGCCGAGAAACTCGCCCTTCTGCGCTTCATTGATCTCGCCGATGAACTCGACGTTGGAATGCGCGCGAATCATCGGCTCGATCACCACACGCCAGTAGTCCGCGTCGGCCTTGTCGACCTTCGCCGCGATCTTCAGCGGCAGGCCGCAGCGCGCGGCGATCTCGATCGCGCGGTCTGGCCGCTTCTCGGGTGAGATGCGACCCAGGAAGGCCAGATAGCCGTCGGGCCTGCCGGTGAACGGCAAAAGATTGCGCGGGAGGCCATGATGCACCGTGCCGATCCAGTTGGCGTGCGGCAAAGGTTGGCGTTGGGCGTCCGATATGGAAACGACCGGAAGGTCGTAGAAATGATCGTAGAACGGCGCCAGGTCGGGCAGATCGAGCCGACCGTGCAACGTCGTGATCGTGCGGTTCACATACGAGCGCACCAGCGGCGCATGCGCCAAATCGATGTGGAAGTGGAGTACGTCGAACTCGTCGGCGCGGCGCGCCACCTCATCCAACATGATCATGAGGTGCGGAAGCGGATCCCTGACGCTCGGATCGAGCCGCAACGCCTGCGGCGCGCAGGGAACCAGTTCCGCGCTCGTACTGGAGTCGCCGCTGGCGAAGAGGGTCACATCGTGGCCCAGTTCCACCAACGCTTCGGTCAGATAAGACACTACCCTTTCTGTTCCGCCATAAAGCAAGGGCGGGCAACGCTCTGCCAATGGGGCGATTTGCGCGATCTTCATGACGCTTCCGACGTTAAAGACCGCAGAATGAGTTAGTTTGCGCCCGCCGGATGTGAAGAGGGTCCGGCCAAGCCCCGCCCGCGCGCCTAATTGTGGATAATCGGCGCTTATTCCGCTGGGCGCGTCACCGCCTCGGCATGCGCGTAGTCGTCGATCGCGCGGCCGGTCGCCTCGGGCGATTTCGTAAACCGCGCCAATAGATCGTAGAACGCCGGCACGACGAACAGCGTCAGCATGGTCGCGACGCCGAGGCCGAAGAAAATCACCGTGCCAATGGTGACCCGGCTCTCGGCGCCCGCGCCGTGGCTGACAAGCAGCGGGATGGCGCCGGCCATCGTAGCGATCGACGTCATCAATACCGGGCGCATACGCAGGTCCGCTGCTTCAAGGATGGCGTCGCGGATGCTGCGGCCCTCATCGCGCATCTGGTTGGCGAACTCGACGATCAGAATCCCGTTCTTCGCCGCCAGGGCGATGAGGATGATCAGACCGATTTGGCTGTAGATATTGAGCGTGTCGTCGAACAGGAAGAGGCCGAACAGGCCGCCCATCAACGCGAGCGGCACCGAGAGCATGATGACAAACGGGTGCACGAAACTCTCGAACTGCGCCGCAAGCACGAGATAGACGATGATCAGCGCGAACACGAAGGCAAAGCCGATCGCGCCGGTAGCCTGGCGGAACTGGCGCGCCTGGCCGGCATAGTCGATGGAGATCGGCTGATCGCCGATTTCCTCGCGCGCGACCTGCTCGAGCGCAGCCATCGCGTCGCCGATGGCGTAGTCCCCGGCGATCGAGGCGCCGATCGTGACCGCCGCCTGCCGGTTCATCCGCCGGCGCTCGGCGCTGTCGCCAACGGTACGGAAGGTAACGATGGTCGACAGTGGCACAAGTTCTCCGGTGCGGTCCGAGCGCACATACTTGTTGGTGAGATCGCTGATGTCGGAGCGCGCCTCCCGCTCGGCCTGTAAGTAGACGTAATATTCCTCGCCGCGGTCGGTGATCGTGTTGACGCGGCGCGCCCCCATCGTCGCCTCCAGCGTGCGTCCGATCGCCTGCACCGAAACGCCAAGCGCCGCGGCGCGTTCGCGGTCGATGTCGACGAGCACGCGCGGAGAGCTCGGTTCGTAGTTCATGCGCGGGCGCAGGAAGTTCGGATTGTCCCGCAACCGCGCCATGATCCGCTCGCCGGTCGCCGCGAGCGGTTCATACTCCGAGCCCAAAAGAACGATCGACGCCCCGTCCCCGCCGCCGCGCTGGAATGCATTGGGCAAGATCACACGAACGGTCGCGCCAGGAATCTGGCTGAAACGCTGGTTGAGTTCGGTCATCAGCTCGGGCGCAGGCCTGCGTTCGCCCCGGGGCTCGAGGAACATCATCGCAAAGCCGCTGGAGAAGCGGTTTGTGCCCTGGTCGCCGAAGCCCGGCAGCACGACCATGAAACGTGCAAGCTCGCCCTGCTCGACATACTCCATCAACGTGCCTTCGACCTGCTCCATCACCCGGCTGGTGTATTCGAAGCCCGAGCCTTCAGGCGCGCTTACGAACGCCATCAGCATGCCGCGGTCTTCCGGCGGGGTAAGTTCGCTGGAGAGCTGCGAGAAGATGAACCAACCGCCGAACACGACTCCAGCGAACATGACGAACACCGCGCTCTTGTGCGCCAGCGCGACCTCCAGCGATGCGCGATAAGAGGCGCGCAGGCCGCTGAGCGCCCTGTCAATGAAGCGCGCGAGCGTCGTCGATTGGCTCGCCGGCCTCAGGAGTTTGGAACACATCACCGGCGACAGCGAAAGTGCGGCAAACGCCGAGATGACGATGACGCCGGCTATGGTGACGGATAACTCGACGAAGAGCTTGCCGATATAGCCGCCGACAAACAGCATCGGCGCGAACACGGCGACCAGCACTGCCGAGGTGGCGACGACGGCGAAGAACACCTGCCGCGCGCCGCGTTGGGCGGCGACAAGCTTCGGCTCGCCCAGCGTGTCCACCCGGCGCTGGGCGTTCTCCAAGACGACAATGGAATCGTCGACGACCAGGCCGATGGCGAGCACAAGCGCCATTAGCGTCAGCAGGTTGATGGTAAAGCCGAAGATTGAGAGCACCAAGAAAGCGCCGATCAAACAAACCGGGATCACCGCCGTCGGAATGAACGCCGCGCGCCAGGAGCCGAGGAAGAGATAGATCACCAGCACGACGAGCAGGGTTGCTTCGAGCAGCGTCTGCGCTACGCGTGAGATTGCCCGTTCGATGAAAACGGTCGCGTCATAGGTAAGATTGAGTTCCGTCCCTTCCGGCAGGGTCGAGCGAATGCGCTCGACTTCGGCCTTGACGGCGCGTCCAACTTCCAGCGCGTTGGACTGGGACTGACGCACGATGCCAATGCCGACCTGGTCCTGACCGTTGCCGCGGAAGATGCGGCGATCTTCGATCGGCGCAAACTCGATGCGCGCAATGTCGCCGAGGCGCACGACGGCTGCGCCAGTGTCTGCTGAGCTGCGCAGCGGCAGCCGTGCAAACTGCTCCGGCGTTTCGAACGCCCGCGTGACCCGCACCTGATAATCGCGCTCCTGGCTCTGCACGTAGCCGGCGGGGAGTTCAAGATTCTGCGCTCTGAGCGCGCTCTCCACGTCCTGCACCGTAAGGCCGCGCGCGGCCATTGCGTTCGTGTCGAGCCAGACGCGAAGCGCTCGGCGCGCATCCCCGCCGATGCGCACGTTGGCGACGCCGTCGATCACGCCAAGCCGGTCGACGACATAGCGCTGTGCGTAGTCCGACAGCTCGACCAAATCCAAGTTGGAAGAGCTGAGGCTGAACCACATGATCGGATTTGCGTCCGAGTCCGCCTTGCTGATTACGGGCTCGAGCGCGTCGGCCGGCAGGCTTCCGCGCGCGCGGCCGACGGCGTTGCGCACGTCGTTCGCGGCGTCTTCCAGATCGCGATCGAGGGTGAACTCGATGTTGACCGAGGAGCGGCCATCGCGGCTAGTCGCGTTGATGACGTCCACGCCCTCGATGCCAGAAAGCTGGTCTTCGATGACACGAGTGATCTGCGTCTCGACCACCTGCGCGGATGCGCCCGGATAGGAGGTGTCGATGGACACGACAGGCTGGTCGACGTCCGGCAATTCGCGCAGCGGCAGCGTCGTGAACGCGATCGCGCCGAAGGCAATGATCAGGAGCGAGAAGACCGTCGCCAGGACAGGACGGCGGACGGAGAGGTCGGAGAGCGTCACCTAGTTTACCCGCGCGGGCGCGGTTGCGGCGCTTCGGCCGCGCCTTCGGCCCCGCCGCCGAGGCGCACGGGCTGGCCCGGCCGCACGCTCTGAACGCCCTCGGTGATGACGAGATCACCGGCATTCAGCCCTTCCAGCACTTCGACCACGCCGCCGCTGCGCTGACCGGTGCGAATGGCGACCTGCTCCACGGCTTGGCCGCGGTCACTCGAAACGACGCGATACACCCACGCGCCGTCGGCGCGGTCGAGAATGGCGATTTCAGGGATCGCCAACGCATCCCGCGGATTCGCCAGCACCCGCACCGTCATCAGCATGCCGGGGCGGATCGCTTCGTCCTGGTTCGGCAGCATGGCGCGCACGCGCACCGTGCGGGTCGTCGGATCAACGCGGCTGTCGACGTGCGAAATGACGCCCTCGAACGTGCGGTCCGGGAAGGCCGCGGTGAGGGCGATGATTTGCACGCCCGACGCAAGGCGCGCGATCTGCGTTTCGGGCACGTCGAAGTCGAGCTTGATTTCCGAGATGTCATCGAGCGTGCCGATCTGATCGCCTGGACGCATGAACTGGCCGGGGCTCGCCGTGCGCAGGCCGACGACGCCAGCGAATGGCGCGCGGATGGTGCGGTCGGCGATGCGAGAGCCGCCGGCGTTCACGCGCGCCTGCGCGGCGTCGGCCGCCGCCCGGACCGTGTCCAGCCGCGCCTGTGAGGCAAAGCCGCGCTCGAAAAGTTCCTGGTAACGGCGGAGTTCCTCCTGCGCCGCGTCGTTCGCGGCCCTCGCTTGCGCGAGATCGGCGGCCTGCTCGACGCTGGACATCTCGACCAGGACCTGGCCGCGCCGTACGCGATCGCCGCTCTCGAAGCGGATGGCGCGGATGGTGTCGGCGACCTTAGGAGTCAGAACGATGCTCTCGCGCGCCCGGGCTGTGCCGAGCGCCTGTAGGGCATCCGTGAAGGTGTGCTGGGCGGCAGCGACCGCGACCACGGGTGTGGCCCCGCCCGGCCCGCTCGGGCCCTTTGCGGCTTGGTTGGCGGCGGATGCGCCGCTTCCGACGGCGGAGAGCGCGGTTTTGCCGACGATCACCAGCGCGATCATTGCTAACGCCACGGCAACCACCGCCGCAAAGCCGTAGCGCTTGAGCACCCCCACTAACATGTAACGGACCTTACGCGCGAAGTTTTGCGGATGTGTGTCTTCGGCCCGGTGATGTCCAGCCGCAGACGTCGGTTTCAATCGTCGCGGTCCCCAACCGGACCCCAAAATCCGAGCACAAGGGCGGCCTCTTCCGCCCCGTCAACTCGGACGCGCAGCCCAAGCTGGATGCCTCGGCCGTTCTCCCGGAACCGGACCAAGCTCAGCTGCGCTTTCACGGTCTCTTCACCGTCGTGCGGAGCGTCAAAGAAGACCTGCCCGAGCGCCAGCCAGTTGCCGGCAAAGCGGAGTCCCCCGGTTACGTCGGCACGTTCGCTGCCACATCCTCCGCCGAGCGCGCGCGTGGCAGCTTCCAAATTGAAAAACGCGCCATTGTCGTAGGAACGCCCCCCAAGCCATCGCAATTCGGCGCCGCCCTCATCGCACTCCCGCGAAGGATGAGAGATCCAGAGCGCGCCCGCCTGCAGCGCCATCACCGTATCGGCATTGCGGAAGATGGTGCGCTTCACCCCGACCACGGCCTCGGCGCGCCAACCTTCAGGCGCGTCGTAGCTCTGCTCGACCCAAGGCGCGGCGACGAATGAAGTAGACTCTCCGAGCGGCGCCTCCAAGTAAGCGGAGCTTTCGAAGAAATAGAGGTCTTCGCGTGCGCCGGCGACGTTGGTCCAGATCTCCTGGCCGCCTTCGGGCGCAATCCAGGCTCCGGCACTCGCCGGCGCAGGCGCCAACGCTGCGATGAGGCCTAAGAGTCGTAGCCCGGCAGCTCGCGATCCAGTTTTCTTTTCAACCCCGGCCACGCCAGCCCCGACACCATCCCCAAACCACCGCTTTGCTTGCGCGCTTCTTCCTGCGCCGCATCCGGCGCGATCAGCACGTTCTCACGGCCCGCGCTCAGTGCGTTCACCTGCTGCGCACATGCGCGCTCCAGGAAGAATATGCCGACGAACGCCTCGGCCGCCGTGGCGCCAACCGCCAGCGTGCCGTGATTGCGCAGAAGCATCAGCTTCTTGTCGCCCAAGTCGCGCACCAGCCGCTCGCGCTCGTCGAGATTGAGGGCCACGCCTTCATAATCGTGATAGGCAAGGTTCGGGCGCAAAAGGAGCGCGTTCTGCGTCAGCGGCAGAAGGCCTTCCTTCTGTGCTGAAACGCCGACGCCTGCGTCCGTGTGCAGATGGATCACGCACAGCGCATCTTCGCGTGCAGCGTGGATAGCGGAGTGGATCGTGAAGCCCGCTGGATTGATGTAGTATGGAGTTGGCGCGACGATGTTGCCATCGAGGTCCACCTTCACCAGCGAAGACGCCGTGATCTCCTCGAAAAACATCCCATAGGGATTGATGAGGAAATGGTGCTCGGGCCCGGGCACGCGCATCGAAATGTGCGTGAAGATCATGTCGTCCCAGCCGTGCAGCGCCACGAGCCGATAGAGCGCCGCGCAATCGATGCGCGTCTGCCATTCCTCGGCGCTCACGCGGCCCTTGAGGGAAGTCCCTACGTCATCGGCCATCGGTTCGCTCTCCGTGCTCGGCTGTGGTAGAAGAGACTAGTTCTCCCTGGCCGATAAGCAAAGAGCCTCCCGGACCCCATGAAGATCGCTGTCAGCGCCAGCGCCCGGCCGGAGGCGCAAGAGGCTCTGGCCCGCCTGCGCAAGCTCTATGGCGAGACGCCGGAGGCCGAGGCCGACGTGATCGTGGCGCTCGGCGGCGACGGGCACATGCTCGAGACGCTGCGCCAGCGCCTTGCGGACCGCAAACCGGTCTACGGCATGCATCGCGGCACGATCGGCTTTCTGATGAACGAGTATCAGCCCGAACGGCTGGCCGAACGGCTGACGAGGGCGCAGGCTGTCCGCATTCGCCCTCTCGTCGCCCAATGCGAGACCGTGGAGGGCTCGACCGTCACGGAGCGGGCGTTCAACGAGGTCTCCCTCTTCCGGCAGACGGCGCAGTCGGCCAAGCTACGCATCCTGGTCGACGGGGCCGAGCGCATGGCCGAACTCATGTGCGACGGCGTGATGGTGGCGACGCCGGCCGGCTCCACCGCGTACAACTTCTCGGCGCACGGGCCGATCCTGCCAATCAGCGCACGACTGCTCGCGCTGACGCCGGTGAGCGCCTTCAGGCCTCGGCGCTGGCGCGGCGCGCTCCTGCCGCACAGCGCCGTGGTGCGCATAGAGGTGCTGGAGCCGGAGCATCGCGCGGTGAGCGCGGCGTGCGACAATTTCGAGACGCGCGACGTGCGCGCCGTCGAAATCCGCGAGGACAGCGAAACCGAACTTACGTTGCTGTTCGATCCGGGCCACGCGCTCGACGAACGTATCCTGCGGGAGCAATTCAACGTCTGAGGCCGTGGCGGACATCAACACTCTTTTCACCCTGTCGAACCTCCGTTTCTTAACTGCGTCCGTGTCATAAGCGCGCCTTCACGTGCGCTCATGAACGTCATTCCCTTCCGCCCCCATCAGGAGCCGGCGCCGCTCGCCTTTGCCATCGGCGCGCGCGTCGACTTGCGCGTCGGAACGCTGGCTGCGGGCGTGGTGCGGCCTTGCGGTGAGAGCGCCGAGACGTTCTCGTTCTCGAATCTCGCGCGCCTGCTGCGGGGCGCGCGGATGGCTTGGCGCGAGCGCGGCGCCCACGCGTCGCTGACGCTGGCGCTGCCGGCCGCCCTCTACAGCGCGTTCGATCCCGCCCTGTTGAGCGAAGCCGCCGTCGAGGCCGGCTGCACGCGCCAGAAGCTCTCCTTCGAAATCTGCGAACGGGCCGTGACGCGGTACGGGCCCGCCTTGGTGGAAGAGCTGCGTGCGCGCGGCTGGGGCGTGGCGCTGCGCGGCGACCCCGAATGTCCGTTGCCGTTCGGCGAGCGTGCGCGCGCTCTGTACACCGAATTGGTGCTCGCCGCGCCGGAAGCGCCCGATCCGTTCCTGGGCGTTGAGAGCGGCGATCGTTCGCCGCTCGGCCGGCGTCTGCTGGCTGCGAAGGCGGCGGGTCTCGTCATCACTGCTGAAATTGTGCGCAACACGGCGCAGGCGCGCACGTTGGCGATCGCGGGCTTCGACCGTGGCGGCGGACCGTTTGCGGAAGCCGGTTTGCGCTAGTGCGCCGCGGCGGCGCGCTCGGCGCGCCAGGCGGTCGCGTTCAGCTTTTCGAGCAGGTAGTCCAAATCGTCCTTTGGCATCGACTGGAAGAGCGTCAGCGTACGCTCGAGCATGCGCTTGCGGAACGCGATGCGATCGCGCGCGCTGCCCTCGCGTTCGATCGAATGATAGACTTCGAGCGCGGCGCGGAAAGACGGGAACAGCCGCTGCGGCAGGCCCGAGTGCTCGAAAGCCGCCTTGAGCCCGAGCGGGCCGCTGTCATGTATCATCAACCACATGCGCTGATGCGACATGCCGGCAAGCTCGGCCATCGCGTGCTCGACGAACTCGACCTGCCCCATGCACAGCCCGCGCATCAGCAATGATGGCGAGAGTCGGCCATTCAGGTTCAGCTGCTGCACGAACCGCGCGATATCCTTCTGCCGCACCGCCTGCTCGATGACATCGACGGTGACGCGCTCGCGCGCGCCCATGGCAAGGTCGATGGCGATCTGCGGCGGCAGCTCATGATGATTGACGAGATAATCGAAAGCCTCGCCGGCGACGAGCGAGACGAGCTTCTCGGTGATCGAGAGCGGCAGCTCGGCCCGGTGAACCATCGCCGTCGTGATAGAGGAAACGCCGGCGAAGCGGTTGAGCACCGTGTTCAGCCCATCCTCGTCAAACAAGGCATTGTCGTTGGCCACGGCGCGCTGCACCGCCTCGGGCACGCCGTGATGGGCGATGCCTCTGGTGACGACCGTGCTCAGAATCTCACGGCTCGCCACCGCGACCTGCTTGGCTGGCGGACAGGTGCGCACGATCTCCACCAGGTCGGCGTCCGTGAGCATCGGCGAGTTGAGGATGATCGGCAGCGCGATGGTCTCGATGTCACGCGCGAGCCTGACCGCAATCTCGTGGGGCAGCTTGGGCGAGTTCTTCATCGCTACCGCCAGCGCGCGGCGCACAAGCACGGCGGCGTCCTGGGCCATGATAGCCAGGATGCTTTCGGCGTGCGTGCGTTCCTCTGGGGAAAGCTGCGCCTCCTCGATGCAGCGGCAGATCTTGTGCGCCGCGTGCGCGCGCGATTCCGGGGTCGGCCCCTTGATCAGAGTCCGGATGTCGCTATCCGTGAGATTGGCGCGCATGGTGACGACGGTCATGAATAGCTCGCGAGCGGCCGCGGCGACTCCCGCGCCGCGCCGAGCGTCCAGAGTTCCGCCCAGGGCTTAACGAAGCCTTGATGCCGATGCTGCGGGAGGGAAATTGGCGCCATGCTGGAAGGACTAAAGGTTATCGAGCTGGCTACCTACATCGCCGCCCCGGGCGCTGGCGGCATCATGGCGGACTGGGGCGCCGACGTGATTAAGGTCGAGCCGCCGGGCGGCGATCCGATCCGTCAGTTCTTCGCCTCTGTCGGCATTGAGGGCGTCGCGGTTAACCCGGTCTTCGAACTCGACAACCGCGGCAAGCGCGGCGTCGTGCTGGACACGACGAAAGAGGAAGGGCGCGCAGCGCTTCTGAAGCTGATCGACGGCGCCGACGTGTTTCTCACTAACGTGCGGCCGGGCGGCCTCAAGCGCTCCGGACTTGACTACGCAGCGCTTAGTAAACGCAATCCGCGCCTCATCTACGCGACGCTCACCGGCTACGGGCTCGATGGCCCAGACGCGGATCGGCCGGGCATGGATGCGGCCGCGTTCTGGGCGCGATCCGGGCTGGCGGCGCTGTTCCGGCCCAAAGGCGGCGATCCGATCCAATTGCGCACGGCGTTCGGCGACCACGTCGCCTCGATGGCAATCGTCAGCGGCGTGCTCGCCGCGCTCTACGAGCGCCAGCGCACGGGCAGGGGCCGATTGGTAGAAGCCGCACTGTTGCGCGTGGCGCACTATGCGGGCGGCTCGGACTTTGCGATCCAGCACACCTACGGGCGCACCGCTTCGAACCGGCCGCGGCGCGATACGCCGATCCCGATCATCAACTACTTCAAAACGCAGGATGGGCACTGGATCAGCCTGCTCGTGCGCCAGGGCGAAGCCGATTGGCCGAAAGTGTGCCGTGCATTGCGTGTTGAGAACCTGATCGAGGACGCCCGCTTCGCCAACGCCAAGGTCAGGCGAGCGAACGGACCCGAACTGGTCGATTTGATGGATGCGGCGTTCGCTTCGCGCGACCTCGCCGACATCGCTGCGTCGCTGGACGCCGAAGAGATCATCTGGGCGCCGGTCTTGACCGCCGCTGAAGCCATCGTCGATCCGCAGACGATTGCGTGCGGCGCCGTGGTGCAGACGCCGCAACGCGCTGGCGGGACGATCAACGCGCCAGCGGCGCCCATCCGCTTTCCGGGCGCAGACGACGGCCCGAAAGGCCCTGCGCCGCTCGCCGGCGAACACACGCGCGCGGTGCTGGCGCAGCTGGGGTACAACGATGCGGAAATCGATGCGCTGTATGAGAGCGGCGCGGCGGCCTGAAGCAAAGCTTTCCCCGCCCCGCGAGCGCTGCGAACGGGGGAGAGACGGCGGGGACGCCGGCGGCCCAAGTTCAGCGGTTGTTGCGCGCGTAGGCGGTGAGCGCCTGCAGCGGATCGGGCCGGTGCTGCGCCGCGTCGCTTTGGATCAACGGCAACAGCGCGAAGGCGAAGAGCGCTTGCGCGAGCGCGGGCGAAAGGGCGCCGTCGCCCGCATACTGCGCTCGGCCTCGCTCAACGCGCATGCTGGCGTCGGCGTCCAGCGAGAGCCGCTCCAGCAACGCCTGCGCCGAGCGCGGCGCCCCGTTGGCGTAGAAGAGGCCGCGGTTGGCGGCGGCTTCGCGCGGAAACAGCGCGGCCGCATCCGGCGCGCCCTGGCGCGCGGCTTCGATCAGGCGCACCGCGCCGCCGGCGCCCATTACGTGCGCTGCGTAAAGCTCGCCCGCGTTCGGCGCGCGGCCGAGCTGCGCCTGCAAGGCCGCCGCGTTCTCGCGCGCGAGTTCGCCCGCCATACGAGCGGAGAGTTCCGGGTCGCTGCGTAGCGCCAGGATCTCGCGGCGTGTTGCCGCGTCCGCGCCTTGGCGCAGCGCCGCCGATTGCGCCGCAAGCCCATGAGCGGCGCCGTGCCGACGCACCATGTCGAGCCAAGTGCTCTCAATGAATTGAAACAGGCCCGTCGCACTCGACGTCCCTGCCCGCGCGTTCGGATTGAGCGCGCTTTCGCGGCGCGCCGTTTCTACGAGCAGCGAGAAATCAACTCCCGTAGCGTCCGCGGCGCGTCGGATCGCGGCGCGCACGGCGTCTTGGGCCACAGGCGCAAGCGGCTCGCTCATGGCAACGCCGCTCTATGGATTTGGTAAATGAACTGCTAAAGAATTCTCTCGCCCTGGGGAGAGAGCGATGCGGCTGTTGAGCGCCTTGTGTTTCGCAACCGCGACAATGTTTGCCGCGACGGCTCATCCCCAGGAGATGCGAGCCGCTCCTGCCGCGCAGGACGAGCAGCGGGAGCTGGCGCGACGCTTCGTGTCGGTGGGCGGCTCGGAAGCGCAGTTCGTGCAAGCCGCGATCCGGGGGTTCGAAACCTCGTTGCCGCGCCATGGCGTCAACCTGACCGATGCCCAGCGAACAAGGCTGCGCCCGACGCTACAGGTCGCGTTCCAAGAGCCTGCGCGCATCTATGTCGACGAGATGACTGCGTTCTTCGCACGAACTGCTTCGGCGGCCGATCTGGAAGCAGCAGTCACGTACTATGAGTCTGATGCAGGCCGGGCCTACGCCGGGGCAGTCGTCGATTTGGTGATCGCGATTGCATTGTTCAGTGCGTCAGGCGGGGCAACTTCGCTGCCCGAAGTCCCAGAAGAATCTGCGTTTGCCGCCACTCAAGTGGCGGCGGCGCGGCGACTTGCGGCTGCATTCCTGGACCGAATGAGCGAACTGGAAGTCGAGCAGCTCGCCGCAAGCGGCATTGAGGCCGGCGGCTTCACGAACTGGCTGGCGCGTTTTGTCGCTAGCCGTCTCAGCACAGCCGATGTCGAGGCCGCGGCGCGCTGGGCTGAATCGCCGGAGTCACGGCGCCTCGAAGGGCCCTCCGCCGAGCGCGCGGCGGCGGAGCAACTGGCGTCCCTGCGGGCGACCAGAGCCATAGACCTCGATGCCATCCGCGCTGAGCTGGATGCCATCCGCCGTGAGAATCCCACTTAGGTGCGTCGTTTGCCTCGCAACCAGCCAAGCCGGTACGGCAGCAGGACAAACCCGGCGAGCGTGACGATGAGCGCGAGCACCGATGCTGCTATCAGCCAGCCGGTGTTGAAGTTCTCGTGGTCGCGCCAATCCATGATATGCAGCGCCCAGAGCGCGTCATAGACGCGCCAGAGATCGGAACGGCGCGCGCCGACGCGGCCCGTGTCAGCGGCGACATAGACGGCGAGCCCTTCGCGATCGGCGAAGGAGACGCGCCATGCCGGCAGCGCGCCGCGATACTCGGGCGAGGCTTCGGTCACCAAGCGCGCTTCGCGGATCGCCGGCGCGTTGGCGACATAGGCGCTGGCGATCTCGCGCGCGGCCGCTTCGTCGAGCGGTGAAATCACACGGCGTTGCGCGAGATCGATCAGCGCGGGCGAGCGTCCCTCGAACTCTGCCAACGCCAACGCCTCGCCGCGCACGCCGCGCTCGTAGGTGATGCGCAGCGGCTCTGCCGGCAGGAGCGGCGCGATGTCGGCCGGCGACGGCAGCGCGGCCGCGTCGAGCGGCGCCGCGGCTCGCTCTGCGATGCGATGTTCGCTGCGCACGCGCTCGATGGGATAGACCGCGAAGAAGAGCCCTGAGATTACCCAGAACAGGATCTGGATGCCGACGATCAGCGCCAGCCATTTGTGAATCCACGACGACGCAACGACCAGTTTCATTCCCCCACCCCCGTTTTCTCAATAGCTCTTCGGCAGGCCTAGCACGCGTTCGGCGATGTAGTTGAGTATCATTTCACGCGAGACCGGCGCGATGCGGGCGATCATGGCTTCGCGGAAATAACGCTCGACGAAATATTCCTTCGCATAGCCCATGCCGCCGTGCACGAGCACGGACGTTTCACAGGCGCGGAAACCGGCTTCGGCGCCGAGATATTTCGCGGCGTTTGCTTCGGCGCCGCATTCCTTGCCGGCGTCGTAGAGCGCCGCGGCTTTGAAGGCCATGAGATTGGCGGCTTCGAGTTCAGCCCACGATTTCGCCAACGGATGCTGGATGCCCTGGTTCTGTCCGATCGGGCGGCCGAACACGATCCGCTCCTTGGCGTACTGCGCCGCGCGCCGCAGCGCGGCGCGGCCGAGACCGATAGCTTCGACGGCAAAAAGCACGCGCTCGGGATTGAGGCCGCTGAGCAGAATCTTGAAGCCCTGCCCCTCCTCGCCGATCAGTTCGGCGTTGGAGACTTCGAGGTCTTCGATGAAGAGCGTGTTGCACTCCACCGCCTTGCGGCCCATTTTCGGAATCGGCTGCGCTTCGATCTTCGCGCGATCGAAATCGGCGTAGAAGAGCGAAAGCCCTTCTGTCGGACGCCTCGCCTGCTCCTTCGGCGTGGTGCGCGCGATCAGCAAAATCTTGTTCGCGCGCTGCGCGTTGGTCGTCCAGATCTTGCGGCCGTTGATGCGGTAGCCGCTGTTGGTGCGCTCGGCGCGCGTTTCGAGACTTGCGGTGTCGAGGCCCGAGTTTGGTTCGGTGACGGCGAAGCAGGCCTTGTCGCGCCCATCCATCGCCGGCGGCAGGAAGCGCTGCTGCTGCTCGGGCGTGCCGAACTTCACGATCGGCATGAGGCCGAAGATGTTGAGATGGATCGCGCTCGCGCCGGAGAAGCCGGCGCCGGATTCCGCCACCGTCTGCATCATTAGCGCAGCTTCGGTGAGCCCCAGCCCCGCGCCGCCGACGCTCTCGGGCATCGCCACGCCGAGCCAGCCACCGGCGGCGATGTCGGCGACGAACTCCTCCGGGAATATTCCGCTCTCGTCCGTCTTCAACCAGTAATGGTCATCATACTTGGCGCAGATCTCTTCGATCGCGTGCTTGATGGCGGTCTGTTCTTCGGTGAGGTCGATGGCGAAGGTCATGGGCTCTCAAGGCGTTGGGGCGACAGCGCCGCCCATTCGGGAGGAATCTCGGCGCCGAACACATAGGCCGTAATGATCTCCGCCGTAATGGGGGCCAAGAGCCAGCCGTTGCGGGAATGGCCCGCCGCGATCAGCACATCGCACGACGGACCGACGAGAGGCCACCCGTCGGGCGACATGGGCCGGATGCCGGCCCAGGGGCGTCCCGCGGGCTTCACTTCACCTGGCAAAAGCGCGTTCGCGGCGACGAGCAACTCGTCGACCCGCGCTTGCTCGACACGGCGATTGAAGCGGCCCAGCTCCAATGTCGCCCCCAGCACCACGTCCTCGCGCCGCTGCGCGAGATAGAAATTGGCCGCGCGCAGGTTGGGCCAGAGCGGCTGGTCGAGGGCGACCGGCACGAGATGGCCTTTGCCGGGCTCGATCTGCCGCAGCGCCGGCGCGAACGCGGCGAGTTTCTCGCAGCCCCAAAACCCTGCGGCGAGCACAATGGCGTCCGCCTCATAGACCGCATCTTCGTACGCTGTCGCCGTATTGGCGGTCAGGCTGAAGACTTCGCGATCGTGCTCGATGAGCACGCCATGCGCGCGCGCCTGCATGGCAAGTCCGGTCAACACGCGCAACGGATCGGCGACGCCTTCGTCTTCGACGAACACGCTATGCTCCAGCTTCGCGCGCAGGCCGGTGCGTCGGCGAAACTGCGACGCGCTCATCGGCTCGGCGCGGCGGCCAAGCTGAGTGGCGCGGTGGAGAAGATCTTCGGCGTCTCCTGCGTTGGCTGCAACAGCGACGCCGCCGTCGAAGCGTACGCCGTCCGCCCATTCTGCGCTGGGCTGCAGGCGCTTCCAGAGATCGTACGACGCGAACGCGAGCGCCTCGTGCGGCGAGGCCGCTTCGCCGAGCGGAGCGAGCATGCCGGCGGCCGCAGCCGAAGCGCCTGGGCCGTGGACGCTCACCTCCTCGCGTTCGGATTCCAGTACGGTGACGCGCGCGCCGGCCTGCGCCAGACGCACCGCGCAGAACAGCCCCACGACGCCCGCGCCGACAATGACGACGGATTTCATGCGCGCCCATGTCCGCGCAAAATCGCCGACGCGCAAGCCGGACCCGTCAGGCTTTCTTCGATCGCGCGCCGGCAGGCACCGCCTTGCAGACGGCCGCAATCGCCTCGACGCCGGCGGTCAGCAGAGCCTCGGGCGGCACATCTCGGCCCAAGCGGCGCGAAAGATCGCGCGCGGCGAGTTCGAGGCGGCGCCAGGTCTTTGCGTCGATCTGCACGGACTTGACGGCCGGCTTCGCCTTCTTCGCGACCTCCCGCGGCGCTGCCTTGCCGACGCTCTTCCGCACGGCCGCCAGCGCTTTCTTCATGTTGTCGACGTGGGCGCGATCCTTGTCCTTCTCCGCCTCGGGCAGCCGGTTGTACGGCGCGAACAGCGCCTTGGGCTGGCTCGGATCGTTCTTGTTGCGTTTGATCCAGCGCGCGTGGACATAAGCCGCCGCCGCTTCGCGATCGTCGGGAAAGCGCGTGACCGCTGCGTAGGCGTCGTACGCCGCACGCTTGTTGTCGGCCTTGGCGTTAGGATGCAGCTTCGACCAGGGTTGATTGACGTCAACCATGACGCCGCCGCGCAGGCGCATGCGCGGCTTGCCCCTTTGTTCGGGATCGGTCTGAAGCAAGCGCCGCCGCCATGAATCGTGCGAGCGCGCGGCGAAATAGTCCGCCGCCGCTTCCCGGATCGGATCGGCCTTTGTCTTGCCTTTGGAGGGCATGCGCTAAGCTAGCACGTACTGTTTAGGAAAAGGCAAATCCTTTCCCGCGCGTTCACACCGGGCGCCATTCGCCGAGATCGAACTTGGGATCGGGGTAGTTCGCATCGACGAACGTTCTGCCCGCAGCCACGCCGACTTCGAGCAGGAGCTCCATGTTTGCGTGTTTGCCGTTGTCCATGAGGTCCAGGAGCTCGAGCGTTTCGGCGTCGAGCTCGCGGCCGATCAAGCGCTCGAGATGGGTCATCGGCGGCGCCGGGTCGCCGCGCTTCTTCACCTTCGGCTTGGTGTTGAGCGGCACGTCCATGCGCTGATAGTCCAGCAGCGGCGCGCCGGTGACGCACATGCCCGCCATGTCGCCGATCTCGGAGTTCACGCGCCACGGCCTTCTCGGTTCGGAGAACGCCTGCATCATCATCACGCCCTGCACTTGCGTGTCGTAGACCATCGCACGCAGCGCGTGCACGCCGCGCAAGCCTGGCGGCAGCCCTTGGAACGCCCTGCCGTCGACGACCGGACGACGCGAACCAGTGCCGCACGAGGTCATCATCAGATTGTCCGCGCCCGCCTTCCAGCCGAACTTGTAAGACGGCGCCAGCGCCAACAGGAAGAGCTGCATGGACGGATTGTTGTTCGCGCTCACCGCGCCGTCTACGAAGTAGCCTTTCTGGATCGGCCTGCGCTTGTCGTCGAAGGCGATATCGATGACGACTTCATCGAAGAAGGTCGGCGCCGCGGCGCTGGCCAAAACGAGATCGACCAGCCGGTAGCGCTTGTTGGGATAGACGCCGCTGTCCGCGGGCGGATCGTAGAACTGCCCGAGCGGATGATTGGTGACGACCCAGGCCGAGCCGGTATCGATGCGCTTGGCGTGGATGGCGAGACCTGTCTTCAGGTCCTGCGAGCCCAGTGTCTTGGTGGACAGCACCGATTGCAGCGCGCGGCGCAGTTTCTTCGATTCGAACTTGCACTGCAGGAAGACGCCATCGCCGGCGGTGCGCCCGAACACTTCCGGCCCCAGCCGCATGTAAAGATCGATCAGCTCGTCAACGCTCAGCCCGAGCGCAAGGCCGCTGGCGATGATGGCGCCGGTCGAGGTGCCGCCGATCAGATCGTAGTAGTCGCTGAGCCGGAAGGCGCTGTCGCCGCCCGCGCGGCGGCGCAGTTCGTCTTCCAGCGGCTTCAGCAGGCCGAGTGTGAGCACGCCTTTTACGCCGCCGCCGTCGAGCGCCAAGATGCGCTTGGCGCCGGTGTCGGGCGAAAGGTGCTCGAACAGCGATCTCGGCATATGTCCCCGCCGCTCCTTCTTAGCCGGGCGGGGCGCTCAAAAGAAGAGCAGTGTGGCCGGATCGCGGCCGTGGTCGACAGCTCTGAATTCGGCGGCGAGAAAGAGGCCACCGGCGACGTAAACGGCGCCGTCGGCGCCGGCGCGCGCGAGCGCAAGCCGGCGTGCGTCGGCTACAGTCTCCGCCAAGGCGAGTTCCGCCTGTGGATTTGCGGCGGACGCGTGTGCTGCGATCTGGGCGACCGGCGCGCCCTTATGGCGCGCGGCGGCGCAGATGATTGTGGAGAATGCCGGGGCAAGCGCTCCGACGATCGCGCCTACGTCCTTGTCGTGCGAGGCGCCGCACACGAGCACCGCACGGCGCGCGCCGCGCATCGCTTGAAAGCCTTCCAGCGCAGCGGCGACGGCGGCGGGCGTATGGCCAACATCGATCACGACCAGAGGATCTGTGCTCAACCTTTCGAGCCGGCCCGGCCAGCTCGTGGCGGCAAAACGTGGCGCGAGCGCTTCATCATCCACACCCGTGATGGACGTCGCTATGTTGAGCGCCAGCGCCGCGTTCTGATGCTGATGTTTGCCGTGTAGCGGGATGTCGGCGCCATAGTAAGGAGGACTGGATACATAACGAACGCCAATCTCCGCGCATCGGCGCGCCAAGACCTCGCGCACTGATGACCACACTGCCGCATACAGGGTGGCGCCGGCCGGCGCAGCCTCGATTTTGTCGAGACCAATTTCTTCAAGAGACGCACCAAGAATCTGCGTGTGTTCGAGGTCGAGCGACGTAAGCGCGAGCCGCTTTGCTTTGATCAGCCGCACGGGATCGAGCCGACCGCCGATGCCTGCCTCCCAAACCGTATGTTTGCAGCGGCGCGCCGCAAACCAGTCGGCGGCGATCAGGAACAGGAACTCGAAGCCGCCCAACTCCTTCGTTTTGCCGGCAACCTCGACCGCAGCGCTGACGCGATCCCAATGACGCTGCAGCTCGTCGTCAGTGATGTCCTCGCCGTCCAGGCGGAAGCGTTCGTTGAGATCGAACAGATGCGGCGAGGTGAACAGACCGACGCTGGCGCCGGCGTGCTGCAGCAGCGCGGCCGTCATCGCGGCCGTGGAGCCCTTGCCATTGCTGCCGACGATCACCGCGCCCTGCGCGCCAAAACTCGCGAGGTCCACGCCGAGCTGCGCCGCGATGCTTGAGACGCGTTCAAGGCCGGGACCTTTGCCGAACTTCGGGTACGGGACGCGCCAGAGTCTCATTTCAACGCAGCGGCAAGATTCGCGCGCCAGATTTCGCCGATCAGATCCCAGCGGCCGTGGTCCTCAAGCGTCGCGATCATCGGGTTCGAATTCACTTCAATGATGAGCAGCTCGGCGCCGTCGCCGCGGAGGTCGAACATGTCCACGCCGGCGAGCCGCAGGCCAATGGTGTCGGCGGCTTTGATCGCGAGGTCGGCCATCGCCGCCGACGCGCCCTCGCGCAGCGCCTCGGCGCCGCCGCCCGCGGCGCGGTTGGCGGGGCCCTCCAGCAGAATGCGCTGGCCGCGCGCAGGCGCGTGGCTCAGTTCAACGCGCACGCCGCGCTCGTCACGGCCATGCAGCTTGCGCGCTGGTTCGAGCGGATCGCGCGGCATCGCCTCGATCAGCCGGTGCAGGGTGCTGACGCCATCGCCGATCACATTGGGCATAGACTTGCGATACGAGAACAGCGCCCGCCCCTCGAGCACGAACACGCGGTGCTCCTGCGCGCGCACATACGGCTGAACCAGAATGGCGAAGTGCTCGCGCGCGACGCGCGTCATGTAGTCGGCGAAGGCCTCTGCGCTTTCGATCAGCTCCGCGTGGAGCCCGTTCGAAGCGGAGATCGGCTTGCAGAAGACCGGGTAGTCTGCGGCTTTGGCGAACCTCAGCGCATCCTCGGGCTCACGGCCGGGCGCGCGCATGTCAGCCCAGCGCTTGGTGACGAAGAACATCCGACCGGGCACAACCGGCAAACCGGCCTCACGCAAGACCTCCGCGCAGAACGCCTTGTCGCGCGCGATCGAGGCGGCGCGTGCATCGTTCAGCGCGTACGGCGTGCCAGCGCCCGCGGCGAACACGGCGCGGCGCGCGCCATCGCTGACTTCAAAAAGATATCCGTCCTCGCCATCCAGGGAGCGAAAGCCGTAGCCACAGGTCTTCGCGGCGTATGCGGCATAACGCGCGTGTGCGCTCTTGAGCGCCGCCGCACCCCCCTCTTGGCCTGCTCGATCAAGCACTTAGCTATGCCTTGCTTAGGCCGAACGGGAACGCTAGCTTCCGCGCCCCGAACGTGCCGCGTTAGCTCAGTTGGTTAGAGCGCTGGATTGTGGATCCAGAGGTCCCTGGTTCGAGCCCTGGACGCGGTACCATCGGTCACTGACCGTCAAACCGGCCCCCAACCCTGCTGATTGATATAGTTGCGGATGCGCTCAATGCGCCCTGCTGGGTCGGGGTGCGTCGACAGGAATTCAGGCGGGCGCGAACCGCCGCTCGCCTGCATCCGCTGCCAGAACGGGATCGCCTCGCGCACATCATAGCTTGCCGCGCGCATGTAACGCAGGCCCAAGATGTCAGCCTCCGCTTCCTGGTCGCGCGAGAACGGCAGACTGATGCCCACCTGCGCGCCAAGGCCCAACGCCGCCATGGCAAGCCGGCTGTTGATCTGCGTGCCGGCGACCTGCAGCGCGGTCTGCGTCGCCACTTCGCGGCTGTAGCGCTCGGCTGCGTGCCGGCCGGTAACGTGCCCCACTTCGTGTCCGAGCACGGTCGCCATCCAGTCATCGCGCTCGCTGATCTCATAGAGGCCGCGATAGAAGCCGACTTGCCCGCCAGGCAGCACAAAGGCGTTCTTCTGATCGCTGTTGAACAGCACGAACTCCCAAATCTGGTTGCCGCGGCCGGCTGCATTGACGATGCGCCGGCCGACGGTTTCCAGACGGCGCTGCGCCGTAGGGTTGTTCCAGGCCGGGACCTGCTGGCGCATCTGCGCCCATGCCTGCAGCGAAGCCTGCTGCAGCTGGGCTTCGTCGATGATGATGAACTGATCTCGTCCGGTCTCTGGGTTGGGCGTGGTGCACGCGCCCGCAACACCCACGAACGCCGTCGCCGCCACGCCGCGCAGCACATCCCGCCGCTCAATCGCCGGCGCACTGTTGCGTCCAGCTTCCGAGCCGCCGTGAAGTTCGCACATGTCAGCCTCCAAGCTCTCGCTGCGGATAAGGGCGGAGGTACTATTTCGTTCCGACCCGGCGGAGGCAAGTACCGCAATACCCTGTGTCTTGAGGGATGAGTTGGCGTAAGCCATCCGGAGCTCGCGCGTGGCAGGCGCGGCCCTCCTTCGCCAAGGCGACGGAGGGCATCCTACGCGCGCTTCGCGAGCGTAGGATGGTGCCTGGGGCCGGAATCGCGTTGGCTAGGGCCGCTCCATACTTATGTTGAAAAACAAGGTTTTCCGTTCGCAGCGGGCGATGCCAACTACCAACAGAAATACCAACACCGCCCGTTTCCTACCGGGTTCGGTTCCTAGTCAGCTTCCTTCTTAAGCTTTGCGATCAACGCTTCAAGCTCAGTCAGGTTGAAGCAAAACTCGCAAATCTTGCGGTCACCGTTGTCGCCCTCGGTCATTATATCGGCGAACGCCAGAACGCCTGCCTCCAAACGGGCCGGTTTGCCGCGAAATTTGATCCAACGGCCGCTGACCTCGCACGAAGTCGCCAAGGCACCGCGCCGGTTCTTGAGCCGCTGGCCCGCCTTGATCGGAAACTTGGTCACGTCGGCCATTGGTTGCCTCAATAGCCGGTCGTGCGGTTCCGGCCGCCAGCATAGGGGTCATAGTCTTCCGGCTCTTGGGGCGCCGGCGCGATGTAGCGTTCCAGCGCAGCGGCGGCGAACTTGCCGATGCTGCGTTCGCCACCGACGAACCAAGAGCACAGAACCTGCCCGTCCACGAACTGTTCGATGGTCATCACGGGTCCGCCGGATTTTAGCAGCACCATGTCGCCGATGGCGAAATTCATTGGTTCAACTCCTCAGAAATAGTCCGCTGTCACAGGCGGAAATGCCTTCGGCGGCTCCCACAGCTTCAACAGGCACGCCTCGAAGGTCTCACGCTTGGTCACGCCGTCCTTGTGCCAGACGCACGTAACGAGATCGCCTTCAACCTTGGCGACGGTCATTTTGGGTCCGCCCGAAAGCAGCACCACAAGTTGGCTTGGTTGGAACATATCAGCCTCCACGGATCGCTGAGCGATTGGGGGAGGCTCGGCCTCCAAACGTAAAGGAGGCCTTAAACGAAGAGCGCAGGCCTCACCCGTTGCGGGGAGAACCTGTGTGCTGACTGTGGATGCTGCGATTCCGCACCCGATTCAATCAATGCGAAGTGCGACACGCCGCGCGTTCATTTCGGAAAGGCAAAGAGTGATTTTGATTAGCACTCTACCGATTGGAGAAAAGCGGCTCGCGAGAATCTGGATCACGAAAAATGTGATCCAAGCTTTTCAACGCCAACAAAGCCGCATGAATAGCGGAGAAGTTGAAACGCGCGTCCGCATCGCGAGGAAAAACGCATTCCCCAATTAGTTGGTGAGGGGGTGTGTTGTCCGCGCCTCGAACAATGCTTTCCGCATGGAGGCATTGCGCATGGACGCGAGGGACAAGATTCGAGTGACGGAAGCGGCTGAGCGCATCGCGCGGCCGGGTCGCACGCCGGCACAAGTCCGCGCGCTGTGGCATCGCTGGATGGATGCAGGGATTATCCCGCCCGCTGTCGAAACCGAATGGGGCGCCGGCGGCCTAGCTTTCATCTTCCCGGAATCGGCCGCCGCAATCGCGGCCGTGCTTTTCGACCTTTATGACGCCGGCGCCGTCACAGCACGCCATCAACTCGCGAGCATGTGGCGCTACTTCGCCGAACCCCAACATGATGGCGGCGAGCCGCTGATTACACACGTCCTGGCGGAAGTGGAGCACGGGAGTCCGTGCTTCCTCGTTCTGACCTACTGGCGCCACCAGACTACCGGTGAGATCGCGCCAACGTGCGGCGTCCGCTTTCACGAGGAACTTGACCGACCCTTTGAAGCGCCGTCGCAATTCCATGAGCCGGTTTCCAAATGCGTGACTCCGCTACACCTATTGCTCGCGCGCTTTGTCAGCGATCTTCCGGCGCAAGTGAACTGACATGGCGCAGCGCACGGCTTCCGAATTTCTCGGCGACGTTTGGAGCGCCGTTCGCGGTCGCAACCGCGCTGAGCGTCGCGCGCACACGCGCGGCTATGATGCTGCATCGTGGAAGCGCACGCCGCGCGAAGCGCAAATGGGCCGAACGGCTACGGAGACAATCGCCGCGGCGCCGACGCTCCGGCGGAAGAGCCGCTACTTCACCGCGAACGATGCACACGCGGCGGCTGGCGTCGCGGCGCTTGTCACCTATGCGGTAGGCTCCGGCCCGATCCCCGCGCACGCGGACGCCGAAGCGTTCGTGAACGAGTATTGGAACGATTGCGACGCGGACGGCCGACTCGACTTCGGCGGACTCGTCGCCCTCGCGATGCGCGCAATGGTGATCGACGGCGAAGCGTTCGTGATCCTTCGCGGCGATAAGCTCCAACTGATTGCCGCGGAACAAGTAGACGAAACACTGACCCGCGAAAATCGCGACGGCTCTTACATCGCGGCCGGCATCGAGTTTGACGCGCAAGGCCGGCGGGTCGCTTACTGGATTCGCCCCCACGTTCCGACTCAGCAATTCGAGACCTGGGCGCCGCCCGTGCGCGTGAACGCCGCGGACGTGCTGCATCTCATGCGGCCGGACGGCATCGGCCAAGTTCGCGGAGTCACATGGCTCGCGCCGATCATGTTGAAGCTCGCGGACCTCGGGCTTCTCAGTGACGCGCTGTTAAAGGGATTCCAAGTCGCGGCGATGCACGCGGGATTTCTGGAAGACGCCACCGGCGCTTCCGCTTTGCCGTTCGAGGGCGACAAAACCGGCGACGAATTGGAAGTGAGTCTGGAGCCGGGAACGGTTCGCCGCTTGCCGCCCGGATACAAAATACATTTCAACAATCCGCAAGCCGCACAGCAAAGCGTGGAATTCCGCACGTCGGTTGTGGAAGAGGTCGCGGCCGGACTCGGCGTCCCCGCCTTCATGGTCTCGGCGAACGTCAGTCGCGCCAACTATTCCAGTCTTCGGGCGGCACTGATTACGTTCAAAGCGAACCTAGAAACGGTCCAATTCAACATCATCGTTCCGCAATTGCTCGCGCCGATCTGGAAGCGCTGGGCGCTCATGCGTTCGCTTCGCGGTGAGACCGTTGCCGATGCCGCGCCGGAATGGCGCTTCCCGGCGATGCCGGAAGCGGACCCGCTGAAACAGATTCAAGCGGTCAAAGTCGCATTGGATTCCAAGCTCATGAGTCGCGCCGAAGCCATCGCAGCGCGTGGCGAAAGTATCGAGCGCGTGGACGCTGACATTGCAGCGGACCCGCACGCGCAAACCCCAACCGACGAACCGCCGGCCGATGAAGAGGATTCCAATGCGGCATGACCTGCACACGCGCGCGGCGACGTTCGCGCCAGACACCTATGACGCTGAGACGAACACCATTGAGGCTGTTCTGAGCACTGGCGCCGACGTGCAACGGCTGGGCTATATCGAGCGCTTGCCGGTGGCGAACGCAGACTTGCGCGGCATTGTCGGTGTTCCGGTTCTGGACGCACACAATCAGGGAAGCACGCGCGCTGTGATCGGCGCGATTGAGAAGGCTTGGAAGACGGGCGGCGAGATTCGCGCGCGCATCAAGCTTTCGTCGGCTGCCGGAAGACGCAGGCATCGTCGGCAAAATTCGAGACGGCATCTTGCGCGCGGTTAGCATCGGCTACCGCGTCAGCAAATGGGCCGACTCCACAACTTCCAAAGGCGAGAGGGTGCGAACGGCTCTCGCTTGGAAAATCATTGAGTCCTCGTTCGTCCCTGTTGGCGCTGATCCCGGCGCGCAAACCCGGAGCAATCCTATGAAAAAGAAGTCCGGCGCCAACGCGGCGCCCGTTGAAGACGTGGAAGACACCACGCCGGAAAACGAAAACATTGAAATCCGCCAAGCGATGCCGGCAGACAAGGTGCGAAGCCGAGTCAAGGCGGCCGGTCTCGACACCGCTTTTGCCGATGCGCTGATCCTCACGCGCGCCGATGAAGCGGCCGTGAGCACGGCCATTGTGTCCGCGCTCGAAACCCGTTCGGAAGCGGCGCCGCGGACGCGCGTCCTGAATCCCGGCCCGTCGCCAGAACAGGAATTGCACCTTCGCGCCGAAGGCTTCGCCGCGCGCTACCTTGGCGTCGCGTTGAAGAATGACGCCGCAAAGCCCTTCGCGAGCCTGAGCGTTGAAGATCAAGCGCGCGATTGGCTGGAAGCGAACGGCATCCGCACGCGCGGCATGAGCCGTGAAACGCTACTTATCACGGCGTTCCAAACGCGCTCCGGCCAACACACCACGTCTGATTTCCCGCTCATGCTGGACGTTGGACTCGGTTCGGCGGTTCGCGCTGCATACGCGGTCGCGCTGTCGCCGGCCGTGAGCATCTTCTGTCAGCGCGTCACGGCAAACGACTTCCGCCAACAGAACGTCCATCAACTCGGCGAGCTTCCTAAGCTCTCCAAGGTCTCGGAGTCCGGTGAGATCAAATCGGTCACGCGCGGCGAAGCTCGCGAGGGTTGGGCGCTCGATACTTACGGCGCGATTTTCTCCGCAAGCCGCAAGCTGATTGTGAACGATGCCTTCAATCAGCTTGGCGACTTCGCACGCGATGCGGGTCAAGCCGCGGCGGCTACCGTCGCCGATCTTGTGGTGAGCACCCTCACACAAGCGAACGGCGCCGGCCCGAGTATGGGCGACTCCGTGGCGATGTTCGACGCGGCGCACAACAACCTGTTCACGGCCGCCGATGTCGCCGGAATGGACGGCATCAATTCGATGCGGGTCGCGATGCTCACGCAAACCGGAATCGACGGCGTGACAATCATCGACGTTCGTCCTGACACACTTGTCGTGGCCCCGTCGCGTCTCACGGAGGCGGAAAAGTTCATGGCCGCCATCTCGCCGGTGAGCACGGAAGACGCTCAGCCGATCAAGCTGACCATTGTGTGCGAGCCGCGACTCGAAGCCATCAACCCGTTCGGCTACTACCTCGCCGACTCCCGTCACCCGGCGCTCTATCTCGGCGGCCTTGCGGGCGCCGAAGGGCCGCAAGTGTCGGCGCGCGACGGCTGGGAAATCCTTGGCCGTGAATGGCGCGTCACGCTCGACGTTGGAGTCGGCGCTCGCGACTTCCGCGGCGTCGCGCTGAACGCGGGCGAAGACTCCAACACGGCGCTTGCGTAATGGCGGCGCTGACTCTCGCCGAACTGCAATCGCTGCACGCCGCGCTCGTTAGGGCGCGTGCGGGCGGCGCGCGCAGCGTGCGCGATCAGAACGGCGAGGAAGTCAGTTACAAATCTGATCGCGAAATGTCAGCGGCCATCGCCGACCTAGAGGCCCGGATTGCAGCGATCCAATCGGGGCCCAGCGCGACGGTCATCCGCTTCAACACATCGAAAGGCACATGAAATGAAAAATCACGTTCAACCCGGCGTGAACGTCACGCTCACTGCATCGCCCTACGCCGTCGATAGCGGCGAAGGCGTCTTGGCCGGTCAATTGTTCGGCATCGCCTGTGGCGACGCTGAGAACGGCGCCGAAGTCACGATCCAAACCGAAGGCGTCTTCGACATCGCCAAGGAGTCTGCCGACGTGTTCACGCTCGGCGCCCCGGTCTATTTCGACACTGCGACAAAGACCGCGCGCTCGCACACAGTCACCGACTCCAACAGCGCGGGCGAGTCCGAAGCTCAGATTGGCGTTGCGGTTGAAGCCGCTGGCGCCGGCGCGAGCACGGTTCGTGTGAAGCTGTGCACGCCAGTCGCGCTGGCCTGAGCATGAGCCGCGCGCTTCGCTCCCCGAATCCGTATGCGAACTTTGCTGACGGCGCGGCGGCGTTGGAAGAGGCTCGCCAGCGGTCACAGATGGCCGCGGGCGGGCTTTCCAGCGTGGGGCAGACGGAAGCCGCGCAAATCGCTCGCGTGTCTGTGGCGACGTTACGCGCTGCATGGAAGGCGGGCGATCTGACCGGCATCGCAGGGCATGACGGCTCGGGAATCTTCGATCCCGAAGAGGTCCGCCGCTGGGCTCGTTCGCGCCGCTACATCGCATGAAAAAGAAAACCGCCCGGCGCGAGGGAGACGCCGGGCGGCAATCAAACGACCAGACCACAAACCCCAACGTCCGCTAAAACGAAAGAGGCTGTTGCCATGAATGAAGCTCCCGAATTCTGGACGGCTGACAAGCCCCCGCCCCAACAATTTCCTGAGCCGTCGCTGTATTCCGCAAGGCTGTTCGTGGACATCATGGACTATGACCGCGGCGCCCGGCCGCCGGACGTTTCAGCACTGCGGCGCGAGGGCTTCGATTGGCGTTGGCATATGCGGGAATGGGCGCGGCGGGAGCGAGCGCGCGCAATCATCGAAGGCCGCCGGCCGTGGCCGCGCGACCTGTTGCATTACAAGCTGCGTTGCGAGGTCCGCTACTATCACCGCGGAGTCGGCACGCTCCCGCCTTGGCGTGATCCTGAGAACTGGACGGACCCCACGCGCGACCCGGAAGAAGACGGCCCCGCGCTGCGTCTGGAGCGGCCTTCACTTGATTCACTGAAACGCCGCGGCGTGCTCACGCGGAGACGGCGATGACACGCCGCAAAGACCCGTTTCCTGATGACGGACTCTTGTTCGTGAGTGCGGGTGAATTCGACACGTTAGAGTCCTCTTTCGATTTCATCCCCGGAGTCGCACACGACTCAACGGTCGTCATGCTCTACGGGCCGCCGGGAAGCTCTAGGGCCTGTACCTAATTAGCGAATGCTGATTCACTCGTGCGCAGGTGATTTGCCGCGCGAGGGGATCATGCGCAAAGGACTGTTCTGGCTCAACGACAAGCAGTGGGCGCGGATCAG